>Ga0115842_100424_pt1 | contig 16838 bp, 16 predicted proteins | sample InSIn2SAF170_2_FD_83856 | JGI IMG/M metagenome (GOLD analysis project Ga0115842, IMG submission 83856)
GTACATTTTCCTCTGTAGCTTCCTATACGTCACCTCGAGCATCGAAAACACCTCTAGCAAATTGCTATCGTACCATTACTTTGCTCCACGCTCAACGAGGAAGAGGCGAGCGCGCGGGATGGGTCCTTGCCCGCAAAGACTAGGAATCGTCTTGTTAGCATGTGACCATCTCTTATGATTGCGCAATGCCTTCGAGTACTGGTATGTGAATGGGTAGAACATTCGAACCCCTGTGGACAGGTATCCGAATTAATAAGGTCATTTCATACCAGCATATGATCCGCCAGGTTGATAAGCCTTGTTCTTCGAAACATCAAACACTATGCCCTTGATAGCGACATATGTTGGCTTGTCGGGGTTGTTGCCTGCAGCGTACAACAGTTATGCGTTAGCCGTATGTGACTCCGCTACACTTGTTGTCTTTTCTTGCAGGGCTCATACCGTCACAGGCCGCGAGCTCTTCCGGGCTTATCAGGTCGTGTTTGGGAGTATTGAGCTCGACGGGGTTCTTCGGAGAGAATTGTCGGTCCATTGGGTTCTCCTTGTACTCTCGAGGAGTGGTAAGAGGGTCTTGGGGAAATCCGGCGTTCTCTGACATGGCGGTCAATTTGGCTTGTTTATCGTTGAGCGTGGAGCAAAGTAATGGTACGATAGCAATTTGCTAGAGGTGTTTTCGATGCTCGAGGTGACGTATAGGAAGCTACAGAGGAAAATGTACTTCTGTTGTCTGTGCTGCGCGACCTACTCGAGATCACGTTGCAAGATGGATGGATATAGGTACTCCGTGCGCTAACTACATACATGTGATGCTCGATATGGATAATTGCACTTAACAATTGCCTTGCCAAAAAACATGATGAGTGGTGTTGCTCTCGATGACGGGTCCCGCAATTCGAAGAGTGGGGTACTACGCCTGTGAGTGCAGGCGGGGCAATAATACAGGCTTCATGCTTGCCTCGCCGCCTTACACAAGTGCAAGAGGGCATCCGAACTTCGTCGCCGGGTGACTAAATGCACAACGCTGTTCGCAGATGATGGGAGGTTAGCGACAGGTTACTCGAAGCACGGAATCCTTGTCGAAGCCTAAAGTGAAGCACTTGGGCAATCTTCCATGTGCGATCAATGTGAGCGGCCTGGGCCGTGATTGGTCCAGGATGCATCGTGTTGCTTCGCGTGATCCTTATCTGAGCTCGACGAGTTCCCAGCCCGGGCACAAATAAGTGGCTGGGAACCAACCCGGTTGCAGGGAATTCGTGCTACTGACCAGCTTTCCGGTTTCACGTACGATTGGGGGTCCTCGACTTCACCTCTGTTTATTCAGCCTACTGTCGGGTCTCCTCTCTCCATGCCCCCGTGCTCGATAAGTCACTGTAACCACTGCCAGTGATCCGCATCTCAGAACATACAAAGATCATCAGCAAAATCAATCGCGCAAATCGACTGCACTTAAGGAACAATGGAGTCCAGACTGAACACCATCGTCGAAAATGTCTGGCATGAACAAAACGTCTGGAGGGAGAGGTACGTGACGACCGAGAGGATTGAAGCCGCAGTCTACCAAACCATGGAAGCTTTCTTGATCACCATGATCGTATTCTTCTTCTTCTTTCTCTACTACTCTGCCTTTGGCTTTATTGTGGGCTCGATCGAAGAATCGAACGCTGAGAGTGATGCTCTAAAGAAGGAAAAAGCTCCCGCGACCAGGAAAGTGAAAGCCTGAAAGACGAATGCTCTTCCCGGAAAAATGGAGGACTGCCGTCAACTTTGGTAGTGCTCTTGAGAATTTTCAAGTCTTGGTCTCTTCGTCGGTGCGCTCAATGCAAGGAGGCGGATAGATTGGCAAGGCTGTATCAGTGGTTATTTGACCCGGTGACTGCATGGGTGATGGCGTTGGACATGGCGTTCTGGTGGAGTCACAACTGCCATACAGTGAATTCCAACAATTTGAAGGAACAATTGGCTCTGAGCAGCAATCACAGCCTGTGTACAATCGTCTGAACAAAGCACTGCAGAGGGACACGATGCTTCTTCCAAGTTTTAAGCGCATGGATTTGTATGCGCACGCGTTGGACACTTTTCATGACAGCTTCCAAATCAGTGCGCCAGTGCTAGCAAATAATCTCAACGACATCAAATACCCATACACCTATTCATTCATGCTTACACCCATGCTCGCTAGCTACTTCTCGTGGACCATAAACCCACAAAGATGATCGCGCGAACACGAAGAAGAAATAACGATAAATACTTCATCCTTCATGATGCAAGCCTAGGAGAAGATACTTAATGTTCCAGCTGAAGGACACTATGCGCCAACTCTCTTGTCCCTCCTACATCGCAGCCACTGGACCTCATCTGTTATTCTACCCGTACTCATATCAATGCGATCGCACCCGGCTGGACACCCTCAACAACGTCCAGCATCTCTGCCCACAACTTATCTCCAACTTCCTTGCCTTGCCCTGTCTCAAGCCAAGAGCTACACTGCCTCAGTTCTCCTTCACTCATGTAGCCGCCATGGCTTGCTTCTCCACCTCTCTCCGCGATCGCTCCAACTACCAGTGCTCTACCACCAACATCGGCTTCCCAACCTATTATCTTCAAAGCAATACGGCTTCCCACAGATGAGCTCTCCTGGAACAAGTCTGTCCGACAATATCCCGGACTCAACGCATGGACGACGACCATCGGTTTATGCCCATCCTTGCCTTCGTTACTGATTCTGCGAGCCAACTGCTGCACAAGCATTTGCACCATCGCCTTACTAAGGAAATATCGATCCTCACCTATCTTGCCACTCCAACGTCCTTCATCGCTAAGCCACCTGAGTACTCCCTCATCACTACTGGCCGCCTGCAACAACACTTCGTACTTTGCAGTCAAATGCACCGCGCTCCCCACGATACTGATCCGTGGTGGCTTGACCATTCGGTGCTCGGTCGCAAATTTGCGGAGGACAGGTACCATGAGAACAGCAAGCAAGAAAGTGCCAATAACATTGACCATGATCGTCATTTCGTATCCCTGCGGCTCATTCTTGCGGTACGAAACCAAATCCACGCCTGCATTCAGAACAATGGCATCGACACGATCGAGATCGCGTGCCACACGTTCCACGAACTTTGAGATTGAAGTTGTACTAGCCATATCTAGCTCGTACACCTCCACAATCTGCTTCTGACTTCCATTGCTTTGCGGTGTTTGCGCGAGAATGTCTTGTCTTGCTGCCTCCGCTTTCTCGGGGCTGCGGCATGCGAGAACCAGACGTCCGACACCGAGTGTGTAGAGTTGTTTTGCGGCCTGGAAGCCAAGGCCGGTGTTCGAGCCTGTGATGATTATGGTGCGTGAGGGAAGGTCGGGTGGGAGTTCAGAGGGTTTCAGAGGCTGGATTGTGCCGAAGAGCTGGCCGAGGAGGAAAGAACGGGTCTGTTTGGCGTTGGAATACGGAACGAGCTTGGGGATAGCAGTGGTAGAGGGAGGCATGGTTACTGGAAGTAGTGTAGCTGATAGAACACGATGTCAGGTCGGATTTTTGTGCCCGTTATATACCAAAGTGAGTACGTGTGTGGTGAAATATCGCAAAACTCAACAAGCAATAAACTATCCCGAACAGAAAACAAAACAACACATCCCCAAGCTCACCTTATATACCCATCACCATTCCCTTCCCCTAGAAGCAAAGCACCAATCCCACCACGCCCTCACCTCTTCCACTTCAAGTCCGGCCCAACTCTACACCGACCATCACAGCCATCAACATGCCCCATCAACATTCAGAGCTTCGGAGCACGCCCCTACTGCAACTAGACCTTTCTGACCAGTCAATACGCCCAAACAGAAGGCTTCTACCTAATGTCAGCTCCCAAGCTAGACGTCTTCGTTCTTTGAAAACAGAAGCGGAAAGGTACAAGGAGATCTAATTGCCGGAATGGGAAGGTTTTATCGCCGGTGGAATTGCCTCTTGCGGTAATTTATCTTACTCTGCGCTGCTAGGCAGCTTTGAGTGAATTGGTAGGTAGATTTGTTGGTAGTGGATTTGTCAATGTCTCAAAGACGTCGTCTCTGCATGCACCACGTGCTGGAGTTGACTAGCGTAGTAGAGCCGATCACAGTGAACAACGCCTTGAAACGTGGTCGTGCTTATCTCAGATTGTGATATGCCGTGGCTCACGCACGAGTACGTACAAGCGTACAGCAGCGCAGAATGACGTATTTATGCCTTCAGAAACTCGATTACTTGTGATTGCTGCTGCTGCATGAGCTGGACTACGTTATCATCAAGTGACCGTATAGGTATACAACGAGTTCTATGACGGTTCAATGGGATGGGGGAGGTAAGCTTACGTACATATACATGCAGTACACGGACGGGCATTTTATCCCAGCTTTTCGAGTCATGTAGCACGAACTCGAACCGATATACTCGTGCTTGCTGTGCATACACCCTATTTAATCAGATTACATGTAGCCATAACAGTACAAGGTATTCCTCGTAACTATGGCAATTCGAAAGTGCGCGAGTATGATTTAGTTTCTCTGATTGGTGAAAACACAAGAATCTGCTGTTCATATAACCAATGAAAGAGGCTGGATGGACCCGCACTTTGCGAACTGCCTTACTTACAGTATGAGAAACACCTGCACCTTGTACAGTATTCGATGTCGGCCAAATGGTTCGATGTTCGAAGGAGTAATATGCTTACAGTACTAACAATAAGCCTGTGATGTACCCCGCGAGAATTTGGGTGTATATTCAGAACTTACCCCATTTTTCGGATTGCTACTCGGTACATTGATTGCGGGGACCAGTCAGGGTGGATGGGAGTTGAGGCACGAAGCAGGTGGGACGAGTCAGTGCGGAAAGCATATACCTATGCCACCCCATGTTTCCATGTTGTTCGTGGTAATAAGTAGTCCTCAAAATTTTATATAATTGATCGTTTGTCTAGACCTTTGCGGATCGTATTCTACTTATCTATTTACTACAATGGCAGTCGACATTCCTAAAGAGCAGCGCGCCGCCGTCCGTAAAGGTGAAGGTGAATCCGCCACTGCTCCGGTGCAAAAGATTGATGTTCCATCTCCTGGCCCTGGTCAAATCCTTGTCAAGATCAATTGGACTGGTCTTTGCGCTTCCGACAAGTCTCTAATCCATGATGAGTGGAAAGACTTTGGAGTTGCCATGAAGGAAGTGACCAAGGGAATTGCTGGTCACGAAGGTGCTGGCAATGTTGTTGCTGTGGGTGAGGGCATGGAGAGCCGCTGGAAAGTCGGAGATCGCGCCGGCATCAAGTGGATTGCTGCGACATGCGGAGAATGCGAGTTTTGCTTGACTGGTACCGATGAGGTGCATTGCATCAACCAAATAAACAGTGGATTTTCCATGCCGGTGAGTTTCTGATAAGGAAATCACAAGAGCTCAACGAGTCAAAGCTTGAAGGCTGGCGCGTATCGGATTGAGAGCGTTGCTGACTCACTGAATCAGGGTACTTTCCAAGAGTACTGCGTTGCAGATGGCCGGTATACCTCAAAGTTGCCAGATGGTGTCTCCGACGAAGAAGCAGGGCCGATAATGTGTGGTGGAGGTATGTGTGTTTCCTCCTTTTTGGAGCTAAAAACATGGTATACATTCAATCTAACGTTTTGAAAGTGACCGCATACACCGCCTGTAAGCGAGCAAACGTAAAACCAGGTCAATGGATTGTGTTGCCAGGTGCGGGTGGCGGTCTCGGTCATTTTGCTGTTCAGTACGCGAAAGCAATGGGTATGAGAGTTATCGCCATTGATGGAGGTGACGCAAAGAGAGATCTTTGCAAGAAGCTCGGGGCCGAGGAGTACATCGACTTCCAGCAAACCAAGGACATACCGGCCGAAGTCATGAAGATTACCGGATACGGTGCTCATGGTGTCATTGTCACCGCCGCCACCAAGCAGGCATATGAATCTGCACCAGCAATGCTGAGACCGAACGGAACAGTGGTGGCAGTTGGTCTGCCGAAAGACCCGACCGTTATTGCCGGCGCACCTCCAATCATGGTAGTAAGTCAAGTGCAGGATCCGATTTCGACCTCGGAAATCAAGCTAATATGTTTTTCTCTTCGTTCTCTAGGCTATGAAACGTCTGAACATCGTGGGCTCTGTAGTTGGAAGTCTCAAAGATGTTGAAGAAGCTTTGGATTTCACCGCGCGAGACTTGGTACATGTGAGTATGCTGTCACAGCGTCCAAGATGTTACTGACAAGAAGCAGCCAATTCTCTCGAAAGGAAAGTTGGAGGATCTGGACGAACTTATGTCGAAGATGAGTGCTGGTCAACTACCTGGCCGAGCAGTTTTGCAGGTTGCAGCATGAGGATATCACAGCTTGTGATTGCAATGAATAGTTGACATGATTCTTTAACCGCCAAGCCAAATCTGTACATTGCCCTGCTTGTCAATTCTGATGCCATCAGACGCTGGCTGTATCTTCAACGTCTGGCCGAAAAACGTATCAAGAACTTGCAAATTTACATTTGTCCAGTCATTGGTCCTTTGTACGTAGATACGGTACTGTATGCTGTGGCGACTAATCGGCACGAGATTGATGTTCTTCATCTTCGGTCCACTGAATGCAAGTCCTTCACCACCATCCATGGTGATATTGAAGGTAAGAAAGTGCATGCTCGGGTTCTCGATCGTGTATGTTAGCAAGTAAGCTTCGGGAAACCCCTCCACCCTTGATGCTTGCATGAGCACACGAGGCTCTGACATCGAAGTAAGAAACCTCGGAATTGGTAGTATAGATGTGTTGATGTACTCGGAGTTTGTTCTCGACCACTCGATCTCCGCAGTAAGATCTACTGCAACAGGCTGTCGATCACCGAGGACCAGCTTCTGCATTTCGAGGTCGAAATACAATGGTTTGGCTTCCTCAAGAGACAACCGTACAGTAGATTCGTTGTGCTCCGGAAGTCCTTCGTCAGTGACCTGCATGTTTGTACGGCCGCGGCTGCTCGAGCATACTGCATCACCAATAATGCGTCGTGTCACTAACCGTACAGACCCGATACTTAACTCCCCATGTGCAAGTAATGTAATGTCAGCTCGGATCAGATATCTCTGTGCAAGGCCCATTGGCAAGATCTGGTTGCTCTGCGCCGGAGCGGTGAAGAAGTCTGGCCAAGTTGACTCGTGTACGCGAGGCAGAAAGGACGTGGTTATTTCGAAAGGACGAACAACAGCTATTTCGGCCACCAATTTCTTGGTCAAAGTGATAGCTGGATCTGACTCAAGTGCGTAGGAGACTTGCACGTCAAATTCGTGGTTGACAGATTCAGACAGCCCAGACATCATGACTACAAAGGCCTTAGTCTCCTGCGGTTTCATCTGGCTCAATTCGATAATTGGCAGGGTCTGCACGGCTTCACCGGCTGAACCTTCAGTGAGCTTGGCAGGGGCGGTATTGTGTGTCCATTGAACCTGTATATCACCTTTGACTTGACCAATGAGGCGCACCTGGAGCGTGCAGTTGACAACCGCTTCCTCTTCTCCATTGAGAACTTCCACGGTAAGCTCGATTTGTTCGTTGGTATAATATGTACTTGCAATATTCGGTAGCATGACCACAAGCTTTGGCGGCTTTGGTAGGACATTGACCGTCGTAACATCTCGCTGCATGCCGAATGGACGTGGCGTTGGACGTCCGGCGCGTGTCTCCCACCAGACCGCATCTGCTCCGTCAATGTTGAGCGTGTTAAGGGTGAGCTCCTGGCTGCCGTTGCCGAGAACCATTACCACTGAGGCGACAGAAATAAAACCTGCTTCTCGCGGTACTACGTGCATTGTGTAGACGTGCTCATGTTTGCCCTGCAGGCGGAAGGAGGCATCCCCGGCCCAATAGCTCGTCCCTATTAGGGATGATCGCTTCACTTCCGTTTCGGAGCCTGCATTGATTTCTTGAAGGCTGACATCAGTCATCATCGTCTGCAGTATGTCTTCTGCTAGTACTTCCCCCTCTTTCGCTGCAATCAGGACTGGGCTCATTCCACCTTCAAACATTATCTTCAATACAGTGATACCAAGGCCTAGGGGTAGCTTCTCCTTGACACATCTTAACGACAGCTGAGCGACGACTTTCTCCCCAACATGACCACTTTCAACGCCAAAGGCAAATGTAAGCATAATCTGTGGCAAAGAAGCGGTCAAATCAGCGGCTGCAAAAGCAGGCCCGCCAATCTCCTGAACCAATGCAGAAGTAGCTCCAGGTCTTTCAAGCGCAGAAAGCTCCCAGATTAACAAAAGACAAAGCTCATTGTCTTCGAGTTCTCTTGCAGCTCTCAACAACACTACACCAAGAGCTCTGAAAAGAATCCACCACCCTTGTTGCCTCCAAGTTGCTTGGTGCCACAATGGCTTGAGACCCGAAACAGCATCTTGCCATGCTTCGTTGGTGCAGTCCTCAGCATACAGATAGAAGTTTAGCATCTCGACCATGCGGACTTGACCTCGTCTCTTGAAATAGTCTATCGACTTGTTGATGGTAGTACGTGATCGCTCAGGAGCCTCGCTGGTAGATAAAAACCCTCCTTCCGCCACTGGCTGATTTTTAGTCAACGTTTGTGATGCATATTTCCGTCGAGCTTCGATATGCTTACGCATATTGTTCAGCCAGTAGCCTTCGTGATGCAAATGTTCCCAAGGAGTGAATCCTTCTTGCGATGTCGCATCTCTACTGCTAGGGAGCTGCACAGGCAGGCCAATATTCGCAGACAATTGCGGTAGTGCAGACGAAAATACTGCAGATCGCTCGATAAGTTCAGCCATAGTCTGTGACCAAGTGCTTTGCCATGCGTCCCAACGATAGTTGGCTGTCTCCACATCACGTCGTTCGACGAGTTTTTGTACGTGGTTTCTGTGTTTGATCCACCATTTGACGGCGGCGGCAGTCTGCGATGACCACAAGAAACATCTAATGATCCGTATAGCAACGATATCCGCCAACAGACGAGCTTCATTGAATCGCGAACTCGAAGCTGGAATCACTTCTGACAACTCCGGCCCAAACAATCCTTCATAGGCGGCCTCATAACTACGGCACGCGGCTTCCATCTCCTGGCGAAATTCTGCAAACACAGCCAACTTGAACTCGTAGCGAACATTCCATCCTTGCAAGGACAGATTCGAAGCGCTACCTTGACTGGGTGGCACTGTCGGTGGTGGCACGTTATTTCGGTTCCGCTTTCTGCGGGCATGTTTGGACAGGTCGCGATAGTACTCGATACAGGCTGGGTGCAGAGTCGAGAGCAGAACCTTTCCAAAGTCTTGAAGCTCAACTAATGAGGATGCACTAGGCAGGTAGTACAGTGCTTTGGAATCGAAGTTCGTACCTCTCCGTATATTCACGAGACGCTCCTCAAGCTCGGTGTGGTAGATGGGTCCATCCGCGACGAGGACGAGAACAAATTTGGTTTTGTAATTCGTAGAAACAATCAGATTACGAATACTGTTGACCTCATTCTTGATCTTGTTGTCCTCCTGAGAGCTCGAATTAGAATCGGATATGAGGTTGTAGAAGGATACAATGACGGATGGTAGGCGGTACTGGTGCTTCGTTATCCATAGAGGGGTAATGATACCATCAGGGTATAGAGGAGAGCTCGGTGACAGAGGGGACAGCGTAGAATGCAGAGTCAGAGGGGATGGAGACGTTCCGTCCACTGGGCGCAAGCGAGGCGAATGTGGAGGAGGAGGTGCCTTTCGAGGAGGGAGCACGAACGTCTATACAAGTCAGCGTGACCCCGTGAAATCTGAGGGTGGGTGCCTGACCTACCCGACCAACACTTTGGATCTTGAACGTATGATTTTGGTCCGTCTTGTCAGGGGATGGAGAGTGCCATGCTGCTTTGGAACTATCGAACGAAAGCAGAATATTGCGCAGATTCTCAGTTAAAGGATGGTGCAAAGCAGGCAGCTCTGCTCGAATACGAAAGCCACCATCCCCAAGATATGCTTGACTCTTGTCACGGATGGTAGTGTCTTGAGCAGTGTCGGCTTCCAGACCTGACAGTAACACAAGAGGCAGGTTGTGGACGACAAAGTCGTCAGGATACGCGTCCATAGTAGCAAGGCATGGCTGGGACACATGCTAACAATTCACAAGTCGGAAGACATGCACCGACATGGTGGTGAATATGTGGCACAATCTACTGTAACTGGGTACGCAGTATAAGTACAGTAGTGAAGCAGAGGATGCACATGCACAGAAATGGTGCAACGTGCATCACGACTCCACCCATGTAAACTCGATATCACGTGTATATTGGTACGTATTTTGTGCCATCGAGTTGTTAATTCTTGTACCTTCATCAGTATCGTGTCACAACCCAAGCTTTTGAATATCTCCTGAGCGATTAGAACCGCAATGGCCGGCCGACCACTTGTTCTTGCATTTTTCTAGTCGACCTATCGAATTGGTCTTCCATTGGTCGTATGGGAGACGCAGTGAAGTCGCTAATTCCATTGGTGTACGCTCGTCCACATCTGCATCATCGATGTCACGTTTCAGATATTAGATCGTTTCTTCCACCAAAGCCGGGACTCGAGTGCGAGCACTCAACATGGGTGGAGTGCATCCAAATTCTTTGAGGAAGGCGGAGTGCTGAGCTGCGGTCTTGGCTTGAATACAGCGGACTGGTGGCGAGAATGATGACTTCGTTACCTTTTCTGTTCTCTTCCATCTTCTACCACATGAAGAAATTTTGCAATGACGCTGAAGACAGTTTGAAATCGCGCATGGCAAATGTGAGGCCTCGGTCAACTGATGCTGTTAATTTTTGCCATGAGCTGTGCTTAGGATGCTCCGGAGACCTTCCCGGAGGGTATGGGCTTTGACCATATGCCTGGCACCGCATTGATTTATATTGTCCCTGTTTTGCCTCGACGCCCGTGGTTCTGGTGTTTTTGTGTTACACTGATTGAGTATTAGTCTCGACGCCTACCACGTCTGTCTGTCCACCAATCGAAATACCTTTCATCGTCGTTCTCCAAGCTGCTACTATGGCGCAACCACAAATACATTCTGCTCCAAGGACTTCGAAGCTCGAACAAGTCGCTCAGGCGGTTCGCGAGCTACTCCATCAACCTGACTATGATGACGGCTCCGCTGGTCCAGTCCTGGTCAGATTGGCATGGCATTCGGCTGGCACGTACTGCGCCGCCACCAATACGGGAGGGTCGAACGGCGCAGGTATGCGATACGAAAGGGAAGGTGGCGATCCAGCGAACGCAGGTCTACAGCATGCCCGAGCATTCCTCGAGCCTGTCAAGAAGAAGTTTCCATGGATAACGTACGCCGACTTATGGACGCTTGCCGCCGTGGTGGCAATTCAAGAGATGGGCGGACCACAGATCAATTGGAAGGGTGGCAGGACCGACTTTACTGATGACAATAAAATCCCACCTCGAGGTCGATTACCAGACGGTGCTCAAGGTGCCGACCACATCAGACACATCTTCTACAGAATGGGTTTCTCAGACCAAGAGATTGTCGCTCTATCTGGTGCCCATAACCTTGGTCGATGTCACAGCGATCGTTCTGGTTTCCACGGAAAATGGGTGAACAATCCTACCAGATTTTCGAATACTTATTTCAAGCTCCTGCTAGTTAACGACTGGAAGAAGAAACGGCTCGAGAATGGTGTGGAACAATACGTCTACGTTGAGGAGGATGAAGTGGAAGATGAGGAAACAGCTGAGGAACCAGAAGAACTTATGATGTTACCCACAGATATCGCCCTCATCCAAGACCCATCGTTTAGACCGTGGGTTGAGCTCTATGCTGAGCGCAAGGATGTATTCTTCGAAGATTTTGCCAAGGTTTTCGCCAAGCTGCTCGAACTGGGTATTCGACGGGATAGGCATGGCAACATCTTGAACGAGGAGAATCAACAAGAGGGATACAAGAGTGCTCCGAAGAAAAGTGATGTAGCCACAGCATCAAAAGTGGATCAAAACAAGGGTCAGATCGGGCATGAGGCTCGGCCTCTGAAAGAAGAGAACGAGAAGATGAGGAGGAGAAGAGAAGGTGCTAGGTTGTAGTGTTTCCAGTCTCTTCATTCCTTGCTTGGTAGTGTCGTTTTCCATGATTTGTATTAGGTGCTTTGGAGGTCAGGAGCGTTGTTTGATGATAGACCATCGAGATACCCTCATTGATGTAGAGCTAGACCCGAGCTAGATTGTACAACTATAGACAATCAATCGTTTGAGCTTAATTCATAGCTTCCATCGTAAAGTTCGTTCCTATTATTCACATATGTGACCATCTGAATGTCTGGTGCGAGATGGTACTTTTGATATACAGCAGTCAATTGGTGGATCGTACTCCGTATCCTTGGAGCAATTGCCAGCTTCATCACTTCTGTATTCGGCAATTGCCCGTTTTCCCAAACATCCTCGGCATCAATCATTTCCACCATTGACCATCGAAACACGTACCTTTCATCGCTTTGTCCTTCTGCTTTGTTGTATTACACATATCTTGGTCCCTTGAACACATCGGGTGCGCGTTCACAGGACTCGATTCGCAGCTGCCGACACTTGACACCACAACCTGGGTCTTCATTCAATGGCCTCTGATGGCCCACCCATTGTCTCAGAACACTCTCACAACGATGATGAACCAGATTCGTCTTGTCCATTCTGTACTATAGCATCAACATATCAACCAATCTCCCTTCACGACACAACCTGCGACGCATGGGATCCGGATCGCCTCTCACCACCTGCATACGTGCTATTCTCTAGCGAGCACGTGATCGCATTTCTCGACATCGCGCCACTCACACGCGGTCACGTCCTCGTTGCACCACGCCGCCACAGAGTCAAAATTGGCAATCTCAGCCCTTCAGAAGCTGGCGAGATAGGTCGTGTCTTGCCGTTGATTGCACGCTCTGTGCTTAAGGCTGTGTTACCAGATATCCCGCATGACGAAGTGGACTATAATGTAGTCCAGAACAACGGGCCAGGTGCGGCACAGGTAATCCCGCATGTACACTTTCACATCATTCCCCGTCCGCCTCTAAACTACACACCACCCGATTCAGCCATCCCGAATGCGGGGACGGTGAGTCGCAAGTATGCCAAGTCAAGAATTCCGACCGGCTTATCTGCGTCGTACATTCAATTTGGAAGGGGACAAAGGAACGAACTAGACGATGATGATGCAGTCGTGTTGGTCGAAATCATCAGGAATAATATCAAAGCGGAACTGGAAAACGTATCGAGCAAGATTATGGATCATGAAGTCGAACCACAAGGCATGGCAGCAAGAGAATCAAAGTTGTAGGCCCTTATCACCTCAGCATCTTACGTACGTACATGGACCTGTCAATTACCCTGCACATTCAACAGATTGACCCATACTCCCACTCGCTTAAAGACAACCTAGCAGGCAAGGCCTTCTTACCCAAGAGTGTCAATACAGCATACCAGCATGCTCAGTGCTAGTCATCATGCCATCCAGTTTCAATAACGCCACCCATGACTCCTTGACAACTCACTTCCAGCAAATCAATGAGCAACAACCTGCACCGGATATACAAAGCTTCCCGATGCACAATGAAAGACATGATTCAACACAACCAACTGCAACACGGCAACCTGGATAAGAAAAGCACTTGTTTAGCCCACCAACTGAGCAGAGCAGCCCGATCTGGTACGAAAATCCTCAGCCAAGCACCTGCAGACCACCATTTAAACCAGGCGATACACACCACAAGTCAAGCGCTGTGGCACCCACATCCTAGGACCCTCATCCAAACACTGTTTGCTTGTGTCGATCAGATCCCGGCTTCTGTCTTATCTCATCGTTGGAATTGCGTACTGCAAGTTGGATATCGAAAGCCATCAGACTAGTGACGACAGTATTGAAATCAGGTATCTTGTCAGCGAGATCGATGTTGTTGAAGACAAAGTCATCGTATGCCTTGGATAGCGATCGAGATAATTTGGCTACCATGCAGACGTTGTCGTAGGTGCCACCTGCAGCTACGACCTCATTTCTGGCGTTGCGCAAGAGGTTCGCGAACTCGGTGATTGTCGTGCCGGTTCTGAGGGTGATAGCCTCCATCTTGCTGAGGGCTAAGATAAGACTTCGAGCCTTGTTTGGTTCGTATTTGGATCTAAGGTATTCGAATGCCTTGGCCGGGGTCTTGTACTCTGCGATGTCGTTTTGAATAGAGTCATGAACGGATTCGATGAGGATGAGGCTCGCGGTCATGATTCTGGCCTGCTGTTTCTCAATATCCTGTCTGCACCAATCATATGCTTTTGTGTCATCAGCCATTGTCCTATTCGCAGGTTGCTCAGCTTTCCTCTTTAAGATCTCCTCTTTCCCATTCATCAACTCCCACACTCCCAGTCGCAGACTAACACTCCTGATATCTCGAAGCCATGGCAAGAAATTGGCTGGCCTTTCCAGGACGTGAATGCTGACACTACCACCTTCCACAATCAGGACTTTGATAGGCATGATATCGTCGTTCTCAATTTCCTAGATAAACGAGGATGAATACCGCCGCTCCTCTGCTTCAAAGCGGTTCAAGGAACTGAATGTCCAGCGAGTCAGTGCAATAAAGTATGTCAACATTCTGCCAAATCCAACAGAAAGATCAAAGATTGTTTACATACCGTGACTGCAAACCAACGAAGTCCCACTACCAGCGGTGACTTTCACTCAAGGAAATCCGCCTCTAGAGCACGCATCGCGTGTCCGTTTGTCAGTCACTCATAGTGAAGGTTTTGACTTCTCAACAGTGCATGACGAAAGGGGAAAAGTATGGTTGTTTTTGTTGGGAGTTGTGCCTTGCTAGTCAGCACGGAGGAGATGTGTCCATATGTGTGTATTTGGTGTATGTATGTGCAGATGTAGATGGAAGGTATTGGTATTGGCATTGCTGTGTCGATGCATGAGAGGATTGTTGCAATTTCGTACCTGTGTATGTATGTATGTATGTATGTATGTATGTATGTACAACCAGGCGGATAAAGATATTGTGCAGCATGTATACAATGTTCTGTTGTGGGGAGGTTTGTTCTTGGATTGGTAGGGGTGGGACGTTGAACGATGGACAAGCATATAGGGCCAATGTATTGAATTGTATTCTGATCTACGTGTGTTGATGTGGTACAATTCTGAATTGTGGAATCGGAGAACTTCTGATGTTGATCGAGAGATACATCGTCAAGCTGGGATTGCGATTGGCAGCACACTGAGATTTATCTTGTACACAAAATTGGGTGGTGATAGTCTACCAATATAGGATGTGATATTAGCAAAATGATCTACAATTTCAACGCACTCCCGCTCGCTGAGCTGACAGCTTTATCATCAGGTCTTCCGCGCTTCTTCTTCGTAGATAAATCTTGCAGTTCTCCTCCCTTTCCGATAAGTTTGACACCCCCACTCTGAAGGTCTTTCAGGATACCTTCTTGCTCGGCCTTTTTAATTTTCTTGCCAGGTTGAGCAGGTGGTTGAGTCGCGGAAGCACCAGCTTTGCCATTGGTGTTTGTGTTTGTGTTAGCCTTCTTTTGTCGCTCCTTCTCTCTCCGTCTTCTCCGTAGCTTCTCTTCTCTTGTCATCTCTTCTGCCGCTCTGGTACCGCCACTCTTCCTGTTGAGGATCTCACCTCTTTCGGCTCTTGAGTCTGTTCCAGGACGGTAGATCTCTTGAGGAGCGAGCATGGTGCCACTCTCATCGATACCTCCCGATACAGCAGGTCGTGCGTCTTCCATGGTGATTCGTGGTTTATCCTCGACTGTCTTGATTTCGATTTCTGCTCGTTTGGGCTTGAAGTGGAGGTTACCCAAGACGTCAAGCTGATCTCTGACTTCGCGCCATAGCTTGTCAATTTCCTCGTGCTGCTTTTTGGTCGCGGTTGAGTTCTTGTCGATGTAGCTTGTAGGATCTGTGTTGCGCTGGAACTCAGACTCGTACATCTCCCCTAGTCCAGTTGTAGGCTTCGTGTCGTCGACTACAACATCTGCGCGACCTCTTCGAGCACCACCTGCAGAGTCCAGAGCTGTGGGTGCACGACGCGTGACCTCATCGAACTCACGAGCAAGAATTCGACGCTTTATCAGTGCTTCAATGTCGTTGGTGACTTCAACTGTGATGACTGGTACAGGCTTGCCAGTACGCTCGAAGTCAAGGTCTTCTTCGATCAGACTGTTCAGAGGTCTTGCTCCTGCAGAGGCTTCGCCAGATAAAGTCCAGGGTTTCTTGGATACATTGATGGCTTCAAGGCGTCGGATTTCTTCGGCGATTTGGAGTTGTTGTTTTTCATGAGTTGAAAGAGATTTGCTGTTAAGTTTTGCGGCAGAGAGACGAGGGAGAGCGTCTGAGTCATCAGATAGGTTTGATCCCTCATCTGCATCTGAAAGTTCCTCATCAGACTCGAGAAGATCGCGGCGTACATCAGCCATGGCCCGTTCGAGATTTGCGGCCTCCGCATCTCCATCGTCTCCACCCTCAGCCTGAACTTTTGGTGGTTGTGTTTTGGGTAGTGCTCGGGTGCGCTTCAACTTTGATGGCTTACGTGGAGGTGGTTCGAAGAATTCTGCGTAACGAATATTGCTGGTATCTACAGAACCAGGCATCATTCCGTCGAGTTCGCCGCCTTCAATGTCATCTACATCCTCTTCGTCATCGCTGTCATCCGCGTACAGATCCGCATTGCCAAATGTAGGGCCGTCCTCATCGCTTGCTTCGTCCAGACCTCTGGCTTCTATCCTCGATGTAGGCAAGGATTGAGCCATTGGGTCAGCATCCCAATCAATTTCATCCTCGTCACTGGGGTTATCGTCT
>Ga0115842_100425_pt1 | contig 16810 bp, 19 predicted proteins | sample InSIn2SAF170_2_FD_83856 | JGI IMG/M metagenome (GOLD analysis project Ga0115842, IMG submission 83856)
CTGCTCGATGTGGAAATGGTCATCCTCCTAAGAAGTCGAGAAACTCCAGGTATGAAGAAGTTAATGTTGTAGAAAAGAAAAAAGAATTTTATCTTGTTTCTGCCCTCACCACTGCCTCTCCTTCGGATACATTGGGTCATTGGTTGATTGATAGTGGTGCCTCAAGGCACTTCACTGGGTACAATGAGGCCCTCTGAAACATATTTGAATAGAAGAAAAATATGGAGATTATACTTGGGGATAATGCCACTTATCCCATGAAAGGAATTGGGACTGTTACTCTTCACTTAAATCAAGGTTAAACCCTTCATTTAGAAGAAGTGTTGTATGTACCTGATATGAAAAAGAACCTGGTCTCTATTTCTGCGATGGAAGATAAAGGTTTCAAGGCGACATTCATTGATGGGAAGGTTTGTGTTTGGCAAAGGAACTTGAAAGATGCTAGAAATTTAAAGAGAGCAGTGAGAGAGACAATGGTTGCATACAACACAAATCAACCACACACTGTTTTATTATTGTTCACAATAGTTACAATATATAGGAAATAATACACTTACTTCGACAGATCTCTAGATAATGATTCCAACTCATACATTGGAATCAATGTCTTCTAGACTGATGCTTAGGAACTCACAATGACAACTACAGATGACATGGAAGCATTACTTCCAACACCCTCCCTTAATGCTTACATGGATAATAAGAAAAACACAAATTACAACAATAAATAAATATTTGTCTGAGTGGTCTTCATCAACACCCACATCCACTCTGGAATCTCACAAACACTACTCTTTCACCACCACATCTTCAATCTATCACTTGACCTCCATTTAAAATGTAACTACCTTTGACCGTCGTTGATGAACTTTGTAGGATCAACAATATTGACAACTCGGCTCGTCGGGGCTTCCGCGGTAAGAGCCATCAAGTAATGAACCATCTTATGGACTAACCACCATCTGTTGGATATTTCGCTTTCGGCTATCTGTCAGTTGATAGGATGGAGTTCTAGATACTGAATGTGCTCAAGAGTTGATCAAACAAGTTGACCTTACAAAAATTGATGTTTCGAACACCGAGGCTTCCAGTGTAAGAACCACCAACTCTTTTATTTTATTTTATTTTTTATTTTTATAACCAGAATAGAAAACTACCACAAAAACCATGATTTTAACAATTAGATAACAATTAGACATATAAATTCCATGCATTAGCTTTCTCCTTGAATTCCCAGATGCCCACAAGCGTGAAATCAGAGAATGATAATTGTACCCTGCTTATTTGCTGGTAACTTCCGACCCTTGTCATACCAACAGGCACCCAGAGGCTTCTTGAATGCCCAAATGGCACACGACGCATAGAACTAGATTGTCATTGACATATACTTAAGTAAAGATCTGGATTTTCTCTAGCATAGATCCCTGCAGATGTATCTTTCAGGCAGTTCCGATTTCCTTTACACATGCCCTCTATTCCATATTTTCCAAGCTCTTCCATGCTGATTTTAGTGAGCCTACAACAAGCGGATGCAAAAATATCATCCTTGTAGACGTAAAAAAAATGAGATCCATCTCCCCACAGCTACCAACAATGCACACAATGCAAGTAAATCGTTATTTCATGTTGTTGAGTTTGGATATACTCAGATCCCATTACACAACTTATGTCCTCCTCGTTCACCTCGCAGAAATGAGCATGTGATTGGTATGCCAACCGATGCATCCCACATTCGATCTTGCGATCTTTTATTTGAACATGAATGCCCTGCGACCCTTTGGTGTTATGGCTAGCGACAGATCTATGGCCTTTGGTCCACAATCCTTGGAATGGTGCTTGAACCAACCAACTTATGAAAGATCCCCTACATGGTCATTCGTGCAACAGTTGTTACAGTGGAGTCAATGGATTTCTTGGTATCACCAGATTTGACTGACCATTTTCCTAACTCATATGTGTATTACCAAGTGAGAGCACCGCTATACGTGTATCACTATGGACGAAGTTTCACAGGGGTAGGAATTGGGTCAAATACCACCTTCTTGTTTGGATTTATGAGATCCCACTTGAAATTTCGGTCAAACCCAATGCTAGTGTGGGGACGAGAATCAACTCCTTCAAATATGCATGGATTGGGCCACCGTTACGGACGATGCTATTGACAAGTTTTATAAGCTACTAGGAGCACAACATCAAGTTTTTTTTTCTAGCCTGAGATCCAATCTAGATCAAACACACAATGAACAGATTTACAAGTAAAAACTAAAATTTACTCACACAAGACAATATATCAAACACTCTCTTACACTATCTATTTACATAGAAATAATCTCAAGGCTTTCTCACATTTTCCTCGCCCTCTCGTGAAGGAGTTAAGCCAATACCTTCTTTGATACCATGCTAGAAATTTAAAGAGAGGAGTGAGAGAGACAATGGTTGCATACAACACAAATCAACCACACATTGTTTTATTATTGTTCACAATAGTTACAATATATAGGACATAATACACTTACTTTGACACATCTCTAGATAATGATTCCAACTCATACATTGGAATCAACACCTTCTAGACTGACCCCTAGGAACTCACAATGGCAACTACACTTGACATGGAAGCATTACTTCCAACAAAATATGCATTCACTCTCGAATTCAGGGTTGAAGGTCTCTATCAGGTTGGAGGAAGTCCATTTGGAGCAATGACTTGCAATACTTCTCTTCAATCCGAATTATGGCACCGAATATTTTCCCACCTTCATTACAAAGTCTTACTTGATGTAAGGAAGATGGTCACAAGTATGCCCGAATTCAACTTAAATCATGAAGGAGTATGTCAGGGTTGTGTAGCTGGAAAACATACAAGGGGACCATTCCCATCAAGTAAAAGTCAAACTACCAGTATTCTTCAATTGGTCCATTCTGATCTATTAGGTATGTTGCCTGTAATGTAAGTGGGAGGATATTTGTACTATGCAATTTTTTGTGGATGACTTCTCTCACAAAACATGGATCTATTTCTTAAAGAAGAACGACAAAGTGTTCAAATGGTTCTGCTCTTTCAAAGCCTTGTTCGAGAATCAAACAGGGGAAGAAGATCAAAATATTGAGGACCGATATAATGGAACCGAATACGAGTGAAATGAATTCACTGACTACTGTGGAGAAGATGGCATTAAGAGGGAGACCACTACTATATATACTCCTGAGCAAAATGGAATTGCTAAAAGGAAGAAACAAACTATCATAGAAGCCACCCATGCCATGCTTCATAACTAAGGTCTATTGAAGTTCTTATGGGGATAAGTTGCCAACACCGTTGTGTATGTTCAAAATAGATGCCCACATCAAACTTTGGACTTCAAGGCACCCGAAGAAGTTTTCACCAGTAAGAAACCTGAGTGTTGGGCGCATGATCCCCCAAGGAAAGTTTTGGGGTTTAGAGCCCAGATTTTGGTCATAAATTGTATCTTTGATGTAAAGACTTTGCATTTTGTGGGTGCGGAGCGCGTAGCTTGTAAATGAGTCATAGGGTTGTCCGCCATTAATTGTGTAACGTAATGTCAGCTATAGAGATCTACCCATGGTCCACGGACCATGGGATTGTATAAACAGAGCGAGGTTTTAAGTTGTAGAAAAATGAATTTAATGATCATGAGTCATAGGGTTGTCCGCCATTAATTTTGTAATGTAATGTCAGCTATAGAGATCTATCCATGGTCCACGGACCATGGGATTGTATAAATAGAGCGAGGCTCTAAGTTGTAGAAAAATGAATTTAATGATCATGGAATAGAAGCATAGCGGAAGATCTAAGGGTAAAGTCGAGTCTTTGGGTCGTAGAGTAGGAGAAGGCTCTGCAGCTGAGTGCACAGAGGCCTAGTAGTCCGCAGCTGAGTGCACAGACTCCTGCAATTGAGTTCACAGGGCAGGCTGAGTCTATAACTGTTGAAACATTAATAAAGATAAGTTTTATATAATTCCTGTGTATTTATTTCTTGTTTTCTGCATTGAATGTATTGGGAATGAATTGCATTTCTATTGTTTATATGATGCGAAAACATATATGATTGTGTTAATTAAGTGAATGCGAGATAAGGTATCTGTTTATGCGAAGTTAACTAACATATTTAAGAAGATAAGTAAGATCCGCGGTATAATATAGGGAAATAATTGATTTCACAGGGCAGGCTGAGTCTATAACTGTTGAAACATTAATAAAGATAAGTTTTATATAATTCCTGTGTATTTATTTCCTGTTTTCTGTATTGAATGTATTGGGAATGAATTGCATTTCTATTGTTTATATGATGCGCAAACATATATGATTGTGTTAATTAAGTGAATGCGAGATAAGATATCTGTTTACGCGAAGTTAACTAACATCTTTAAGAAGATAAGTAAGATCCACGGTATAATATAGGGAAATAATGTAGATCGCTGCCATAGCAACGCGAAAGCATCTCAGCCCTTGGTTAGGGTTGCGCGCAGGTGATTATAACAGATCGGGAAGGTCTTGCAGGTCAGCACAGTGCGCAAAGTGACCTGCGCGAAGGTAGGCATAGTTGGACTAAATTGACACCTCAAACATCTCAAGGGTGCAGAAACATGGTTCCAACATCCCCCCATACTACTTCGGGTGAGATTTCAGTCCGCACTCCGTGGGATGATGTCGAAAGGGCCAATAGTGTAGGGATTTGTTTGGCTAATTAACTCCGAACTTGGGTCAGGCCCCATCAAGCCAACCAATGGTTCCGTTGGTGGGACCAGAATCTTCGTAGAGATATCTAATGTTGTATCATTGGAATCCAATTAAGAAGGAAATTGAACGCTGGTTGGATAGAAGAATTCATGAGTTCGCGGTGCAATAGAACAGGAACCCGCGACTGAAAAAAGAAGAGTGGTTAGACTGCTACTTGTACACAAAGATCCACGAAATCTTCTTCGTGTCTTCCCCTACTGAGCTATACGAGTGGATCACGAAGCTAGTAGATAGTGAAGGAAGGTGGAAGCTTGATGGTCCTATTGTGTGGACCCCAGAGTTAGTGCGAAGGTTGGAAGCATCGGAGGATAATATCCCACATGCTTCTGATCATTAGCTCGATCGGATTATAGGAGGATTCACTAATGAGTTCACAATTGACACATTGGTTAGCTACAGCGAGGCAAAGCGACGCTTTCTCAGAGGATTGCGAGGTAAGTACATAAAGTCTCTGAATACTTGGATTAAAATGCTATTGTGCGAAAAGAGGGTTATGCAGTTACCTTGATGTTCGGGGCTACGTGAAGTGGAGAAACTTATAGGAATGAAGGAAATAAGGGACCACAAGACAACCCCTTGATTTCACCTCCATGAGGGGACGAGGAAGAACTCATGAAGGTCTCGCCGCGAAATGTGATCCATTTGATAAGGCAAAGAATTCTGCGAATACGACCCCCACCCACACCTCTACCAGCTTCACCACCATCACCTCCATATTCAGCCGTACCACCACCGCAATTCAATATGGCAAGCACAATAAAGTTGCATGTGTTCAAGGGAGTGGGAAATGAGGATCTGAACTAATTTTGGTTTTTTGTAAGAGCCGTATGGGAAGCACAAAGAGTTATAGATGACAATATAAAGAAAGCGACACTAGTTAGTGCCCAGTAGGATCGCACGATGACCTGGTATATTAAGCACTCCAATGATAATCCAAATGCGGGAATCACGGATATCCAAGTAGCGCTAAAGAAATAATTTAGCAGCTCGAAGTCTGAAGCACAGTCAATCATCGGATTCAAAGAAATCACGATGCTACCAGGCAAGACTCCTTGGGAGCTAGATTAGAGACTAAAATGCACAATTCGCGAAGCTAATATGAATCTGACGGATGGGAAACATCGTGAATGGTTTGTAGCGTCACTAACACCACATCTAAGGAGCGCGCTATCGCAGCAGAAGTTAACGACTCAGGCAGAGGCCTTAGATATTGTGATGAGGCTGCACGAGACCTCGATGCAGGATCCTAACTTGGGAGTTCAGCGGATCCACACATAGCTGAAGAATTTATGCCTGGAGATGCAGAGTCTGAAACAAGACAGGACAACTTGACCAGAAGCGCGTGAAGAGGTGTGGTGCATAAAATGCAAAGGTCAAGGTCATGACAAGGACCACTGCCCGGTTTTTGTGAATTACCTTGCAGGAGGAGGGTCGATGCTGTTATGGCCGGAAGCACAACCAAGACCTAGCGTGATGCCTGCTCTGTGGTGCGCGATTTGTCAAATAGGAGGAAAACATGATACAGACAACTGCCATTTGTTATAGAAGTATACACAAAATTCGCAACAATTGTTCTGTAACTTTTGTAGGTCGGTGGGACACGATGAGCGCACTTGTAGAAGCTATGAGTTGATGATGGATAAAACTCCCATCTACAGAGTTCAAGCCAAATCGCGACCCTTAGACGAGAATGCAGGAGTGGCGCGAATAGGATTTCTGGGGTGTGTACGAGGTCGAGGTGGAGGAGGACTTGGAAGAGGTCGCGGATAGTTTATATGCTATAATTGCAGAGGGCCATGACATTATGCCTGCGATTTTACAAACCCAACGTGTCCGTCATGTTTGTATTGCAACTTGTTTGATCATGAGACCAAAGATTGTCCTAAGCTGTAGCTAGGATACACGACAAAGGGGCGTTACCGCCTCCCCTGACTCAGAACCTGCAAATGATGAGGTTTGATTCGCGCGAGGAAGATCCAAATGTGAACATTGTGCTCCGAAGTGGAATCACAACGGGAGATGACAAAGGCAAACAACCAGAGGATAGTACTTGGGTTCACAAAGATCTGACAAAAGAAGCGGAGTTTGATTTGGAGTGTGCTCAGGAAACCTTCATGGAAGCTAAGAAGAGCTTCGTGAAGGCCTCCACTTTAGGAAGCAAAGATAGACCGGAGCCGGAGATGGACCCATCCATGCTCACAACGTTCTTTGAAACATGTATGAAGTTACTGCGCGACAGTAAGGCGGTAAAAGGGTTACAGGAACTCATTAACAGATGCGCTGGGAAGGCACCAGAAGAACCATGCGTAGTCAGAAAGATTGGAAAGCATAAGACAAGGACGAGAAGAGAAATGAGGTTAACCGCGCAAATTAGAGAATATAAGATGGACCAAGTAATTCTAGATTTAGGATCGGATGCAAACGTTCTGCCGAAGTGGACATGGGAGCGAATGGGGAGACCTATGCTACAAATGTCTCATATTCAGCGACGAATGGCGAACCAACAAAAGATAATACCCATGGGGCGATTACAGGGAATCACTGTGGATATTGAGGGAGCAAGCGCGCTAGCAGACTTTGAAGTGATAGAGATTGTTGATGACAACAACCCTTATCCTGCGCCCTTAGGAATTGATTGGGCCACTGACATGAACCAGGTGATTAATTTGAAGAAGCGCAAGATGATTTTTGAGAAGAAGTCACTACGTGTAGTTATACCCCTAGACCCTTCTGAAGGATCGTGCTATACAGAGCCAGTGCGCGACTATGAAAGTGATGATGATTTGGAATGCATCTATAAGATAACAACATGAAACTAGGACTTGGTGAATCCCACTGTGGATGGACGACTTACATGGGAGTGCGAAAGCTCGTGTACTTCGGATTCCGATGAGGAGACGGGGTGATGGCAGAATTGGTTACATGAGGTAACCACACTAATTGTAATATGATGACGAGGTCACTGCGCTACGTATCGACATAAGTGTGAGATCTACCTACTTATGATGGCCTAAGTGAGGTAGACACTTTCTTGAATAAATTTGAAAGGGAGGTACTGGAAAAACAACGCTTCCAGGCCTTGGATTGGGTACTGCACGCTACGCCTGCGAGGTGGTGGGGTACGCACAAGGGGAGCTTTGAAGACTGGCACGAGTGTATGGGAATGATGCACTTACGATTTGGGAAGCCTAGGGTGCAACTGATAGATAAGTACAATGGGCAGGATGATCCGCGCATGAATCTGGCCAAATGGACGCAAGCCTATGGGGAAAAGCCACAACCTGAGTGGGTACACCTGTTCTGTCATACCTTGGATGTTATACCAATGTACTGGTATATAGAAACAGAGCTCCGCCACATGATAGGTGAATGGGATGTTCTGTGCGAAGGGTTCGTGATGACATTTAGTTTTGAGGATGAATGGGACAGTATTGATGAAGCACTACAAGAGGTAAAAGTAGCCATCTTTATGATACCACAGGAGTCGGTAGAATCGATTCAACTTGAATGGGCTACTCAACTGAGCTGCGCGCTGGAATGTTATAATGTAATTGCTGAAGAAGAAGACAAAGATCCGTGGAAAATTAACATTCCAAAGACGGAAGGCCACCGCGAGGTTCAGGGACCACAGATTGAGAACCCTGACATAATTGCACCGGTGAAGACTAAGTAGGTGAATATTGGTATGGAGGTGGAACCTAAAATTGCGAAGATTGGAGACTATTGGGACGTCCTGACGGTGGATAAGGTCGCTGAATTATTCCGCGAATATCAGGACATATTCCCGACCAAGTTTACGGATTTGAAGGGAATAATCAGAGATTTAGTGGTAATGAAGATCACGTTAAAACTTGATGCAAAACCAGTTAAGCAAAGGTCGTATCGCTTAAATCCAAAACATAAGGAGAAGGTCCATCTAGAACTAGAGAAGATGCTCACGACAAGCATCATTGAGCCTGTGGAGGAATCCAATTGGGTAAGCCCGATGGTGGTACAAGAGAAGAAGCAGTTGGAAGAAATAAGATGATCTGATAATGAGATATTAGACAATTATTAAGGTATTACAGACTCATGTGCATGGATTTTCCTATGTTACTATGTGCAATGGATTGATAAGATTGCGAAATACATAGACAATGAAGAAGTTAAAGAACATAATAGACAAACGCACATAAATACAACGAGTTTAATAAGGAGTTCACCCAACACTCCTGGGCTATGTCTCCTGGTCCAGCCTTCAATGGTGACCTCTCTATTCTGTCTTCAGAAGTAGAGTTTTTACAAATGTGAGGTCAATTTGAGTCTCACATAAGATATACAAAACAATAAGGCTTTACTTGGATTCCCCAAGTCTTTCTGAGTACACAGACTCTCCTCACTGGCTCTCTGTCTCTATTTGCTCTCTGTCTTAGCACTGCTTGCCTCTATCTTCTGCCTTTTGTGGCTTTAAAGCCTATCGGTGTTCTCTGTTCGTTTCTCCTTCTTGGCTCTTTGGCTTCCTAGCCTCTGTCCACTCATATCCCATTCTGAGCATTAGCAATCATTGCTAAATGCCTTTAGGGATGGTGGCCAGTTGTTCTGTAACGGAATGGGTCATCGGGCCTTTGAAATTCCCAGAAACAACATTCTTTGTTTACATAGAGAAACACACTAAAAACTGTGAAAATCCACCAAACTGCTGCTTATCGGATTTGAATTATTATATATTCCGCCTTATAACTCCTATCAAGTCCGCCTTTATATCGCTTATCGCATCTCCATTGTTGATCTGAGAGATCTTGATCCAACGATTGAGGTTTATTTCGGGCGGCTCATTCGTACGGGGGTTAACCGCCCAAAACGGGTGGTTTTCTCTCTCTGGCGCCTGGACATGTAGTAGCCAGTGTATGGCTCCACCTGGCCAAAACCACTTCCCGCCTACGACCTGCCCGAAATCCCGCTTGTTTCGTGATTTCCCTTTGTATTTTAAAAATACATGAAAACATTGAAAAACCCCCTAAAATGGATTTAGACGGAGTTGAAATATTATATATTTGCATTCACAAACCCCTTCGGGTTCAGTTTCATCGCATCGGCACATTTTCTTCGTATTTCGTTTATTTAACGAAAAACACAAATACAAAGGAAAATGTCGTTTTCCGGATCTCAAAATATATGAAATATCACCTACATCTCCATCGGATCTAGTTATCGCGAGTTATGTTTATATCGGCCCCGCTCCATTATAATGCTTCGATGCGATGTTGCGATGCGATTGATCGCATTCGCATATCGCACATACCCCAAGACCGTTTGTAAGCGTTCCTCTATGGTTTACCAATGCAATATTGCGATTTAACTTGGGTCGTCGATCTGCGCACTTGATCGACGGTCCTCGTTGACCCCACTAATCGCTGTTGCATATTCCATGTGGTCTCCACTGATAGCCTTCGCTTGCCATCGCCGATTGCGATTTGCCGATCGGATCTGGACCGTTGATCGACCAATCCGACGACTCCTGGGCATTGCTCCGTTGACCTTTAATAAGCTTCATTTCACTGGTTTCTTTATGTTTTTGCCTTTCTATAGTATTATTTGACTTTTCTAAAAGTTCTTCTCATGCGATAGTTTTGATCTTTAGAAGACTAGGAGGGTTTTCTAGGATCCATTTGGATCACACCTTCCCATTGAAAAATCTTTTGGACCACCAAAAGTTGGTTTTTAAGCATCAATCAAGTGAGGATACAACTTCCTCACTTGTCCAATCTCTATCCATCTTGCACGCTTGGTTTTGAACCCTTGAGTCTGATTGTTAGGTTCTCAACATCCCCTCTGCACGTAGTTCTCACCTTCCTATCCAGAACTATATCTTCCTACAACTCATTGAGATATTTAGGCAAAAGATCATCAATAGAAGGCAACTGACTTTTCTCTTCGAGATCTTCAATCAATGAAGGCTCATATAATCTCAAGTTCTCTGCATTAATGACTGAATAGATATGCATATAAGCTGGCAAATCAAGGCGAAAAGTGTTCTCACCAATTTTCTCAAGTATCTTGTAAGGTCCATACCTTATTGGCTTCAACTTCTTACCTTCACCTTGCATTCTGTCTTTGTTGATGTACAGCCAGACATGATCACCAACTTGGAAGCTATTCTCAATTCGATGCTTATCATGCCTTGCCTTATACTTGGCCTGGCTTCTTTCCAACTGTTCCTGCACTACATGGTGAATTTATTGTATCTATTCAATGAACTTGGTTTCTTTGTCCACATCACTATGTCCATCAACTGCTATGTCTTTACTAAAGACAAAATCTAAGGGAGACCTTGGTATAAAACAAAAATAAGTCTCAAAAGGAAATCTCTGTGTAGAAGAGTGCTTGGCACGGTTGTAAGCATGTTGCACATAACACAAATGTTCATCCCAAAGCTTGGGATGCTTGCTGCAATAGCCTCTGAGCAACTTGATCACTGTCCTATTGACCACCTTTGTTTGTGGATGAAATGTTGTGCTCTTCTTCAATCTGATGTCTATTAACTCCCATAGACTTGACCAAATCTTCCAACAAATCGATAATCTTGATTAGATATAATGGAAGTGGGTAACCCAAAATAAACCCATACATGTTGAAGGAACAACTTCGTTGTTTGTTCAGTTGTAATATGCTTGTTACAAGGTATTAAAATACACATTTTGCTGAACCTATCCACAATAACATATAAATAATCATGACATTTTCTAGATTTTGGCAATCCCCCAATGAAGTCCATGGAAACACTTTCCCAAGGACGAGAAGGAACTGGAAGTGGAGTGTACGAGCCTAGTTTTCTATTGTTGGGCTTACTTTTAGCACACATGGTACACCCTTTAATATAGCTAGAAACTATTTCATGCATCCTTGGCCAATAACAGAACCGTTGCAGCTGTGCAACTGTTTTACTTACACAAAAATGACCTGATATTAGAGAAGTATGTGTTTCTCGGATTATGTTAACTCTTTTAGTTTGAGGAATGCATAACTTTTCCAAATGATATAAGAGTTGGTCCTTAACATGATAATCCAATTCTTCTACTTGTTTGCCATGACTTAAAGTTGCATATACATCTTTAAAATCGATATCTTGAGCATATTGTTTAATATAGCTTTCATGCAATACTGAGTTATGCTTAAGTATAGTAGATGCATTTATGATTGGTCTTGATAGCATATCTGCAACCTTATTGTGTATGCCTTTCTTATATCTAATGACAAGATGAAACTGTCGTAGAAACCCCATTTACCTATAGTGTCTTGATTGCTGCAATTTAGTTTGTGAGTGCAAATATTGAAGTGGTTAATGATCTGTATGTATAATTGTTTCTTTTCCCAATAGGTAATGTTTCCATTTTTTCACACTTTGCACTAATGCATACAATTTTTTATCATATGTGGGATAATTAACTACTGCAGAATTAAATGTATCAGAATGATAACATATGGGTTTACCGTGTTGCATCAACACAGCTCCCATAGCATAGTCACTGGCATTTGTTTCAATTTCAAATGGTCTTTGAAGATCTGACAATGCTAGTATTGGTGTTGTACTAATTTTTTCTTTCAAGGTGTCGAAGGCTTTCTGCTGTTTGCCTCCCCACTGAAACACCTTGTTCAATCCTGTCAAAGTATGTAAGGGAGCTGCAATCAAGGAAAAGTTAGCAATAAACTTTCTCTAATATTGTGTTGCTCCTAGGAAGCTCCTAACTTCTGTAGCAGATTTGGGTTTAGGCCAGTTCACAATGACTTCAACTTTAGAGGGATCTATCTTCAATTCACCACACCCTACAATATGATCCAAATAATTTAAAGATGTTTTTCCAAATTCACATTTTGATAATTTAACATAGAGATTTTCTCTTTTTAAAACATCTAGAGTCTGTTTTACATGCTTCAAATGTTCTTCCCATGTTTCATTGAAAACATGGGAGAATGTCATCTAAATATACAATTACAAAATCATCAATAAAAGGTCGGAGTACATCATTCATAACTCTCATGAAAGTGGCAGGAGAATTAGTTAAGCCAAAAGGCATAACTAGCCATTCATACAGCGCTTGCTTTGTCTTGAAAGCAATCTTCCATGCATCTTGTTCTGCTACTCTAACCTGATGATAGCCACTATGCAAGTCCAACTTGGAAAAGTAAACTCATTTCCGTTGATTTAATACATCATCAATGTGAGGAAGAGGATAACGATTCTTGATCGTTATTTTATTCAGTGCCTTGTAATCAATGCACATCCTCCACGAACCATATTCCTTTCTCACCAACATGATTGGAGATCCGCATGGTGATGCGCTTAGTTTTATGAACCCTTTATCGAGCATCTCCTGTACCTGTTTCTTGATCTCTGCATTTTCTAAATCGGATAACCTATACATTCCAATGTTAGGCAATGGAGCATCTTGCTGCAAATGAATATCATGTACTATTTCCCTTTTGGGTGGCAGACCTTTAGGTTCTTGAAATAGGATATCATATTCTAAAACAACTTTTTCTAATTCAACTTTCTGTTTAGCATGATAGCCTTCAAATACATTGGTTTTATTAGGGTTCTTTTCCTTTACAACCATTAGTAAAAATTGCTTGCATGAATTTACAATTCTTTTCATCTGCCCTGAGTTTATGAGGGTGTAGTTATTTTTGAGCTGATGAGCTCTTACAATATATTCTATTCCATCTTTTGTGAGTTGATATTTATTTTCAGTTCTATAGAAAATGGCTCTTCTATCATACAAGTAAGGACTTCCTAAAACAATACCACATATATCCAAGGGAACTATATCTAACTCAACCTCATCTACAAAAGTTGACCTAAAAGCAAACCTAAGTTTACATTGTCTAGTCACTTGTAGCTTTGCTTTATCACATACCCAACCTAATGGATATGGCTTCTTGTCAGGTGTGGTTAGTAATCCCAACTTCTTTACAATTGCTTTAGAAATCAAGTTTACTTGTGATCCACTATCGAATAAAGTATTAATTTTTTGATGCTTGGAAATAACTCTAATATGAAAAAGCTCATGTCTCTTCCTCTCATTTTCTTCATTACCAATAGATTGTGTAGAATTACTAGTAGATGCTTCAGAATTTTTACCTTTTATACCTGTGGTTGTGATTGTTGTTTCATCACCTGAGTCTGACCAAAAATCTTTATGGATAGCAGCAACAGTCTTCTTTTTCTTGGCATCGAACTTCTTGGGTTTTAGCTCCAGATGCAAAGACCAGCAGTGTTCATCATCATGCCCATCCTTCTTGCAGTGAGTGCATGAAGGTTTGTCTTTTTGTACAGTGTTTGTTTTTCTCTCCTTCCCTTTTTGATTCATCTTTTCCTTGTTTTTTCTTGCAGTGGGTTTTGATGATCCCCCAATCTCTGGGTTCACATTCTTGCCTCTAACGTCCAGATGTGTAGCCTGCACTAATACCTCATCTATGCTAGTAGGGTTAAACATGAGAATGGTGTGCCTCAAATAGCTATGTAGACCACCTATATACTTCAACAAAGTTTCAGGTGAGTCTAGAGAAATCCTTAGAACTAAAGCTCTTTTTCTAAATTCCTAGTTATAGCCTTGTACACTTTGCCCCTTTAATTGGCGAAGAGTTTGCCAACTCATCATTGCTTGCTGCATATAAGCTAGTGGATAGAATTGTTTTTTAATGGCAGAAACAAATTCACTCTAGGTAGAAAGGATTTTACCATGCTTCTTCAAATTAGTTTGTGTCCTGCCTTCCCACCACACTAGGGCAATTCCTCCAAGGTGAAGGCTGGCCAACTGAATCTTTCTCCTTTCTAAATCAATGTTCTGCACCCTGCAATATACATCAATCTGTCTAATTCAGTTATCTAGCTTTTCTGCATTTAATTCTCCATCATATATTGGCAAATCAAATTTTACATCTAATTTAATCAAAGATGTTTTCTTCTTTTTATTTTCAGGGCTAGAAGGAGGTGTTGATAGAGGAGGCTCTTCCATTTTCCCTTTGCCTTCTAAATGGCCATCTAGAAGAGGTTCCTCTGTTCCTTTGTCTTGTTTGGAGGTTGAAGTACTTTAACCTCGACCTTTCTTAAATTCTCGATACATCTCTTCTACCATGGCTCTTATGGTCATGAAACTATCCATGAACTGAGAATCTGATTCCAAGGGAATTTCTTCTGCCATTTTCCTCCTAGGATAGACTCTTCCAATTTCTCGGTTAGCCTCAACCAGTTCTCCTTCTCCTAGTTTGAGCTTTGAACTAGTTAGCATTCAACAATCCAACACAAGCTTGTCTAAGCTTAGCAAACCTAAGGCTTTGATACCACTTAATCTGATAATGAGATCTTAGACAATTATTAAGGTATTACAGACTCATGTGCATGGATTTGCCTATGTTACTTGGTGCAATGGATTGATAAGATTGCGAAATACATAGACAATGAAGCAGTTAAAGAACATAATAGACAAACACACATAAACACAAGAAGTTTAATAAGGAGTTCACTAAACACTTTTGGGCTGCGTCTTCTGGTCCAGGCTTCAGTGGTGACCTCTCTATTATGTCTTTAGAAGTAGAGTTTTTACAAAAGTGAGTTCAATTTGAGTCTCACACAACAGATACAAAACAATAAGGCTTTACTTGAATCCCCCAAGTCTTTTTGAGTACACAGACTCTCCTCACTGGCTCTCTGTCTCTGTTTGCTCTCTATCTCAGCACTGGTTGCCTCTATCTTCTGTGGCTTTAAAGCCAATCGATGTTGTCTGTTCGTTTCTCCTTCTCGGCTCTCTGGCTTCTCGGCCTCTGTCCGCTCAGATTCCCTTTTGAGAATTAACAATCATTGCTAAACGCCTTCAGGGATGGTGTCCACTTGTTTTGTAACGGAATGGGTCATCGGGCCTTTGAAATTCCTAGAAACAACATTCTCTATTTACACAAAGAAACACACTAAAAACCGTGAAAATCTGCTAAATGGTAGCCGCTTATCGGATTTGAATTATTATAGATTTCGCCTTATAACTTCTATCAGGTCCGCCTTTATATCGCTTATCGCATCTCCACTGTTGATTTGAGAGATCTTGATCCAACGGCGGAGGTTCATTTCGGGAATCTCATTCGTACGGGGGTTAACCGCCTGAAAAAGGTGGTTTTCTCTCTCTGGCGCGTGGACACGTGGCAGCCAGTGTATGGGCTTGGGCGGAGCTCGACCAAAACCACTTACCGCCTACGACCTGCCCAAAATCTCGCTTGTTTTGTGATTTCCTTTTGTATTTAAAAATACATGAAAACATTGAAAAACCTCATAAAATGGCTTTAGACAGACTTGAAATATTGTATATTTTCATTCACAAACCCTTTCGGGTCCGGTTTCATTGCATTCGCACATTTCGTTTATTCAACGAAAAATGCAAATACAAAGGAAAATGCCATTTTTCGGATCTCAAAATATATGAAATATCACCTATATCTCCATCGGGTCTGGCTATCGTGAGTTATGTTTATATTGGCCCTACTCCATTGTAATGCTTCGATGCGATGTTGCGATGCGATTGATAGCAATTGCATATTGCACATACTCCGGAGCCGTTTGTAAGCATTCCTCTGTGGTTTGCTGACGCAATATTGCGATTCAACTTGGGTTGTCGATCTATACACTTGATCGACGGTCCTCGTTGACCCCGCTGATCGTCGTCGCATATTCCATCTAGTCTCCACCGATAGCCTCTGCTTTCCACTGCCGATTGCAATTTTCCGATCGGATCTGGACCGTTGATCGACCGATCCGACGACTCCTATGCATTGCTCCATTGACCTCCGATAGACTTCATTTCACTATTTTCTTTATGTTTTTGCCTCCTGATAGTGTTATCCGACTTTTCTAAAAGTTATTTTCATGCGATAGTTTTGATCTTTAGAAGACGTAGAGGGTTTTCTAGGATCCATTTGGATCATAAAAATATGCGTGGATCTCAGAAAGTTGAACAACGTGCGTGTACATGATCCATTCCCAACTCCGTTCATAGATGAGGTGTTGGACAATGTAGGCGATCA
>Ga0115842_100429_pt1 | contig 16752 bp, 11 predicted proteins | sample InSIn2SAF170_2_FD_83856 | JGI IMG/M metagenome (GOLD analysis project Ga0115842, IMG submission 83856)
TAGGGTTTACTTATTGGGTGCCCCCTCTCAAATAAGTAACCAAAGAGCAACTAAAGTTCCTTGCTTTCCTAACGTCAAGCAAGCACTACGTTCCTTGCTCTCCTTTTGTCGAGCAAGCAATCAATTCCTTGCACTAGGAAGCGCAAGCCCCTCCGGGACCTTTCTTTTCCCAGCTTATAAGGACCAACTATAACAACCAACACTTGGACTTGAACCGCTGGCACAACACAGGCTAAATATCTTCCCAGCTTTCTAGATCCTCTTTATGTGTGACCCACCATCAGGAGGGTGTGGACCTCAGGGTCACATCCAGTGCAGGTACCAACTGCTCCTCTAGAATCATCAGACTCATCTCCTATAGAAAATATTCCACATCCTTGGTGCCATCGAAGATTGGGGGATCCCTTAGCTCGGTTCCAATCCAGCGCACCGATCTGACTGAGGTGTAACGCAACAAGGAGAACTTGTGGTTACGCTCTTGCCAATCCTATAAAGCATCTTGGCTATCTGAATCATACAAACAAAGACTGCGCCAGCTGACAGTAAAGTAAGTTCTTGCCAAATGGGTCCTTCGCCGAGGAAATAATTGGCTGCTTGTAATTCTTCATATATGTAATTACACTAGATCAATATTTTCACTTTCAAACCATATACAAGGTTTCAAGGCCAAGAGTACGGAGATAAAGCACTCAATAAGACTTACTTTGGGATTTGAACCTGGCAAACCGTAGATAGGGATCCGTAGATAAAAGCCTAAAGGTCAGAGTAGAGCACCTTAATACTTACTTGAAGGGGGGGATAAATCATTGCGACTGAGCTTGCTTCTCTGGTTGGGTGATTGCCGGTGCCAGCCCCTAACAAATTGTAGATCGACTCAGCAACCCAATTGAGTGCATTAATGACATCGACCCCCGGCTCAACCAACTGGAAGTCACTTTTGCATTCATTCGAAGTTGCCACACGCCGGTAGCATTGAAGATCGATCTTTCGATCGAGATGAAATAACGACTGGACGTGAGTGATTCTTTATTCCTAATCATAGAATAGCTGGCTCAGCATACATAACAATTAGGACGATTGCCGAATCCAACCCATGCCGGTGTCCTTCCTATAATTGTAGGTAGGAGGGGATCACTCCAAAGCCACCCGATCCTAGCTAGTAAGATCTCGACAACGTGGATCTCCATCTCATCTGAACGGCGGATCTAGCGATACTGTTCAGTGGGCAGCAGTCACTATGGGCGGGCGGCGGTCATTGGGAAAGAATATATCCCTCCGATAGTGTTAATCCCTCGTATGGTATCGATGGGATTCGATGTTCAGGTCGTCGGTTCAGTCCGATCCACGGGCTCATTCGTAATCAAGTAAATAAAGATGACTTGCCTGAACATACATCGTAAGGGAGGATAAGGTTTTACCTTGCTAGTTGCCGGTGGTTTGTTAGTAAGCAGCCCAACTTTTTGAATGACCGAGCAGCGAGGTAGTAAGCTGCCGTTTTCTCGCTCTTCCCGAGATGTGGTCTGCCTCTCTCTAGGATAGATCGGGGCAACAGGCTGGGGCAGGGAGAACTTGTACGGTTCACCTTGCGCGATCGATCGGGGTGGTTTTGGGAAAGGAAGGGCCCCACCACCCAGGGTTTTCCCACGCACTAAGTCATCGTAGCTGTTCAATTCACTATTATAACACTCTCTTTGCCCAATAGAGAATCGAACTCCAGCGGGCAAGGGCGCGGATAATGATTGTTCGGTTCTTCCTACCGCCGCGACTGTTGGTCTTTGCAGCGCCCTGGTAGAAATTCATTCCGGCTGGTCGCCGCGCCAGTTCCTCAGGTGGCGCTATGCTATGGGCTGAAGAGAAAAGCTCCTCCTGGGATCAAAGGTGTAAGCTGGTTAGATCAAAGCGCTTTAGAGAAAAGGCGAATGATGGAATGGAAGGTTCTTGTTGCTGGCCTAAAGTCATCAATGTTCCCCGCTGGCCTAAACCCGTATGGCCTAGAGAAGGCAGTATGTCCAGTGGGACCTCCATCAATCAATTCATTCTTTGATCATAGGTAATACTACGATACGAGGATATCTCTCCCATTTGGCAAAGCACCAGAGAGGCCCTCGACCTGTATCTACAAAGCACCCCAGGCAACGAAGATGCGTACGTAGTTTTACGAAGGCAGGGAATCAAACTTTCACTGGTTCGAGCGAACATCTATCTAATTCGAGCGAGGAACTGCAATGAAAAATCTATATCTAGTAGTCGAGGGAGCAGCATTCCTTACCAATGCAGCATTCTTTTCTTTTCTTATTTCCTTGCCCTCAGAAGCGCAAGCCCCTCCGGGACCTTTATTCTGTCATTCGCGGCCAGCATCCGCACATGAATGATGAACACCCCCTATTATATTATAGGGCCGAAGCCCATATTAGATTCTATTATATTATAGGACATAAGCACATTCCGGCCTTCCAGGCAGTACATAATTAAGAATCGCAACCTACTAATATAATAAAGGCTAATATAATAGAAGGGATAATGCTAGAGCCAGGCACCCTGATACGGCACGGAATTAGGTATTGGGCCATAATAAGGTAGTTGCGATTTCGGGTCAGTTAATTCAGTAGTTGGGTAAAGGGTCAGTTCAGAGGAAGGAGACAGAGAATACCTCGCGGGCTGTTCAATTCATTAAAGAGCTTTCATGTTTTCTAGTTAATGAAGTGCAGCTTCTTTCTATTGGAGTTGAACAAGCAATTCTATAGAAATCATAGTTAAGGCAGCTAGTTCTGTGAGAATAGATGGATAAATGGGTAGTGCTTTGCGCTTCGTCGCTGATTCATCGACTTTCGAACCGGCATGCTGCTAGCTAAGATGCATTGGTACGGATGGCTGCACCGACACCTCTGCTGCTGGTTCCGAGCCACCGATCACTTTCGAGAGGAGTAAAGATCCGCCACCGACAATCAATGAAGAATAGATGTATATCTACGTATTAATGGCACGGACGTCTCATCTCACCATTGATTTCTTTTCGGGATCGGAAGGGGATCGACTGAATCTACTTTCTCCATCCCTGGCGGAATCAATCGTGGGCCTGAATAATGGGTTGGATGCTTCGGTTTCAAGGCCCTCGATAGCGTCCTCTATTCCATCCTCTCCGCATCTTTCTTGATTTCTTTCTTTCTATCGACCGTTTCGGGTACACGCAATCTTTAGTATAAATCACGAGTTCATCCATCCCCACATCTTATTACGTAGACAAGGATCTTAACCCATGGTGTCCCTTCCGCCCTTCTCCTTGCCCTTTGCCCAAACCCTGCCAGGGGGTAGGGGGGTACGGAGATAGACCACCCGGAGCTGTCGAGTCAAGGACTAGTCCCTCTGGAACCTCTCCATTCATTCTTATGATACCAATTACCCCCGCAGGGGGGGCATGGAAGAAAAGCCAATCCCAGATCCAAGCAACCGGAGAAGGGACAATTGAGCCATTTCACCCCGATATTGGCATTGGAACGGAGTCTTAATACAGAGGGATTAACCCGAACAAGGGCTTTGAGTGCATGCAGTTTGATATGACGTTTCTAAGAGTTCAGTGCGTGTGTTCAACAGGCAGTAGCTGCCCAGTTCCGGTACCAATTCATCGAGTAACAAACGAGTCAAGTAGACCCAGCCCCAGGGGAATATGGTGCATCCGAGCGGGGAAGAACTAAATAAGTCGTATCCGGAAAGAAAGCATTAGCAGTTTACCAGGAAGGACTTACGTTGATGCGCCAAGGCATGGAACCAACCGGAGGGGAACGGGTGCAGCTGTGCTCCATGGATTCTTCCCACCTCTTATTGCTTTTAGCAGGATCGAACCCATCAGTCGAGGGAAGGTAATCCGTAGGAAAGGGATTCAATCCCGATGCACCGGTCGTATCGACAAACAAACAAACATTGGGAGAAGCAGCCATAGCGGTGCCGGGATCTGGGAGATTCGGAGGTTGGCCAACCCTTTGAGTGAGAAAAAGCTCACTTTGCCAGCTATACAAAATGCCACTTGTAATGTTATTCGGTGGGTTTGTTTAGGCAAATGCCAATCCTAGATTTCCCAGTTATGTCAAATAACAAATGTCAAACTTTCCAACTGCTCGTACTAGGGAAATGGATTGGTGAGGTTCTGCACATATGTCCGACGTGACTTGTCATGTGTCTCAAGCGATTGACGTCCACCCGTGCATTCGAAGTGGGGCCTTGAGGCGGTTGGTTCGACTCCATGCCTTGGCTGAGCGATCGGATCAAAGAAAGATAGGGAGACAGATGGATCAAAAGCAACAGTCGACGCAGGGGAACTCGAGCTGAACTATGATTCCAAACCCTAATTCTGCTCTGGCCTAACCAGCTTTCCAAGCTTGACCTGACAAAAGCCAAAAAGAAAGATTCCGATCACCCGGTCAAAGGCATCAATCCGACTGACTCCTTTTGTTTGTTTGTTACCTGGCTGCTGATCTTCCATGCTTGAAGTCGAGCCTTTCTATTACTTATATAAGGATTAGCACTTTGAATGATCGGATGCGAAAGCAGGATATTTGCCGAAGAGAGCTTACCGGTTACACAAGCAGCCATCCATCCATTAGTCCCCCACCTCTCCTATCAATGTGCCCTTATTCCTCCGGGTCCAGAAAGAAAGCTATCAAGAGAAAGAAAGTAAGAATGCATTGGGCTTAGAGGCATTGGCTGCACAGCACTCAATTCGTTCACTTCCACCCTTCCAACTGATCCAATTACTTCCGCACCTTGCTTGGGGATTTGTACTCTTTTGTTTGGGACTTGGCTCTATCTAATCAGTTGTTGGGTAGCTTATAAAAGCAAAGCCTCCCCTGGGATGACACAACCGGAATTGACCTTAACAGTCGAGCCATTTCATCCCTCTCCAGCGAAGCAAGCAGGAGCGAGAGCTAAGCAAGCCAGCCCTTGAAAGAAATAAAGATAGATAGCTGCGACTGAACCCTTTTGTGGAAGTATAGTTCATCAAGGCTTTAGCCTACGAGTTGAGTGATGGTTTGTTGGCCCGGCTGCCCTTTGAGACCTTATCGTTTCTCCTCGACTTACAGGATTGGCTGCCGCTCCTTCTTTCTAAACCCTAAAATTGAAGTCGATCAATAAAAACAATGTGCTGGTTCGCTTGAAGCCCCTCTCGCCTTAACCGGACGGAGAGGAGACAGAGCGAGTCGAGTCCCCGATTTCTTTCTTTGTTGAAAGGCCTGCCTTCGGAACCAACAGGGCAAACTATGGGGCATATGCATTTGCTGTTTGTTTGTTAGCTTTTGTTTGGCATTTGCCCGGTAAGGAGCTGACACCTTCATTCATTGACTTGGATTGCTTGCTCAACTAGGATAGATAATCAGCTTGGCTTAACGCTTCGGAACATTGTAGGAATTATAATGCATTACTTACGTTGATATACAATTCGAGGGGCATAGGACATGTTGAGTTACATAGTGAGTACGATCAATTGATATAGGACATGTTAAGGAGTTTGAAGAGGAGTCAGATGAGTATTATTCCCCTATGAGTCAAACAATCGAATCACCCAGAGCTACACAAGTGACCTTAAGGCGCCTGAAAAGCCTAGGCCACCAGCCAAGCCCACGTTCGGGCCAGGCACCAGTTTGGTTGATACTGAATATGACAAAAAATTCTAATTCGATGTTGTTGCACACAGGGCAGCAGGAATCCCAACTGCACTACCAGCAGATACAGCATGCCTACCCTTCCCAATAGTCAAAACATCCCCGTGAGACATAGACGGGAGGTAATATTTGATGGGCCTACCCGTTGAATAAAATCCCCCATTACCAGTTGGACGTGATCCATAGATCCCCTTGTGCCCTAGAGGTGGTTGGATTGTCTGTGCGGTACCAGTTATGTGAACAGGATGGAGAGTTCTACGTGACCAGTTCTCGATCCGCCGTGCTGCCCAGAAAGGACGTCTATAGAGAGGGGAGACCTTACAGTCCGGTTCTTGGTGAGCCCCATTTACTCTCCCCATTCCCTAGTTGTTGAGCCCGATTCCCATAACGTGTATAGATAGGAGGTCTAATTGAGCTACACATACAGTAAGTCCTCATACACACATACTCGCATATATACGTTTACCTTTTCCATTCAAGGGGCAGGATGAAGAAGTGTCGATAGAGGCTCGACCAAACTCGCATATCTACTCTACGTTTAACGTGTCCATTTGAGGTGATCCCCTTAGCTTAGAGGAAGGATAAGAGGAACAGGCCTTCACAACGGAACTATCCATGAACACCCTTTCGGGGTCCCCCTTGCTGTACAGGCCGATACTTGCATCTATACGTTGAACCTGTCCATCCAATTTGACTCGCCTCTCTTGATAAGGGTTGAACCACGAACATGAAGGAGGACTAGACTAGGATATATTGCCAGGGAGACCTTACCAGCGGACCTAGCCATCATACCAGCAAGAAAGAAACTCCACCACGACCGAATTGTACATGCCAATGCTTGCCTTAGAGGTACGGCGATCAGCTAAACGCTATGCCTCACCTACGCTTCGCTATCGAGAAGAGAAAGAGAGCGTCTTTTTTTCGAACAAGTAGAAGAACTAACCATAATAGCGTAAATAATGTTAGGCTCGGCAAAGAGGCTCTTTCAGGAGGGGCTGGATCAAGTGGTAGCGGTCTCGGGCCTTGAAATATTGATTATTGATCGACCATTTCGTCCATCGTTCGTTTATGGCGGCGCGCCCTAAACTTGAGGGGTCCTCCCCCCGAAAAACGTTAGGGTCCCCCCCTGCCATCCCCCCCTTCCCCCCCTTCCTCCCCATTTCTCTGGGTCTCATGATTTTGTGAGAAATTGTGCCTGCTCTACTATATATGTCATTTCGAGCAAGTTTCGCAAAGCGCTTCTGCCAAAGTTCCTAGAACTCAAGCGCTTTCTCGGCGAAACAGCACTTCATTAGAACTGATTCGCTTGAAATTGAAGGGTCAGGATGATCCTTTGCTGCCAGCTAGAACAAGTCTTTCGATATTCCCTCGGGGACAGGCCCCTAGAGGTGAAAAAATGTGAGGTGAACGAACAAACCCCATGGAACCGACAAATCTTCAATTCTGGCAGTTGACTATATTTCCCCTGTCAGATAGTATTGTGCCAACCTTTCATTTGACAAAACTGCCTAACGGGAGACAAGAAAAACTTTCCCAATATTAGTGGGTTTGCATTGGTCTCTGGATTCGTCCGCCAGAGGACGGATCAGGGGTACACGATTTTAGTGTATCACGGTGCCCTAAAGCTTTATGGTTATACCAAACCGTCTACGGGATAGAATCACACTTGTGATGAACGCTGAGTTTGGCGCGTCCCACCAAGTCGAGGTTAGAGGAATCTCGGGGTGGGACCGCTTGTGTAAGAGAATATTTGCAGAAGGTTTCAGATATTGGTTGAGCAGAAGTAATATTGATGCAGATGCCTTTAGGGCAGACGAGGAGGAATATAAGGCCCTCGAGGAGCAATTCATGAAAAACCCCCGTCGACAGCGGCGGCGGTTGGAAACTTATATGGACATGAAAAGGGGGGCGAGAAGAAAGAGCAGACCAAAAAAAGTTCTGAGACCACGAGGTTACAGGCTGGCCGGAAGGAGGATTACATCTGTTTCCAAGCCAGTTGTGCCAGCTGTAAGGAAGCCACCTGGTGACAAGCCCCCGTAAAAAGTAGTTGATTTTGAGTTAGGTCCTTCCACCGTAATTATCCTTTCATTTTGTACCCTTCCCCCATACCTCTTCCTGGAAGAGAGAACAGCGGATTTGTACCTACTATTTCGACGTCGTTTCCTTATATACGCTATTTCCCGCTACTAAGTGGATCCAGTTGGTTAAGCGCGAAGTCCTCCTAACCGATTGGTTCAGAGAGAGAAAGAGCCCGCCCCTGCCCGCTCCTGGGAGAGTGAACGTCGCCATCCAGGTAGGCTGAGAGAGAGAAGTAGTTGGTTTAGCTATTACAGAGAAGTAGCTGGTTTAGCTCTCACAGAGAGAGAAGTAGTTGGTTTAGCTATTACAGAGAAGTAGCTGGTTTAGCTATTACAAGTAGTTGGTTTAGCTATTACAGAGAATTTCATCAATTGAGGCTGGTTCACAGAGAGAGAAGTAGTTGGTTTAGCTATTACAGAGAAGTAGCTGGTTTAGCTCTCACAGAGAGAGAAAGAGCCCGCCCCTGCCCGTTCCTCTAAGAGTGACCATCGCCATCCAGGTAGGCTGAGAGAGAGAAAGAGCCCGTTCCTGGGAGTGCTCACCCTGGGAGTCTTCGGTTCAGAGAGAGAAAGTGCCCGTTTCAATTTACTTATTTTTTTTTGACTTATTTGAGGGGCAAATAAGTCACTAAAAAAGTCACTAACGTACCTCTCCTCTCCTCTCCTCTCCCTCTTCAATTTACTTATTGGGTCTCAAATAAGTAACTAAAAGGCGGTGGTCGAGCACCTAAAGGTCCTTAACAGTCGAGCACCTAAAGGTCCTTATGGTCGAGCCCCCTAAAGGGTCCTTATCAGTCGAGCCCCCTAAAGGGTCCAGTCGAGCCTGCTGAAGCATCCTTATGGTCGAGCCTGCTTACGCATCCTTATCAGTCGAGTCACTAACGTACCTGGGCATGGTGGTAGTTAGTTATATATGAGCATGTGGTAGTTGCGGCTTCATAAAATAGAGATTCAGATGCTGCCGTAATGACATATATAATGAGAGTGATTTCCTAGCTAGAGATGGAAAGTACAACATTTCATGGAAAGGACGTAGGGCTCTAAAGACATAAGGAGGGCGAGGACGTCTCTATGTGATATCGTATATCTATTATTGATGTAGAGATCTAGAGAAAAGGCAGTGTCATTTCGGCCAACCACTGTTTCGACATCCATGCTAGGCTTTCCCGCCTTGTCCAAAATAAGTATCCGTGCACACCTAACTCACTCCGTCGGGATGGGTGATTGAACGTATAACGTATATATGTGAGTATCATAGACTTATGATTGGCTCCTTCTGACATTCTGTGTGTAGGTCTGGCTGCAATGGCTAGGTCTCTTGGTTAGGTATCCCGGAATGTATGGATATCCCACGGGCTCATCAATGACTAACTCACTATTGGCCTAACTCACCTCACCTGATAGTATAGTGCAAACACCTATGCGGTAGTGGAACCTCCCCGGTCTCGTCGTCTCTATGGCGGCAGGTTCCATTGCTCCCGGGTCTCTATATAGCGGTATAGCTCCATCTTCATGCTCCATCGGGGATATGCCTCATGGGGAATATGGCGGTAGTAGTAGGCTATCCAACCAACACACCTAGGGAAAGCTAATGGGTGGGGTGCTAAGGAGATCACGCCTACCTACCTCTTATGGGCGAGTTACACGTAGATATGCGGGTCTCATACCCCTATTGGTAGTGGTGGAACCTCATGGTGCTATTTCGGTAGTGGGAACATCCCAATATACCCCATATCGGTAGTGGATCTCCCTCCCCCTATTCTGAGCGGGACATCGGGGCGGAGAGGTTGGATGTGCTTTCCTAGTCCATAGAGCGCACCGCATGGAAGGCTTCTCTACCTTAGTTAAGGCAGTGTGAAAAGGGGTTTCTGCATAACCTATTAGAGTAAGTAACCTAATAGAGTGGGGCAGTGCTATCCAGTGAATCCGGAGAATATCTGCCTCTCCCCAGGAGGATTATCTACCTTAGTGAAGAAGGATTATATCGCTTCTAAAGTACCAAAATCAAAAGTGGTGACCGTATTAATCTATCTCTTCTGAGTTTGTTTCTCTCTGCTTGCTTATAGCTAGGATTATGTGAGTTGAATCCGGTTACCTTACCTTATATCTAGGCTAATGCGAGTGACCTTATAGCTAGGAATGGAGATCTATCTCCTCTCCTTGGGTAAGTAGCTCCTTGGTTCACTAGCTCCTTCCATCAATCACTAGCAACGAATTCAGATCTCCGAATAGCTGCGAATAATGTGACCTTATAGAGGTACGATAATCCCAGTGATAGGAAAAAGCCAGTGACCTTATAGCAAAGTAGAATCCCCTCCCTTCCCTTAGGATCGACCACTTCACTAGGGGTTGCAAGAGAGTGCTGGGCCTTATTGAATCTGTTTGTCTATGTCTCTGAGTGTTTCCTTCCTCAGTGATCTATCTATGGCTCGTAAGTCTGTTGAATATGAATGAATCATATGCTTATGGCAGGGGTTAATGAGGCAGTGTGAATTGGGTTAATGAGAGGGAATACGTAAAAGACTAGCTAGGTAAGCCGTACCTTGCTTCATAATGTGCAAACCATAGTGGGAGACTAATGAATAGAGACCTATGAATAGAGACCAATTTCATTTGGATAAGAAATATCCTTCTCCTTATGCGATTGGTTGATGAGGCAGTGTGAAATAGCCCACACTTGTGCGCACACGAGGCAGTGGGAATATAGCGCACCCCTGAGGAATGTAAGATCCCCTGAGGTAATTCGCATGTCCACGGCAATGTCTCTCTCTGAGTGTTTCCTCAGTTTTAGAGCTTTAACACAACGGAGGCAGTGGTAATGTGCAGACCTCAACACTATGGAGACCTATGAATAAGCATCCTATTAGAATGTCTCATTCATATCCTTTCCTTATGGGATTGTTTTATGAGGCAGTGGTCAAGTCTATAGTTCGTTAATCTCCTTCCTGGGCACAATAAGGGACTTAACCCCTGACGTACTGAGCCTGACCCCGGTTATAAAGACTGTTAAGGTTGCCTAAGCTTTTTCACCTTTCATTCAGGTTGCCTAAGGAATGTAAGGGATGAGGAACACGACTTAGGGTCCACCAGAGCTCAGTCAGGAAGCACTAAAACTTCCCTTTCAAGAATTGCTAAGCTCTTGACTGGTGCATTGGTGGAATGGCCTGACGTTTGTGATTGGCTATGATTTGTAAAAGGAAACGTAAGATGGGGTTCCGAGACGATGGATTCCTCATTGGGTTTCTGAAACGTGATGGGATGTGCCTTTCAAGGAGAATATATAATAGATACGGGTAATAGATACGATTAGGATGGCTCATGTCCTTACCGGGTATAACACATGGTAAGGTTGAATGAGGAATAAGGGTTTATGCCGGGCGGTAGTCTGTTGAGCGTAGCGAGTGGCCCGTGCTTTGTTTGATGAGTCAGTTTTTCTTTCTATGGGATTGCCTCCTGGGGCTGCAAAGAGAAATGAAAGCTCGATGCGTTGAGTGTTGGGCACCCCCTTGGGCACTGGATTGTATCTGGTTCCCTTGGAGAAGTGGAAACCACACGAATTAGTGCTAAAGAAGTGTTTTCCAAGTGATACAGCGGCACCTCGGAGTTGACTGTGCCCACGAGACGTTCTGTTGGAGCATCTATCCCCGAACTCACTATTAAGGGAAGATAAGAAAAAGAGAGTCTTTCTCCCTTCCTTAAGTAAGGCCGGCGGACCTATTGACCTCGAAGGACCAATGCCTTCCTGTCTGTACGAAGGGTTGACCGAATTGATTTCTTCGGCAATGAAACTGGATCATCCTGCCTGATTGATCTGGCAATGAATGAGACAGTCTCATCCTGATCTGGGAACAGCAACAGAAAGCATGTGCTCGTTAATAATGAATACTGAACGCGTTATCCCAGAAATACACATGACAAGTCGGTCTCGTGAATATTCCATGGAAAAAAGGATCATCCTGATCTGGGAGCATCATGCGATCGTGAATAATCTAATATGGATGGCGATTTGAAGAGGTAAGTCAATCGATCCAGCCAGAAAGAATATGTCCGGGAGCAGCGAGCGGGTGATCCCACTTGCCAGCCTTATGACTTTCTTTCTGTCCTGATCTACACGCACGCACTCTAACGGCGGGTTGGGTGATTGCATCCACTTGCCTTCTGACTTACTTTCTTTCCTGATCTACACACTAGAGAAACAATACACCCTAACGGCGGGGTGATCCGGGAGCAGGCAGCTGTCACGTAACCAACCACCGACTCTTAAATATCTCAAATAATAGATCTAAACTGATTGATTCAATCTGACTGATAACTGAACCCTAACGGCGGGGTGATCGATCGCACCGGGAGCAGCTGAACCAACCACCGACTCCTAAATAATAGATCTAAACTTATTGATTTTCTTTCTTCTGATAACTGAGAAGCGAGCCACTATGTTTTCCTTGTTGTCGAAGGTTGGCATAGCCTCTTCCCATTTTGTCAAATAATCAATGGCCACAAATCCTGCTTATCACATCTGCTATCAAGGTAATTGACTGGTCAGATATCACCTATAAAAGACTGGATTCTGCTTATGACCCCCTGAGAGTAGAAATAGAGACCATGCCGTACCAATTCCAAGAGCTATTGAGCTTGCTGGTGGTTTGTAGTGATCGCAGCATCGAATCAATGAGAACGGAAAGCAACTCATTCGACCTGCCAATCCTTCTCTCACTCCATCTCCGACCATATCAATGATGTTTGACTTTCGCCCAGTACGCACCTACGAATCCGTTCCCAGGCCATCCGCTCACTTTATTGGATTTCCATTTAGCTCTAGTCGAGTTGAATCGATGGAAATGGGTGAGCACCGCTTATATAATAATGAGCCTTGGAAGCCAAATCAGAGGAGTGGTAATTCAGCCCACACTAGAACCTTGTAGATGGAAGGTAGTGGGTCATCTATCACGTATTAAATACTGGATTCGGTTGAGCAAAGGCGGGAATGGAGCAGGAAAGCGTAATGGGATTGGGATTGAAGAATGTCGAGAAGGTTTTTCCAAATACATGGATGGCTCTCACTCATCTCATGGGGAGATAGCTATGTTCAACAAAGGTGTGTGGCGATGCCGAATGTCCGTCTGTTTTGCATCCCAGGTGTTTCGCACTACACCGATAGCTGGCCCCAGGGAGACTCTTGAAACCATGAATTAGGGTTCCCCACCCATACCTGAATTTAGCATTCGGCTACAGGCGAGCCGATAGCCACCGCATAAACGGGAAAGCTGTATTGCTGCCCCTCTAAAATAATAATAACTCCATCGTTTTCCCTATTATTATCTAAGGGCGAGTTTCAAAGTGGTTATCCCACACGTATATATGACCTCCCCACTACTTATAAGGACGTTGCACCAAACATAGGGCCCCTTCAATGGCCTTACCCCAATCTCCCCCTGGAATTCGGGGAAGCCACACCAGACCTTTTTCTTTCTCGTTCGAAGGCAAACTGATCCTGGGTTTACCCCAATAAAGAAGTCCCCCTCATTCGCCCCTACACCGCGGACACCAATCAATGGCGGGCGCTCTGGCAGCTGAACAGCGCCACGCAGCGCCCAATGATCCCGAGCTGCGACGAGAAATCGTAAATCCTGCGGAACTAGATTCTAAAAAAATGCTCACTTTTCTTTGTGCCAGTTCTAAACATTCAAAGATATACCTATACAAATTTAGGCAACTGAACAGAAGCGAAAATCCAGAAGAAAGACTAGTTCGTGTCTCCTTGACTATAAGGTAAGACCCCAATGACCCCAAACAGATATTGCTGCTCTGCGAAGGCAGAATGACATATCTCGAATGACGTAATTACGTATATAATGAATGACTGGAATCACTGGTCGAAATGAACCAATTAGTTCGAGATCTCGATTGCATAATGACATATATAATGATATTGATTTCTTTGGGGGGTTTATATATTGCTCAAGGCTGCTCTCTTCAAATAAGAAATCTCTTCCGTTCATGAAGAATGAGGGTGAGTCACTTTCCTTGGCTACTTAGCTTTTCTTTTCTTTAATGAAGAATGAGGGAGGTGGTGTGGATGCAGGTAAGTTGAGTGCATCAGGCTGGCTATGCAGGTAAGAGAGAGCTAACTGAGAGGGTTGATTAGGTTTTGCAGCTTTAGGTTTGAAACGAGTTAGGCGTCTAGCAGGCAGGGCAGCGGGTAATAGAGACCTCATCGGGTTGGATCGTTCTATCTCGAAGACCCATCCCTCCTGCCATTCCCCATAAAGCAAGCCAGCAATCGCAGCAATGCCACCCAGCCCATCCATCTATCCAAAGCCGGCTCACCCAGCTATCTATCCCATCCAGCCCAGCTATAAAGCCCACCCAATGCACTTCTTCTCTCCCTGGAAGATCCATTTCATGCAGTGTTTCCCCCGAAGACCCATTGAATGCGGGTTCTCCCTCACTAAAAGACCCAATGCGATTTCTCCCTGACCCCCCCCGCTGGAACCACTGTCTATCCATAAAGAATCCTCATTGCTGAAGACACTCGCTTTCATTGCTTAGTTAGCGCCTGGTAGATGAGAATGGGATAACTTACAAGATATCTATCAGAATTTTCCGGCACACTGTTGTTATAACCTTATCACGATTATGGTCTAACTCTGATGCACACCTTTTAAGGTAAGATCAGTTCGCGGGGTTCGAATCCCCAGCGCCAAGTTCCCTTTCACCAAAACAACCATAAGCACCTTTCTTTAGCATCGGTGTATCAAAAATATCCACCTACTTATCCCTTCCATGTCTCGATCCCGAAGCATTATAAAGCAGTATAAGCCAATCTCTAGCAAGCTAATCTATAGCCAGGAGCAGAGGTAGCAAAGTACTCATCGGCTTGACCAATTTCAGTATCAGTTTCTCTATTAGTTTCCCGAGTGGATCCAGTTGCTTAGCTACCAGCAGCATAACCATTTCTTTAAGCATCTAAGCCAGCATGTAAACAAGATGTACCTCCATAGTATAATATCCCATCTAAATATTGAATTGTCTGCCCCATAGCTAGCAGCACCTATAGCGCCTATAGCACCTAGAGCACCTAGAGCAAATCATCTATAAGCAGCTAGAGAAGATCCAGTTCCTGGTCCATACGATCCAGTACTTAGCAGTATACTGAGCACCTGGGTGTGTTATTTCCTTTCTTTCATAAGCACCTGCACCGGGACCAGGCTTTGCTGCAGCACTCGGCTGTGGTACTTACGGTAAAGGGTAAATATAGCATAGGCGGTATCTCTACCTCGTTTGTTCGGTCCAGAACTATGTCCATATATGGTTTCATCCCCAATTCCAGCGGCATACCTTCAAATTCAATTACCAGATCGATACCCAGGAGCAGTTCCTGGTCCATCACTTTCTCTATCCAGCACCACTAGCTAACTAGGTTCAGCACCACTAGCTCAAAAATCAAGCCCTATAAGTCAAGTCAAAATACCTCGAAGCAAGGGCAACGGAGGTAGAGGTAGCGGCATATGATCGATCCATCAGTAGCAGATCCAAATGCATCTAAGTGAGCAGCAGCAAAGTAAGCATCTCGCTTAGCAATCCATCAATCCATCAATCCATATAGATTCTCTCGATATAAATAAGCAAGCAGCACCTATGGCAAAGGCACTGGCACCTCCTTCTTCAATTAGTTTCCTACCCACCTAGTCTGAAGCAAGACAAAGCAATAAAGCCGCCATCTACTAAGCAAAGCCAATAAAGCCATCTAACCCAAGCGAGCTTGCCAGCAGCATTCCTTCCTACCAGCAGCAGAGAAAGCATCCCTACTAGCAGCAGTTCATTCTGTTGATTCTGTTGATCCACCAGCGAAAGGAGCCGGTAGGTGGAGGCAATTCAATGCCCGCAGCGTCCCTTCTGGTCGTCCCTTATGGTCTGGTTAGATAAGATCTATACCCTAAGTTGATTCTGTTGATTCTGCAGTTTACCCAGTAGCTTCTTCAGCAGTTGATTAAGTAGATTCTAATCCAGCAGCAAAAGCAAAGGTAATCAGGGCATAGGCAGATCCAATTGATGATGAATTGTTCCCACCCATCAGTCTAAGTCTAGGCAAAGGACACATCTACATAAGCCATAGCAGCGGAGTAAGCCTCCTAACAAGATATCGTGCCATATACTGTAGTAATAGATTCAGAGGCAGCTAGAGCAGCAAAAAGTCAAGTAACCTAAGTGTTCCTTGTTTCAGCATATCCAGCAGTAGTCTATCTAGTAGCAAAGAAAGAAGCTAGGGTGTATGGAGCATATATGGATCCTCCAGCACAAGCATAAGCTTATCCAGTAGTGTCAGCAGTACTAGCGGCTTATCCAGCAGAGGTAGCAAGGGCAGAGCCAGTTCCAGCTTCTCAACTAACACAATCTTATCGGTGTTATAACGTATGTAATATTCGTTATGGTCAATATTCACGCTCCACTTTCTGTACGCCTTAGCTTGGCTGTAACCGCTACGCTCTGCTCTTCCGCTTGCTTTCTGGACACTGAAACTTTCTTGCTTTCTGTACGCCTTTAGGGTGCGTAAGCATGCTCGACTGTTAAGGCCGCCATCGTGCCCCCGGCAGGGCTCTCAATATAAGGATGCGCAAGCAGGCTCGACTGTTAAGGCCGCCATCACCTTTAGGTGCTCGACCACCGCCTTTTAGTTACTTATTTGAGAGGGGCACCCAATAAGTAAATTGAAGAGGTGGATTTGAGCAAAGAGAACAGTTTTGGGTGTGTGTTTGTCTTGTGATTCAACCCCCGATAGATTCGTAAATACAAGTATCTCTATCTCTAAATCTAATCCCCCTCCCTTCTTTCTTTTCAAATCGTTCACAGGCCTCCTATCAAGAAGGTAAAAGCAATGAAATAGAAATACTTCCAGTAGGGTGCGTAAGCATGCTCGACTGTTAAGGCCGCCATCGTGCCCCCGGCAGGGCTCTCAATATAAGGATGCGCAAGCAGGCTCGACTGTTAAGGCCGCCATCACCTTTAGGTGCTCGACCACC
>Ga0115842_100430_pt1 | contig 16747 bp, 10 predicted proteins | sample InSIn2SAF170_2_FD_83856 | JGI IMG/M metagenome (GOLD analysis project Ga0115842, IMG submission 83856)
CTTCGTGCTATATTAAACCATGTTACGATTTATATCTGTATTTATAATAAGGAAGGAGGGTCAACTTGGAAAGTCGGGTCTCGGATATCTATCAGCGAAGGGTTTACATAGCCTTTTGGAAGGTGGTGGGTAAGAATATGTGTGATAAGAAGGTTGGTAGAAAGGTGACTGCCCCTCGTACTTGGTAACTCTTAGGGAGGAATAAAGCACTGCCTTACTCTAGACATGGTGGGCTGGTACGCTATATCGCCTAGGAGAGGCGTGGGATATCTCGCCTAGGAAAGCACTGACAACCTATAGCCATCATAAACACTGCCTAAACTTGGTTAGCCGTGTGCCTCCATCTGAACTACCTTAGGCTACCTTGCATATATTATATATGTAATTGCGCTTTAGCAGACAATGCATATTATACCAGACGGACCAGCTTCTCTATTAGCTTATTTATTCGGTGAATGATGCTAGGCATCGATGAACAAACAACTCTGAAGCGGATTCATTCGAACACACTACCTTTCTTTATCTAGTTGTTCGACGAAGTGCTACCCATACCTAGTAGTTGCTCGTTGGTGCCCTCAAATAATAAGAAATAGGCCTCTCTACCACTGTTTACGCGTAAAGAGAAATATCCTGGTACGTCTGCGGCCGGTGTAGCTAGAAAGAAAGGTTCGTCGGTAAAACACGAATGAACGAATGTGCCCGTCACCGTTAATCAGCCAATTAGCTTTGTTCCCTGGGAGGGGGCCCAGCCCGTCTAGCTTTCAATTTGATTCCAGTGATCCGGGGGAGACAGAAGGCGGAGATCGAAGGTCAAACTTTCTATAATCTCCAAAGGCTCTAAATGCTGCTTCTACAGGTGCTTCTAGTGGTGGTGCCCGGAATCTCCCTTTGCTTCTACCACCTATACCTCTGCTCTAGCTGCCTGTGCCCTTGTGTTTGCTACTTATCTGCATCAACCGAATCAACAGAGTCGACTGAATAATCAATGGCTCGGGCGGGTAGCTGGTTCATTCCCCCATTACGAATGTGGCCTTGAACTGGTCAATTTGAAAGTTCAAAAGTGAGTAGTCTATGAAGGGCAAGACCTCTATAAGACCTTACGCGGTCCTCAGGCCAGCCGGGTCTGTGCAGTGTTGGTTCTTCGGTTCGCGGTTTGGTTCTGAGGGTGGTTCTCAGGGTGTCAAGGGCCGGCCGATGGGTGGTTCGATCGGCGGGTCGTCTTATTCGAGCGAAGCAGTAAAGTTATCAGTCGGAAGGTGAAACGAAGCAGGACTCAAACGCTGGGCACGACCCGGCAGGGATCTATCTCTCCGTGGGCGCCCAGTAAATTAGAAAAGCATCCATCCTCGGTCACTCACTTGTTTCAGGGAGGACCTTATTGAAAAATGCTGCTCCAGGGCTTAAGGCTACGGGTCTTCCAATGCTCCTGGGTGGGATCCTGAGCTTCTGGCAATTCTAACAAGGCGGGAACATGACCTTACGTTACTGGCTAGGGTCTAGGGTCTCTGGACAACTTCTTTTTCAGTCTGCCTGCTGCCTTCAAATCCGCCTCACCCAGGGGTAGAATCATGAAATGAAAAGCAGACCGATCTTGGAACGAAGAGTAAGGGAAAAAGTAGAAGTATTTCCGGGCCAGCCAGATTCCGATTGATTTCTCAATTGAGAGATAAAAAAGATAGTGAAGGGCACTATCGTAGTTGAACAAATTCTGGAATAATCATAATAAATGAAATTACAACGACTTACTCCGTACGTACCTCGTACTACCGCTATTTGGCCCACCATAGCATAGATAGGAGAGGTAGAGGGTCGTGTGGTGCTTTACCTTATGGCTTAGATTTGATTTCACTGGCCTGCCGGGTATGCCTTGGGTAGATGGATTGGATTATTGTTAGGACATCAGAGAACAGAGTTGGGATAGGATTATGGGACCAGACTTATGACTGCCATTACACTTTACTTTAGGAAGCTTTGGAGGTACAACTAGAGATAAAGACCCGGGATTTGCATTAAACCACAACCTTCAACCTTGGCCTTTCTCCCTTCAGCCTAGGACATTTAGTGAGTTAGTACCAGTGCTGCCTCTGCATTCCACCAAGAACATCAGTACCGTAGGGATCGATCGTATTTTACCACCAACCTTTATACTGAAAACCCTTTATGCTGGAAACCTAGGAGCATGGAGTTACCACCCTAGAACCTGAAATACGATAGATACGTGGGCATTACCATCTTTACCTACTCTCTTTACCTGCTATAGAACTAGACCTGGTACGGGAGCGGGAGCCTTGGACCTTTACTTAGGCTTTTAGGCACTCACTAGAGAAGAGAACCTGCATTTAGATTCTTTAAGCCAGGAAGCCGTAGCTGTATGGGGAACCCATATAAACCTTCTTTACTCTTTACCCACCTACCAGAACTATATAGACCTTATAGCCCTAGAACAGGAATCACCTTGTTAGGAAGGGATGGACATCCTTAGAAGCTGAAGCCGAGCACAAAACTTATAATGCACCCAAAAAGCTTAAAGCCGAAACCGAGCACGAAACGGAACCCGCACCTCCGCCCCTACCCTGCAGCTGAAAGCCGAGCACAAAAGAAGTGGAACCAGCCAAGTAAACTCAGCCCGCCTCAAAAGAAGAGGAAACGGAGCCCGCATCTTCCCTCGAAAGCCGAACACGCATCTGGATATGTGAGTGGAACCTGCCCCAGGATACACGGAAAATGCCTCCTAAAAAGCAGCAGGACACGCATCATTAGAGCAGCCAGCAGGATATGCCTTAAGAGAAGCAGATCAATTACACTGACTTACTGCCTTTATTTCTTCCCTTCAAAGAGTTATCTCAGGCACGAAGTGATTCAATAAAAGGCATTTTATTCATTCTTCTATTGCAAAATTACGTATATCATTAATTACCGGCACACTTAGCAAAGAAGTCTCCTTGTACTGCTGACTGAACAGCTGAATGTATGCCTACCTCTCTGCTTCTGAGCAACAGGTTCCTAGATTGATGTTCCTGGTAACTTCTTCAGTGCCCAAATTAACCAGTTAATAGTTTGTGGATAGCTATTTTATTGATATCGACTGGTTTCCTAAATCTGTTCTTCTGGTGACGCAGAGGAAAATTGAGCCAATCTATATCATAAGCCTAACCTTGAATGTTTGCCGAATGTGCTCGATAAATAAAGGAGTGCACAGGTATACTTCAAGTTACGACTCCATTCAACATATCTTATTTACCCAGAGCTTATAGTGACGAATTACCTTCTTTGCCTTTGAATCTTGTTCCAGCCGGAGACTAGTGATGAATAATTAGAAATTACTTCCCTAAGATGAGACCGCTGCGCTCCTTGACTTTTAGTCTCTCCTAACCACCCTGGTCCAACTACTAGTGCTATTTACCTTTACTCTACCTACCTTGCTTTAGACCGCTTAGTTGTGGAATCATTGTTGGAAACTGCCCTCTTGCATTATATACTGCCTTACTACTAAGATCTATTGTACGTGTTTTGGCGGGCACTATTCAACTTTCTTTTCACATCGTTTTCACACCGCTACGTCCCTGCCTGCCTATTTATGAATTTTAGTGCCCTGCTACCAACAACCTGGCTGGTGTCTTTACCACCCTTGTATAGACCGGCTCACCAAACCTTAACTCTTAAAGTAAGGTAGTAGGGGCTTACAAACAAACCACTTGCTTGAGAAATGCGTGGGTAGGCACTATTGTTATTGTTCGGACCGGGCTTCAGGATACTCACGAAAGGAGAGCTGATGATGGATAGGATCGATCAAACCCCTCCCCTTTGTTTTCATGGATCAACCTCACCGCTGCGCGCCTCTTTCTGCTGCAGCCCACCTGCCTTAGAGTAAGGAATCACCTTACATGCTCCGCTAATTGATTTAGCTACAGAAAAAGAAGAGTTATCGACCCCACTGGGACATAGCCGGACCCACTCCAAACGAGGTTTCTCTTTAAGCTTATAAAATGAATGTTTTTATAAAGCGAACCCATGTTTGTAGGGTGCCCGAGTCATAAGTGTAGTCAGTAGAAAAAGGTGGTTAACACATTTGTAGGTCGTCGATTTCAGTAATGCAGAGTAAGCTAAAGTTCATAGCAATGTTATAAGGTGCCCACCGACCCAAGGGCTAAGATATTATAAGTAAGGAGTAAATCCAAGAAAGAGGGCAGTTTCTTTCTTTGGCGTGAACTCATAGTGTGTTGGATGCCAACATATGTATTGAAATCAGATGGGGTATTGCTTCTATTAAATAACCTCTCACTCTTTCACCTGCTAGACATAGATCTTTGAAATAGGCCCTATCTCATGAGGTCTTTCAAGTTACCACTTACAGGCAAGGCACCAATATCAGACCTTTAGGAGCCCCCGGTTCATTGCATGGATGGAGAGATAGGAGCCTTACCCTTTGATTTATACTGCCCGGAACCCTATGGGCTAGGACGATGGCTTGGTGGAGGCAAGGGACAGTCATGCCCAACCTCTTCTTAATGAAGCCATAATTTACACCCACCTGCTAGAAAGACCTTTCTCTGGAACTGTACTACAACATGCTGCCAAGGGAATGCTTTCAGAACAGGACCGGATCATAGGCAATAGGTAGGGCATCGGGCATCGGGTCATTAGAACAAACAAGCCCCAGGTTATGGGAAGGAGGAGCACCTGTATTAGACCTTACGAGCACCAGATTATCGGGTGGGTGGATCAGAGGAATAAACTGAAAAGGCTATAAGTCATCGACTTGCCTATAGAGAAATGAGAGATAGATACCCCAGTGGGGACTGGAGATGATGTGTTCGAATATGAATCGGGCTGGTCCCATGGAGAAATCTACTGTGGATACAACTTCTACCAATCTGGTTAAGTAATCTATTGCAGTAATAATATATCGGGCCTTGTAGTGTTTTGCTGGTGGATTTATGAGTCCAATTAACCGGCACCCATTTATTGAATGGTTGAAACGCATTTACATGGTGTAAGGGGCAGTTCATTTATTCTAGGGGGTTTCTTTACCATTTGGCAAATAACCCTTTCCACGATCTTTATCATCCCTGAACAATACCTGATTCAAGAGAGAAAGGGCTAAATCAAAAACACAAATAAAGGCTTTAAGTTCTTCAGGTACCTTATTCGGGAGGAATTAGAATTAATGGGTCAGTTCACGTACGGGAATGTTTAGGGCTCCCAGTAAACCCAGTAAATAAGGGTATTTCTCCGGTTTTCCGTCCCGATAAAGCCTATGTACCTTATTATTTATGTGAACAGGGCTCAAACCAGTGAAGTGAGTAAAACCAACCATACCTTATTCTTTCTGTTTAGAAAACTAAAGCCTTCCCTTTATACTGTTCACGGAAAGAATAGAAGGTCTGTTGATCGTTCACTGGTGAAAGAACCAACGAACTCGCAACTACTCTTTATCTGTCATCATATTCAAATCCAATCCCCGAACCACCTTGATTGGCCTGCATGATCGCCTTTCTTCTCTGCTGGAATCTGTTCCCCTGCCGCCGCCGCATCTGAATTATTATCTGTGTCATACCTTGACCTTGATTCATCGCCGCCATCGATAAGCCACTTCCTCCCTCGACTGACGTCCCCGTGCTTCATTCTTTATATATGTCATTTCGCTTTGATTTATTTATGGGCTATTCGAGGAGAGACAGAATAATCTATCTTGCGTGGGGAGCGTCCTGCCTGAAGTGGTAGCTCGGATGCTCGGTGATATTCAATACCTCGACCAGCTTGCTTCCCCCTTGCCCAATGTTGGTGGCCTTCATGCCCTATTAGGAAGCTAGAGGCAGATCAACCAGTTGTGGACGACCTTTGGAACTTATGTCCATGAAGTTTGGTAGGCGCAGATCATCCAGGTGTGGACGACCTTCACCCCTCAGGCCCATGAAGATGTGAGAGGCAGCCAGGCAGATCCACATCAGTTCACGACCTCAATGCCTTCATTAAGCTAGGGAGAGGAAGGCAGGCCATTGTGGACGACCTTAATGTCTTATGCGCATGAAGAAGCGAACAAAATAAAGGCTGATCCACATTAGTTCAGGACCTGAATGCCTTATTGAAACGTGAAAAGCTATTGGCAGATGAAGAGTAGAGTAGTCCCGGACCTTACTTTTCGAACCCGATATAATGTGTACATGAAGATTGAGGTGGACTAGCTTTAGTCCGTGACCTGAATTCATTAACGATATATGCCCATGAAATAGACATATTCATCTTTGGAATGCATGACCATACGCTCTTGAAAACATAGTATGAGGAATAGGAAGGAATTCGTAATTCGCCCTACAGGAAGGAAGGAACAGACGCCCTTGAACATACAGTCGCCAGGGGAAAGGAAAGGAACAGCCATTCGTAACCTTCAACTTCTTTCTTTATGTCCTTGATACCTCTTGTCCCGGATAACACTTACTGGAGTAGCTATCTCAACTAATGAACCCAATTACAATGGCATTGCAATGAACCCAATTACAAAGAGAAAGAAGTTGCTATCATGAGAGATTAGAAGGAGCTACCACCCTCTCCAAGCTCGCTCGCTACTGCCCTGCCCTCCCTTCATAAGATATCCGTATATAGATTAGGAGAGGAGCATAGATTAGGCACCCGATCACTTACTTATTAGTAAGATCCTGAAACTAAAAAAACCTATAAAGACGCAAGATTAGGCCTAAAGAAAACCTAACATACCATTCAACGCTCCATATAGACCAGACCTCTTATACAGGAACAACTCACCAAAAATGCGGGTGTCTGGTTCCTGTAACATACCCGAAAGGATCCTCCATCACTACACATATTAGCTAGATTAGGATCTTAACTAGATTAGAATTGCACCCCCCCTACCGGGTGAGACAGATTAGGTAGTACCCAGGCCCTAATACAAGAGATAGGCATCAAGAGGAATCAATCCTAGCTATTATTCCGGTTTAAGAACCAAAAGCAGCAGCCCTGAGCTGTTAAGTTAATGGGGAAGATTCATATGCAGATAGAATTCCACCGTTTCAAGAGAGCTAGAATCAGACCCAGGCATGGGGTATATAGTCAATTTAGTGGACCCATAATCCATTGATTCATTCGATCCAGTAGAAGGGAATAGAAGATTCAGTCTTTCCATCCAGTAGAAGAGACTAGGACTAATGGTTTACACAAGGCATGGGACTGAGCAAGAGTCTCTCCATCCAGCTACCGGGCTTGGCTTTATACTCTGCGCCTAGAAGAAGAGAAGCTACGGTAAGTGCTAGAACTCTTGTCAGTCAGTCAGTTTAGAATGAAGCTCTTTTCTTTTAAGCTCTAATCACTCAGTAGAACCTCTGGTCGGTCATGATAGTCGATCAGTACTAGGAGGTCCCGATTACCTGTTGGCAATACCCCGGATAACCTAATTTCCCACCGGTCAGTCCCAGTCGGCAGACACTGGGATAGGCATTGAATGGATGCCGAGAGGAGAGCCAAGAGGAGATCCAGGTGTTGAGCACTCGATTACAGGTGTTGATTCACTCGATCCCGCTACTCGATCACTTGATTCAGGATTCTTTGCCACTAGTCGAGCCAAGAGTCCGATCATTCAAAGGAGGTATGGTCATAGCCGATTACTTACGTGCATCTATCCACTTTTCCCTTACTGCACCCAACAACCTTATGGAGTGCTGCCTGCAACCAACTACTGCTTCAGAGCCAGGAATCCAGGGTAGGTAGGCATGCTATTCACTACCGAACCTTGCTTTCCAAACTCACCTACCTGAAGAAAGAAATAGACATGTTCGAACTATATTGATTAATCGCTTACTTGGGGACTGCCTATTATCTTCTCTTATCAGGACCGATCAAACAACCTTACCCTTCACTCTGTACACCCCTATACGCCTTAGATTACCGATACAGCATTCTGGAATGGAATCCTTACTTACTTAATCGCTTAGGAGGTATGCTTAGAACTTCTCAGCATTGGTCTGCATGAATCTGGGCCTTGAACTGGTCAATTCGAGAGTGGAAAGGTGGCCTATTAAGTAGTGAAAAATCCCCTAATCAACCTAAGTCACGCATGGTAAATTCCCCTAATCAACCTGGCGTTGCCCATCCAACCATACCAGCAAGCAAGACCAACACTAAAACAAGCAAGACCAGCGATCCCAAGCCAGCGATCCCAGCGATACAAAGCAAAAGAAAAAGCAGCGAGTAAGGCCAGCAGGCCAGGTTCATATATCTAATTTCCCGATATGTCCTAGCCTCCTCCAACCGGGACCTAGGTTATTAAGTCAGGTTCAAATCCAATAACCCACAAGGCCAGCCAGGTTTATAGAGTGAATTTAGTCGCTCACTAAGCCATCGATCCCCTTCATCCATCCATCCTTACCTCTAGAGGGACTACTCTTGCCCCTCATTTCATAGTCGTTCCTTCATTCCGTAGATGCATTCCCCGGAAACATTACAATATGGCCCCTCTATCGGGAATATCGATCGGGAATACGGAAGAGCTAAACCCGAAGGAATAATTAGTATATTCCCATCCTTCGAACCTTCCTTCTCAACCCGATTAGGAGTGAAATGGTCGTCGATCCTTATATCTTTAGGAATGAAGTGGTCGCCCCTTTCACGAAATTGAACTAAAAGGTATTGGCGCCCCGAACCCGAGGGAGCGTATGGCTACGATCAGTTCAGTCACCATCAGTAATGATAAGATTAGCTGGCTAACGTTCGTATTGGCTAATGTTCGTATAAGCAGCTGCTGGCTAGCTTAGAGTCTGTCTCTTCACTGCCTAGTTTTTACGGTTCCTACAGAGGTTGAAAGGGTGAAAGCTCTGTCTCTTTATTACTTTTCCTACAGAGGTTGAACCAATCTGAGATTACGGGTTCGGGCTGGCTGGCTACCGTTCGTTGCGTTATTAGTGCCACGACGAGATAAGTATGGCCACGATAAGATTATATGAATTAGATATTGGATTAGATATCGGAACGAGCTGGTCGAGTCTCATTCTTTCTCCTTATTGAAGTTTAGCTTCTTCCTTCTTCCTTACTTCAATAGCTTGAATAGACAGGAAAAACTAGAAGCTTGTCTAGAATGGTTAGACTAATAGTTTGAATAGAAAGGTTTATCTAATCTTCCCACTAGCCTTCTTAGAAGCTAGGAGAGGGAATAAGAAACCTTCTTCCTTACTTCAATAGACTGTTATAGAGAGAAAGCCTTAGATACTGGAATAGAAAGCTTAGACTCTTCTACCTTACCTAGAAAGGTTATACTTATCACTTCAATAGAAAGCTTAGACTAGAAGGGAGAGGTTGTAAGGGACTCTAAGACTGTCATAGAAGGGGTTGTAAGGGAAACCCGAACATGGCTGGCTAGGATCAAACTATAAGGATACGGGTATGTCTGTCTTCAACTTTCAGGATGCCTGTCTAAACCTTGTCTGACCAGATGGGTATGAATGGATTAAATCAACTTTCTGTATGTGGCTATGTATCAACTTTGTCAAAACATGTTCTTTAAGCTGTTATTTTTATAAATAATCGCCCCGAGAAAGAACCTCCACTCAAAAGGAGGCACCCAGAGCAGAGATATAACTAAAAAGGCACCAAGGTTCGAAAGAATCGCCCCATATGAAACTAAAAGTGAGATAATCAATGTTACTTCCATAGAGAACTTGGTTCAAGGTGAAAATATCGAATTAGATATCTTTCTTTCGTTACTGGACTGGTTTGTTTCTCCCTCGTGAAAGAGCTTATCCTTCGTGACAATTGAAAGAGCATACTAGCCGGAGTTCTGTCTGGCTCCCTACTAGCTGAAGTTCTGCCTCCCTCCGTACTGGGTTACCCCTCCCTCGTGAAAGGGGTAGGGCTTTCTTTCCAAATAATACTCCTCTAATTTCACCATCCAATTAGCCCATCTTCCTGAATGGCTCAACCTCCCTGATGAGAGGATTTAGCCAGCACCAGACGTGAGAGAAGGACCCCATCATACGCGATAGGACCCCTTAAACAGTGAAAACACCTTCCCCCTGTGACCGAATACCTCGCTGCCGTCATCGACCGGAGACCGAACCGGACGAGACCATATTTTGAAGCCCTTATCAATAGACCCAAGAGCATGGAACCTGCTGCCGCATAGACGAAAGAGACACCAGACTGTGTATGTGTGGGGGATCCCGCTAGCCAATAAGAAACCACCATACTTTATGGTTAGATGCCGCTGGCCGAGAACAGATGTAAGCCAATGCTGCTTGCTGAGGTTCCACAACCGCATAGGGTAGGGTGGTAGGGCACGCCAGACCAGACATGTAGACCAGACCTAAGGGAGAAGGTACTATAGCAGCAGCTATTCAGGTTACCACATGCCCAGTAAGGTTAGTGAGTGTGAGGTTAGTCAGTGGGGAATAATCCCAAATCCAAATATATTTTATATGATGATCGCATATCTACGGCACCCATTCCATATAAAGAAACAACCAGTGGAATCCATATGGTGCTTAGCTTGAGTTCATAAGCTAACTCCTAGCTCTACTCTCTGTGCTTAGCCTCTCTGTAGTGCGATAATGACTGGACTCTCTCTGTATCCATACGGACTTCTAGTTCAAGCGTAATAGAAGCCGGTAGGGTAAGTGATTAGCCTTAGTAGGTTGGTTCAAGCCGGTTTGGTCAAGCCAGCCTGCACTCCGGATGTGATTGTTCCATTAATGATCTATTTTCTTTCTAATTGATTAAGCCTAAGCAGTTACCTATTCTAAGGTTGTACCTATTTCATAAGGTTTCATACACTGTAACCACTTGCATGAGACTCTAAGCTCTAATTACACTAGTAAACGTAATTTCCACTACTTGACCTGGCACTACGCTTGTTTCCCGTTTTCAAGCCATGACTATGACTTCCGTGGTGATCTAGCTTTAGTCCATTTGATTTCTTTCAATCAATCACTCTTCATAGGTGCACCTACCTACCTCACTCACTCTGTCGGGATGGGGTAATTATTTCATGTATATAGATTTCACGTATATGAACTGAACATCTGTATCTAATGGATTGAAAAGAACGTGTCTGCTGTAACTCCTATCCATCCATTGGTTCACATCTCTCATTCTTTGAAGTTGGCACCTTGTCATGCATGGATAAGTTGTTAGGGTAATCGGTGCACCTCCTCACACAAACACTTTCGGGATGGGTTGTTCTGGCTTTCACGTCTATAGACTTACCGTATCTGGACTGATGAACTGAACGTCTAGAGTATAAAGTATTTAGTATCGGTAGAGAGAAGTAGAGATAGCGGTGGATAGGTTACAGTAGAGAGAGGTAGAGATAGAGGGTAGAGGGGATAGAGGGATGGGGAAGATAGAATTGTTTCTTTTCCTACCTAGCTCGTGTCGTTTCTTCTGCCAGCCGGGGTTTCATCGACAAGCAAGTTTCTTGTCCCAGCGAGCAGTAAAAGAATCTCCAGTACCGAAGCAAGTAACTCAAGCAGTACTAATTCAATTCTATTATTATACACGTAATTATCCAAAAGTAAGCTCAGCAATTAATATGCTTTTCCTCTCCTTATCAGTCGAGCCCCCTGTCGGGTCCTTGCACTTAGCTAGCGTGACAAATTGATAAACAACCAGTAATAGTTGTTGCCATAGAGCAGAGCCCCTCATTGCCAGAAGTAATTGACAGATATAGGGTCACCGATAGATAGAAGCCAGGAGATAGTCAGAACCCAGTTGGCATTGCCGAGAGATAGACGGGGAATTACTTTTCAGGGAGTACTTTGATTTTATCATTGTTGATAAACCCCTTCCCTTCTTGTCATAGTTCCCATCATAGCCAGTGTTGTACATTGCTGAGTCCCTTGGCGTAGTCCCTCCTAGTAAAAGTACCCACAGTCATATTGAGGATTCAACAGACATAAAATCAATACATCGCAATAATCTATCATATCGCGCATCTTTACGTTTACCTTTTCCATTAAAGAGGTGATCCTCCTCTCCTTATCAGTCGAGCCCCCTGTCGGGCCGGTGGTCGAGCAACTAAAGTTCCTCTCCTCTCGATGGCGGCCTTATCAGTCGAGCACCTAAAGGTCCTCTCCTCTCCTCTCCTCTCCCTTATGGTCGAGCACCTAAAGGTCCTCTCCTCTCCCTCTCCTCTCCCTTATGGTCGAGCACCTAAAGGTCCTTAACAGTCGAGCACCTAAAGGTCCTCTCCTCTCCCTTATGGTCGAGCCCCCTAACGGGTCCTCTCCCTTATGGTCGAGCCTGCTTCCGCATCCTTAACAGTCGAGCCTGCTTTCGCATCCTTATGGTCGAGCCCCCTAACGGGCCTTATGGTCGAGCCTGCTTCCGCATCCTTAACAGTCGAGCCTGCTTTCGCATCCTCTCCCTTATGGTCGAGCACCTAAAGGTCCTCTCCTTAACAGTCGAGCCTGCTTTCGCATCCTCTCCCTTATGGTCGAGCACCTAAAGGTCCTCTCCTTAACAGTCGAGCCTGCTTTCGCATCCTTATCAGTCGAGCCCCCTAAAGGGTCCTCTCCCTTATGGTCGAGCCTGCTTACGCATCCTCTCCCTATGGTCGAGCGCCTCCGGACCTTATCAGTCGAGCCCCCTAAAGGTTCAATTTACTTATTGGGTGGGGGGGCTTATGGTCGAGCCTGCTTACGCATCCTTAACAGTCGAGCCTGCTTGCGCATCCTCTCCCTATGGTCGAGCGCCTCCGGACCTTATCAGTCGAGTCACTAACGTACCTGGGCATGGTGGTAGTTAGTTATATATGAGCATGTGGTAGGCTTCATAAAATAGAGATTCAGATCGTAATGACATATATAATTCAATGTAGACCTATTCACTTACTCGATCTATCTCTCTTTAGCCAGCCTATGTTGCGGTAGTCTGAAGAAAGCGCTTATCGAGGCATCATAGCAAGATCTAGACCTCATGAAGCGAAGGAGCTAGGCTGTCCTATCCAAGAGCAGGAGCGTTGTGAGTAGCAGTGAGTAGTTAGCCTTAGGCTTGAATCTCATTGCTTCATTCTTGGGAGCTAATCCATATCAATAAAAGCAGGGGAAGGAGGTCAAGCAGTCTATTGAGCTAAGCAAAGGAGGACTTCCGACTTCCCTTTCAGAAGTCCGACCATTCAGTGAGCTATGGAGCTAATCTGTAAGCGGTGGAGCTATCCAATCATCAGAACTCGGTGATCGCAAGCAGCAAAGGCTTTTTATTTGCCTTCCTATTGACAAATTTGCCCTCGCTACGTATACTACACAAGCCCTTGATAGCGAAAAAGGTTCACTTTAGAGGGCTCGACGAAACGATCCCCCCCCTCAAAAAGGAGTAGCACGGGGGAAGGAAAACCGGGAGAACATTTTGTTATGCTTCAATTTAGTACGAAAAGCCCAATGCTTGCTTAGCCGCGACAGCCTTAGAAAGTCAATATTCCACTGATGAATTCGGACAGCTCTAGGCGTGCTACTCGCTGGGTCATTAGTGAAAGTTCCCCCAGATGTGCATGTTCCCGGAAAGACATGTGCTATGTTGTCGTAATTATGCCATGTTATCAGTGCTATGAAGATTGAATAACTGGCTAGCCGAAGAAGCAGTTTCACCAATGGCGGATACGGAAAGAGGGTTTGACCACCAGACGCAATGGATATAGTCTCAAAGGCAGCACCTAACCCTGATCCATATTTCTTAGCGGCTGGCCGACTATACATACACTCTCCTATGATACTTTCTCTGTACACTTCGGTAAACGCGTTCCGTACTTTGACCCGTAACTAGTCAATCTATGTCTATGACTTGGGACACAAACTTCCATCCCTGCTTCCGGCTCCGATACTGCTACTAACACTGTTGCAGGTAGCGCTGCTGCTCGTTATTCTACAAATGGAATAGGATATGCATACGGTCCGATGGAGTTCGGATGTACGAAGGATGCCACTCGATCCGTCCAAAACCAAAGCCTTCGTAACTTATTTATTTATATTAGGGGCGGAATAATTTCAAGTAGGGGTTTCAGGGTGGGGAGAGGCAAAAGCCTGGGTACAGGCGACATTCGAGTAAGCATCCCCACCATTGACGGATCGAAACCCAGTTAAGGGACCATAGCCCCCACCCAGCGCAGCCTTCGCCCGATTCCGGGTAACATAGCCCCCGCAGTAGATTCCGTCGATCGAGATCGGAACCTACCCGCACCAACCGGTTTTATCCATTGATCCAGTTTATTCATAAGCAAAAGCAACCATTTGACCAGTAAATCAATCCTTCAGGTTTTGCTGCTGAATCCGCAAGGCAGAATGTTAAGCGGGAAAGATGTATCCTTTCCAATTCTGTATCCCCTAACAACGGAGCGAGCTGCGAGAGGGGCAGGAGCAGATTCATTTCGAGATTCATAAGTAGCCGCAGAGGCCTAGACGAGGACAGGGTAGAGGGGTTTATCCTTTCATCTCTCTTTCTTCTATGTGCCGGAACTGAAAGGATTGAGAGTCGGAGCAGATAAGTTCCGGCACATAAGAGAGCAGCTTTAACAGCCCTTGTGTTTATTGGCAGTGCTAAAGGGTATCGATCTCCCTTTCTATCATTAATTCCTCTCCGGTTCTGCTCCTGGAAACAATACGGACATATGGCCACAGTCGAGTGTTTCACTAAAGTGCCTTCGGTTGGTTGGGAGGGTAGACTCAGGTTGGTATTCTTTCTTTCTTCCCTACCCCCCGGTCGAACCAGCTTCCTCGCTACCGGGCCTTAAGGCAGATCGTTCTCTTCCCCTCTTCTCCTATCAGAAAATAGAAACGGGCCAATCAATTCGATATGTTGGAATCCAAACTCGAAGGAAGGGCTATATGGATAGGGCGGATAAAAAGTCAAGGAGCGAATCTCCAATGCCACTATATTCATATTATGTATATAAGGGTTAGGTTGCCATCCATCGGTGGACATACTGTGCCGGAGAGGATTGAACCATCGAAATACTTCCTTCCATCCAGGTTCCGCCCGAGTTGATGTTTCCCACTTGTTCGCAACCGAACCGATCCAATCATATGCTTTTGACTTATCCTCTCCCAGATGTATTAAGACTTAGCCCGACTTGCTAAACGAAAAGGTTATTCTCCTCAACTGCTTCTTTCTCGAAGTTCCCATTCATCAACACATATGGGGGTACGGTGGTCGGTCTGTCTGAACTTAAGAGTCTTTCCCAATTGGAACATAAAAGGAAGCTCCAGTGAACCCGTCTGAACCTGGCACGAATCAATGATTTCAAGCTTTCCCCACCATCCATTTCTTAAAGTCGAGGAGACCCAGTCCCTTTCGGTACGGTCGATCCTTCGGAACCCACAAGCATAAAGCCCAATTGTATCATAGTCGGTTCTTCTCAATGCTGCCTCCTTCTGGGTGAGATAGGTGGAGTTAGAATGTGCTATGTGGGTCCGCCCTTGGCTTCGCACTGGGCCGTGTCAGTCTTCAGAGACAGGAAGGAAGTGCCGGTTGGAAGGCCGTAGAAGGGGTTCAGAGCAAGCAGTCTGAGGAGTATAAGTTGGCCCTGATAGAGGTGGGAAGATTGGAAGCCCATCATTTTTGTTCCCATCGAACCATCAATACCCGGAGAAGTGCTTTTAAGAAGATGTGTTCGCCCAAACTGGAGTTAACTCGGGGCGGGAACAGAGCCAGGGAAGACTTCCTAGGAAAGTCGTTCAGGTGTGATTGTCTCCATAGTTGGGGTTTGCCTTAAGGTGGAATGCTCTTGTCCCCTCTCCCGGACATGAATGCTATTTTCCGCTTGTTAAGGCCCCTTCAGGAAGTAACGAGACCGCTGATCTGGAGGTCTTCAAGGAGTCACTTGAGTGGGTTAGGCCGGAAGATTGACTCGTATTTTCTTGTCGAATCCGGGCCACATCTTATAGTAGGATTAACGAGTGATGCCGATAGGTGGGTAGGGACAAATGAATCAGTACCGAGAATAGTCAATTTTTTTGAATCACTTCCTATCCAGCCATTTCTCTGCCCAACTCCTCCTTTCACTTCAGACCGTATTAGGCAGGGAGGCATGGGTGCACTGCTCTTAGCTGCTATCCCCTCCGCCATAACTGGATGGAAGAATGTAAGTCGAGGAGAGGGAATCGCCTGAATCATAGTTAGTTGCTGGGCCAACTCCAATGCCAATTGATCCAGTCACTTGTGTCCAAAAGCCTGAACCAGATGCCCGGTGACTGCTCCCTAAAGAAACGATAGGCGAGCTTAGCTGCTAAACTCACTTCTCTCTGGCTGGGTGGGGAAGGAGTCGACCTTCAATGAAAGCTGTAGCGATAGGGGATTGCTTCTTTCTTTTCGTCTTGAAAGCACTCGACCTGTAAGGTGGGAGGTACGCCCACCCAACGTCCGTTAATACTACTATAAGATCACGACCCATATCTCATATATTATCCCAGGGGAGGCACCCTTTTATCAGCAGTCATTTAGTTCGGGTTGGGAGATCAGGTTCCATTGTACCCACTACGACGAGATCTGTTCAAGCTAACTCTGTGCATCCGAAGGCAGGCCTTTCAACATCAGCTTTCGCCTCTGATCCTCTCCTCTCCTCTCGATGGCGGCCTTAACAGTCGAGCACCTAAAGGTGATGGCGGCCTTATCAGTCGAGCCTGCTTGCGCATCCTCTGATGGCGGCGATGGCGGCGATGGCGGCCTTAACAGTCGAGCGAGAAATCCCTCACCATATGAATAGTGAGTGACTCCGTCCCTCTATTTTAGGAAAATAGAGCGAGAAATCCCTCAC
>Ga0115842_100432_pt1 | contig 16704 bp, 11 predicted proteins | sample InSIn2SAF170_2_FD_83856 | JGI IMG/M metagenome (GOLD analysis project Ga0115842, IMG submission 83856)
GTTTGTTGCGCTCGGTCTGCATCGACACCGCTGGTTTCGGTTGTTGTGTTCGGCATGCTACCTGTCACCACAGATACACACATGTTAGCAAAGATTGCCCTCCTAGGAACAGGTGCGAGGGAAAGGATAGGTAAGTACTGACCACCAAGCATCCCACTAGATTTCTGATGCTCCTCCCCAAGACCCTTATAACTCTCATACTGCGGCGTCTCCCCTCCCGGCGACGTATCCATCATCGTCGTCTCATTCGCCCTCGCACTTCCGGAATCTCTCTCAGTCATTCTTTCTCGATTCCTGCTTTCTGAAGAAAATGATGAAACTGTACGACTTAAGATATTGCTTTCCGCACTTCCTCTCCGTGAGGTACTCTCGTTGGTACTAGAAGTCGAGCTTGATGTACTTGACCTCCGACTGTGTGTAGGACTGGACGATCGAGATGGACGGGTATTATTACTTGTTGATGATGAGGAAGTAGAAGATTTGTTGAATTCGGAGAGCCAGTGGCAGGATATGACGTTTTCGATCTCTTGGGTTAGGACGTGGAAAAGGTCCATTAAGAATATTTGGTGGGGATTGCGTGCATCTTATATAGGGCTGTGTCTGTGGATGAGAGGTGCGATGTGTACAGTATTCTGCGCTTGCTGGGGGTTGCGGGATATGGAGTTGATGGGTGTGATGTCATGGGTTTGTATGACGAGGTTTTTGGGTGGGATGGACGGTTGAGGATATGTTATAGAATGATACTACAGCAGGCGATTGGATGTATTGGGTATTTTAATGGTAACGTGTTTGATTTCTTGAGTATATCCGGGCGGGAATGGTGATGGCTTGTGTGGACACGAGCACTACAGGTTTACAGGAACGAGACATAGAAGGGGAAAGTGTTCGTGGATCTTGTTTGACTGTGTAATTATTCTAGCCTATGCCAGGCTGTGCCATCGTGCAATGATGTGCAATAATACTGAGACTTGATTCTTCGCCCTGAACTATCATGTTTGTAGAGTAAGATCAAGTGAGCTGCCTTCGTCAGGGTGATGAGTGGTACTGTTCTGGTGTTAGCGATCTCCCCCTGTAAAATGATGAGGATTGAGGTTACCATTTCTGTTTAGACTTCATCTTCACCAGCGAGCTCTACCGTAGCATCTGCTTCTTCTTCTTCTGCGACTGCTTCTTCCTTGATCGCTGCAACTTTCTTTGTGCTCTTCTTAGCCTTGTTCGTGGGGGTCTCACTGCCCTCTTCCTCGTTGCCATCATCTGAGTTGGCTCGCTTGTTGCTCTTAGGAGTCTTTGATTTGGTTGCCTTGGTAATCTTCGCAGGAGTTACGGGTTGAGCGTCATTACCGTCTTTTGCGACCACACGAACATGATCCTTGCTGCTCTGAAGAGAATACTTGTTGCCTGCCTCGACGATCGATTTGAAGCGGCGTTGAGCATTTTGAGGGGTGTTGATGGCAAGTTTCCGCGCAACTGCAGCATAATTAGGTCTGAATTCCTCTGCGTCTGCCAGAACTACAAGCAGGAACTCAATCTTCTCTTCTGGTGTCAAAGATGCCATTGTTCGTAGATAAGATGTGGTTGATAGGAAATGGTTTGTGGTCTCGTAGCTATGTAAGTGAGATGAAGAAAGAAGGTTGTAATGTTTTTGAGACAGAGCCTTGCAAGTAAATAAAGTTTGACCAAAATATTCGGCCACGTTTGTAGTGAAGAAAGGATGGAAGTGTTGATCAGCAGTTCGGAGCAACTGAAAATTTCTACTGCTCTTACTTCGCATTGTTTCTGCAAGATATCTGGAGACCTCTCTCAGCAACCGGATCTGTGACCAGCATGTCATGCACAAGTAACTGAGAACAGGGCATTTCTGGTGCCTCCCACGAACTGAAGTCGAACGTTGTTCCTCAGGCGGGCTGTTATTCAAATGATTTCTCCCGAGCTGGAGGCATGTCCTTTGGCAGAAGAGTGCAGTCCTTTTTTATCAACGCGAGAATCTAAGACTTGGTGAGTCAACTTTATCGCGGAGTACCAGCCGATGAGTACTGCACTCAATCCGACAACGATCTCATAACACCCTCGAATGCCACCAATGCAGCTGCATTTGCTGGAAATGCTCGGAGGAAGCAAGGCAGAAAGCCTCGCCAGAAAGCACGGTATCCTCCTTCTTGATACACGGTTCTCACCGCATCCTTCCACCGAGGGAAGCGTGGCGTACCATCTTTCAAGCCACCTCCCAGAGGGTCAGTCATGATTCTCTGCTTAACAACATCGGTTGGATAGGTCGTGAGCCAGAACACTTGAGCGCTGAGACCGCCGGCCCAAAAATTGATCGCAGGAGTTGAGAGATTTGTGTGTTGGACGAACCACTTCGAGAACAGGTCATAACTTCCCCACCAGAAGAAGAAGAACGAACGGAAAATCAACGTTGAATACAAGCCATGCCACAGACCTCGGATACCATGATACTTCAATATCTTTCTCGTGCAATCAATCGGGCCAGAGTACAACCTATCCGCCTTATTGGCAGCGTACTGGATCTGCAATCGTGCCTTGACATGTTCGACAGGTGCGGCAATTAACGATACAGTACTGCCAGCTCCGATACCAGCCAAGCCGTGGCCAAAGGAAGGCAGGGTGTTCTTGTTGATTGTTTCCTCGCTTACAAAGGCTGGGTTGGTCCAGACATTCTCGAGCAGTAGTCTTCGATATATTGTCAGACTACCCAGCATCAATGAGTCCATTACCATCCAACCCAGTAAAGGCGGGGTTGCTCCTTTGTAAAGTCCTGGGATGCCCTCTTTCCGAACAGTTTGCAATACACAGTCCAGAGGTCCGTGAAATCGGCCATACTCAGCGGTTTGCATGCGCACCTTGATCGTATCGAAAGGATGCCCAACACTCAGCTTCGCAATGCCTGAGAAAACTCCCGCTACAAAGCCTCGATAGTTCTTCACAGTCGCTGCCTTAGCAGGTTGTCCCTGCCCGATAGCTTCATTACTGCGGTTCTGTGTGTCTGGATTAGCGACAGTGCTGCTTCTGATTAGCTGACAGTACTATCGTCGTTGTATCTGGAACAGCGCACCTGTCAAGGCTTGCCGACATCACCGTGCCTCAATCACAGAGACTAGATCTGCTGGTCTGTACCTAAAGACAAAGACGAACATGATGTACAGTAATATGACTGTCAGAATGCGCAAACACAAAGTCATTGAAGGTTCACACCAGAGGTCGATCGCTTATCTCCGAGATCGGCAAAACTTAAGACCGAGATGGCCGATGATGATCCATCCATCACAGATCGTCCAATTGAATCGTCCTAACAAAGCTAACAATCGGGTGGACATGGAACGATCACGACAACCATCGACGGCTTTGAAATACCTGAACTTAGGTTACCACGTGCAAAATGTGACTTTATGAAGCTTGAGAGTGCTTGCTCTCCTTGACGACCATCAACTGTGTGTGACATATCAATACCACATCGTCGACTAGCCATAGAAAAGATGCAAGAGGCGAAGCAGCATCAGTCAGCACCCAATGGACAAGCGCATAGTCCACCTAAGAGAGTGTGGACGACATTGATCACGAACACCAAGTATCTATCAGGGTTGATCACACTGGATTATTCTCTGAAGAAGAGTGGTTCAAAGTACCCATTGATTGCGCTCTACACAGATGCTTTCCCAGAAGAAGGCAGAGCTGCATTGAAGGCACGCGACATCCCAGTGAGGAGGATAGCATATCTATTACCGTCAGTGCCCAAGCAGTATGCCAACGATCCTCGTTTCTACGACTGCTGGAGCAAACTGGCTCCCTTTAGCCTAACTGAGTACGATCGGGTCGTACAGCTCGATAGTGATATGCTTGTGCTGAAGAACATGGACGAATTGATGGATCTCGAACTTGATCCACCGGAAGCGAATGGCGATGGGAACAGGGTGTTCGCTGCCAGCCATGCATGTGCCTGTAACCCACTCAAGAAACCACACTATCCCAAAGACTGGGTGCCGGAGAATTGTGCTTTTACATCCCAGCACAACGACCCTGACAAGGCCCAGAAAGAAGGAGCACCGCCAACAGCAGGTATTGCATGCCCCAATGGAGGTCTCCAAGTCGTCAATCCCAGTAAAGGTATCTACGATAAGATCCTGGATACTTTGCAGAACGGAGACTTAACTGCGAGTTATGATTTCGCGGATCAAAGTCTGCTCGGCGAACGGTTCAGCGGGAGGTGGATCACTATTCCTTACATCTACAACGCTCTCAAGACTATGAGATCAAAAGGTGTTCATGATGCGATATGGCGAGATGATGAGGTCAAGAACATCCACTACATTCTCAGCCCTAAGCCGTGGGATGAGACCGAGGAGACCGCATCGAACGAATCACATCTTTGGTGGATCAAACTAAATGACGAACGGGTAGCAAAGGATAAGGCAAAAGGCGTACAGGATGGATTTTAGGATGGTCGCAAAGGACAAACCCTTGTCGCCACCATATGCATATGGTAGAGCTGGTTCGCGAGCTACACTGTTTCCAGGTCAGACGTAGAGACTCACCTTTGGACGGCTAGAGCGCTTGACACAACGTTGGCGAGCGATCAGCCTTGCTTCTTTGGATAGCCAGTACTTACATACCTTGACTTGGAAAAAGTCAGGATCTCTTTATCTCTGTCCGATCTTCCATGCGGCAGGCGATGGTGGTCCTCGGATTGTTTCCCAATGCATGTTTCTCCATGACCAATAAACTCGTACGCGTCCTCTAGTCTTCCGCATCCCGAAGGTAGGAAACCAGCAGCAGACTTGTGGAGTGATCTTCACAGACATTCTAGCTTCCTGATAGAACGCTAGCAAGATTGTATTTGATCACGAGATTGGCTCGTCGTATTGCAGTGTGCTTTGTCTGCAGCAATCATGATGGACAATGTGGGTGCGAGGAAGTTCATGCACAGAAGTAGTCGTGTGAGCCGCAGTAGGTAGAGATTATCGATGAGATCCATGAGAATTGCCTGTACGACATGGAAGAAACAAGCGTCTCGACTCAAATACCTAGTTAATGCAGCTGCCCAGATCCAATCACAAGAACACTCGATAAGTAAGCAAGTGGCAAATGGACAGTGCTCACTCACGATCTGGCAATTGGAAGCCTCAAAAAAGAGACTGGAAGCCAGTCAGAAATGCAGTAGGGGCGGCAGCCTGCGATACACCAATACGAACGCTGCCAGCCCGCAAAATGGTGAGGCGAGATCTGTCCAGGCAAAACCATGCTGGTCCAGAGCTGCTGCATGCTGAAACACTCGCCTGTTCTCTGTCATTTTCACCGCGGCACCGATACAGCTCCTCTTATTGGCTTCTACCCCTGCTTCGGCCATGAGCAAAGGAACTTCGGCCAACCCTTGACAGCGGCGAACTGGTGCTTCGTATTGGTCGGAAAGTGTGACAAGAAGTCGATGTCGACTTTAGCGGCTCGGACCAGACATGGACAATTGCCCTTGACGGGCACCATGCAGCAAGCGACACATTTCCCAGCGACAACTAAACTCATTAGAGCCTAACGCGCTATGAGAACACCACACATCCGCGTAAAATGGCCCCTGGTCCTATCTTGCTACTGCCCTGCAGTGCGTTGTGTACATCAAGACTCGAAAGATTGGTGAGGCTAGTTGCTGCATTGCATTTCTCTGTACCCGCTCTATCTACCTAACCATATTATTGCCCAATGCCTCTGATGTGGGCGTGTACAATTGTTCTTCGATGCTATCCTCACACCAAGCCTGGCTGAGAACAACAATTTTCTAACTCTTGGAATATCCATGTGAATACTCAGCTTGACTGTCGTTCATGCCGGCAAATTAACCATCGACTACCTCAGGTGATCTTCTAGCACTTGTACTTGTTCGTTACCAGCACCTGCCAGTACAGTACTACTCGCAACCCGTGACACAACATCTGTCAACCACGAACCACTCCTTGCATTGCAGCAAACCTCGTTGCCGGCAACGTCACAATCCTGGAACGTCAATACGCCGTACGACCGTTTATCTTTGCTTGCATAAAGGCACTCAAAAGAAGTTGTTCCATATACAATTCCCCACCCACTCACCGCTTCAACGCCAACTCACAACTCTCGAGCACTACATGAGCTCACTACAACCGTACTGCAACCTACGGTTCTGGTCGACTAGTCGGCTGAACTGTAGTTCACCCAACAATTGCATTCCACCACTTAGTCGAGAATATGTGCACCAAGACCAAAACGAGCTTCGGCTGCGGTCATTGTATCAAAACTCTTGCGGATTGCGATACACCAAGATGCACAACTATTGAGAAGTGGGGAATCCTCAAAGACATAGATTGTCCTCAATGCAAGATTGCCGGTCCAGGTCTGACCAGAGGCCTGAATGGCCGTGGGCGATATGGTCGGGAAATGACTCGAACTCGAGATCGAAGACGCTCACCTCTTCGATCAGCCTCACCCGAAGTCGTCACCCCATCTTCAGCCTCAAGCAGACACCAGGCTGTAAGTCCTTGGGCACCAACACATCGTGCACGCTGTCTTGAAAAAGAGTGGGATACACCAACGAGGCAACAAGCAGATGATGCTTGGTTGGCCGAACATCTACGTCGCATGTGCGATCTCGAAGAGAAGACCTCTAAGATGTCATTGAAGTCCAAGCACTCCAGAAGGTCTTCACCAGTCTCCAGTTATGAACGTCTTATTGAGCTAGACGAAGTTGAAGAACCCGAGGAACTTGAAGAACCACGTACTCCCACTCGGCATAAGTCCTTCCACACTCAATCTTCTGAATGTGAAATCTCCGAAGACTCAGAACTTTACTATCCTACACATCGTCACCGAGATCGGAAAGTCAGCCACACTAGCTCCGGTAGCATGCCTCACTATCAAGAAAGCCCACGTGCCCGGGCGACTCCACGCAAGACCAAAACATACCATGTTCCAGCAGTATCAGAAGTTGCCCTGCAAGAGATCAACGATGCCAAACACAGATATCGACCTCGTCGAACCAAGACGGAACCCTATTTTTCACAGTCGCACTGTTTCAATACTCCTATCACCAGTCCCATGCCTGCTAATGGTCCTTGGATACCCCAATACGAAATGATACAGCCACTTCACCATGAACACTACTACCCACGAACATACCCAGTTTATTGATAGGTCCAGCATTTCGAGTTATTTATTGTTCTTAGAAGGAGTTTCAACAACGTTGTCACACCCAAGATGACTGTCACCCACATGTACTATACCAGCTAAATCTTCAATGTATCTATGCTTATGGATTGATTAGCAGGATTGCAGCCATTTGGCAGGAACATCTACACTGATGGAAGAGTGAATATACTGATGATTGACGGGAATGTCCATTAAGCCACCAGTCTTGAGAAGTATTCCAGCTTTAATCCCTAGTCATTGATCTCATCCACATTCTGACCACGTATAGTAGTATCCCCTACCTCCCTCCTATTCACAAGTCCGTGCCAGCTCTTCGTGCCATGCCGCCCAGTGATGTAGGTAGGAACTATGCACGCCCTCCTGGCCTATGTAACCGCCCCACCCATCACAAAGCACAAATATCTTTCCAAGTTCAAACGCAGTTCGAGACGGATGTATGACAGCAGTGTACCGTAACCGTAGATACGCCTTATTGCCTACCCAGGCAACTTTTTTTTAACCCTATCACAACACGAGTATAATTATACCAACTTATCGAATACTTAACACGGATACCACGAAGCTTGCTCTTACTGTAACGCTTGATACGTACTGTGGTCTTTGAATTGCTGGGAGCCTGGTAGGACTTGGGGGGAGAGATACGATGTAATTGTTATCATTGTAGATACGGTAGTTGTGGTGGTGGTGGTGGTGGTGGTCGTGGTTGCTTGAAAGAAGTGTCATTAGTGGTGTTTGGTGAGACTACAGGACTCGGCGGGCACAGTGCAATTGGTGGTACACGGTATTGATGTTATTGGGATGAACCCATCCAATGTATACGTACATATACAACCACGGTGGGACTGGTGAATTGATGTACTGTGGTAAGTGTGGTTGATGGTAGACGTATTACATATGTACCGTAACTCTAGAGATTGACCCTGATACAGCGAGTTACCACTCAAGATCTACCATGATTATAGCTATAGAATTGATTACAGCCCAGCTGCCAGCATCAGTCCATAACCTAGTGTGATGATGACTACAAAAGCAAAGATCGAGCTGGGTATACCTCTAGTCAAGAAGTGTTTGACCTTGAGATATCGGACACCAGTTTCAGGCACTTCCATCATGATTGCAGCTATATCCATGTCAGTACAATATTCGGGAAACATAAGGAGTGATATATAACTTACTCATATTAGGAAAGCCAGACGTAGGCAGACCCATAGCACCACTAGCCATCAGTACTGTACCCATGACAAGCAGGTTAGGGTGTGGTTCATCCATGTTCTGGCCCACACTTGCCACTAAAGGCAGGATGATCAATGCTGCGACTGTATGGCTGATGAAAGTTGCAACGACAAACACTAACGCGGCAAATACCACAAGGACACCGTAGATACTCATGCTAGCGACAGATCCTGTAATGCCCTTTGCGATGGTATGTAGTAGACCGGATGAACTCACAGCGCTTCCTAACGAAAGACCACCAGCAGCGAGGATGATGATCGTCCATAGGAAGTTGTTGAAATCCTCTTTTGTCAGAATTCCTGTGCCAAAAAACAGAACGATCGGGATAACGGCGATGACGCCCATATCTCCAAAGACGTTGTCGAGTTGATGGGAAAAGCACCATAGTCCTATGGTGGCGAGTGTGATGAATATAATAAAATACTGTCTTCCGTTGAGGCGGTCTCTCATAGGTCGTAACGGAACAATTGTCGTGCCTTTACCAGGCTGGAACGTCAAGAGAAGAAGGACCCATATAAGCAGGATGACAACGATACATACTGGAAGAGCCACGAAAAACCAAACTCCCCAGGAAGGCTGTGGCTTCATATTTTGGAGTGCTATGATGTTTTGTGGTGAAGATATTGGCGAGGCTGCACCACCCATATTCGATGCAAGCGCGATACCCAGGATCAGCGCTTTGGACATGTTACTATCTGCCGGTAAATTGCGGAGCATAGGCTGGATGATACTGAAGCAGAGAACAGGCGCTGCCACATTGGATATCCACATGCTCAAAAACATTGCCAGGAACATGCTCGTCAAGAGTACTGTACGGGCTTTTGTGCCTGCTTTGCTAAGAACGAAAGTTGCCATCATTTTGGCGATTTGGTATTTCGAAAGAGCGGCGGCGATCGTGAAGCCACCAAGGAGGAGCATGATAACGGGTGTCCACATGGATGCAAAGACAACCTTTGTTGCTTCTTTCGTGCCAAGGCGACGGTGAGGCTTGTCCTCCTCACGCATGATACGGAGGATGACGACAAGGAAGGGAACAAGCAAGGAAGTGACAAAGAGAGGGATTACTTCCGTCGCCCAGAGGAGTGAAACGAAGATCAGCATTGCGAGGCAATTTTGCTGTTCGGGTTTCTTCATAATTGGTACGAAGAGAAGGATGAGAAATATGGCAATTATGCCAATAAGGGTAAAAAATGAGCCGCTGAGTAACCACGTCGGGATTCTGTAACGACCAACGGGCGTTTCGACTTCCTTAGATTCGGTCAGGTTGTCATCCCCTTGTCTCCTAGACTCGCTTCGGTCTGTAGGGCCGCCAAGCAGAGTTTGTCGTACTCCCAAATTTGCCGCTTGCGCACGTCTCTCAATGCCAATCATTTCTCGCCAGACAGTGTTTCGTTCCCATACTACATGTTCCCGAAGATGTAGTCGCAGTTCCCGCTTGGCTAGGGCTATATCGCCTTTGGTAGCGATCTCTGCGTATAGGCTCTCGGCAAGAGATACATTGGAGTCGAGCTTTGTCATGGTTGCTTCACGGAATGGATACGACGGTTCCACACTCTTTTCCATGTATTCTTTTCGTATGTCGCGGTCGCAAACCTTGTCGTATTTCTTCGCAGCCTTCTTAAAACCTGTTTGATTGAGCTGTATAAAGGATTTCAACTCGGATAATGAGACATAAAGATTAATGGCGCTCTTTTTCAGCGAGATACCAGAATCATACAATGACGTGAGCTGTCCTGGATCTGAGAACTCCAGATCCATCGCAAAACTGGCTCGACGTTTAATCGGGGAGGTTGGAGCTGGCAGACTTTCTCTCGATGAGGTCAAATCAGAATGTGCAGAGTGTACCGGAGGTTGCCAAACACTTTTGCTCCGCTGCTTGACCTGAGATTTGTCTTTCTTCTTGATCATGGCAGCATTATCGTCAACGTCACTATCGCTGTCGTCCTGTTCCTCCTCAATACTCATGCTCATGGTAGAGGCTCGACGTCGTCTGCGAAACGGCGCACCTCCGAACATGCTACCAGCTCTGCTTACCTTCCGGCTGTTCTCAATACTGACGACTTCGTCCATGTCAATACCGGCAGTTTCGTGTTGGTAAGCTTCGATGTCCTTTTGTAACTGTTCCAGCTCACTGAAGATTTCCATTTCTTTCAATCTGTAGAAGGAACAGACTTTCTCGAGCTCAGAGGCCAAAAGCCGTTTGAATGTAGTATCAGGATCGAGCCTCTGCCCGTCCAGCAAAGAGGATTCTTCATCGTGACCGTCTGCACCACTACTCTGATTTACCTGTTTTTCAAGAGTATATATGGACTTCTTCAAATTGCTGTAGGCAATGTAATTACTACTCCAGTCCGGCACTGCATTGAACTGAATACTGTGTGAGAACTTCATCTCTTCCGCTTCCGCTAATTTCTCGAGTTTCTCAAGTCGTTTTCGGTGCAGAAGTGTGTTTCGACGTCCTTGGTGGCTTATAGATTGCGATTGCGCAAGAGGCTGCAGCTCAAATTCGATAGTCTCAGGCCGAGAGGATGTACTGGTGACTGTTTGAAAAACCTTCGAAGGCCGCTTTTTGGCGGAAATGCTCATCGACTCGAAACATTCATGCGCCTAATCATGTCCTCGTGAGCATGTGGATCAAGGCAGTCATAGCTGGAGGAATATCAGTTCACAAACCAGACAAAACTAGATGTTAGTGTCGGGTATTCCGTACTGCAGTGGGTGAAGCTCCACCAGCCAGTGGAAGTAGCGGCGGCCGCGAGCGTGTCGGAGAACACAGTTCTTATTGGTTACCATTTCTGTGGCATGAAATGGCCAATCACAGCGAGGGCATTATTCTAGGACTTTGACCCCAGCCCTGTGTTATACAAGTTACCAAGCACAAGTTACCAAGCACAAGTACCCTCACGTCACCATCATTTAGTTCCTTTCGGTGTTGGTCGCTGTGTCCTATAAGGTTGCCAACCCAATCAGTTTTGTCTTGCTAATCCAAGGAAATGCCGAAGATAGGGCTCTGTGGTGAAGCACCGGCAACGATGGTGGAGGATCGGAGCTCAGAAGGAGTTCTGTCGGTGGGGAACCAGGATCATGAAGGACAGAAGTTTTGTTCATGGGAGCTGACCAACGGTGGTATGATGCATTCAAGAAATGCTGTGGCTACGAAGGTAAGACCAACATCTAGAGTAAAGACACTTCCACGACAGATCCAGCACAGCATTTAAGACATTCCGAGGCGTCTTACCACGAATACTAAATCGTGTCCGCGTCCGTGCCTGCTCCAAGTCTACATCAATCGCGTGAAAGTGTCCACGTATCAGAGATATGAGGCGAACTACAATATCTTGCAACAAGGCGGGCAAATCTGCTTGAACAAAGACACTGGTCCACGAGCACGAGGACGGCCCGTATGGGTTCCGGCTAAATTCCCACTGCTTTGTTACCGGCGAAGGTGTTCGGGTCAAATTTACTTGCAGGTAAGAAGACACGACATTCTCACAGCCAAGAGAGAACAACCCGAACAACCGCTATCAAAAGTTCCATGACTCCAGTCTCAAGATCGTGTTATTCCACCCCATCAACGATAAATAGCCGTCCTTAATACCACCCACCGAACTTCCACGCCGGTCAGTGGGGAGCCCAAGAAAACCCACCTCACTGACACCGATACAGAAACTAAATAATCACAAGACTCTTGTCCTATAATCTTGGATTCGAGTGTATACTCCCTTATCATCTGGTCGAGTATGAACTTGAGAACCCCTGCACCAAGAGTGTCATTCCTGGGGCCAGCGGATTGTTACATGATCCTGGTCGAAGTGGAACTCATAGGTGAGGAAGTTGCACAACTAAGGTATAAACATCGGAGGAGCTAGTAGTTTGTCCAAGACACGACACGAGACATGGAGGTCCCGGTGCTCGAATTCTCTACTGCATGATATTGTTCTTGGAGAGATGGATCGGTGTCAGCAAATACCGTGTATCTGGAAGTGGGACGGACGCTTGATGTCACTGGTGGCCTTGGATGTTTGTGTCCTGCAACTTAAATAGTGAGTGCGTAGATTTCTGTTTGCAATGAATGATGTGATTTGTTTCACAGAGTGATGAGCGAGATAGACTGGGGAAGAAGTTCTGAAAATAAGGTCGAGATATGTTCTCTGGAATACTCACCTAGCCGGAAGGTTGATGTAGAGTGCTGGTTGGTAATGAGACCAAGGCAGAATCTTAAGTGATGCTTAGGAAGGTACCACGTGTGCGCGACTGACTGACATGTCGGCTGATCTGGCTACAGCCACGCAAAATATATGCATTGAACGCTAAACATAACGTCGTCTATCTATCTGCAGGACGCCCTCATCCGGCCAAGCTGAGTAAACCAGGACAGTGTAACACGCTAAGATAGATCAAACCCAGCCCCAGAATTAGCAGCATACAGCAACTTCTCCATCATAGTCTTCTCATCCGCATATCTCGGCAACTTCAGCAGATTAACACAAGTACTAGTACTCGGCAGACGCGTCTGATCTTCACTCGAGTCGCGGATACTGAATTTCGGGTTCAGATGACTGAACCCCAACAGTGGTGCTCGTGGTGTACTGGTAACGAACTTGAGCACTTTCCTCCTGTTCTCGTCACTCATTTCCTTGAGGACTTTCCAGAATAATGCGACGGTTGGATGCTCGAGTCCGTCGTCGCCGATAACGTATAAGCCGCCGTACTGCGTGTTGCGGCGTAGGTCGGATATGTCGAGTTCTGTGTTGTCGCCTCCGACTAGCTTTTGGAGTTCTTTTTGGTTGAACATTGCGAGCCAGAGTGGGGAGATTATTTGCCCGAGTCCTTTGAGGAATGCTCGAGTGATGTGTCGTGGTTGATCTTGAAGACGGTATCGAGTCATTCTGTCTATGTATTTGAGTCTGTTTTGGTTGGTGACTGGCACATTTGAGCCATCCGGTAGAAGGTCGTTTGTGACACTGACTGTTTTACCTTCTACATCGAAGGTATCTGTGACTGTGAAGTTAAGACCAAAATCAGCTTCCACATCTCCAGTGTAGTTTTTCAATTTGAGCAGTCCCTGGTACAGCTGATCGTCAAAGTCCCGCAAGTCATTGATAGAGGCTCGAAATGCTGACTCGTTAGTGGCTGTGGTCGAGCCACCGGTGAGCGCCCATTTGAGCAGGAAGAAGCCAGCAAAGTTAACATCGATGAGGATACCTTCATACATACACTTTCCGACTACTCGGCCCAGAAACTCGTATGACTGCAACAAGTGGTTCATAGCAAACTTGTAGCCTTCTGACTTCGGTAGATTCCCATCTCGAGTCAATATGTAGTGTGCCTGCTCCAGAGTTGTTGGTTTTGGATAGAGGTAGCGTTGTTCGTTCTCCTCAAAGAAAGGCATTTCTGAGTTCGGATCCATTGCTTCACTGGTCACACTCATCAAAAATTCTTTCGTTACACCACCGCCATCAATACCTGCTTCTGGCTGACCAAACTGGTCGATAAAACTGATTTGGATCGGTTCCTTGAGCTCTTCCCCAAGGTCATAGAATTGGTCAAATGCATCGTCGAAAACTGACTCTCGATGAATACTTGCATGATGTCTACCAATCATGTCCATGCCTCGATGTCGTCCATTGAGATCTCGTGCTTGAGTTGCAGCAACTGACATTCGCCAGTCATCGGCCTCAACAAAGCCATTTCGCCTTCGTTCCTGATCTCGGTATATGAACCGTCGGAATATCTGTACCCTCGTGTCAAAAGGGATAAAAAAGGGTAAATTCCTCAGTATTTCCAACCTTGGGTGGAGCGATTGAAGTTGTCGTCGCTTTCGAGCTTGTTCTCGCTGCTTCGCTAGCTGCTCAGCATATTTCGACGTCTGTGTGCGTGGTGTATGAGGAGCCCTAATATTGAATAAAGAGCCGATTTGTGGCATATGAAACTCATTGCTGTCTTCCTCGACTGGCTCCTGGGCTTCTGCATCATTAAAATCGTTGTCCTCTTCATCTTCCGCAATTGCTTCATGCCGTCGCTCCTCTTCGGCCACGACAGCTGGTATAAACCCTTGCAGCTCAAAATGCCTTGTCATGAGCCAATAGTTTTCAGGTAGAAACTTTCTCCGCGAATCTCTCTCATGAAGCATGCGAAGCAGACCTGTCGTTAGGCCTTTCATGTAAGCTTGGGAGACATCGTTGCCAGCCAGAGTCTTTAGCGTAGACTTAAAACCGTTAGTCGGTAGACCGCCAGAAGACTGTCCAAACAATGCAGAAATACTTGCTGAGTCTTCGACTTCATTAGACTCGGCAAGATCTGCTGCATTCCAGTACAATGAGAACGCCAGATTCTTCAGAAAATTGCCCAAATTTGCGACTTCGGCCAGTGGGAGTGCACCCTGCCGGAATTGGTGTGTAACGTTACTTGTGAAAGAGTGCTTGTCGTCCAGTGCAAAAAATTCTTCATCATCCATAAGCTTCAAAATGAAAGTGTATAGCTCGAGAAACAATAACACGATCCTCCAGTCTTCCTGCCATGAGTCAATGTCAAAGCGGGTGGGTGGCTGATAACCAAACTGATTTGACGGCGGCTTTGCTTCTGTTAGGACGGACACCACGTCTCTTGTATCATTACATATCCGTTGAAACACGTCCGTCGACTTTGTTGCACGCCAGAGGTACTGTATTGTCGAAGAGGCATCGTTTTCATGGGCGGCAGAGGGCGAGCTCTGATACAACCACATTCTTATGTTAGTTGCGCGGGAAGGAAATGCTCTGAGCAATGCCACGGCATAGTTTGCTAGAGGCTTTGCAACTTCTGCTACAGTCTGTGCTGCTACCCTGAACTGCTTCATTACATATTGAACGCTTTTTTGGAGAGGTAACTGATTGATTTCCTCCCGAACAAAGCTGCTCAATGGCATGGAGTTCAATTCTGCGTGCGAGCCCTGCATGGGCGTATCAAGAACATCCACCCTGTTAGCAACCTCATTTGCGCATTTGCTTAGAGCAACGGATATGGCAGGTATCCAGTCAAGGACTTGCTCATCAGTGCTCAAGCAGCGCCAAATATGAATAATATTGGCCAATACCCAAAGCGAAGCGTTGACTGTAAGACTGTCAAGAGTCCTTTTCACACCTTCACATAGCGCTGATTGTTGCTTTGGTATCGAAAAGAATTGCAACATATTCGGCAAGCAAGTGACCTTCACAGACGATAGCATGTGGCAGATGAAGGCGTCATGCACAGCAATATCTCTACGCAGTAGCAATGCCTGGGCATACTCTGAAATGAGAGCATCGAGGTCCGATGACGAAGAAGTGGAAGCGATTTTTTGTAGACTCTCGAACTGCGCATTGTAATCGAGATGGATAGGTTTTTGTAAGAGCGAAATTCCGAACCTGAGCAACAGACAAGTTTGAGTCAGATCAGTACTTCTCGAAAGAGCTCGAGAGACTACACGGGATAGCCTCGTCAAATACTTGCTCCACCTCAACGTATGTGATGGCTCTTCGACCAGGGGCCAGGTTGAGGCAAGAGATTTGCCAAAGTAGCATAACCTCCACCGATCCATAGCATCATGGAAGTTGAGAAACATCAGCAGCAGACGCATCTGATGTTCAATGTCGGTCTCACTCTCATACTGGGGAGCCGTTGACGGGCTGATAGAAATCTCCTCGAACCGTATCTGCTCGTCCTGGTGTAACCTTGCCTGCTCCGCTGCATCCCAGTCCATCCTCCATTTCTGTTTTTGTTGTACTCTGGAGTAGTGCCCACGCCATACCCTCTGAATCTTTCGGGCAGCATTGAGCCTATCTCGATCTTGCGCTCGCTTTGCCCGGTCGGCCTGCGCCTGGACTACTGCATTTGGACTGCTGCTTTGCAACTGGGGTGTTTTCTGCGATCCTGACAGAGATGCCCACGGATTTGGGTTGCGTCCGGAAAGATTGACCTGTCTCGGCTTCCGTGCGTTTCCTGTGAATGAAGTGTGCATAGTGTCACAAACAGTCGAAAAGTATAGTGGCGAGCATATACGTAATTTTGGGAGGGCGTCGAGAAATGAGTGAGATCACGCAGGTAGATCAAAGGCGATCAGATAGCCACCTAGGACAACCCTCAGTGGAAACAGCGAACATCGGAAAGTCATAGAATGGTGGCTCTCAGTGCCTGTGGGCAACAAGGCTGACGGTCGCCTGTCAATGGCAATAATTGACCGCGGATGACATACTCTGAATTATGTAAGCCAACGCGTAGCATTGTACTGGAATGCAGCAGATCTTGCCGAGTCTAATGAAGTCGAAG
>Ga0115842_100433_pt1 | contig 16693 bp, 24 predicted proteins | sample InSIn2SAF170_2_FD_83856 | JGI IMG/M metagenome (GOLD analysis project Ga0115842, IMG submission 83856)
CCATCTGCGGACTTTCGAGGGCGAGGGCCTTCCCTTCTTCTTTCCAAGGATCGTTCTCATCCGCCTCCTCTACCTCTGCCTCACAGAGCTCTGTCGCGTCTAGCCAACCTAGGCTTCCTCGCTCTGTTTCGGATACCAGCAGCTTTTTTGACGAGGAAGACTGGGACGAGCAAGCTTCCAAAGAGGATATCCTTGACGTTATTCGTCGCAAGAACAGGGAGAGCCAGCAATTCCTCCGAGCTTCGCAAAAGGCTTTAGAGGCGCAGGCGCAGGAAGTCAATTTCGACTTTGAAAGACTCTTGCGAACCGCCATCGCGCCCTCACACACTTCATCAGATGTCAGCCTTCAAGAGCCGGAATCCTCCGATAGTATCGAGGATTGTGACCACATTCGACACACTCTAGCGAGCGAGCTGGACGGCTTATGCGACTCGCATACTGAAGTCCACCATGTTCGAGGAACGACAAGTAGCAGCACTGATTCAGCAGCTACTGTGACCCAAATCAACGAGGAAAATGCAATCATTGCAACTATATCCCCTCACGAGAAGAAGGTCATTCAGTACGGCACACGTGTTGGAGGAAACTACGGATCGCTCATGCCATCTGGTCCGCCCGACGCCGAGTCCTACGAGGCCCTTCAACAGGCCTTGTCCGAGCTACCCGTTACTTGGGCTGATGATGAGGTGTCCCTACTGGAGAGGTCTCTTTCACGGGAGATCGAAGCTGCCGAATATGGAAAGAATGACGGAGCGCTGCACTGGGAGTATGCGGACAGTGAAGAGGAGGCGGATGAGAACGATCCTTGGAAAGAAGAAGGGAAGGCCCTCGCCCTCGAAAGTCCGCAGATGGTCATCGCGCGCGAACAGGCGGAAAGACGAGCCGAAAGAAGGAGGGCTAGGCTTGAGGAGCTAGCTAGGGAAATGCGAGAGGACGACAATGCCTCCAATTCAGCTGTAGGCGACCAGGCCAAAAAACGTAGAGCGGCAATCCTCGTGGCACTCGCTTCGCCTCAGAGGCTCTCTGATGATGAAGACGGTCACAATGACGATGGTGCGCTTTCGGACTACGAAATGGTCACTGCGAGACGACCGCCAGGGTCCGATGGCACCGATTATTGGCCGATCGCCTTTCGAGCTCGCTACCATCCCAGGATTGTAGCTGCACGCATCCGGACAACGTCACAGGAGTACACCAATATGTGGCTTCTGTGGATGCGGTTCCTGGCAGTCCTGACAGTAGCAGTGGCCTTTAGCGTTTGGCGAGGCCCGAAGGAAGGGCTAGGACTGAAGCGACTGCCGGCAAAGCCGTCGAAAACCTGAACAGTTTCAATTTTCTAGAGATACCCCTTCTTTATAATCTCTTAGCCGCATTTGATTCGATCACTTCCTTGGTTGTTGTCACTCTTGCTTTGCATGGTTTACATTGATAGATGACAGGGTATCGTCGTAACGCTGTGTAAGCTACATGAAGGGAGCGTCAAAGAGCTCGCGCTATGCTCGCCCCTCATGCAAGCGCTTGTGCAGCGAGAACCATTTGCAATTGACCCTTCACTTCCACGAGCTCCCTCTGAAACTTGATCTCAAGCTCGACCTTCTGCTTTAACCGCGTGAAGAGGTTGTCAATCACGGAGGACTGCCCGAGAGCAGGTGTGTACAGGTCGATAACGACGTTCGCCACATCGCATGCAACACTGGCGAAGCGAGGATCGGTAATGTGCATATGTAGGAAACGGAGGATAGGCTCTAGTGAAACTTCGTCACGGGCATTGAGCGCTTGATGCAGACCGTCTCGGTGCATGAGTTCTGTCAACAGCGCGAACGAAAAGGTGGGATTGACGCTCTATTAAATGACCGTCAGAAAACCTTGACTGACCATAGCGAATGAGCGGAGTAGCCTACCTTTGCCATGACACTGTCTAGCGCGTCCGCATATTTGAAACTCTTGAGCATGACGTCCCATTCCTTGAGCTTGTTCTGCTTCTTTCTAGATATGACTTTGATCACTCCGCTCGGTGTCACCGTTGTGCCCGCTTGTGGGAGCGCCTCGAGCAGGCCGGCTTTCTGCCTTGCAGCTTGGTTGAAGGCACTCGCCTCCAGCATGCTCTCGTAATTCCTGGCTTGCGCCTTCTCGAGCGATGCTGCCGTTGTCTGCGCTTTCGCCAGCTGATCAGGCGTCCGCCTTCTGACCGTCAACTCCCCAGCCGACGTGCCGATCAACAGCGTGGATTCATCTGGCGCCATCGCAAGGCTGAGAACGCCTCCTCCGACACGCATCGTCTTTCCGACACGGTAGTCATCCTCTAGATCGTAGCTCTTGATCAATCCGTCCAGGCCGGCACTCAGCAGACGCTTCTTGCTGCTACCCGAGCTCGTCCGCCCGTCACCCCAAGCTAGACAGGTGACCGTCTTCTGGTGATTTGACATCGCGTGTAAACACGAGCCGGTGGAGAGAATGTCCCATACGCGGATGACAGGTCCCCCTGCAGAGACAACTTGGGTACCAGACGGATGCACCAAGATACGCTCAACGGGATGGCCATGCTTGAAGGACATGACTTCTCGCGCGGTTCCAAGTTCGCCTTCGTCTAGTGGCAGCCCGCCATCCCCTTCCTCGGCGCTTGCGTTTGAGGCTGCTGCTATCCGGGTGTCCCATACCTTGACGGTCCCGTCGTACGAGCCCGAGACGATGAGAGAAGAGTTGGAAGGGACGAATGAGGCTGTTCGGACGTAGTCTGAGTGTCCGGCAAGGTACGAGAGCTGGGTGGAGGTGGAGAGGTCGTAGACTTTCAAGGTGGTGTCATCCGAGGCGGTCAAGAGGGACGGAGAGCCAAAAGCGGATGTAGAGGGCGAGAAGAGTGTGGTGTGAATAGGTCTGGGTAGGTAACGAAGCGAGTCGGTCAGATCACGCAATCATACAGAAAAAGCTCGGCGTGTGCTGATCGAGGGAAGACTCACTGCTTATGCGCTCGGATCGTCCTGAGGACTGCTCGCGAGTTGATGTCAAAGACCTGAAGGCGTCACACAATCAGGTCTGGTAGTGGTTACAGCCGTTTCCTCATGATCGCAAGCTCACCTGCACCAGGCCAGAATCGTCGCCGGCAACGACGAGTTTCCCATCGTCTCTGATGGACCCGCTCCGGGCGACCTCCTTGAACTTGGAGATGGTCTTGACGACCCTGTTCGTCTTGCTCGAGTAGATCTGGATCCTCGTCCCGGACGTCACGGCGTATCTGTACGGCGAGGACTGGCTGAAGTGGAGGGCGACGATGGGGGCATAGGACTTGATGAAGACGGCGTTCTGGTGACCCAATGTTAATCTCTTGAAAGTGATTGCAATCTTTCTCCCCATGAAACTGACCTTGAACGTCTTCCAGTACCGCTCCTCGGCCTTGTTACGCGCTGCGAAGCTCGCCGACACCCTCGCCCTGCGCTGGGGCAGCGTCGGCTGGAAGTCCATCCTGCTCCTCGCTGCCTGCCCGCTGTTGTTGTAGGTGGAAGACTCTGATCGGATCAGCAGGAAGAGAAGGTACGTTTCATTGCAGGAGAGATGCTTGTGACGTGCATGCTACACATGAGGTAACAACAGGATGAACGATGCGAACAGAATGCTAGACATCGCTACAGATGCGCCTGCTCGTTCTACCCGAGACGATGTGATAACGCCACAACGAGCGTAGTATGGGAAGGCAGACTGGCTAGTTGTTGATCGGTCTCCGCGGCATCGGCATAGGCTCCAGATCGACAGTAGGCATCGAGAACGGCTCCCCGCTTGGACCGGACGGAGGCGTAAACGTCGGACAGCGCGAGAAGAAAGCGGTCAAGGTCCGCCGGCGGATGATGCTCTCCACTAAGCGTACGTTATCCTCTCAGCTTCCCAACAAGGCTATTTGATATCCGTTGACTCACCTGAAAGCTCGTTATGCAGTTGTTGCCTCTGTCCTCCCACCCTATCATCAGCCGCACTCGTACTTCCACCACCTGTTGCCGCCACCCACCTTGGTCTCCTCTAGATAGATTCCCTCCCTTACGCTCCTTGCCCTGTCTCTATCCAGCCTCTCGAACTCTTCGTTCCCTCCCGCGTCACGGATCTCCCTGTCCCTGGCTAGCAGACGATCGTCGACCGTACTGACGCAGTAGCGGACGACGGCCTCCCTCCTCTTCCAGCTCTCTGATTGCACCAGAAAACCCATCTTCAGCATCAATTCGCTCTTCTTCTACCTATGTGTATGCACCGATGATCTCCCTCCAGACCCGGAGACACGTCCTCCTCGCGCCCTCGTCCCTCTCGACATCGAGCACCTCTCCCCCCGTCTGTCCGCGGTGAAGAGCAGCGTCCCTGTTCAGACGGACGATGATGCTATCGTCCAGAGCTCGGTACCGTCTCAGGGTCGCCTTGAAGAGGGTTAGGTTTAGGCAGAGGGACGGCGAGAGCTCGGTCGGCGAGGCGGGTGGCAGCTCCGCCTGCGAGGACAGGTACGCACTGCCCAGCACGGGCGAGGAGCTGGAGCTGGAGCTGCTAGGCGAGATGGACATCCCAAGCGGATTGGCTTGAGCTTGAAAGCAGGCGAGGAAGGGTCCGATCGTCAGAGCGAGGGTGGCTATTCTATCTGCATTGCAGCTGCTGAAATGACAGGAGTGGAATATGGCTACATGGAGGTACCTCACTGACGGACAGTACGGAACTATCAAAACTATCGCTATGCTTGCACTGCTCGTTGGTCTTGGTCGTGCTGTGACGATCGTTGCTGGTACTACTACTACTACTAGTTGATCGCATCGTACTCCCGCTTGATGACGCGAACGAAGTCGTCGACCTCATGTCCCTCCGGACAGTCGGACCACGCCCCATTGTCGTGGATGCAAGTCAGTCGGCCATTCACGAGGATGGAACAGGACGTCGTGATATTGAGTGCTTGCGCTCTCTGGACTGCGCATTTTAGAGAATGTTAGGATTGTGATGCAAGGCCAAGCCATATGCATTCTCACCTGAAGCTTGCAGCAACTTCTTGCCTCGCGGTCCGGTGTAGCAGGAAGAGAAGTCGTCATCCCACGACCGGTGGATCACCTTAGCGCACTGCTTAGCAAGGCTGAGGTCGCCGACTCTATGATAACCGTAAAATATAACTTTTAGAATGTAAGCTCTAAGAAGCAACAATATCGCCACCGACCGATCCAGGTTCTCGAAATTCTGGCACTGGATGAAATTCCACCAGTCTTTCGTTTTGTGAACGCTATTTTGAACGCAAAGCTGGATTGCCAGTAATCAGATTTTTGGAGAGGCTAGCGGTGGCGTTCGAGCGGGATCTATCATACCTGCTGGACGTTGCCATCGCATTCGTGTGGTCCGTGTTTGCTGCATGGATTGCACCACCTGGTGAGCCTAGACCTAGTTATATCTCGACAGTAACCCCTACCAGTCCACACCGTACGGCGTCGACGACTCGTTCAGGGAGCCGATGTAGGCCATGCTGAGATCGACGAGGTGATCTACGCGAGGGAGGACCTTGTCGAAGACGGACTCGCAGAGCTGGGTGTGCCTTGGCAATTAGAGAAGGAACAGTGTCCGCTGTGATGATGAAGTTCCAGCACCTCTGCATCGGGACATCTGATGGATTGCCAATGCCAAACAAGCGAGTTCCATTCAGCGTCGCCACATCGATATCCCCAGCCTTCCCCGCCTATCATACCTGGACATGACTCCGAGCACGACGGGGACCCTGTGCCTCTTCTTAATAGTATTATCGAGCTCGAGCTCGTCGCTGTGCTGTCCTTGGAACGTGAGCTTGTGCTTGTCCTGGACCTCGATGGCGCGCGAGTCTGGCGGGATTAGGAGGGCGGACCCGAGTCCAATGAGTGCAAGTAACCCGTATGTGATCCCTGCTAGGAGCATCTAGTTAATAGTTGGGATGATGCTGACCATCGTCGCCCCTCTGGCTCTGGCTCTGCTCCGTTCCCACTTCCACCTCGACGCACCAATCTCAGTGGCGACATCATCAGCAGCAGTCCTGGACCCAGCGTCGTCGTCTCGTACACGATGTCCGCCCTCCTCTGGTCCTCCCCCCGCTCGTCGCCGTCCCCCATCGACGGGATCCAGCATCGACCTCCGCATCAACACCCGCACCAGGTCGCGTTCGGGGCAGCGTCGTCCTCGTCCTTCGCCGGTAGTTCCACTGTTAATGCCACTGCGAGCCCGTTCAGCCTCGGGTTCGGGTTCGGTGGTGCAGGCCATACCGCCGGGATTGGCTTCGCAAGCACCAGCACCAGCTCGACCAGCCCGTTCAGACCGGGCAGCGGCTCGAGCAGACGTAGGAGACGCTCAGACTCGGCTGGAGACGAGAGGGAGACGATGGACGAGACTTGCACTGGAGAGGCACAGCCATCCGACTCGGTGGCCTTCGCCGCCGTCGGGAACTCGAAGAGGCCCAGGCGGGAGATCCGGACTCTCCGTACCGTGCTGTCGACCAGCAACCTCCAGACAGCCATGCAGCACGAGGTCCAGCATGCAAGCGGTGGTAACGAGGTTGATCTCGGCAAGGCACTAGGTCAGGAGATAGATACAGCTCATCCGGGGCACCAACTCGCTGATGCCGCTTCCGCTTCCAATTGACTTTGACAGCCTCCTTGACCAAGCCCGCTCTACTCTCGGTCCTCACCTCACTCCTGACCCAGCAACCTTCCCTCAAGCCAGTCGTCCTCTCCCTGCTTCCGGCACCCTCCCTCGAATCCTTCACGGCCACTCTTGCCACCCTCGAGAAGAAAGTCCTCGATGCTCTACCGTTCTCGCAACACGGCAGTGCAAACCTCCGTGACGAGTACGTCTGGTCCAGAATCCGCGCTCCCCTCGAGGAGTACATCTCCGAAACTCGACTCGCTCTGGGCCAGTTCTGCCCGCCGCCATCCTCTTCTTCTTCTTCTTCTTCATCACAGGACGACCAGCAAGGGTCGCCATCATCATCATCATCATCACCGACGACGACTTTCTCGTTCTTGTACACGCTCACCTCCTCCGTCCGGAAGCTCGAGGTCCTCCTTCCACGCGCACCTGTCCCTTTCGGCTCGCACTCGCACTCGTCCGCTACATTACCACAGCACCAAGCTGCGGCTGCTCAGGCGAACATCAACAATCCCTTTACGCTCAACCCGCGCGATCCCCTCCTCTCCTTCCTGCCCGCCCTCTTCAATCAGTGGCACATCCTCGCCACTCGCCTGTCCACCCTCGTCAACCAGAACGGCCGGGTCCTGTCCGCAGAGTCCGTCAGGACCTGGTTCCGTCAGCTCGATGTGCTTGTCAATCTCGAAGAGGGCGCCAGTAGCGCTGTCGGCAGGAAAGCGTCCGAGGCGGTCAGGGAGAGGTTTGTCAAGGAGCTCGGCTGGCTCGTTGGCGTGAGGATCCCACAGTCCCAGTCGCAGTCGCAGCCGCAGCCGCAGTCTGTCCAAGCGATGGCCGCCCAGATGATGGACTCGAAGATGCTTGCGGACGATGATGATGAGGAGGAGGAGGAGGAGAGCGACGAGGAGTTGTAAGGGTGGTTGAACGGTCATCCCGTGAAGCGTGCGGAAATAGCAACAGCATGGTTTTGTTTCTCTATCGGGCACGGGCACTATGATGTTGTGTTACCTACCGAGTTCATTGTATCTAGTCCTCGTTCTCTTGTCCAATGACGTCAATTGCGCAAATAGTACCCCATTTCCACTTCTATAAGCGCCCAAGGAAGACGTTTCATAGTACTCGTAGATGCAGGCTTGTAAATGGTATACAACAAGGATCAAGCTTCCACACAGACGTGTACGACCGGGCACAGCAGGAGCTACATTTGCGTGGCATCAGTAACATAACGAGGCAGCTCGCCAGCCTCGGGTCCAATGCGAGAACATGTCGAGGGCGTCCTATGCATAAATTACTGCAAAGACTGCCTTTGCAGGATAGGACGGATCGTACAGCGTCGGCGCTCTGCTCTGCTCGAGCATGTGTCGAATACTGTACTGTCGCACTCGTCTTCCTTTCTTGCTAAAGCAACCCACTCGCAGCCATCCGTTCCTGTTCTTCCTCCCAGAGGATCTGGTGTGCGTCTACCGGGAGAGAGCCAGGATCAGTCTCAGCATCTCAGCCACACCACAGTTCACGCCCACGCCCAGTGAGCGTATCTCACTCACAGCTCCTCGCCATGGCCCAGACGCCCTTCCGTCTCCTCTCTACGCCGAGAACGGCATCCCTGATCTCGGCCAGCCGATCCTGGTACTCCATACTGTCGGCTAGGAACCGGGTGAGCTCGGCCAGGCAGAGCCGGACGGTCTCGAGCTGTTCCGTCGGGCTGAGCCGGACGAGGCCTTCTACGTCGCCAGCATCGGTATGACTCCGTTGCTCGGCACTGTCCGTCATCGGTGCATCATGTGCCGCTTTGGGTACGGTGCCGGTGCCGGTGCCAGCAGGATGGGCGTTGGCGTTGATTGACGGAGTCGGAGTCGGGCCGGCGCTGTTCATGTTCATGTTCGTGTTCGCGCTCGAAGCTAAACTCGCCCCCGTCCGCGCCCCCGCCACTGCGACCAAGGGGACCTGGATATCCGTCCGGCTGACAAAGAGGGAGTGGATGTACGCGTGCGGGTTCGCGATCCGTCGGACGGAGGGCGGGAGTCGAGTAGTGATCAGTGGAGGCCGGTCGGGTGCAGGCGAATCCGCACCCGATCGGGAGGTGGATTCCTCGGGGGAATCGGACCGAGAGCGTGAATGTGAGCGGGAGCGGGAGCGGGAGCGTTTGTTGCTGTTGCTGTTGCCATTGCTGGTCTTCGCGTCACCGTCACCGTTGGGAACGGCAGTTGCGTTGGTGTTGTCGCTGCTGTTGTCTGCTCGCTCGCGCTCGCCCTCGGCGGTGTCGGGTCGTGCTGGACCGGTACCGGCGGTACCCGTCGAGGGGTGATGTTCCTCAGTAGTGGTAGTGGAGGCAGAGACGGCAGCAGCGTCTACGGGAGTCGCGATTGGATTGTCCACGTCAAGATCGGCTGGTTGTAATTGATCGGCAGGAGCTGTGCCCGTGTCGATGTCTCGAGCAGAGTGCTCGGTCTCCGACTCCATGGAATCACTCCGTCGACGCTTGCGTTGCTGGCCAGAGAGAGGGGTAGGTTCCGCTTCGACGACGACGACGCCGGCGCGTGCCGGGTCTATCTCCATCTCCATTGGCATTGGGGTAGAGTGAGACTGCTGTTGTTGACTGGGAGTGTTGGCCTGGCCCTGTCGCGAAGGGGCTGCTTGGTCCGCTAGAGTCGCTGCGTGATCTCCCAGATTTGCTGTTACTGCCTGACCGTCGTGGTCCTGATCCGGGTGGCTATCAATCACATCCGATGGATCGATTCCCTCCTGCTCAGTCATTCTCTCCCTTGCCTCTCCCTTTCCTCTTCCACTGTCACTCTCCTCCTCATTTACCCTCTCACTTCCCTTTCCTTTTCCCTTTCCACTATCGATCATTACTTCCTCCCTGACCCCGCTCTCCTCGGGCAAGATCAAGGACTCCCCCTCTCCCCCTAAAAACGGCAAACCAATCGGGCCCCCCACACCGGCGATACTCGTCCCGTTCATGAAATCAACGAGCCTAGTCAGAGCCCTCAACAACGGAACATCAGCCTCGATCAAGTCGATGGCGGATAACGAGAGCCGCTCGAGGACCCGATTGGCCGAGGAGAAGGTCCGGGCCATGAGTGGCGATAGGACGAATTCGACGGGCGATTGGGGGGGTAGGGGGAGGTAGGCCCGGACGGGGTGGAGGAGGTGGTCGTCGGAGGCGGCGGAGGAGGAGAAGGAGGAAAGAGGGTGGTGGGGTGGATGGTGATGAGGAGGATGATGAGGATGATTTTGCTGGTGATCTGAGGAGAAGTCGTGTGGGTGGCGACGATTGGGCCCGTCTCTGGCGACGAGGGAGAGACCGGGCATCACTGGGAACTCGTCCCTCCTTGGCCGTTTGTTCTGGCAAGTGCGAGTGACTAGAGGGTGGCTAACGCCAACGCCAATGCCACCCTCGTTGTTATTGTTACTCGGGAACACTCCCTTCGACTCGAAGATCTCGCCGTTGACCCAGCCGGCGAGCCTTCCCCGTCGGACGAACTTCGCGCCCGGTGCGAGCTTGTGGCCGCGGTTGGTGAGCCCATTGCCGTCGTTGTGGACATGATCCTCTTCGTCATCGAAGTCGTCACTGTCCTCATCGAAGGGACCGGCCCCGTACCAGGCCTCCCTGTCCTGGGAGGGCAGGCTGAGGAGGAAGGCGTCCTCCTTCCGGGTCCGCTGCTGGATCTGGATCTGGATCTGCTGCTGGTGCTGGGGAGTGAGCTGGGAAGGAGGCTGAGGCTGAGGCTGAGGCTGAGGCTGAGGCTGCTGGTGCTGGTGAAGGTGATCGTGGTGATGGTGATGATGGTGAGCTCCGAGCTGGGCGGGGGTGGGAGCAGGGGTAGCCCGGTGATTGTGGAGGGGGACGGACATGGTGGCGTGTGCTGATAGTCCCAGTCTAATCTGATAAGAAGCTGCTTTGCCGCTCGCTGTGGATGGATGGATGGTCACCATCAGCCATCCGACCGAACGCGCGACTGATCCGCCGACCGACCCGCGCTCTCCCACCCGCCCGCCGCCCGCTCGCTCCACAGGGTCACCCTGGCTCTGTTCCGGGTAGTACTAGTGCTCTGTTGGCAGCAGTGAATCTGATGAGTGGTTACCCCCAGGAAAAGCTTCCACCTGCATCTGCATCTTGTGATCGAGAAGGAAGACTCGACTCGGTAGTACTGTAACGACAGCAGGATCACATACTTTGCTCTCCTCCGCTCCAACCAGTCCGCTCATGGACCGCGACCACATCCTCGTCAACGACCTCCTCCTCGACGACCTCCTCCTCCGTCCCTCGCCCTGGTCAGATCATAGACACCAGCCGGCCTACCTCACCCTCGTCCTGTCGACCGACACCTCCCTCGCAGGGAGCACGGACGATCTCCAACACTCTACCAATTACTCCGCCATCGCGAAAGGACTGAGGAACCATCTCGGTCGGACCAACTTCCCCGAACCTCTCTCGGCGTCCGAGCTCGCCGAGCGGGCTGCGAGATATATTCTCTTCGATCTCCTCAAGCCGAGGAGTAGGAGTAATAGTAGTAGTAGTAGTGATAATAGTAATCTAAACGTCAAATCGGACTCCGTTCGGATCAGAGTCGTCCTTCCAGACGCTCTCCTTCGCGGAGGAACCCTCTCTGTCGAGATCACCCGGGACCGGCAGGATTATCATCATCATCGTTCAAAGGACGAGGAATCACCAGAAGACCTCACACAGGACTCTGCAAGCAGCAAGAAGAAGAAATCACTATCTTCTTCTTCCCCCGACCCCAGACAAGACTCTTCAACCAGCAAGGACAAGGATTTCGATTTACTCTCCTCCTCCCGCAACGCCCGGCAGGACTCCCTGTCCATCGACGACTTCACCATCTCGACGATCATCGGGCTGAACGACTGCGAGCGCATCCAGGAACAGCCTCTGATCCTGCACGTGACCACCTGGCCGAACTTTGACGGTCTGAAACGACGAGAACGAGCGTCCGACATGGCCTGGTGCGCGAGGACCCTCCAAGAGGCCGTCTGGTCGGTGAGCGTCTTCCCATCATTCACACCACACATTCCTACCACCCGAACTGACACTTGCACCGGTACCGTCGTCCTCTGTCTTCTTAGCACACCCGGACCACCCACCCCCTCCTCCTCGAGTCGCTCTGTCCCTCCCTCTCCGCGCACGTCATCTCCTCCTGCGACGTGCCCAAGATCCACGTCCGGGCAGACAAGCCCAAGGCGGTGACTTGGACGAGCACGACCGCCGTCGAGACAGTCAGGCATCGGAGCTTCTTCCCCGGTCTGCGGCGGATACAGGCTAGGTCCCATTCCACCGCCACTACTTCCAGTACATCCAACGGCCCCTCGTCTTCTTCTTCTTTGAGTGCGGTGGCACACACCGCCTACATCGCCCTAGGGTCCAACGTCGGCGACCGTTCTGAGCATATCCGCCGCGCTCTCCGCTATCTCGGCGATCCAGCCCTGCTCGATAGTACTCCCTCCCCTTCCCGCTCCCCTTCGCCATCGCCGTCGCCATCGCCGTCGCCGTCTGCATCTCTATCTCCGCCGCTTCCGCTTCAGCCATCTAGTGACATAGCATCGGCATCGACTATGACTATGACAACAACGCTCCTCGAGACTAGCTTCCTCTACGAGAGCGAACCGATGTACGTCCTCGAACAGGACAGATTCCTCAACGGGGTCTGCAAGGTGAGTGCTTGTTCCCGTTCCAATTCGCTACAATCGTTCTTTCCGATTGTCCCGAATGTAGAGCTGAGATGAGACTTCGGACACCGAACACCGCACACCAGATCAGCACGACCCTCTCGCCTTCCCAGCTTCTAGCCTTCGTCAAGCGGATCGAGGCGCATATCGGCCGGAGGAAGACGATCAACAAGGGCCCGAGAGAGATCGATCTCGACATCCTGCTCTACGACGACGATGGGAAGCTAGTGATGAGAGACGAGCAGTTCGATCTGACTATCCCACACCCGCTCATCGCCGAGAGGGAGTTCGTCCTGAGGCCGCTGGCTGAGTGGGTGACCTTATGCAATGCAATGCAGGTGGTGCGGATGCAGCGCTGACATCATCTACAGCCTCGTGCCAGGACTCGTCCACCCTGTCTTGAAGTAAAGCATCTCTGAGCTCCTCAAGACACTATCGTCAGGCCGGACCCAGCTCCGGCAAGTGACGCCCCTCCCTCTCTCTGCCGAACCTCTCGTCCTCTCCCGGTCCTCGCGCACTCTGCTCATGTCCATCCTCAACGTCACCCCCGACTCCTTCTCCGACGGCGGGTCGTACTCCGATACGTCCTCCGCCGTCTCCGCTGCGCTCTCGCACATCGTCGACGGGGCAGACATCATCGATATCGGGGGAGTGAGCACCCGACCGGGTTCAACGCACGTCAGCGAGGCCGAGGAGCTGTCGCGAATCATCCCCGTCATCGAACAACTACGGAAAGAAGAAGGTGGAGTGAACAAGCCGATCACGATAAGCGTAGACACCTATCGTGCCTCTGTAGCGGAACGAGCCGTCCGAGCGGGAGCGAACATCATCAACGATATCTCGGGTGGCATGTACGATCCGGACATGCTCTCTACGATCGCGAAGCTCGATGTCCCGTTCGTTCTCATGCACATGCGTGGCCCTCCGACGGAAGTGAATCTTGCGAAGCACCAGCACTACGAAGGAGGAGATGTCGTAAGTGGAGTGAGGAAGGAACTCGCTGCATCTGTCCGGAAGGCCCTCGATGCGGGTATCAACAGGTGGAACATCATCCTCGATCCTGGGATAGGGTTCTCGAAGAACCAGGAGGGGAACTTAGCCCTACTCCGACACCTTCCTCAAGTCACGGGTCGGCAACTCCCATTCGAACAGGAACAGGAAGACGAGGACGCCCGGCTCCTCCGGGACTTTCCCGTCCTCGTAGGCGTCTCGAGGAAAGGCTTCCTGGGCAAGATCACCGGCAAGGACGATTCCAAGCAGCGGGAGTATGCCAATGCAGCAGTGCATGCCCTCGCTATCGCAAGCGGAGCGAACATTATCAGAGTTCACGATGTCCAGGCCGCTAGGGATGCAGCGAGGATCGCGGATGCGATATACCAGAGGAGCTAGATTCCGGCGAACAGTTATCCTGCAGCATGCGCATCATACCCAATACTTCGTGAAAAATAAGACTACGATGTCGTTCTATTCCACAGGCTCGTTATCGCATTCCAGTATCTAGAGAATTTAAAGCAATGGTTGGAAATGACAAGCAGTAATCAAGCCTACAGCTTCACACACCTGTTCCCATCCATCCTCGCGTGCGTGACATGTGGCGACTCTTCGTATTTCTCGACAGTAACCTCGATTCCAGCCTTCCTTGCATCCTCGATGTGCCGCTCCACATCCTGCCATCGAATTATGCTGTCCGTCTTGCTGTAGATATAGAGCCTCTTTGTTTCTTGCGGCAGTAGAGTAGGATCATTCAGGTCGAGCCGCATCTTATCGATACCAGCTGGCTTGGGGCGGAGAACGACCTTGTAGACTCGGTTCAGAAGCCAGAGAACGGTGTGGAAGACGTAGGCTGGGTAACGAGTCAGGCGAGATCTGAGTGGCATGGTGAAAGCGCGAAGGAGTCCAAGCAAGGCCGTTCCACCGGGCGCGGAATCAATGACGACGGTTCGCGCTGGCAGAGTATGTCTCGTTGTCGATGGTGTGTTTGGTGGGCGACGGGCACGTAGGATACTCGCTAGGGTCGTGAACTGAAGTGCTCCACCATTGGAGAAAACGTGGATATGCAGAGACGGATCGCTTGAAGGCTTCGAACCTGGAGATGTTGATCCAGAGGTGGCAGTTACGCCTTTACGGTCGAGAAAGTTGATGGCAGGCTGCAGGATTCGCTTTTTCGTTACCGCGGACGATATGAAGAGGTCTTTGAAGATCCCATCGATCAGTCGGATCAGCGGATGCACACCACGGAAGTCACGGACTGCTGTGGGAACGGATGAGAAGCATCGCGGCAGCAGGATATAGGGCTTGATAGCGATCCGAGTATTTTCTCAGATGGCTGCAATAAGGAGTCAGTCTTCTATAGCCGGACCACATCTGATCGACCTACTTGAGCTGGGCGTCCATCCACCCGAACACGACTATAACCTATCAACTGTCACTCGTAAGAAACGTCATAGGGGCGTCCGAGACAGCTCAGCTAACGTCTGGCTGCTTGCAATCTGAAGACTCGGAAGTTGTCGCATGTCTTGATTCGAGGAGGTATACATCCTTGCCCAGCTCCACCAGCTGTCTCTGCGGGCGCTCGTGTAGAGATGTCTTCAGAGGATTCATTGTACGTGTCGCTTTCTCTAAATTGACGTGCTGAACTGAATCGGACATCCACCAAGCGCGCGACTATTTAATTCGAATAGAGTGAAGGTCCGGTCGGAGAAGGCGACAAGAAGGAATACGATGCTATTGTTGCGTTCATCTACAATGCGATTGTGGCGATACATCGTGGGCCTTCACGCTCTTACAATTTCGCCTTAGGTGCTTCCGCCTCTCGCATGCCACTCTCGACGGCTTCCCTCGTCTCCTCCGCCGCCTCTGCCAAATACTGTCTCAATGTTTCGGCCTTCCCTGTCGTGCTCGTGATGATGAAGCGGATATTGTTGCTGTTGACGGAGTACGCCAGTCCGAATCCATCGCCGACGACTTGGCCGTACCCCCAACCATCGAAGAACTCAGAGGACAGCTGCGAAGTAGATAGCGTCCAGTGTGCAGAAGCTGCGAATGCGGGATCGGAGAAAAGCTTTGGTGCGTCCTCTCCTTCCTTCATCACCTTCTTCAGCCCAAAGAAGTGCCTGTCTACTCCTTGTCCGTCTGCTGCCCAGCCAGCATATTTGATATGTGCAGCGGCAGCTTTTCTGAAGAGCTCCAAACGCTTGCTGTTCGAGACACCGTCGCACTCCATGCTCTTCACCCACTCTAGCGCTTCCGGAGTAGCGGACCTAATGACTTCCGTCCGACCTCTGCGGAACTTGCGCGTCTGGGCGGACTCGTAGGTCGCGGCTAAGTTCTTGCAACCAGACATCTTGTAGTAAGCGTACTGCATGACGAGTTGCGCCCAGCTGTCCGGTGACGTCTTGCACTTCTTGATGCTATTGGAAGGTCACTCTTCAGCAAAAGCCAATAGCGGGTGCGGATCGCTCCTCACAGCTCCTTTCCGTAGCCATCGTACTGCAGGACCGAGATCTTGTGTTTCGACAGCTCCTCCTCGAACTGCTTCTTGGCGTGGATGACAGCCTTCTGCGCCGGTCCGTTCAGTTTGAACGTGATCTGGGAAGGCTTCGGCAGCTTGTCATCCGAGGTAGGCGTCGTACTACCTAGATCGACCTTCTTGGCATGGAGTGACCGCAACAGCCATTCGTTCAAGCGAGTGGTGGGAGTTCCGTCCATGCAGGAGTGTTCGCCGTTGAAGCCGGACTTGCCATTGTCAAAGACGACGACTAGTAGCGCTCTCGGATTAGAATCATGTTTGCTTGGAAGGTGACAAGGTGCTCACGTTGGTGCTTGTCAAAGAAGCGGCTCTTCCCATCTCCGATCCAGACCCCTCTCGAGACCTCCTCCCTCGTTACCGGCCTAGCGTCATCAAGAGCGAGAACGATAATGGCCGACTCTATCCGTTCCAAAGCCTTCTCATTCTGTGACGATGCATTCAGGACGAGCTGCCTGGCGTTCGCCCAGACGTCGCGATTCTCGGTCGTAAGGGCGCCGATCGGGTATTGCTCCTCCTCGCCCGCCATTTCCTGTATCCGCTGGAATTGCCTGAGGTACAGCCACACAGTCAACAGACATCGTTGTCCTTTCACTTGACGCGGACGCACCTCTGCAAGTCTTTCTCGCTCATGAACCCTCCATGCTGATCGACGACCTCAAACTCAAAGAATTTCCCCTTTCTGACTACGACGATATGTTTGTGCGTGTTCGGATCGAACTTGCGTGCTTTATCCTCTGGCTTGACGGGGTATCGAGCTGAATTGAAGAGGTAGACGTACGACGACATGTCGAGCGGGGTCTGCTTGACCATCTCAGGTTCGAGGACTTCCCTAAGGCCCGCATAGTGGAGTTAGTGTCCGGCCTCCTC
>Ga0115842_100434_pt1 | contig 16689 bp, 13 predicted proteins | sample InSIn2SAF170_2_FD_83856 | JGI IMG/M metagenome (GOLD analysis project Ga0115842, IMG submission 83856)
CGACATGGATTCGAAACAAAACCAATCGCCTCAAAAGAATCAAAACAAACCAATGGCGTTGTTAGAACGCGTCAAATCTGGTGAAGTCTACACGGCCGAGTAGAAGATAATACACGATTCCCACGCCTACGCACGTGATGCCGCAGCTCCTCTACCTACTCGACGTCCTTACTCGACGTGCAACGAATCGCGGATACCGAGCTTGAGTCAATAGTGTTCATTTCTACTTGTGTACTCGAGCGGCCCCTCTCGCTGATCCCAACAGAAGATATCGGTCGCCTGCTACCACCGCAATGTCTGCTATCGCTCAGCCATGGCTCATCTCAAAGTATGGTTTTACCACAATGATGTACCCTATGGTTCATGCTGACCATAGCCAGGTTCTTTGATCCCATCTTCGCCATATGCATGGGCTTCTCGGCCGCAGCTATTCGAGTGAAGCGCGAGAACAAGGAGAAGTTTCCACTCGAGGACAATTCGTATCGTGCTCTGTGGCAGAAGGGAGCTGTGATGAGCAGGAATTACTTTGGGTACAACAAGTGAAGGAGATGTGTTGCATGGTGGAAGCCCTTGAGCATCATCAAACACACCACTACGGCGCGTGAAAGTGGTTGAAGCTGGAATGTTCGTTGTCTCCCATGATATCAATTCATCCGAACGATCCCATCCGATTGAGGTTGCGTTGCGCAAATGCCGGAAAACCGGGCGACTTATGGCATCGTACAGAACTGCTCGGAGATACCGTCATTGGAAGCACATTGTACATTGGGGTCGCAGGTGGGAAAGCTGGCCACCACAGCTGAAGGCTTCATGATGATTTATCACTCTATGCTGGCCCTCATTCTGCGGAGTGACCCAACAGATCTCTTTCACCCACGACTTCATCATCGAATGTGATAGATTGGTTCAAATGATTCTGAATGCCGAGCGCTAGGCAAGCAATCTCTTGGTAGAACACATGTGCATTCGGTATGGAAACGCTTGCGGCTGTCATCAATCATAGTGGTGGAGGAGGCAGGCCGTTCATCGTCCCTCGTTTGAAGTGATCATGCATGCAGGAGCAATTGTGGTGGGAAGGGCGAAAATGTACCTGCTGGGGCTCTGGCAGCTGTCGTGCCAATAAAGGAGCAGAACTTCAAGGTTAAGCAAACACTCAAGCACGGCAACGTGCAGTGGTGCAGCAGGTCAAATGCACCTTCACTTACTCACTCCGCCGTTTCGGACTCTCGGTTCCGAGCTTGACAACCTCTTCAAGTCACGTTCACGGTTGCATCACAACATGTTTGCTAGCACGGCTCCGAATAGACACCCATATGTTGCTTTGGGCCAGAAATGTTGTTCAAATTGGCACATATATTGGTGGTGTAACGGCATCGAAACATTTCAGCAGGGTTGCACCTCTTCTTCTCGATGGTTAGTACGCCTCTTTGGTTTACCTCTTGCTATACATGAGTACGTGTGATGAAGTGTTTCCGGTCATTGTTCTGAGTAAAATATCTGCGCAATGCGCAGAACTTCTTGGACTCGCCGGATCCCGCTTGACGGGTGAAGGTAAATGCTGTATACTATATTCTGAATATCCAAAACATCACGTTCGAACCCTTAACATCTCTTAAATCACATTACTGACATGACTATTCATGTTCAAGCTACTCCTGGTTCGTCCATCTTCTTCGATTACTATTTGTTTTTGCTGTTTTTCCCTACCACTTTAACACTTCCACTTCCGCTACATCATACCCTACCTCACGTTGACATGTGTAAGTCACTGGAGCAACTGAAACACCAATGTTCCTTTATCGATCCGATGATATGGTCGTTGGTAACGTATAAAGAGCAGCCTTAAAACGTATTACGCTACGCTGGGTCATATTTCTGGATCTTACGAACGATTGTTTGTTTGCCTTCGATCATGCTTACTTTCAATTTCTTCGATTAACCATTTGGGTATCTCTAACATTCGATGTTATTCAGCACTCGGATAACACGTTATCATGGTCCAAATCTCATACAGTAGTGTTCCAACTCGTACGTGTGCCTTTGCCATCTTCTGCGGCCGCTGGCTCCAACGAACAATCATGCTCTTCATAGTAGACGGTGGCAACGAATCTGCCCCTGATCGTTATATCCAAATTCGTTTAATTACTTTCCAACCGTCGCCTTGTCCAGCATTTTTCTTTGTCGTCCCAAAAAGCTTCTCGGTTCTTCAATTCCACTTCTAGCCTTCGACCTCATCAATGCCACCGCACCTCCACCGCTACCAGCTCCCAACGTTGCAAGCCTTTGGTTTTGCTCATACCACGCCGACGATATCAACCGGATCTCTCGCTTCAAGTTTTCAATCATAACGTCCTGGTCCTCCAATTGCTGCTCCAGTTCAGTATCACTCTTCGCGGCACTTTCCTGGCTTCTTCTATTTGCTTCATTCTCCTTCTCTGTCGAGTTCTTCGGCATCTCCTGCGGCTGCTGTGTCTTCAGTTCGGCAATCAAGTGCGATTGCTTCTTAATATGCTCAACCAAAGCCTCATCTCTTGTCCTCAACTTCTCCAGCATGATGATCAGCTTCTTCTGCATCCTCACACCGCTCTCCCGCTCCACAGCGGTACCGGCGTGCATCTGGGCGCGCATTGCTGCCATAATCGCTCGGAGCTCGTCTTCGGATATGCCGTTTTCTTCAAATGGAAAATCGACTTCACCATTTCCCTTTGCTATTGAAAGCGTCGAGGATTCAGCCTTGTCATTCATATCACCAAATAGAGCTTCCGAGAGCCGGGCCTCGGCAGCTGTGAAATTAGCTTCTTCATTCTCGAGGTCTGTATCCTCAAACGCAGCGGCTGTATCTGTACGATCTTCGTTTCCGTGACCATGGCTCGCGCCTAATTCGGTCCCATCATCGTAATCTCGTATTTGTCCTTGCAAATCTTCAACCTCTTGCTTACTTCGGCGTAATTGTTCTTCCGAGTCGCTGTATCGAGCTTGCAGCATATGATAATCCAATTCTAATCGCTTCTTCATCTCATTAAGTTCGTGCCGCTCCTGTTCGATGCTCGGCAGTAGTCGTCTGTATTCATCAATCTCCCTCTGCAGATCACTCGAGCTCGCAGTCCGCGAATCGCTTTGTCGTAGCTGCGCCTGCAACTCGCCTACTTTTGTCTTCAGAATTGTGTTCTCTTTCTCCATCTCCTGACTGACTTCCAGCTTCTGTCTGTATTTCTCTGCTGCATTAGCCTTTCTGGACAATTTGTCGCGCTCGATCTTGATCTCGTCATAGTCATCCTGTAACTTTTGCGCCCGCTCTGCCTTCAGGCGCAATATCTCATTGCTTTTCCGTAACTCATCCACAGCTGCATCGGCCTCTGCTATTCGTGCTTCAAGACTCGTGATGATCGCCTCATTTTTAGTCTCCTGAGCCATGCTGCCGCCCGCTCGACCAGACAAGACAGCAGTCAGCCTTTCGTTCGCTTCGGTCAGTTCATCCTGTCCTTTGTCAAACAGTTCCTGCAAATTGGCATACTGCGTGTTCAAGTCGCCAATGTGCCGTTGCAGATTCCTTTTTTCATGTGCAATCCTCTGGTTGTCTGCAATGATCTTCGCCAATCGCTCTTCAAATGCGAGATCCGATATCGATCCCTGGGGATTTGACTGTTCATTCCGCGCTTGCTGTGCCAAACTAGTGCTTTGAGTGTTGGTATCCTCTTCCGTGTATTCCTCATCATCATCCTCTCCTTCTTCTAATTCCTTCTCGTCCTCATTATGCTCACCTCTACCACGACCTTGATTTTGCGCCTCCTGCAAGGTCTCCATCAAAACTTTCTGTGTCCCCTGTCCCAGCTCCTGCATATGTGTCAAGAACTTCAGCCTGTCATCGCATAGTGAGGCGGCCACAACACATAATTTGATTAGCAGGATCACATCACCTAGACTCGAATGTTGTGCTATAGCTTTGAGATCTGGACTGGCCTTGTGGTTGGCATTCGGAAGGTGGAAGATTGGCAGGACTTGCCCGCATTCTTCAATGAGAAAGATCGAGAGAGCGTCGTAGATGTGTTTGAGGTTGGACCATTTTGGGATCCATGACTCTCGACTCTGCTTATCAATCCGGGAGGGGTCTTCGGGAAGGGAACCTGGAAAAGCGAGACCATCAATTCGTTCTGCGACCGCAGCATTAGCTCATGATGTGACAGGAGGAGAAGATGTATGGCACCAACGTAATACTGTCCAGAGCACTTCACCACTGGTCAGGTCATCGACCGTGGATACTGGCTCTGTGACCTCAATGGAGCTGATCCAATTGAGAAGACCTGCAGCGACATCTTCCTCAGTTGCCATAACTTTGCCAGTGATACCAGAGCATGGCAACGGATAACGAAGAGATCGTCGACCTCAAGTGATATTGAAAAAGAGACGTTCAGTGGACCGACTTCATTACGATCTGTTGGGCACGAAATTGACAATGCGAATGTCACGCGTAAATGTTCGTGTACGAGACGTCGCGCCGAAATAAATGACGTAGCACTATAACCTTGTATCAACACGAGAAGAGACATACCGGAGCACCATAATCTACTGAATTACACAACAACCCATTATTTCGTGATGGTGAAATCAATTTGTGATTCACACTTTAGAACACAGAGACTGCTGAGACTTTCCAGTGATATGGCAACGCATCTAAGTATACCGACAGCAGCTTCGTGCCCTCCACTTTCGAAGACCACAAATCTCAATTCACAGCACGGGAAATAATGAAGGTGCAACTTCAAAATTCACTTATCGCTCCTGAGAGACAATGACTTCCTTTTGCCGTCGTCTTGACATCATGAGAACTTATCTTGCTGCATATCCGCGTCCATTGCCTCCCTCATCAGCTGAACACTGGTCTCCATTTCGTCGTCCTCCCCAGATCCTACTTCCTCGTCACTCTCGTCACCCGAAGCGTCGTCAGTGGCAGTGGTCGTGTCTTGTCCACTGACACTCTGTTGACCCGACAGATGCTGAGACCCCTTGTGAGCACCCTCCACAGCCAGCCGATCAGCTGCAATGTTCCCAGCATCACTAGCATGACCTTTCACCCAAACAAAATATGTTGCTTTTTCGAGCATATCCCGCTCCTCGATCTTGTCCCGAATATCTTGAACAACATCCTTATTCTCCACAGGTTTCCCTTTACTGTTCACCCATCCATTCTTTACCCAGTTCTTATACCAGTTCGTCACGCAATCAATAGAGTACTTGCTGTCCGTGTATATCGTAACATCACGATGGCTTGGCGCAATGTCTAATGCCCGCTGAATAGCCGTGAGTTCAGCTCTTTGGTTGGTTTGTTTCGATCCTTTTAATGCTTCGGAAACATTTCTGTACCTCCAAGTCAGCTTCCGTCGTTTCAGTTTGTTCGGCGCACCCCGTGCTCTCCAATCAACTGTGTATAAAGGGATCTCAGTGGATTGAGTAGAAGAAAGTGGTGGATCATACTTTGGGTCCTGTGGACCAAAAAACACTCCTACTCCAGCCCGTGCTCCTGCTTGTCCATTCTTGAGGCTTGAACCGTCCGTATAGATTCTGAGCATGCCTGGTGGGTCGCTGTCTTTGGGAATCAATTTCGTCTTCTGCTTCTCCTCTTCTGTACGGTGTCTGATCGTTCCATCTGGATCAAGTTTGATGTTCGGATCGAAGCCGTCTTCTGCACCTGGCGGCAATGGGCCTCGACCAAGGTCAAATACATTGCCTTGCTTGTCTTTCGCAATGAACTCCCCGTTGACTAAGCCAGGCGCAGAATTCTTCACGATCAGTCGTCGTATTTCTTCTTCAGGGCTAATGCCAGTACCAACGTCGTAAGCTGATTTTCGCTTGCCCTCATTCACAAACGCTTCTGCTTCTGCTCTTGTACCAAACTTTTTATGTCGTGGGTTTCTGAAGCCGCTGATCTGAGCTTGTGCCGAAGGCCAGTCCGTGTAAACACCAGGTGTCTTTCCATGTTGAACTGCGTAGAACTTCTGTTCGCCTGGGTTTTTGCTCGGCAGCGGTACAAGCTTGCCCTCCACGAATGCTTGAGCGTCGGCTTGAGTTGGGAACGACTTGACTGTAGTTGGTCAGCTTGGTGGTGAGGGGTCGTGCGTGGTAGAACTCACAAACGGCACCCTTCTGACCAGTTACCTGGGCTAAGCATTGCTCCCATGTTTCGTATACTCCGGGCTCTTTCCCAACTTTCACAGCATAGAATTTCTTTTCAATCGGTCTTTTCCTCTTCTGACCAGCAACCGGAGCAACCGGAGATTCAGGTTTGACCACCCCAGGTTGTGCCATCCTCACAAGCTGCGTCTTGTTTCGGCATGAACGGAAGACAGGAAGAAGGCGAGAAAGGCGAGGCAGTTTGGACGTGTAGAAGCAGAGTATGTGATTTCGTTAAAGTCAAATTATGGAGCTGCAGGCGCGTGGCTAATCGAAGTGACAATCCATATCAAAGCTTTCAAGACGTCTTGAATTTATTAGATTGTGTTGGCTGAGCGGAGTGGGATGGAATTAGTGGGACGAAGAGAAAGGTGAAAGAAGGTTAGCGACGTAGGAAGATGCGCAGCCGGTTCTGGAGAAAGTGGAGGACAGGAGAAGAGCTCCTCCGAACTTTGCGTGCCGGTGCAGTGGGCATTAATGAGGGGTACACCCCAGGCATGGGTTCGAGGTGTGATACTCCGGCGGAGAATTACCGTGTGCATCAAGTGAAACTACTCCGAGCTCGGACCTCACTGTGCCATAGCAACAACTCGGAAGCTGCAGGCGGATCAACAAGAGAGCAACAAATCAAGATGTTTCATAGCCATTCGTGAAATTATATTACGAGCAGGCTAAAGAGTTGACGCGAAAGACCTCTGGATGAGCCAAGCGCTCACAAGAGCACAATCCAAAAAGTCGACGTTTTTCACGATGTGGTCTTCCAGTCACGCGCAACACCGCCAAATAAAATTTGTAACCTCCAGGACCCGAGGCCGTTCCGTGAATCCTTGGAGTGTTTCCCCTACGAAATCTGAGTCTAAAGAATATGGTATTGAGTGCTATGGAGGAAGGAATCAGCTTTCTGAAGTCCCAGTGCTATTTCATACTACAAGTCCAGACAAAGAATTCAGCAATCCACAGTATGCAAGCTCCCTTTCTTAGTCATCCTGACCATGACAGTAGTGGTCCGTGATACGTTGGTATTCTTCACACCCATATTTCGTCCCCCGGTGGTAGCTTATTACCTTGCCAGCTCTCTATTCACAGGAGTCTGCACACCAGACCCTCCACGAGGAGAATCAATAATACGGACTGGTCTTGGGGGCTCATCCGCACTCCGAGTTCCTAACACAAAACTTGCTGCAGTTGGTGGCATAGCGTTAGATTCGTTGTTCCTTTTTCTTCTCCTTAAGTACGATGATGGATCCTGGTAACGACGGAAATTTGGATTGTCCTGGTTTTGGACATTTTCCGAGCTCAATGCCTGGGAGATTGTCTGAGGCATTCTATAACCGAGCTTTCCCAGAGGCACACTGAGACCTTCACATTGTAAGCACAGGAATCAAATCAACGACTATGTGGTCTAGACTCACCATGGACAACGATGCTGGAAACTGCTAGGAACCAGATTACTACCCTCATAACATCCTGCAGGTGGGCAGCATCTTCGCGTATTTCCCCGTTTACACGCACCTGATCCAGGAAGTCGATGCTTATGTAGAGATAAAACACAGCCGATACCCCAATAGGGCCGAAGAAACCCACGAAGGCTGCTTGGTGTATTTCTTCGATCTCCTCAATAAATTTGTGAAACAAAAGCACCATTGGTAGTCGTCTGAAAAGCAATATCAAGATGCCGAGAGGAATGAGGCGATAAATTGGTATCACATCGTTAATACGAAACATTGCCCACGGTGCGACTGCTCCGTACCACATGAACACCGATATGTTCAGAAGCATGTCGATAGTTGGTTGGAGAGAATCGTCCTCCGTCTCGATTCGGAACCTGCAGCAATTAGATCATACACCGAGCTTGCATATCTTCAGCTTCGACCTACCAGTCGTCCCATGTAAATGCATTACCCGCCACAAAACATGCTAGCACATCATCACTACCAATCATACCACATGTACCGACAATAAAAAGAGCCAACGTGATCGCGAATACCAAGAAGCTTTCTCTGTCAACAAATTTCTTCTCCTCCGCGTAGTGCAGAAGCTCCTTAGCTAGCCATCCCACCACAGCACCATATATCACACTTAGGATTATAACATACCCCCATGTTTCACCAAACCACAAGCCCATTGCATGTGCGGTACCAGGCGCACCGTCCTGTCCATTGAATTTCATCAAGTACAGAGCTAGATATAAGAATGGATACCCCAGGCCATCATTGGCGCCGGACTCGGCAATTACGATCTTCTGTAGTGGCTTCGGAATATTCTTGTCCGCGAACTTACCTTTCACAATCGAGGCTGACAAGACAGGATCGGTAGGCGTCACGCATGCCCCGATTGCCAAAGCTTGTAAAAATGAAATATGTGGTACCATACCCCAGACGAGAAGACTGCCAGATAGCCACATCACAGTCATGCCAGGCCCGAGGAGGAGAGCGAGTGAGCGCCATTCTGTCCGAAGATATCGAGATGGCAGCTGGACTCCTGCAATAACGAGCTGAACGCCTAGGACAAGACGAGAGAAGTATAACGTGATGATGTCGATATTGGCCTCAAGACCTTGAGCATACGCTAGTGGTCGGATCCAATCTAAGCCATGAGAGAAGGTGATGCCGGCAAGCAGCGATATGACTGGCTAAGTCAGCAGATTATTCAAGACCATCTCTCATAACCTACGTGGTTCTGACAAGTAAAAGCGCTCCTTCAGCAAATACGAAACCAGGCCAAAAAGTGTGATGAAGCCGCCCAAGGAGGCGCAAACGATATTGAAGTTGGTCAAGGCGAGCGTCGGCATCGCGTTGATATAAGTTAATCACCAAGTCAGCCTAACAGATGGCAAGTACTATTAGTATGCTCATACAGTTGGAAGATTGTGTATATGAACATGGATCATTATGAGACTAAGAGCCTGACTTTAAGTGAAACATCTGCTATATGAGGTCGAGTGGAACCTATACAACTCAAGGTTTAAAACTTCACAGGACTCGGAAGATGCGGGTACATATGCAGGAACGACGATTGTAGAGTATAAAAAGCTGCGACAGTCTGTTTGACCATCTGCGATGTACTTGGTAGGAAAGGAACAGTGTATTTTCATGACGGATATTCTCGGATGAAAAACTGTGCATGAATGCCAAGCCCTGTATTGAGGGTGCCAATTTTATAGAAACAGGTGTTCATGTCATTGTGATGCTGCCAAGCAGGAGCTAGGAATCATATCACCTCATCGTGCGGTTGTGGCGTGGTAGAGCTTTGCGACGATGGCCGTGCGTGGGTGTATGAAGCGCAGCTGAAAGGATGAATTCTCATGAGCAGGTCGGAACAAGCTGCCATGTCTCGTGGTTTCGCCAACATTGTGAATTCCGCCCTAATGTTATAGTACATAGCCTACCGGAGGATGGGATTCATGACCAGTTCACCAGCGCCTCCTGCCTTCCTACCTGCCACAGCGCAGTCTCCCACGCACTGAATGAAACAAGATTGAGGACCACAAACTGTGATAAAATGCTCATCAACTGCATCGCAGAGATTCAGGCCGACCGTTAACGACGATATAAATTACGGGCCAAGACGACATGTAGGGGATGAAGTGTAGATGCCAGAAATCCGCATGATTGATTCTCGGAAGCACCCTTACCGACAAAGTGTTGTGTAGAGGCTATATAAATCCTGGCCGGAAGAGATGATGGCGCTTTGAAGGTTAGAGTGATCATCGTTGCAAGCTTGAGGAATGGCTTGAGCGTAGAACAAGCGCCATATGGGAAGCCGTTTTCTAGCGAGAATAGCTGTCCGAGTTTGACTGTTGGCCTTGGCATGTCTCTTGAAGTTACGACTAATTCATGGTGTTAGCAGGTTGATCAGTTGGGATGTAGAACTGTGGTGGTTAGTAACATTTGTTTCAACAGGCATGGGTAGTGCGACATGGAAAGTTCTTTTGAAAGTGTAGGGAAATTGCTCATTCCATTCCATTACAACTCAAGTCCAGTCTATGGAGCTGGCAGAGGACACGGCGCAGCCAAGACGCACTGAAGGCGACCACCATCGCTTCTGTTACATCAGCCCGCTTGTAGCTTTTGCTAAGTACTTCTGTCACATTCGCTTGGGATTTCGTGTTTCAATCCGTCTGTGGCGTATCTCTCCTGTCGTTCAGTCTTATGCTCGATTTGGTCCATCCTATGGTATAGTGGTCTCCTCATATTCAAAGAGGACGGTGGGTCTGAAAGGCCCAGGACGGTCCACTAGGACGTTGAAGCACAGATGCCTGCTTGCCTGGCACTATATTCGTCCACATATATGTGTCTCTGAAGTTGACTGGTCCAAGGATTTGCTGGAACTGTTTATACTGAGACTGGGCAAGCTGAGGAGAGATGTCCTGGTTGCTTGCAGCTGTAGCAGATCCTCTCAGCTTGAGGCATCGTGCAGTCCTTGGAGTAATGACCTGGTTCACCGCAGTTGTAGCATTTCATGCTTCGACCTTGGTTGCATTCACGAGCCATATGGCCGGTGCCACCACAATTCTAGACATCGTTAGTTATGTAGTCTTTCGAATGAGGTTGAGCAATGTACATAGCAGGTTTGACCGCCAGCGCCACCGCCGCCGCCACCTCTATTCCAGCTACCACCGAACCCGCCCGCTGGACCAGCTGAAGTGCAATCTCTGCTTGTATATTAGCATGATTCGACAGTAAAGTCATGAGACAAACCTGGCCATATGTCCCCGACCACCACATTTGTAGCACTCTCGGCCGCCACTGCCACCGTATGAGTTTCCACCTGAACCCCACCCGCCAGCTCTTGGACCTTGGCTGCCAGTGGCATCGGCTGAGGTACAGTCTCTTGCCATGTGACCCTCTTGACCACCTGATTAAAGTACTCTGTCAGCGGTGCTGTTCGCAACGGATTCTGTGTTCACCAACATTTGTAGCATGATTTCGGCTTAGGAGCTTCTTGACATTCTCGGCTGATGTGTCCGGTTTCTGCGTCTTGTTAGGTTTGACCTCCATTCGCAAGGTGTAGGCATTTACATACGACCGCAGTTGTAGCTAACGTAATGTTAGCAGAATAAAATCGTACGGTTATCGCATACTTACCAGGTAGCACCACCGCCGCCAGTGTTTGCCTTCTTAGGACAATCCCGTGCTAAGTCATGGTCAGGATTGACTTGTAACTTCATTGAAGATATCATGCAGTACCTTGGTGCTCCGCGTCGCCGCAATTGAAACATCCACGATCCGCCATGCTGGAGTTGTGGTGTATGATCACTTTTGAGATGATTTTGTGCGAAGACCAAGATCAAAAAGCTTGGTATTTGAGGAATTTGAATGATACAAAAGTCTCCAAGATGTTCTTTCGACAAGATGAAGGGTTGCGCGAAGTATTTAATAGAGATTGGTCCTCTTTGCAAAGACGACAAACGAAGTAGTAAGAAGCATTTCACAGGCAAAAGTTACCAGAATTTTGGTGCAAAGTGGGACGCACTTGGAGCAACCACATGGGAAAGTTTAAACACAATAAGCTTAATTTGGCTTAACGGTGATCGGATTGTGAGCGGGGATGATGACAGCGATCAGAACAGCAGTATTTTGATGATCAAGTGGTGAGTATGGTTTACATTCAAGAAAAGGAGCAGGAGAAAATCTATGGTCAAGCGAAACTGAAGCAAGATACTATTTGCTTCTGACCTCTTTCGCCCACGACGATAGCTTGTTCATCATCAAACGAAACACATCTTCTCATGAGACAGTCCTCTTGCTTGAGACCATGGAAAGCCAGACCTAGACCATCATTTCGTTTTTGAACAGTGTCGTCAAGCATGTTCACTGACTTGATGCTTGTGCTGGTTTTCCTTTGCGAAGAAGAAGTCAAGAGCTCCTCCAGCTCCCAATATCTCATCTCCTCACTCTTGGCCGAGATAGACAACGCTTTTCCTGTGCTTGTGACCTCTGCGGCGGACACCGCCGAGGTATGACCCCATAATCTCCTGCCCATGTTAATTTCTAGTTTGTCGTCAGTTGATGTTATGGTATACACCATTAATGTGTTGTCTGGAAGCGCTGCAAGCACGTAGCATCCACAGTACGATAAACTGTTGGGCGCTCGTGCAAAGGAAGGATGCAAGCCGAACGGTGCTGCAGACGTAGACCTTGACATGATTGTGGAAACCTTTGGAGGTCTCATCCTATCACGTATTGGCGCGCCAACACTTGTGATAGATCGATTGCCGACAATGGCGCCCTCTAAATCGATTCTGATCTCCTGCAGGCCAAGGCACCAACCTGTGTTGAAACGATCAAATGCGTACGCGACTCCCGCGACCAGTAACCCTCTAGCCTTTCGGAGCGAAAGTGCAGCAGGGAACAACTCAGTCTCGGTGTGAAGGTTGGTAATGCTTTGAATCTGTACGGTCGATCCATCAGCAGCTGGATTGCATAAAAACAATTCAATCGTCCCGGAAGCTGACATTGACAAGATATATGGCCAAGCCATGGCTATGGAAGAAATGCCAACCGTTGAGCTAGATCTCTCAGCGATTTGCGAGAAGCCATGACCATGAGCTGTATAGATTGACATCAAGCCATCGCTAAATCCGACGCAGACGAACGTCCTGCCTTCACTTGTCTCAACAGCCATTGCTAAGGGATCTTTGTCAGATTCCAGCGTATGGGAGGACCACACAGCGCCATTCTTCCACTTCCGCAAGCCATGCGCTTGGTCTGCGGTATACAAATCGCCATTTTGTAGCCGTGCGAGTACGGCAGGTGCGGGCTTAGAATCGACCAGCACCTCACTTGTTCTTGCTCGTCCCCTCACCCAATTGAATTTGACTTTGTAAAGATGTTTCCACCTAGCTCCGTGCCCGCTTCTGACTAGATGAGAGTGCTCAAGCCATTGCGCTGCCCGAGAAGAAAACAGCAATTGTGAGGAATCTTGTTCTTCACGGCTTATGACTTGTAGGCTAGGAAGTCGACGAGCTCTATGTCTGACGAATTGGTTGTAGTATTTCTCACGCCACAGCTCGTTATCTCGTGCAAGGCTCTTGAATTTGCGACAGACACCTTCACATCTTGCAAGACTTGGGACTGGCAGGTAGGACAGTATTCGAAGTAGAAGTTCCTCGCTGAGATGAAACAAATGTATCTTTCCGCCCTGTCGCAGTCTTTTGCAAGGTCGTTTTGTTTGGATCTGAGCGTCGACTTCGTTGTGCTTGCGCTTCATTATGAGAATCAGCCACCGCAAACGCCGTGGCCCTAAAGACCGAAGACGATCTTGTCAGTGCACGAGGTGGCGTTGATTCACGAGTTATGGCATGAATTGTTTTCGGCATTGATTAACCCGAAACGCGATGTCATCAACGCGTTGCGACTTGAAGCTCAAAATATTCGGCGCCAGCGAGATATTGGATGGCACGACTGTCGTGTACGACAAGCGCCGGTCTACCTCAGACGTTACTGACCGTCATTCATAAGGATTGCTGATGTCTAGCATAGACTCCTCGCGGCTCACCAATACACTCGTTCTTGCTCTCACACAATGTCAAGAGCAGCTACAGTCAATACACAGACAAGCCGTACGCATAGAGCAGTTGCAGCAGGAGAACCAAAGCCTGAGAAGGGAATTGGAGGAGATCCGGAGCACTGATGTCAATCATGTCGAGACACAGCCTTCAGTGAACATTCAAGATCTATTCCAGAGGAACATCGATGCGCAGGCAGAAATCCATCGACTGAGCCGAAAGCTCAAGGCCTACAAAGACAAGGCAAATGGGAGACTGTCAATACCGCTCTCTTCACCCGTTCCCACGTCTCCTACTTTCTGTCTGGCTCCGCGCCCGGGTATAGCTCGAACGACTGCATCGGATGCAGCCGAGCCATCAAATACAAAGCGCACAGCATCAGGAAGATCTGCTTCACCACCCACAACGGTATCGAGGTCATTGCCAGCCTCGCCTCCCCGAAAGCGCCAAAGGGCGAGTTCAGCAGATGCGAGAGACACGCTTACAGAAGTTCCCGTCAACATACTATCCTCGGAAACACCTACAACCAGCGCGTCGAAGCAAAATACTATAGAGAGGAAAGTTGCTGCGATCCCATTCATTGCAGAAGATGGCGACAATCACTCTATGGATGCTGTACTAAAGGCAACCCCGAGACCTTTCAATGGCGAGAATCCGGCTGTACGTCGACTGGACGCCCTACTCACGGACCCAAGTCCTGTCAAATCTCCACTTCTTCGCACCAAGACAAGCACTGCGAGCCCACAAACAACGGCGGCAGAATCGCGACCTAGTGAAGCTAGATTGTCACGCATATCCCACATCAACCACGTGTCAAACCGGGCGGGAAAAATTGATGACACTGACAGATTACAGTCAAGGCCAGAGAATCCAGTGTTGGATATGCGAGAACCAAAGAAGGTGAACGTTCAAGAGTCGTTTCGATCCCGTCCAAGCTCGAGGACTAGTGGCACCTCTGCGTCTAGGTCAAGAACAAATCGAGATCCGGAGGACGACGAGCCTTTCCGTGCTCGACCAATACAAAGACTGTCTGCGCAACATTTCAAGCCCAATCCGAGATGGCTTGATAGTCATGGCATGTCATATGACGAGTTTCTGTACGGTCGACAAGGTGAACGTATCAAAGCTCTGGCTGAGACACTACCTAATCTACCTGGGCAGAGCATGCAAGAAGAGCCTGCGACCGACCATGAATTACTTCTAGACCTACTAGGACCAGCATCGGAGGGGCGGATCGCCAAGCTGACACCGGCAGCGAGAAACAATCTTCTTCTCGAGGCCAGAACGAAACGCGTGGCACAAGCGTATGCAAAGCAGAGACAGGACTACGATAAAGACAAGGACGTGCCTGGATTTTGGATGGCGGACATGCCAGGAACGCAGGAGGACGAGGAGAATAGGGTTGTGGCAAAGCAGAGGGAGCGGGATGAGGTGAAAAGACGGTATGAAGATGCAATGCGAGGAGGTGGGAGGTGGGTTTTTGCTGATGAATGATTGATGACCTAACGACGAGCATGATTGATGAATTTTGAAATGACCTTTGATTAATTTGCACATCCGAACACATCACAGAGCAATGACTCTGGCCCTAACACAGATAAGTACGAGAAGAAAATTGAATATACCTACATGTGTACACACTGGGAACCTCGTTGGTGTTAACTATGAAGCGGACTGGCACCATCACTTATTGCCAATGAATGAGCTGAGCAAGACAAACATCTGTCTACTACAACTGCACTGGTATGACGATCCGCTTATTACAGACAGTTCTAAATCCTAGGGCACATGTTCGTGGGCGCTCAGAGGAGATGAATTTGAGGAAGAAGTGACCCTCCTTGCGCGTCAGCTCGAGACGCGTTCCTTCCTTCTGGCTTACCCTTCACTACATCTCGATTGATTACCACGCGCCCTCGGCACTTTTTATTTCCTCTTACCAATCCAATCCATCACTACAATTGTATTTTACCTTCTCGCATGTCGTTGCACCACAAAGATGCCCAGGACCCGTGCAAGTAAAGAGCGTGAAAAGCTTTTGAAGCGACTGCGCCGTGAAACAAGAGAAGCTGCAAACATGAAACTGCATGCAGCCCTGTCATGCTCGAACGAGCGTGTCAAATCTGATATCGAATCCGTGATCAGACAGCTCACCACAGCAAAACAGAGGCGACAAAGAGAATACTCTTGTACAAGGGCCACCATTATCGAGAACAACTACTATGAGTGGAGGAGGCGATTGCCCTCTGTCTCACAAGAATATTCAGATTTATCAACAGCTTCGGAACCTGAAGACCCTCTGGAAGCCACAAAACACAGCATTCGACTGAACAAATGCTCGAAATACATCAAAGATTATGGAGAGAAGCTCAATCTTTACAAAGACTATTGTAACTTGCTCGAACTAGCTGTCCGCATTGACCGTGGGGAGGTCACCAGTCAAGTCCATAACGATACTCCAGGCGTGGCTCATAATCTCAAAAACGATGAAACCAGTGATAGAAGTACCGATGGCGGCTCTCAAGAGCATGGAGCTAATGAGGAGGATACCGACAGCGATCATGAGGAGACCGGTGAAAGTGACGATGGCAACGACAGTGACAGTGATAGCGATTTTGTTCCTCTTCATCAAGTCACGAATTCAGCCCCTCAGGAAGGCTCCGTGTCTGCTTCAGAGGTAAAAGTCGAGCCAGGACAATCGCCTCGAAGCATGTCTGTTGGAAATACTCAGGGTAACTCGCGCATTCAGCACAGACACTCGACATGGGACACGTCAGGAGAACTAGAGTCACAAACAATTATCGTGGAAAAACGTCTAATCAACCGTATAACTGATTCCTACGGATCTCTCCAGACAACACATTAATGGTGTATACCATAACATCAACAGACGACAAACGAAGTAGTAAGAAGCATTTCACAGGCAAAAGTTACCAGAATTTTGGTGCAAAGTGGGACGCACTTGGAGCAACCACATGGGAAAGTTTAAACACAATAAGCTTAATTTGGCTTAA
>Ga0115842_100436_pt1 | contig 16658 bp, 12 predicted proteins | sample InSIn2SAF170_2_FD_83856 | JGI IMG/M metagenome (GOLD analysis project Ga0115842, IMG submission 83856)
GGGCACAAAAATGCAATTTCAACCGTAAGCTTCTCACGTCTCCGGCCACAACTTCTAGGTACAGCTGCTCGTGATGGTCAGTCCCGGATCTTTGACCTACGCATGATGCGAGATGTTGCGATTCTACGTGGCCACGAAAAGGGTGTAACATCTCTGGCTTGGCATCCTATCCACCCAGCCATAATCTCCACAGGTGGTGAACAGGGCGATCTACACACCTATAATCTGACTGAAGCAAATACACCGCCAGGCATTGCCACAGCTACAATTTCACCGTACAACACTCCCGATCCAAAATCTGCAGCCCCACAAAGTATCTATCCAGCCCACAAAATCACATATGCCCACGAATCGTCCATCTGGTCATTGTCTTGGCATCCACTAGGTCATATCCTCGCCACAGGCTCAAATGACCACTACGTCCGTTTCTGGTCACGGTCTCAACCTGGCGATCCACAAAAATGCTTCAAAGACAAATACCATCTTGGTGAAGAAGGAGCAGAAGCACAAGGTACATACGATCGCAAAGCAAGAGCACGCGAAGCAAAAGAAGAAGAGGAACAGGAATTAGAAGACGAAGCAGAAGGACTAGAAGATCGGACCAATGCAAACAGAAATCAAGTCAACATTCCCGGACTGCCCGGTCTCCCAGGTCTTGCCCAACCAAGCGGCACAGCACCAATACCAGGTGTCACGACCGCCATGCCAGCAGGATTCCATATACCGCTGTCAAACCCGAACGAAATGGCACACCGCCCCGGCAACGCCGCGCCAAGCTTCGGACAATTCCCACCTCTTCCACCAGCAGACCCAGCCCAACTAGCACGACTCCTCCACCAGCAAAACCAAGGACGTCCTCTCAGCAGTTCCGGCATAAACACTCACACCCAATTCGCATTACCGCCACCTGGCACACTCCCACCCAACATCGACCTGTCCCAATTCCACATCCCCACTGGCTACGCCCCACCACTCCCACCAAGCATGAATATCGGCGCCTCAGGTCCGCCTCCCCTGTCGTCCATCCCCGGTCTAGGCGACTCAGCATCAATCCCTGGCCTCGGCGCCCCACCAACATCGATGTCCGCTGCAGCTGCAATGGCCGATCCAAGACTGAACGGTGGTGTCAGGAGTCGTGCGCCACTGCCAAGTCAGAGTGATGGATTTAAAGCCGAGCAAGCGCAAGGACGCTTTCGCATTGCACGGTAGTGACAGCGATGACGGCCATATATACCATAACCCTAGATGAGATGTAATAAGCCACGAACGAGATTACACATGGATAGCAATATCTAACAACGTCAGAGACAGAGGAATTTCGAGCCATTCAGCTCCAAACAGACAAGACCATGCGCCACTGCTAATGACACACCAAGCTACAAACTCGACAATTTTAGCTGTCCACACATACTCACCGGGCCGGCGCCGTGTTCTGATGCAATACTGACCAGAACATGCACGAACCGCTCAAAGACAGCAAACATATAGCCCTACGACTGGCGCGCTTTCGCACGATATGGTAAGGCGAACAGAACCGGATTAGAGTGACAAGGGTCGGGATGTGATGAGACAGACATCCACTCGCTTGCTCCAGGCTCACAGTAGACCTGGAGATGGGATGAGATACAATTAGGGCCTGAAACGAAGGTTAACGAGACGGCAAGGACGCAAGGAGGTAGCAAGGATGAGAGTGAGATGGCAGATGTTGATGAGTGGAGTGTTGCACAGGAAAGTGTGTCGTCGGAATCTCATGGTGTAGGTTTTGTTTGGGTGGACAGTCAAGAGGCGAGGTGGGAGGTCAACCTACTCACTGTACACGGAGACAGGAAGTATTCGAAGCAAAGTTGTGGAAATGCTGCGTTCTGCACTCAGCTGGATGCTGTTTCATTGTTCTTCTTACATGGCTTCTCAATCCATTCAAAGCGCAAAGCCACATAGCAAACCAAGTCTAGTCAACCATAGGCGTATCCTCCTCCATCTTAACCTCCAATCTAACCACATGTCCTTCCCCATCAACCTCATCTCTAATGTCTTCCTCCATCCTCCCAGCATCAGCACCCGTCTTCAGCGGCGCATCCTCAATCCAAACCCTCAACTCCCTGTCCTTGCCCGCACTGACGAGCATTCCCCTACCGTCTTTTGTCTTCCCGTAATCCACGCTCAAGACTACATCTCTGTGTCCTGTGCCTCTCCACAGAACTTCTTTGGAATTGACGTCCCAGACTAGCACACTTCCGTCTTCACTTCCGCTCATCACGAATGCTTCTGTTTTTTCCAGTCCGTCTTCGTCAACGACGTTGTACTCTCCGAACGTCCCGCTTAGCGAGTATTTGTTGTTTATATGGCCCTGATATGTCTTCACGCATGCGCCGTCGGCGCCCATATACTTCCACAACCGTATGCTATTGTCCAGTGTCCACGCAAGCACGAACTTCCCATTCGGAGCGAACCGTACTGCCGTGACACCTTTGCGGTCTTCGTCAACAAGAGTCTTTAGACATTGCCCTGTTCCTGCATCCCATATCCGTATTAGACCGTCAGAAGCGCAGCTGCAGACCATTGTTCCGTCGCGAATGAAGTCCACGTCTGAGACGGGGTCGGAGTGCGCAGGGAGCTGGCGCATAATTTTTGCGCTGCGGACGTCCCAGAGGAAGACAGCTTCGTCGTAGGAGCCGCTGACGAGCATGTTGCCTTTTGGTGAGAATGCGAGGCTGTAGACGTAATTGCTGTGGCCGACTAGTGGGCTGGGTGGGATTGGGAAGTCTGAGCTTAGTGGACTCCAGAGGAGAATGCTTTTGTCGTCGCTTGCGCTTGCGAGGGTGTATAGTGGACCGACGGGGGACCAGGAGAGAGCGTTTATGCCGGCTAGATGCCCCCGTAATGTGCGAAGGAGTTTGAAGTGAACGTTCGGGTTTAGGGTAGAGGGAACGGAGTAGATATTTATGCTTGCATCGGCGGAGGCAGTTGCGAGAAGTGAGTAGTCAGGACTGAACTTGGCGGACGTTATGCCACGGGCATGTGCTTTGGGTAGAGAGAACAACAAGTTGAATGAAAGCTTGGATTTCTGGGGGAGCCCACTGTCGGGTGAATATGAGCCAGAGTCGCTGCCATTGTATGATTGCCTGCGGGATCGAGAGCGGGAGGGAGGAGTATAAAATGCGCTGGGGGTTCGGGGCCGGTAGGAAAGTGTTTGCTCGCGGTCTTCATTGCTGTCATGGTTGCTGTTCCTTGATCTACTGCGCGAACTTGAATAACGGCGTTGCGATCTTTCTTGGTCTTCTCTTCTTTCCACGTCTCGAGATTGTGGTGAGGGGGAACGGTCGGGCTCTACTGAAGTCCTTCGTCGTTTCGCTGGTCGTGGGTCGAGATCCATAGCGAGGGAAAGTGTATTGTGTGATGTGGACGGGCAAGGTGGGGTGTCAACGAGGTTGTGAAATATTTCGACCCGGTCATAGCGAGGGCATCTATCTCGTCGCGACCGGTTCTCGCCAACGCGTCAGGTTTGTAGTGTTTGCACTCTTGACGTGTGCCAATAGCGCACCAGAAACCGGCCATTTGCTCTTATTCGAAAGTCGAAAGTCTTCCCTTTCTATCAGGAGTAAATGTAAACTCCCAATATCTCATGAAAACGTACTGCTTGTAACATACCTCGACCTCGTGTGTTTCTCTGGAGTACACCATCCATTCTGATTCGAGTCATGTATCATATCTCATCAACTGATATCGTTGTCCCCGCTCTTCACGCAGAACGAATGGACTTCCAGGTGGCTCTGACCTATTTTTGACCTACATCAACCCGAATACGATGTCTTATCAGCTCTACACAATAATCTTGCTATGGTCATTTCACAAAGATGGCGCTAGTGCCCTAAACTCCTGCTAGGCAACCGCGTATTCGAGATCGCTTATTCCTGGCATCACCATCTAACGATGTATGCTGGGCCCTCGAGTCCCTGCACTGTCTAGGATATACCTCGTCTGAGCAATGTTCCCCGTCTATAAGTGCGAGAAAGAGCGGTATCAGCTCACTCGAATAGGCACCTCACATTCAGAGGTGGAGCGGCCTTCACTCACATCGGGTAATAGACCCTATACACAAACCAAAAGCAATTGATATGTCAGATATTAGGATAGGGTATATAACAAGAGAATCACCCGATATCTAGGTGGTAAGTGTTTGACCCATACGCGGGACCCACACGAACTGAACATCTTTCAATCATCCCTCAGCTTCGAGCAACCATGTATTTCCTTTTCAGCTTTTTGCTTCTATTACTTTGCATTCTCACTTCAGCACAATTATGTAAGGTGCAGCCAGGCAATGCAGGATGGCCGGACACTGCGACATGGGATGCTTTGAATTTCACAGTCTCTGGCCGACTTACCAAACCCTATGCTCTGGGTGTCGTCTGTCACCAAAACGACTCATCATTTAATAATGCAACATGCACATATATCGCCTCACAATGGTCTAACACTACATGGCATGCCTCAATCCCTTGGACTTCTGATTACAATGACGATACATGCCAACCAATGTCTGCGTATCCTTGTACCGCTGACGGATATCCAGCTTATGTTATTGAAGCTACCAACGCTGCAGACGTGCAGGCAGCTGTCAATTTCGCTCGAGATCACAACATTCGTCTTATCATCAAAGGTACTGGACATGATTGGCCTGGTAGATCTTCTGGCCGTGGTAGCCTGTCCATATGGACTCATCGACTTCGGGGCGTTGAAATAACACACGATGACCCCCAGGCTATTTGTTATGGTGGGATTGCATCTGCCAGAATTGCCGCTGGTATGCAATGGAGGGAAGTCTATCTCGAAGCCTCGAAGAATAACATTACCATTGTTGGTGGTGCAGATCCCAACGTAGGAGTGGGCGGTTGGACTCTCCATGGTGGGCACAGCCCCATCTCTTCCGTCTATGGCCTAGGCGTCGACCAAGTCCTTCAGTACGAAGTCGTCACGGCAGCCGGCCATTACCTAACAATCAACGAAACGTCTCACCCAGACCTGTTCTGGGCTATGCGTGGCGGTGGCAGCTCATTCGCAGTCATGCTTTCCGTAACATTCAAAGCCTATCCGAAACTCAATGCGACGTTCTATACCTATGCCTACGCTGCAAAATCCAACAGTGACACTTACTGGTCCTTGGTTGCTCACCTCCACAGCGAATATCCTGCGATCTCCGAGTTCGGCGGGATGGGCTATCACTATCCCACACCGGGTGTCCTCTCTCCAATCCCGACTTATGGCAACGACCTCATTATTGGTCAATGGATCTTCCCTCACAAATCGCCTGGGGAAGTCAAGGCCATCATGTCCCCTATCGAAGCCAAATTTAACACATCAGCCTGGTCCACGGACCCAGTCTACATTCCCATAAGCAACCACAACACCACCGACGACATAATGCTGCACTTCGCCACATCACAGCCCCAAACCGCAGGTCAAACAGGTCGTCTAGGCTCCTGGCTCCTCGACGGTCCAGGCCTAACATCCAATCTCACCAAACTTAAAGAAAGCATCAAAGCCATCATGCCACTACCAAGACAAATAATAACCCACGTCGTCGCAGGTCCAGGCGTCCGCAACGCAGTCACAACGATCCCTGGCGGCAGCAATGCCGTCAATCCAGCATGGCGCAAGGCATACGCACACGTCGTACTCCCGCGAACCTGGCCACCATACAACACCACATTAAAAACTTACTTCACAACAAAACTGCGTGAAGAAGTTGCGATACTCAAAGACCTTGCACCCACGTCAGGCGCATATATCAACGAGGCTGATCCGAGCAACCCAGATTGGAAGAATGACTATTTCGGTGAACATTACCCTCGGTTGCTGGAGATTAAGAACAGGTATGATCCTCAGGGGGTGTTTTGGTGCAAGCCGTGTGTTGGATATGATCAGTGGGATGTTGCTGATGGGCCGGTGCAGGAGGATCAGTTGGAGTGGGGCATTGGACAGGGGAGCGGGAGGTTATGCAGGGCGAGTAGTGCTTGCATGAATCAGGAGTTGAAATGAAGTTAAGAGACTTTGATAGGCGGACCTACCGATGCAGAATCGATAATAGATGGCAAAGCAAGTAGTACAAAGCCATAAATTAATACATGGTATAAGGCAGAAAAGTTATATCGATAAGTTTAATGGCCCATTGGTACCTCAGACCTCAGACACTTTTCATCTCACTGGTACCGGCTCAAATCCATAAGTTACATCATCAGTATCCTGGTTGTGTGGGAAAACTTGCTGGTGACTAGAAGTATGCGAGGGCCATATGTCAGCCTCGCGCACGATCGGAGTCTTGGCGCGACCATCAGCAAGTTCGGAAACGATCGCTACCTTCCCGTCTTTCTCGTGAATCTCGCGTTGTTCATATCCAGCGTCACGTCGATAGCCTTGCTCATATCCGTTGGCGTGATTTCGACGATGTCGGCGTAGGAACCAGAGCCCAGCGGCTATGAGGATGATTGCCACGAGTACGGGGATGACAATTGCAGCAATCGGCGGCCGCGGTGTGCGACTGCCGACAGGAACGCCGGATGCTGTACTCACTAGAGTCGCGATGGAGATTGAACTTGTGCTCAGGCTTGAAGGTTTGAGCGTGTTTGATGTCGATTGCTGGGTTAGTGTTGTGGCTGAACTTGGCTGTTGAGACTGTGTCGTATTTCTTGTAGATGTGCCTAGGTTCGAGGCCAGCGATGCCATCATTGAGGCTTGGGAGGCTTGCACTGATGACATTTCGGGTGAAACTGACGATGGAAAGCCATTGGACGAAATCGTTGCCATCATCGACGCAAATGATTGTGAATCTATGGAATCCGTGAACGTGAACGGTGAATTAGACATTCCGATAGATTGTGATGAGTGAGGGATGATTGATGTGAAGAATAAGTTCCCTGATCCGTGGTTGACGAGAACATAAAATCAAGGCTGAGAATGGACGAGTAGTGCAAGTGGTCGAGCTACCTAGCTAATCTTCGCTCGCCCCATGGGTTTTTTGTAAAGCAAGCAACCACGATGAGTCTTCCGATTCGTGGAAGGATCAGTTTGCTCTTATTAGATAGGTCATACCAGATAGTGCATTTCTTGATCCTTGTCGGCTAGGGCTGTACCTCCTCACAATGGAAGTCGACCTCTGGTTGTGGGGGTAGACGGCAGAGAGCAAAACTGCACTACAGGGCAGGGTATGGTCCGAAATGTTTGGCTGGTCTGGGGGCCGTTTTTCCAGTAACGCCACTTACGATCAACTCGATTAGAACAGACAATATAGCCGGAAGTTTTCGCGTCGAACTTACTGATTATGATAACCACCTTACACGAGCTCGGTGTGTTTGGCCCTCCGAAGGTTGAAGCAAGGAACATTTGCGGCTTCCGGACGCCAGGTCTGCATGTATTCTCAGGCTTGGTCGTACTGTAGCGGAAGTCGAAGGTGCCCTCGAGAAAGCCTGCTTGTTAGCATCTCGGTGGTCCCAAAGCATGCGGAAGTTTCGATGACTTTGCTTGAAAAGGTGTTCACGAACATCGAACAAGGTTGATTTAAGCATGTCATGATTTCTTCATATATTATAGCCTTGTGCGTACAGTAAGGATATTATCCTTGTGGTGACAATCGCGGCCAATGGATTGCAGTGGCTTGCTTTTGCTCGTGTTAAGGCTGAACACATGGTTCGTTGGTCTTACTTGCTGCTAAGGTGGCTGGGAAAAAGGTGCTCATCGATATTGGTTGCATCAAATTCGAGGCATGATTACCCGTGGTGTAGTCCATCTTTGGAAATGACGGAGAAGTGCTTGCCTTGGTTAGTTATTGACAAATCCGAAGATATGGGACTCTGCGAGATGATCATGTATCATATGAGGTAGAACAATCGGAATCAGTTCGGTCTTCATGCGCATCCAAATTTCCTCAGTGTATCCTACACCATGCACCTAGGACAGTTCAGAGACTCGATGGTATACGACACAACAGCAACACAAGTGGGGAGAAAACCACAGATGTCTGTTGTCGTCAATGTGAGGACAAAACATGAGGAACAAGGTAACTTTCGGACAATTTCTAATCCGACGTGCGACCATCAACCGTGCTGGACCTCAGACCTGGCTCCTCTACTGTTCGATAGCTTGTCATCTACTGATTGTGACTCCACGTCCACTGTTGGACCTGCCTCAGATGAGCATCAATGTCGGCTGTTCAGATGGTGACAAGATGAACAACGATGCACTTTAGCTGCAGGGTCCACTAGTCGCTTAGTCCAGCGTTCCATACCCGGTCATTCTCAGTCAGTGATCACTCCATAAGCAATGCTCCAAATGTCTCGGCTTCCAAACGAACTATTCGTATCTAACATAAACGCTACCAACCAAATTTTCGTCACAAATCAACGCCGAGCTAGCTCAGTAAGTTGATGTCTTCAGATGTCTATGGGCAATTTCTAACATTGTTCAGATCGGTAGAGTCAGTATTCTTCTATCCAAGTTGTCTGAGCGCAACTGACATGTTATCAGGCGTGTGGCTCTTAATAAAGCGCAAACCTCAAGGTTGCGGGTTCGAGTCCCGGTATGTCTCTATTGCTCAAATGCTTAGAGAATTATCGTCTAACTATTCCATCAGCGTTCGGCTCAATTCCTGACGTCTGGATCATAACCTGGATTCTTTTTTTGTGCTCTGTTTGGCTTAATGCCAAGTGTGTGAATCGTTCTCCGCAGCTTGGCGCATGAATTCTGGAAGCTGTGGAATTCCAATTTTAGCTCTCGAGGTGTAAGAGATCGATTAGGAAACTATTCCCGAATCTTCACGGTCGGTATTGTACACATCATTACGCTACTATGTCCTTCACGAATGGTATAGCACAGTGCTCCCAGATTGATTGCAGTTTTAAAGGCGGCCGCCTTGATAACACCGTTCGAGGTCCAGTCTCCCCCACCGCATGACTTTGTTCTAAATAGTGAAACCCATTACATGATCCAGTGGTTTACCTTGCGTGCACTTATACCTTCGAGGCGGGTGAACCGTATTTCCAATTTCGCGTCCAATATCAGAACTATGGCGTCTTCCTCGACATCAGCGAAGCCCTTGATCGGCATTTTGTCAATTGGTGATATGGGCATGGGCATTGCGAAACTCTTACTTGCCCACGAGTATGAAGTGTTAACAGTTTCGGCAGGTAGAAGGCAGGTTTGATATGCGAGGTGATCTCTTCTGCTTGCTGACTTCCTTAGCCAACACACGATAGATCGCATACGAGCAGCAAGCATCAAAGATGTTGCGTCTGATGAAGCATTGCTTGTAGAAGCAGATATAATCCTCAGCATTGTACCGCCACGAGATGCACTCGCCACTGCGAAGCGGATAGTAGATGTGTCCAAATCTGCCGCTAGCCCACGCGTGGAACGAAAAGGACCAGGTTCAAATAGTATTGTATACGTTGATCTCAATGCCATTTCACCACAAACGACATCCAAGATTTTCGATATCTTAGGTGCAAGTACTCTGGCATCTACACCATCGACTCCAGGCTTGGCTCATCGCCTTACTCGAACCTTGTCCATAGGAGTTCAAGTACAGCATCCAGACAATCTACTTCCAACGCCGCCAATCACAATCAAATTCCTTGACGGCGGCATTATTGGTGGTCCACCATCGAAGGATGATGGCTCGGACGCATGGAAGAAGCCGTCAATTCCGATTTCGGGACCTCAAGACCTCCTGCCCAAGGACTTTATGACCATATTGAACATGAAGATGATTTCGGATAAAATTGGCAGTGCTTCAGCGTTGAAAGCATGCTTCGCTTCACTAACCAAAGGCTTTACAGCGTTATCGATCCTCTCATTCACGACAGCGCAAACTTGCGGAGTGCTACCCGAACTACAAGCACATCTTGATGAGTTTGCGCCTGGTTTACGAGGCCGTGCAGAAAAAGGTATGACAGGGATGGCGCCAAAAGCATACAGGTGGGTAGATGAGATGAAACAGATCGGTGAAACATTCAAAGGCATCGGTGGACTACGGATGGGAAGGGAAACCTATGATGGTATTGCCGAGGTGTATAGATTTGTGGCTGAAGACACGGTGCTAGGAGAAGAGAGGGTCAACAAGAGGAAGAGGGGCACAACGGCGGAGGATGTTACAACCGCCATGGCTGAAGGAGTAGACAAGAAGATGAAAAAGCACGTGGCCGGCGATGAAAAACTTGAATTGGCATGGAGAGGAAGTTGGTCGTGAACCGGATGAATTGGTCTGCACAAGATGGAAACAGAATCTACATCTGACACCTCGGGCGTGGTCGTGAAGTTCTCTACAATACTGGACTTCCACGTCCTTTGCAATTACTCCGGTGATCGAATGTTTTACTGTAAGCGGTCATTGACATAGCGTGATAGGGTCAATTCATTGATTTCAGCAAAACGGATGGTGATTGAAGAAGGCCGTGCATTGTAGCGTTTTTGAAAAATAACATTCTACAGTATTCACTCCGACCTTTGTAGGATAGTCAGAGAATGCTGTACGTTGTAATCCATATCCGACTGGTGGAGGGAGTCACATGGCAAAGCGGAGGCACAGCCAATGACGAAGTTATGTTGCTTGAATGCCTCCCAGCACTATCATGCGACCTCTTCATCCACTCGCCACTTGAAGATGGGCTGAAGGAGGGAAAGATACAGAGGACATACCTCATATTCAAAGCTTTTGGTCTTCCTCCTGTACGGATAGTGATTCGCGAGAGCATACCAACAAGCACTGACACTCTCGTACGTCTAATCAGTCAAGATGTTCTCATCCTTCTTTTCCTCCAACTTGCCGAAGCTCAGCTTTGGCTGGAACACTGCACAAGCGATTGGCATTCCCGCGGTCAAGGTTTACGATGTCGAGACATCACCTGATAAGCGAGACCGCCGCCTCAAGCACTTACTGAAGCTCAATCATGCAAACTTTTCCATACTTTGGAATCACCATCGATTTCACAATCACACTCCTCACCTCCTTGGCTCCGCTTACATTCTTGGTGGTACTGCCGACCATCTCAATGCTGTCTACGAGCATGCAGTATCGGAAGGCCATGAAGGCTGGGTGGATTCACCAAGCGAGATTGCTCTTCACGATTATCGCGACTTTCTGGGTAAACGCGATTATCAACGAGCATGGGTTGACTTCTTCGAGGATCAACTGGTAGACAATTCATTTGATTGGAAACAGGTAGCTGCGAAGTTCCTTTTTGAACGCGGACCCAAAGGTTCTCCCAACGCATATCCAATGTTCTCATGCCTCACAGCTGGCTTAGGTCATCCCCTCATTCATCTAGGCTATGCTTACGAACTTGCCTCCCGAGAAGTGGGTATGGAAGCTCTTGGTCTGGCTGCCACATGCTACGACCCCAAGCTTGCAGCACTTCTGGAAGAGGGTAAAGCTACTCCGTCCTACCACACGACCGACCCATTCGAAGTGCTCGACCACCTCCACAATGACAAACGTCTGGACTCCTGCTTCGAGAAGCCCGGTGATGACAACCTTGAGCGTCTTCTCGATGATGAAAAACTGAGGTCTATTCTATTGGAGCATTTCCATGCATGGGATCTGAAAGAACCCAAAGCAGCCTTTGAAGCTTCCCAACGGCTCGGTACAGCTCTCCTTATCTCGACCACCGCAGCTGCACCGATCAATGGCCATGGTTACGACTTCTTTATTCTACATCTCCTCACCACATCACATGCTGTGCGTATCTTGATTTCTTTCATACCAAAGGAGTACCATGTTTCACTTCTTCGGGAATGGTGGCTTATCACGCTAGCACTTTATATTGCACAGCTACGTCCAAAGGTCACAGTCCAACAGGTCTTAGATTACAACATTCCAGAAGGAGAATCCTGGGAATCAGCAACAAAGCGGGCATTGGAGGGAAAGCACAACCTTGACGAGCACTATGTGAAAGGTGTGAGAGCGATCAAGGAAGCTGCTGCAGTTTGGGGTGACAAAGATGGCTTTTTCGAAAAAGCCGCTGTAAGATTCTCCATAGAATTCGGCAGCTGGTTTTGATGGAGAATGATGGTGTTGCTGCTGCGGTGCTAGTGAATAATGGAAGTTTTAGAGCAGAGAAGGAGGATTGTTCTCGTGGTTTGTAAGAGACATTCAGATCTACGAAAGGACTTTCAAGTCACTGCGTGCCATATGACCATGACTTCATTCAAGGTAACTGGAGTCTCACTTGGTGCGCTAGTCCGACTATGATTGTGTAATAGCAGGGTCTTCTGCAGGAATGATGAATGAGATTGATGTTTCTGAATATCATTTCCCGGATTGCTAACAGTGTCTGAATGCCTGAGGCATTAATTCAGTTCGCTCGAACGATGACTGTTCCAAAAGTGGAAGTAAGCTTTGCTCGGTTTGCAGCAGGCGTCAAGTCAACGCGCAGTTCGTCACCTTCACGCAGCCTGACAATTGCCAGCACGACATCGAACCATACCAGCTTAATCGTCGTGCACAACTCTCCAATCTCCGTGTCTTGAAACCGCAGCTCGCATCTCTACATTCAACAACCTTACTTCGGATCGTACCAACTACTTCCAGCAATATGGATGCCCTCGTGGCCCAGTACACGCAACCAGCATTCGCGCATGAAGGATATTCGACAGAAGAGCAAGAAGAATATTCAGATTCATTACCACCGCTCTCTCTGAAATTCGCGCTTCCTCCAATTGCACAACCGTCAGCATTTCTACGAGCAGCAACTGATGACTATTCCAATCCAAATTGCCCCATCAAGATTGCCCATGGCACAACTACACTTGCTTTCAGATTCAAGGGAGGGATCATCGTAGCAACAGATTCTCGAGCTACAGCCGGAAACTGGATCGCGTCACAAACAGTTAAGAAAGTCATCGAGATTAATCCTATGCTGCTGGGAACGATGGCCGGTGGTGCTGCTGTACGTTAACCATCCCTTCTCCACCTTCATCCCTCTAACTGTAACAGGACTGTCAATACTGGCTAGCTTATCTAGGTATTCAATGCCGTCTTCACGAGCTTCGACACAAGCGCCGAATATCTGTTGCCGCAGCCTCGAAAATGCTCGCCAACCTCGTTTACTCCTACAAAGGCATGGGTCTCTCAATGGGTACCATGATTACGGGTGTCACACCTCAAGAAGGTCCAGCGCTTTACTACATCGATTCAGATGGCACCCGATTGGCTGGTAACCTCTTCTGCGTGGGTTCAGGTCAGACATTCGCATATGGTGTGCTTGATGCGCTGTACAAATATGATTTGGAGGATGAAGAGGCGTTGGAACTAGGAAAGAGAAGTATTTTGGCTGCACAACACAGAGATGCATATTCAGGTGGATACATTAACTTGTATCACGTCAAGGAAGATGGATGGGTGAGACATGGATTCCTGGACAGCAACCCAATATTCTGGGAGACAAAATTGCAGAAGGGCGAGTTTTCGAATGTTACAAGTCAGCTATAATCTTGGGAGGCGAAACAAACGCTGGCTGGCAAAAATCCACGGTTGTCTTTGATTCAACGTGAACATGGAGTGTACTATATGGAGCACAACGAGAGAGTGGAGGCGCCTACCAAAGGGTGTATTACCAGATACCAATAGATGAAAGGGACTTTCCTCAAGAACCAGGTCTGCTTTAACTTGCACACATTTCCTGTCTTCTTCATACCTCTTGCCTTTCCTCCATCTTCACATAATGTACCGTTACCCATAACATCCACCATTGAACAGCAAACAGGAAGCGCATACGAGACAACTCCTCCAACGCTCCGAAACCGAAATAACACAACCATATCGCTCTGCCACCTGGGGATTCTAATCCCAAGTGAATGCCGTGACATCCACAGCCTCGCAGGACTCACGGATCCCCACCACGCTCTAAGGCAAGGAACTTGACATTCATATTCAGACGATCCTACCCGCTCTAACAGATCGAACATACTATTTCCCTACTCTTATCTCAAGCGCTAACCAGTCCAGTCCCTCTCGATCCACCTAGTCCGTATCTACGTCTTTATATTAACAAACTCAAGAGTATGTATATGGACAGGTATATGGATAGGTACATAGATATGTTCTGTGCATCAACTCGAAGCAGAACCAGAAGTGCAAAGTATCCCAAAGTTAAGAAGCACGATATGCGAAATGTATATCATGAATGAGGCTGGGTTGTTAGGCCATCAGGATCGAGGAGTTAACGTGAGGTGTCTAAGTACTGGCAGGGAGGGCGAGAGGAGGGATCAGATATGGGGGTGAGTCACAATGAACTGGAGATAACCTGTGTGTTGTGGTGGCCTCTGGTGTAGGTTGTTTGCTTAGGTACTTTTGCAGTTAGTGATGGTAAACGTGGATGGAACGAGTGCTGAGGATTTGAGTGGAGGCAGGAAAGTTTTTGATGTGAGGAACGCGGTTCTGCGAATAGTGCGTTGTGCATCCTGGATCATTTTTAGGGCTGTGCGGGTGCAGTCGGAAACGGGTCCAGACGTTTGATACTGAGGAGAAGAAGAAGAAGAAGAGGAAGAAGGGACATTCGAAGTTTTGCCTTGGCGTACAGATTCATTCTGCCATATGTCTTTGAGTCTAGAACACCACCAAAATCCAGCAAGGCTTTGCCGTCTCCAGGTCTTGCCTCGAGTGCTTGCTAGCTAGACGTTGGTCTGATATCTTTCCAGTAGAAAATCTCATCCACCAACGCCCGATCCTTGGGCTCGTAACCATAATCCTTCACTGTCCCCAAAACGTTATAGCCCACTTTAGGATACAGATGTTCTGCCGGTGTTCCGACAGTCGTATCTAGCATCAGACTCCATCTTCCTCGTTCAAGAGCTTGTCTCTCAAGTTCTGTTAGTAGTTGAGTAGCAATACCTCTTCGTCTGTGGAATGGTGAGACGAACAGTTTTTGGACAAGAGCGCGGAAAGGACCTGTTTCGCTGGAGGGCATCGAGAGCGAAACTACGCCGGCGACTTCTAGTTCTGCTTCTGTGTTGTTGTCTTTGATGAAGTCTGGGGTAAGTTGAAGCCAATCGTGGCCTTCGAAGGGTGCTTCTATGGTTTCGGTGGTGGATCGGTCTGATACTCTGGATATGTAGATCAGGATGAAGCGGTTGTCGTTGGGTTCGTCGGCTAAGGTTTGCCAGTGGTGTATCATTTTTGGGCGAGATAGTGGTGGGAGGAAAGTTGCCAGTGTATGGTCTCTGAGTATGCAAGAAGCGTGGACGTCTGCTATACTTTCCAACACTGTTTCACGGTGGTTCGTAACGTTACTGAGTAGAAAGACCTTTGGATTTGCGGGTGTCGGTATGTTCATGTTGCTGGGGGGTTGCCAGATCTCGTCTGGCTTGATTGTCGAGTAAGCGGCTACTGTATAGCGGCGAAGACTTCGAGTTTTGATTTGTAGAAGTTGTAAAACAAGACGAGTACATACACGGTGTTTTGGTATTTAAGAGTTGTTGGTTCATACACACAAAGGATGATTGGGTGGTGGCGGGATGGTCACTTGGCTAGTACTGCTCTCGACCACAAACCCAGGTTTGGAAGACGGACTGTATACTCTTGTCAATTTCGACCTAGTCCGCAACGGGAGTCCTTTTGATGGCATCGAGGAAAAGTCCAAGAACTTCTGACCCAAAGTCATGCATATTTCCGTATGTCAGTACTGTACGATAGCCCTGCCCTATTCGCTCACAGCCTGTGGAATACCTAATTTTGAATGGCTAAGCACACCTTAGAACTTTAGATGCAGCGTCCATGGCGTGAAAGAGGTTTCAGATCTCCACCCGTACTTGGCGTGATATGAAGGAGGCCTCCGCCTTCCTACACCTTAAAGTTGGGTACATTTGATAAACGAACTTTAGCTTGGCATTGCGGCAAGCGCTACCAAGCTCTTCGTATTAGCAAGTACATTAGCTAGTGTCATTCAGACATCTCCTTCCATTCGCCGAACTTTAGCTAGACTGCACACTTACCCTACCCTTTCGACCACTCGCGCTGTCAGCTTGATGAACACATAGTCGTACCACCCAAACCTTACCTCTGGAACACCATGGCAGTCAGAACACAGAACTGTGACTTACATCGCCTTGAACAGCACCTCATGCTATACGACGGTCAAGAGAATTGTTTGTTATACTACTAACATTCCACGTGGTCCAGCCTGTCCCCTGAGTGGCTACCCTGTTCGACTTACTCTACTCTCGACTGATGCCTTGCATCAGAGTCGGCTTAGAGGTAACTTTACGTAGCGTGGTTGAGCATTACCTAGGGTGTTCCCAGCTGTGATGACCCCCCGCAGTCACATCGATCGACGCCCACGGTATCAATGACTTCGACTATTAAAACAAAAGGTTTATCAATTTATGCGATCTGAAACAATTACGTATAAGCACTCTTGAAGCCTGTTATCTCTCACCCGATCAATTGACCGACACTAACAAATGGTCAAATGGCCCAAACGTCTTGGATCCATTCGGGTTGGAACTATACGGAGTTCTTCCGTCAAGATTACACAGAACTTGAGAAGAAAGAGATGAAGCCGGTGGTCGAGGCCTTGGCGAACCAGCAAAAAACCGAACTGGAGATCATGTTCGCGATGCACAAACTTCATCAAATTCACATGAGGTTTTTTCTGATCTTCCATTCCATC
>Ga0115842_100437_pt1 | contig 16657 bp, 12 predicted proteins | sample InSIn2SAF170_2_FD_83856 | JGI IMG/M metagenome (GOLD analysis project Ga0115842, IMG submission 83856)
AAGGTTATATCGCTATCGGTAGTGTACGCGCCACTTGTCGTCACCCTTCTAACTATCTATTGCGGCCTATTCCAAGTCAATCGATTTCCCGGCTCTATCCTCTATTTACTATTTCCGCTCCGCGTTAAGGAAAGGAAGAGGCAGCGATCGATTAAGTCAATTCATTGCGGGTGGACACGCGATAATCGAGGATATTGTGGCAGAGCTCTGTCTTTGCTAAAGCGTAATTACATATATAAATAATGACCAGCAGCCACTTACTTCTTTCCTCTCCCTTTGGCCCAATAAAATACCTCACCATATGAATAGTGAGTCGATGGCGGCTTGGTGCAATCTATTGGCCCCTTCTCCTCACTGACTAACTCACCTCATTAACAGGGACGTGATAAAGAGAAAAGGTAACATGCAATCGCCCGCCTTCGATGACCACCAGTAGCAGTAGGACCAGTAGAGTCGATTGGACCTGGAGCAGGAGCAAGAGCAGTAACAGTAGGATGGACCAGTTGGACCAGTCAGACCAGTCGGATCAGGAGAGTCAGTTGGACAACTTGTAGGTACAGTAAGTAGGTAGGACCAGGAAGGAGAATCAGTTGGATGAACTGTAGCAAGCAGTAGGACTATTAGTAAGACAACCTGTTGGAGTCTGTTGGAACACCTGTAGCAGTCTTTGGGAAATACACGAATAAGACACCTTTTTAGCCTTCATAACCAGCTTCACCAAGTACACCAAGTACACCAAGTAATTGAGTTATTTATGGCCTGTCTTCTTAGAGCGGTTGTCCAAAGGAAGGAGACCACAGAGATAACCCCGACAGACAGAGCAGAGAGGGAGGGGCAGACTTACATGGGAGAGGGACAGGGAAAAAGGATGACCAGGAGCCATAGAAAGAAGCAGCACCTACGATATACTTACTTACTTACTTACGTTGATTAAGCATTTGAAGAACATAGGACAATTGATGGTGAGGAGCAGCGGCCATCCTTCCTCACCCATATGAATGAGTGAGCCATCCTTATTCTACCTTCCTTCTTATCTAAGCTGAGTGGAGTGCGGGGGCCTTTTTCCCTACCTCTCCTAGCTTGCGTTCGAATCCTGCTTATTGAACCTTTCCTTCGACCTTCTCTCTTGGCTGCCTTCCTTCCGATGAATAACTTGACGGCACGGCTTCGTCGCTGCAAACCAGTAACCAACACGGCACAGCGCACCTACACGGGTAGGTCCAACAGTGCACAGTGAACCTGAAGAGCACAGTTTCACCTCCCTGGATTACTCTGCCTACCTCACGAGAGAGATTGATTGACGGCGGCCTACAGAACAAATTTGATTCTCTATTTGATGGACACTTTCTTTTTCTCTCTTGCTTCTTACTAGCCTTAGTCCACCAAGCAGCCAATCTTGCCTTGTTGGTCCATCTGACACGTCTCGGATCTGCTGCTGTTGTATCTACTGGATATGCCCCACCTTTCATTAAGCAAATTTACACCTCGATAGGTATGTGTCTGATAGGTCTTGTACTTCATACCCTCCATAATCCACCTTATCTTCCTGAATTTCCCACTCCCGATAGGCCATCCCTTAACTATTTCATTTCCCAGTTTCGATTGCTCAGTTCAATGAGAAATTAAGCATTCGCGACGCCACCTTATATTTTCTAATTGACCATATAAGTAAGGCCAAGGTCAGGAAATACACATGACTAGTTACTCTACCCTGCATACGCCACCCTGGAACTAGCAAATGAACCGGGTACGAGCGCTCTATGAAGGGGTGAGGAAGATATTTGCTCGACCGCCAGGCCGCCATCAATTGATTTAAGCCTCCCAGAGACTGCTTACCTCCAGTCACGAACGAATGACTGTGCCATGAAGTAAGTATGTGCCCAAAGTAAGATCAAACCGGATCAAACTAGCTAGATTGATACCCCTTGATATATAAAAGAAAGAGCACACGAATCGAGACAGAAACGACACAGTACGGATACGACTAACTGCTTACTGCTACGGCTTACTGCTACAGCACTAGATAGGAGTTCAAGCGGACACGTTATGCTAAAGCCATTCAATTCGATCCAGCCCATCTGTTACATCCAGGAAAGAAAGACGTTCACTGAAGTACATATATGATGGCAAGTCTATATACGTGAAAATCCATACCCCACAGGCCATACCCGAGAGAGGAGTGTGAGTGAGGTAGGTGCACGGATAGAGATATGAATCTGATGCCGCTATCACGTTTGGCCAGAGGCTAGAGAAAAAAAGCTAGGGAATTATAAGGTCCCGGAGGGGCTTGCGCTTCCTAGTGCAAGGAAAGAGGATCACAGAAATGGTAAAATGATGCAGCGAAGCGATCGATCCACGAAAATGGGTCTTTGACTTCGGTCACAGATCAAAATGGGTATGGACTTGACTTAGCGAACTGAAACATCTAAGTAGACATAGGAAGGAAAATACCCCAAAAGATCTTGTCTCATACTTCTATTGCTGATATGCCCTAGCACTTGCTTCTATGGACTGCTGTCCCCCGCACCTCGTGATGCCATTGTGCTATCAGCCTTACCTCGTGCTGCCCATGGGCTGGATCCATAGCAATTCGTCGGGTTGTTGATGCTGTTACCGATAAAGATCAAGAGAAATATAAAGGTTAAGCTTCTCAAGCCAAAGGTCCCGGAGGGGCTTGCGCTTCCTAGTGCAAGGAAAAGGAAAAAGAAAAAGAAACAGTGAAAGAAGCTAGTGATTTATACTTGGACTGGGACTAACTGGACGCTAGCTGAACCTCGTCTCGTCCTTCTTCTATCGCTAGCCGGTTGGCAGGATCTCCAAGCAATTGAATTGGTACGGTTAATGCTGTTACCGAACCAGAACCATTCGAAGCTGGCTAACGAACCTTACAAATGGCCGGAAGTTGCCCAATCCAAATGGTATAAGTGCAAGTGCCCAAACATCGACTGATAAATAGAATATGACTGGTCATAGTGCCGACCCAAGTACGTAAATATAATAGGGCAGTATCTGTAGGTGGGTGGGTAGCAGAGACTAAAAGGAAAGGAAGAAGGTAAGTAGGGCTTTTCCTAGTCAGTGGTTTCAAATTAAGAAATCGCATCCTGCTGATGCTCGGCCGGAATATTCATAGTGGTACTCAGCAGCATCTTAAAGCAAGTGTGATTCCAGGCCTGCCTGAGATAGAACTCTCCCTCCTCGACCTTGGCACCTTCCCCCTGAGACCGAAGGCCTCGCTGCCTTCATTGAACTTCGACCTGGAGACCTGCCTTCTCTAGACCTTGCCGCCTGCCTGAGATCTATTGCTGCATGCCTTCTCTCGAACTTGCCGCCGAACGTTCGAACTGAACATCTGACTGAACACATTGGGACAACCCTCCCTTGCACCCAGAATGAAACAACCCTGGACACCCAGATTTACACAGAGCAAGCACCCGTCACCAGCGAGCACACCTGGAGTTACCAACACGGGACGGGACGGGATAGATTGAGTTCACCCATCGATCCACCGAACGATAGAGATTGGGGAAACCAAGTTTCCACCAGACGGGATAGATTGAGTTCGCCATCACACGATAACCGAGAGAGAGTTACCCAAGTTGCTACCAGATCAGAAAGAAAAGAAGAAAGTCCTTCCCTGATTACAGGAAAGCGCCCTCCGGGTCCTTCACAACCTGCCCGAGAGTGGAATATAGACCCGAACACAGTAGGTACCATAGTTTATTAGAGCTAGTGATGAAATAACTTTTGTAATTGATAAAAGGGTGATTCAATAACTGCGGCAGGTGGCACTTACTAGGCTTGCTTTATGACAACCGTGTCCTGCAGTTGAAGTAGGAACAATTGTTTGATAGCGGTAAGTTTCCTGCAGGGATATAATAGAAATAGCACTATTACCTCCTAACGGCCTAGAAGACAGAAGATCACTTTGGCTGGTTCAAGATAAGCACTATGGAAATAACCAGATGGAAAGAAAGAGGTGCCGTTAGGCCGCTCGACCATAGGGAGAGGAAGAAGAGCTTTCCTTTGATCCCTAAGGCCGGACAAGAAGAATCGTGTCAGAATGCTGACCTTGCTTATGGATAGGAAGAAAGAAAAAGAAGAATCAAACTAGAGCTGCCCTTCGGGGGCTCTACCCTGGTTGGGTTGAAACAGAATAAGAATGGGGTTGTCAGCCAGAGCATTTCACCGTTATCTATATCACCCTCATCTCTATCACCACCGGAAGCCAGCCAGCCTGAGGAAGCATTCATCTATCTCTGGTCTCAGCCAACACAACTCTACCATATGGAGCAGCTAGTTATGCTCCACAGAGGAGTTACACACCTTCAGCATTCAGCTATCTCATCATCTCACCGTCATCCCGTCTATCTATCAACGTCATTTATCTCCACGGAGGACAGCCTGAAAAAGCATTTCTCTCTATCACTGTCTAACCGTCATACCGTAGGGGATTTGAGATCTATTCTATTTCACGAAGGTCTTCGTGCTTGGATGGCGGCTCAACATCAAACTCATGAAACCCTTATATCCCTGAGGAGAACCCTAATGCAAATATTGAGCTCGTAGCAAAAAAGACTTCTACTTTTGGCTGCTAATTCGATTGGGGCTGGCTCATGCCGGATTCAGTGTCTTCTGGGGTTAGAGACAGATTGGTTCTTTATATGAGATGAGATGAGCGGAGATCTCATTAGGCGTTAGATTAGGTACAGTCGAGCCCCTGCCGGTCCTTGGTCGGAGATTCGTTGTATTACATATGTAATTATGTCTAGATCAGAGTCTTAAGAGCTCGAGATTCACAGTATGTCTAATTATCGGAGTTACCAAGCGAAAGTGCTCTCCTTTATAGTCGAGCCTGCTTGCGCATCCTCGGTCGGAGATGTCATTAGGAATGCGAATGGGAGAGCTTCTCGATAGTTTTCTCCATGATAGCCTTTAGAAGTTGAAGCCTACTTTATGAATGTAAGTTCCATCTACAATCTGGCTAACCAACCTTTACTTACCACGCCTCACTTACCCCAACCTTTGCTATTGATGGCGGTAGATCTGTACTTGGCTTTGTCCCTGCCTTTGTTGCCTCTGCTACATGCTTGGATGCATGTGCACCTGGATCCGCTACTTAAGCTGCTGCTAGGTAAACTGGCTCCTTTCCAAGTTCATCCCTTTTTCTATGCTGATCTTTCCTCTTAGGGTTTACTTATTGGGTGGGGGGGTCTCGACTGATAAGGAGAGGAGAGGAGAGGGAGAGGAGGGAAATTCCTTCAATTTCTTATATATGTTGCGTCAAATTTGCATGAAAATTTCATGAAAATTGCATGAAATTTCAGTGGAGTCTAGGAGGAGAATTTCTTCGATATATTATATACGTTGCATGAATTTACACGTTGCATGAATTTACAACCAACTGACCTCTAGTTTTTTTCAGTAAGTTGGGAAAGAAAGAATGCCTGCCTTAGAGGTACGGCGCTCAGCTAAGCGCTATGCCCTTATGGTCGTCAGGACCCTGGGAGTTTCAGGAGATCAAATTTGAATGGATTTGTATTGACTAAACAGCTGGAGGGAGTGATGGAGGTGCTCTGAGGGATGTTTGGTTGGAAGGTGGGGTGATGGGATCAAGGTTGGCCGAAGGCAAAGGTTGGTGTGGCCCAAAGACAGCCCCAAAGGCCGAATCCAAAGGTTGGTGTGGCCCAAAGGCAAAGGTTGGCCGAAGGCAAAGGTTGGTGTGGCCAAAGGCTGCCCAAAGGCCGAATATTTGAGCCTGCCTTGCACTAGGAAGCGCAAGCCCCTCCGGGACCTTGATGATAACTAGCATTATGGGTACTGAGTGCACGTGACCCATTGGATTCTCCCTTTTTTGATTCTCAGAACTTTGATGAACCAAGAAGTATTTCACTTCGAGTTACGGGCCCATGCATGGATCTCCGTGCCCTTTCTTTATTGGTGTCGTTCGGTTCTGAAGTGACATGATTGGTTTTCATGCTGGACTGGTGGAGCAATCTGAGGTCCACCCGGACCACTTCCCTGACTTCCCTGACTGAATTCGATTGGGACCTTCCATCTCGAACTGAGAAAGGACCACGACCAATAAATGAATATGTCGGAGTCAAAGAACAACCAGATGCGGTCGGAGCAGAAGAAATTGCTAGAGATTGCCCTACTCCTTATAGAAACGGGATCAGATGAGTAATGCGTCCGGCTCTACCAGGTTCATAGTTCCGAAAAGCCGAACCTACACCGCCACACATATCCTCTACTCGAATACTTAGTACCCACAATTTCATTTCAATTTAGTTTCGTAATGATCACGGGGTCACCGCAGGGAAATAGGAATGAAGTAGCTAAGTCTGGCCTACCGGAATTGCTATTTACTACATTCCAATGATGTGTCTCATTTGAGTCAGGTCATCCAGCCAGGGTTGACCATGCAGAGCCAAGGTGTTGCGCATTACTGGTGTTGCTACCTATTCCCCCATCCCACTCGCGATTTCCGAAACTATCCCGGAGCACATCGACATCCTCTTTATCACTTGGCTTGGGTGAAACAGAAGCTCGTAGATTTCTTTCGGTAGCGGAATCGGGGCTTTCAATAACTATTTCTTTTCCTTGGAAACCTCTAAGCTATCTCAACTACTCTACCCGGCCTATTGAAAACAATATTGACAGCCCGATCTATCTATCTATCTATTGAATCGGTCCTATATTGGATTACTAACCGCTCGCTATTAGATTCTCGCTATTGGATAACTAACCAACAGCCTTGCAGGGCAGGAATATTTGTATTTCTCCTCCACCAACGGAGACAGCTAGACTAACCATTTGAGCTGAGAAATAATAAGCTTTGCACTGAAGCCTGGGCGGGTGCCTTACCTATACTGCGGTGTTTATGAGGAGGACCTGCTATGGACTCTAGGTTCAATTATTTCCCCCCCCCTCCCTATCCAATACGGACGAGGATGAACCTCACTCTCACAGGGATCAACCTCTCCCTCTCTGTACTTTACCAAGGTGACCAAGAGCCTTGCTATGACCAATCTAATTTGGTTGCATAATGGAATATATAACGTTGTATGCTAACTGAGATAGTGTACATCTCACACTCCTCTCACACTCCATGAAGATGTGGGAATGGAGATAACAGACTGATGACTCTCAAAAGCTCTTATCGGTAGATCCACTACATCAACTAAGCACACCTTAGGTGGGGTAGGCATGCATACTCTATCAGATTCTAAACAGAAAGTGGAGTGGGATCATACTCTACACAGTGAAGTTCCTATCCACCTACCACTAGTGCTCATCAGTTCTACCACCGAACCAATCAAATCCCCTTCGGGCAAGATAGTCCCCTGCGGGAGTCTCCTACAGGAAAGTGAGTGCCTTCTCTTCTACACCACCACGATCACTACACTACTTTCTTGGGCTAAAAGTGTGTAACCTGGATCATATTCTATCAGATTCTAGTTGTACATTAGTTGAGTTGTCTCCTTCGGGATCCCCTTCGGGCCTTATGGGCTAGTATCCTTCCTACAGGCTAGTCCCCTACGAGCAGGAGAGTCCCTCTTTCCTTGTCTTGGACTAACAGCGTATGACCTGTGGATCATACTTTAGATAGTGAGAATCAAACTAACCTAACGTCGTGACGACTGTGAGGCTCCTATCTACCTACCCTCGTACTACCCTTCGTAGGATGTTAGGCCAACCCACTGACTGGAAGCATCTATACAGTCAATCCAACCCTCACCTAGCATAGGATGGATGTCTCACTCCCCCCACAAGTCACCCCACCACGGACACTGAGTGAGGATGCCCGCGGAACTCGAGCCCGTCGCGGATACGGCGTGATGATTAGCAACGACCGAAACCAGGGAGGCTAGCCCATAGTGGCAGCGGCAGGTAAAGTCAACCTGTCTACCTCTAATCCAGACTGGACCCTTCCTATGAGCCCAGCACAGGCTATCACCTCACCCCAGATACCAACACAACAGGGCGGGTGAGAACCTCGGAGAACCCCATAGGGCAGAGTCCTCACACGCTGACCCTAAGAGACTCCCAATAGGACACGGATTGGATCATGAACGGACTATGCTCCTTATATACATCCTCAAATGAGCATAACGGTAGCGACACAGACAACGCTATCGAATCCCTCATGTCCCCCGGGGTCATCACACCACATCCTTATCTACGATTTGACCCATATTCCCATCACGAGGCATTATTATATCCCCCCACACCTCATAATTTGATCTTATCCCATATATCCTATTACGTCATACACCTTAACACCCTCTACGACTCATATAACTTCGTACCATTGGACACCTATCCGCCGTATCCGACCATTCAACATCTTTGCTATGGACCCATAAGGACCCCCATTAGTATAACACCCCCTTTTATACACCTTCGCCAGGAAAACCACTACTAAGATGACCATATCTCATACGCTTACCCCCTAAGTTTTATTGGCTGGTATCACTTTCCAATTTTCCACTTACTCTAACAATTACCAAGTGAAAATGAGCGGGTGCCATATAAGGTAAACCCTTATAGTCAACACCCTAGGGAGCTGGCCCCTAAGTCTAAACCTTAACCGCAAGGAGGGGGATGCCGCTAGTGACTGGAGTTAAGTCGTAACAAGGCAGGCAGAGACTTACTGATAAACCTATCAGTGGGGCTAAGAAGTTAGGCTTATAGGTAAGACAGAGAGGCTATTGGGAGACTAGTGTTGGGGTCTAAAGACGGTAAGCATAAGCCGTAAAGAAACGCCATAGAGGCAGTAAAGAAAGCATGCACTTAAGTTAGACCCAAAGAAATGGTTTTCCAATGCATTAGTAAGGCTATGAGAGAAAGACGGTAAGCATAAGCCTTATTCATAGGCAACAAAGATAGGCTATAGAGAGAAGCACTTAAGATAGACCCTAATACTGGGTGGTAAGAGCACTTGGTAAAACCTACAGCATAGACCTACTAGTTGGACGGAAATAGTTCCGGTTGTAGAGGCAGTAGAGAGGCTTAACTCATAAGCAGTAGTTTCAGTTTAACCAGCAGGGGACGAGGTGCACATCGCGACACATTTCTCAATGTACAAGATGCACATATGTAATGTGGTTTGATCGACAGACACACATAGGGGCATATCTCTCTCTAACAGATATGAGGGCAGATGCTTTTATCACGAATAATAGCTCTGTCTTGCCGACCTATTTAAGGATATAATGGTGACATTGGGCTATTTGGTAACTAGATATAGAATAAAATCAAAGCTACGAAGCCTCGAACTCAAATCCGAAAAAGAAGAAAAAGTGATGCCAGATTAGGAACATATCTCTCCAGTCCTTTGGCATTTGGAGGGGGAATCCTAGATCTGCAAAAGCTAATTGCTATGCCTGCATTGGGAATTCACATTCTGGGAAAAGATTATGAATAGATTCTTCAGTTGCTCAACATATTACTAGGATGGACCTTGTCTTTATATTATCAGGCTTTTTGCGGTTAGTAGTTTTTCATGGATCATTGTCCAACGGAAAGTGCTTACTTTTGGAAGCACATCTATTCCCCAAATTTGTTTCCAGATTCATCTATTTGGGGGAGAGGATGCTTTGAAGGCTTTAGGCAGTACCCCTGTTTTACTAAGTATGAGCCCCTTTGGGACCCCATCCTCTTGCATCCTTGGCCTTCAACGCCAGAGGGGCTGCCCCTCTCAACAAATTGATTAACCGATCAAATTGCTCCCGAAGCTGGGCAAGAACAACAGTTTCTAGCCTGTCCACTTCGCATTTCCGAATTGATCCCATTGAGACATGTCAAAAAGAGTGGTTCTTCCAGCGGATGAAAGCCAATCCTTGCCCCCGGAGGGACAAGCGGCTTCGCACCTTTATTCCATTAATGGCCGAGATTTGTTCAAGAGGTAGGCGGCCCCAAAATGCTATCTTTCCAGAGTCTAATCTGTTTACCATTGCCTGGCACCCAAGAAATACCTTTCTGAATTATAGGGGCGTCTACTTTACATAGTCGTCACATGGAGGAGCCGTGGATGTTTGGGATGCGTGAATCTAGACTTTTGAGTCTGCTGGACTGCAAATCATTATTGTGCAAGGCATTTTCCACCATCTTTACCCGCTTATACTTGCCACCATAATAACCTTGCTTCAAGCGCTAAGTTCATTAACATGGTGCCTCTTATTTCCTTCCCCTCCTATTGTCAGGGAAGCGGCTCCGCACCTTTGGCTTGAGAGCATATTAATAAGACAATGCATGCTTGTCTGATTGAGAGATGCATGTAGTTTTGGTTAGTGATAGTTGCAAGTAGATAGTGAGTAGATTGGTTCGTTAGAGATAGGAATAGTATAGTGAGTGTTAGGTTATAGTTTGTTAAAGGTGTGTTCGGTATATGTTCTCGATTAGTGATAAGTTAGTTAGAAGTAGTTCAATATTGGTTAGAGGTTGTTCGATTGATTGACTATCGAGTGGAAATGGCTGATCTGCTAGAATACGATGCGGTGGTTGTTTATCTTGTAGTGATACATGCTTTCAAGATGGTAGTAGTGGCTGTCCACTGCTGTGAATCTAGGAATGAGAGTAGTGTGCTGCTGGTCTATCTATATGGGTGAGTTGGACTTGATTTGTGAGAGAAGATACGTATCGAACTCTTATGGTACGATGCATGGTACGATAGATGATGTGGTAAGTGTCTTTTGGTTTCTTTTATGTGATAGCTAGTTGATGTTCTGTTGATTGTTTATCGATGGTAGTCTAGTGGATTCAATCTCTCTAGTCAATGAGATGGTCTGATCAGATGTAAGTGATGATTTTAGAGTTGATGTAGAGATGTTGTATGATAGATCTATGATGATGCATCCTTGCCCTCAGAAGCGCAAGCCCTCCGGACCTTGTTTTTATTCTGAATGCTGTTATAATACGATACATGGTTGTTAGGATCTCTGGTAATTGAAATAAGTGTATGGGGTTCCCTTGCTTTATAGGTGAAGTAGATTGGTATCCTAGTGATTCTATGGTGAGTCTGGCTAGTGACTATAGAGTGAGGTCTTGTTCGAGAGGAATAGTTGGTGATCGATACGAAGGAGGTGTTGAGATGCTGTTGAGTAGGAAGTAAGAGGGAGAAAGTCGAGTAAAGGGTAGGTTGATTGGTTCAACCTATAATGAAACACGTTCTGTAGCTCGACCCAAGCACTAGCTCTAATCCACCACCTAGCAAACCCACTGGGGTACTCTCTGCCCAGTAGGAGTAGTGGAGTCTGGCACTAAGCGACTCACCTCACCTCACAAATAAGCATGCTTGGTTAATCAAGTGGGCCGTCTGCGCACTGATTCAAAGGTCGAGTCAACCATTTGCTAGATGAAAAAGCTATCAATCAACGAGAGCTTGCCTTTTCTTCGTCTCATTCACATTTATCCCAACGCAATCGCTAGTTTGCATGACTGGAAGAAATGCATAATGACATATGCCCATATATGCATTGTCTGCTAAGGCATAATGACATATGCCCATATCAGTCATGAATCTCTCTCCTTCTCTCACTCACATCTCTCTGGTCTGGTCCTTATCTCACTCACATATCATCTGGTATGACACATATCTCGAGTCATGACTGGATTCCAATGAAATGGAAATAGATCGACCATAATGACATATGCCCATATCTGCTCTCCTTCTCTCTCATTCAGAAACCGAAATGACATATATAATATATATCGGAATCTCTCTCAGTTATATTTGCGAAGTGCCCTCCGAAAGCCTCGCGGAATATTCTCTTGCATAAGCGGTCCCACCCCCAACAAATAGTAAGACAAGATCGTAGACCTCCTCCCCGAGGAGGCGATCTTCTGGGCCCTTACTTCTTAGGGGTCACTCACTATTCATATGGTGAGGGATTGTGCGGGTCTAAAAATAGTGGATCTTCGTGGAGATGCATCATCCGGAAAAGGTGAGGAACGAGCCGGGACCCCATTCAATAGAGGGGATCGGATCTCACCAATGATCAGTGGGGGCATTCGGGCTAAGCTAAGCAGGTACCATAGTTTGTTTGAACCACGACGCCTATCTATCAGTCAGTCAGGCAGGTTGTAGTAAGCCTGGCTCTGTTTCTCACACTATGGTGGGTGGAGGAGGGTTACCCAAGGGTTAAGATCCGGGAGTGTGAGCAGTACGAGCCGAGAGGCTCCCATACTGTTTGGAGCAATCATTTGAACCTAATGAGGCAAGCAGGCAATAAGTGGAACCACCTCCATGCGATGCCTTTGGGGGCAAGCAAAATGGATAAACCACCGACCAAGGACCCGACAGGGGGCTCGACTGATAAGGAGAGGACCCGACAGGGGGCTCGACTGATAAGGAGAGGACCCGACAGGGGGCTCGACTGATAAGGAGAGGACCCGACAGGGGGCTCGACTGATAAGGAGAGGACCCGACAGGGGGCTCGACTGAATTTATCTGGCTCTCGTTACCGAAGTCAGTTATTACTTGAAAGATCTCTTTCGAAGATTAAGAGAATCAACCTAGTCTCTCTTTGAAGCAAACTAATGACTCGTACGTATGCTTTTGGTAACTAGCCAGGGCCAAGCCGGCGACTTATAGGCGAAATCCTTACTACTCTCGACGAATACTACTATTAGATTCTATATGTGATATGAGAGTTTTTGATTTCTATTGGTTGGGATAACTCGTTGGAGAAGACTTCGTGAATACTTCGTTGAGTGTGGCGCCTTATATCCTTGGCTTCGTTAAGCGGAGTTAGGGATACGAGGGCGGGTTCCATCATCTATTTAGAAAGATTCCTACTCTCTCCAGTTTCTTCAGGTACCCCGACCAGAGATGTCTGGCCTTATACATGCAGGAGGCCTTCCGACTCCGCTCCCTTACCCTCCGGCCACACCCGGGACCAGCTTCCACTCATAGGATCACTTCCTTTTTTACGGTGCTCCCATCTACTAGGGGCACCAATAGACCGACTGATAGCAGCATTGCCTCCGACCCCAGATAAGTGCGGTCCCGGAGGACCATCTCTATTTCAGTGATACCCCAGCGGCATTACCAGTCTAGATCCCATACCAGCAGTCAGGACGATATCATCCAGGCCCCAGCGACGGGCCACCTCTTCCAGGCAGCAGCACAGTACACAGTCTAGCTCCTCTTCCAGCTCTTCCTTCAGACAGCCCTCTCTCTTTTTCCCTCTGGCATTTGATTTTGTTCATTAGGTGATAACCCAGAATAATTCATAATAGAAGGTAGTAGGGTATAGGGTTCATAGACTAGTGCCTACCCTAATAAGTATTCCTGGCTGAAGCAATAGGTGATGTAAAGTAGGGTAAAGGTTCTATCTCTAGGTGGGTAGGTGAGTTGTTAGGAGGTACTAATGTGATGGCAGGTCTGTGAACGCTGCTGTCTGGAAGGCGGTAAATCCAAGAGCTCTAAGGGAAGCCGGTGAACGCTGGCTGGCTGTTTGGGGCATTCATTCCAAAGGTAAGTAGTCGTAAGGTGAAGCAGGTGGGAACGGTAACAAAGAAGTAATAAGAAAGCGGATGTTCCAAGTCAATACTCAAGGTGTAAGTGCCTAAGCAGCCGGTTCAATAACTAAGTATCGTGAGGCAGTATTGACTAAATCCAAGAGGGAAATTCCAACTATTAAGCAATCCAAGACTGCCCTTAAATAATCAGAATAGGGGGAGTAGCTGTCCAACCAAAAGAGTAGTCCTGTAGGCTTAAAAGAGTAATAGCAATGGTCTAAGTAACCCCCATGTGCTGCCCCCTATTCAATCTGTGATTTTCTGTCAGTAGTTCAAAAGGCAGTTCCGAGGATCCAACAGAAAGAAATGTTGTAGGGATCTAAAGGTAATACCGGTCTAAGTGCCTACCCCCAGCTTATCTTCAGGCAGAGTAAGGCAGTTTCTAAAACGATCCAACGATTGACTGGTGGTTCCTGTGCCACTTAAGTAATCCTTCCTTCCAGCTTCTGAAAGTAAATACGAATGGTCTAAGCACAAACCCACCGACCCACCGAAACAAGGAAGCCCGTGAATCTCAAAGTTAAGGTAATGGAGCCAGCCGATATATAAAGGCTCGTATATAAGATTCCGATATGAAGGGACCAGGTTGGGTTGTTCCGATCGATCGATGCAAAAACCCGTCCTCTCCTTTTTAGTCGAGACAGCTTACGCTTCCAAAACGTGCATCTGAGAAAGAAAAGATTGGTTTATCTGGTTTCCGAGGCATATTCCTCCATCTGGGTGAAATAACTCAAAATTGGCTATAGCCAAATATCTGATTTCATACATTTCAGGTAGAACCTTCCATCTTTCCATCCAACCTACCTAAAGAAAGGGCTGTAAACCCAGGCTGTAAAACTGTACAGAAATATCGTAAGTAAAGGGACGAAGTCACTCACTATTCATATGGTGAGGGGCTGTGTGATCCTTCCTTCCATCCTACCTACCTATGTGGGATGGGTAACCAACCGTATAGCCTAAAATAGAGAGGTGAGCATATCTAAATCATAGAGGTAAATGGAAGACCCGTTCATCTGAGCGTACAAGGAGTAACAGTGTTTATTCGGCCTGTGTCCCATTCATTCCTTTCATTCCTTGGGCTAAAAGTCAATGTTCCTGAGATCGTCCCAATGAGGCTCCCCAGGTGTCCAACCAAATGTGATAAGGAAGACGGTAATACTAAGTTGAATTGTAAACGTACATGGCCAAACTCTAAGTTCAGGGAGTAATCGGTGCACATAGAGGTAAAAGAATATAGTGGTAATAATCTAAGGCAAGGTCCCAGTATGACGAAGATCAGGGCTTATGAAAAGGGCCTGTAGGAGCTCTGAAAAAGCAATGAGTGTGGGCTAGGCTAAGCTCTTCCTCCTTCCACCAATAATAGCTAACCAAACATAAAGGTCCGGAGGGTCTTGCGCTTCCGAGTGCAAGGGATAACCTTAAAAAAGAGGGCGGGTAAACTTGACGAAGTGAAATATCGTAAGTAATAAGGGCTGGGTAATCATTCCAAAGGTGTAATGGGTAACCCTGCCTTCCATAGAGGTAAATGGAATCAAAAAGAGTCAATATCTCTGAGCGTACAACGAGGGAGCGTACAACGAGGGAAAGTGTTTATTGGGCCTTTTTGAAAGAAAGAGAGTATTAGGCGATCTTATCAAATGAAAACCTGAGCATAAACTTGCACTTACAGTATTGTCCCCACCTGCCTATGAATAAGAGGAAACCGATCCAAGTCCGATAGGTCTTATCTCCTGGATCTGCCCTCTCTAAAAGCAGTATTCAACTACCCGGATTGAGTCCATCGGTCCCGACCAATGTGTATCCTTGCTTTCATCATGTGTTCATGCCTAGCCCCGGTGTAGGCAGTACGTATTGCTCCGGAGTGTCCCCACCTACATGGTGTGCTCCCATCTAACCCGGCTCTAGTCTGGCAGATCTCGTTCCGGTATGTTCCCACCTCCATAGTATGTTTACACCTAACCTGGATATAGTCCAGCGAGTCTCGTTCCAGTATGTGAAGCCCACCTTACTATAGGAATTCTCTAATGATTGACTGGGTAATGATCGCGGTACAGGCATCTCCCCAAGTGCATGCTATCGAACTGCCTCATTACCATAGCAGGAGTTATAGATCTCCCACACTCCTATCCCCAATAAAGAAATGCCTCTAAACTGCCCCATTCACTGGCACCTGATCTGGGTCTTCTCACGCTATCCCCCTTTGAGGACTGCCTATGAACTGCCCCATTCACCGGCATAGTCTTATCCTTCTTATTTTCCCTAGATTACTACCTATGAACTGTCCCAAGTTCATCGTAGGAATACGAGTCTCTTTCCAAACCCTTTCCCATCAGTGAATGCTTCATGACTGCCTCGCCCTCATAGCAGTAATAAGGATATCTATAACTAGGAGAAATCCCTCACCATATGAATAGTGAGTGACCCCTAAAGAATATAGGGCCCTTATGGTCGAGCGAGAAATCCCTCACCATCGGAATGGTGAGCCCCTCTTCAATTTACTTAAGCTAATTACAGCTCATTACTTCTTTTAGAGGGTAAAATAAGTAATTGGCTAAGTAACTAGCTTTTGGTCGAGTCTGCTTACGCATCCTTATTAGTCGAGCGTGCTTACGCACCCTACCGGGCCCCGGGGATTGGGGTGGGTGGGTAAATAGTGGTCGAGCCCCTGCCGGACCTTATGGTCGAGCACCTAAAGGTGATGGCGGCCAGTCGAGCCTGCTTCCGCATCCTTATGGTCGAGCCCCTCCGGTCCTTGTTATGGTGGTAGTTATATATGAGCATGTGGTAGTTTAGATAAAGACAAGAAGAAATCTCCTCTTCCTTAATGGTCATGCCACTCCCCGTTTTCCCGCACTCCTTGAGCTACAGAATCTTCGGGTGAGTGTGGTTGGGGTGGTAAGAGTGGCCAAGGTGGGTCTAAGAGCATTGGTGCCCCTACATTTTCTATTGTTTCCCCTAGCTATCTTTTAGGCACATGGATTATTCAGTGTGATAGGTGTCTAAGGTGGGTCTAGGGTCGTAATGATGGGACACATAGAGGTGATATGGGATTGAAGACTAAGTGCACTACAAGATATTATCTACGTAATTACGCCTAACGACCCCACCCGAAAGATAAGATACGACCCCTACC
>Ga0115842_100440_pt1 | contig 16605 bp, 16 predicted proteins | sample InSIn2SAF170_2_FD_83856 | JGI IMG/M metagenome (GOLD analysis project Ga0115842, IMG submission 83856)
TAGTCTGAGAAAATTTTGATAAAAAAATTTAGTACTAAAATTTCTACCATATTCACCATCATGAGCTTGATGAAGGGCCATATCTACTTCATGCCTCATTAAACATATAAGAAGAGAACCATCAAAAGACCTTCTATACAACAAATCACCTAAGATGACATACTTAGAGTCTAGTTTTTTAAGTATAATCCTAGAATTATGATCAAAGGTAATAGGTATAACACCATATTTAAGATAATTTAAAATATCTTGATACCATTCACATGCATTGATCCAAGTAGAAGAAAAATAATGATCCTCAATGAAATCTTCAACTACAAAATCATGGGAAGGCTTGCCAATGATTTTGATTGTGAGAATAGTATCTTCATCTTCTGTGGGAATAGGAGTGAGGGAAGTGACATTAGCCATAAGATTAGTATACCTATTTCTATCTCTTGGAATGTTATCAATTTCATACTCATTGAAGTAGATAAAGAGATTCTCCACCTTTTCCTTGTATGGTTGCAACTTGGGATATTTTTTGTTGTAGATGTTGGACACTTGATTCATAATTAGTTGAGAATCACCAAATATTTTGATCCTTTTTAATTTTAGAAGTATTACAGCCTTCATACCTAAACTTAGAGCCTCATATTCTTCCATGTTGTTAATGCAATAAAAAATTAAATGGTGAGACATAGGTATAACATCATCATTAGTGTTGATGAGAATGATCCCTCCCCCTGCTCCATGAATGCACTTATAACCATCAAAGAACAAGTCCATTCATCATTTTCCATGAAACCAAAAAAAAAATTGTAGATACTCAGGTTCAAGAATGGAGTGACAATGTAGGGATGCAGTGGTAACACATGGTTTATGGATGTTCTATCCATCCACGTCATATGGAAATTATTATTGCATGCTAGATACTTCACTTTGTAGATGATTGGTAATTAAATATACTATATCCTCTCCCTTTATCAACTTCTAAGTGAAAAAGACCAAATGAAATTCTTGAAGCAACATTACCCACTTTACAACCCTTTCAGATAGGTAGGACTTAGAGATGAGATACTTGAGATGATATACCTGAGCTATGACATAAGTTGTATTTACAAGTATGTAATAGCTTATTTTTTTGATTGAGAATACTATAGCAAAACACATCTTTTTAGTATACCTTGTCTAATAGTCAAGTAAAGTTTTGCTAACATAATAGATTGCTCTTTCCTTGTTATTCTCATCCTTTTGAGCTAGCATTGCCCCTAATGCACTTAATGTTGTTAAAACATAAAGTAACAAACTCTTTTTTTGCATTGTAGTTTGATGTTTTCCAAAGCTTTTTGATACTTTTCATCGCAAATAAACTTGTCACCTTTCTTCAACAAATAAGAAAATGGAGAATTCATATATGCTAGCTGAGCAATGAATCTTTTGATTTCTTGAACGTTCCCTTGAATATATCTTAATTCCTTCAATTTCTTAGGAGGAAAATCAACAATGGATGAAACTTTCTTGGGATCCACCTCTATGCCTCTTCTTGAAAAAATGAACCCAAGTAATTTACCTGATGAGACTGCAAATGCACATTTATGAGGTTTTAATTTCAACTTATACTCTCTCATTCTATGGAATATTTTTCTCAAATATGAAATTTGATCATTTTTTGGTTGTGGATTTTGATAAGATATCATCAACATAAACCTCAACATTATCATGGATCATATTCACCATGGCTCTCTGCTAAGTTGCACTTGCATTCTTTAGACCAAAAGGCATGACCACCTAATAAAATGTGCCCTAAGGAGTAACAAAAGCTATCTTATGTTGGTCCTCCTTATTGATACTAATCTAATTGTAATTGGAAAATCCATCCATGAAAGATAAAACCTCATGGCTTGCTATTGAATCAATGTTAAGCAAAGGAAAGGCATCTTTTGGGCATACCTTGTTGATATCTCTGAAATCTTTGCAACATTTAATTTCACCATTAGGATTAGTTGTAGGAACAATGTTAGATATCCATGGAGAATAATAAATTAGAACAATGAAACCAACATCAAGATATTTCTCAATTTCCTTTTTAAAAGCAAGGGTTACCTTAGGATGTAACTTTCTAGGCTTTTTTTGAACAAGTTTGACATCTTTATTGCCAACTAGGCTATGAGTGACAAAATCAAGATTAAGACCACGTATATTAGAATAATACCAAGAAAAGATATCATAAAACTCTTTTTAACAGTATGCGGTACCTTTCCCATTCTTCCAAGATTAACCAAGCTCCTATTTTGATCAAATGTGGGTCCTCTTAGGTAACAATATTCACTTCTACTATCACTTTACTAAGATAAGACATTTCTTCATTGAGTTGGGGAGGCATAGGAAATTCCTCCAGTATTGCATCCAAACTCAATTGTAAGATACAAGAATAATGGAGTGGCAATGATAGGAATCTAGCACCATCATCCCATTAAGGGATGGGAATACTAACTGTGAAAGAAAGATTAACTAGACCTAGTACTGACTCGATAAAAAATAAACAAAATATGAATGAAAATGAATACTAACAAACATAAAATGAATGAAAAAGGAAAGAAAGGATGAGGCTCTAATATGCAATGTCTGCATCATCTATGTAGACCTCCTCACCAAAATATGCCTGATGTTGTAAGAACCATGTTGTGAACCTCTTTTCACTTGATTTGGGAACTCACTCTATGCCCCCAACTTTTGAAGGATGGTATCATTAGTCCTAAAAATGTCCACTCAAACTCAAGCTATAAGAGGTAGGAATGGATCTACATAGTAAGCATGTAACTCCATTGTTGGTCATTCGAAAATGCAACCACTTATGATAGATACATTTGGTACAACCTTGATCATTGCTATCCATATGTTGAACTACTGGAACCAATGAAGGTGAACTAGGTCTAGAATCATCAAATCCAATACCAGTTATTCTCTTGTGCTGACCTTCAATTAGAATGGGTTCTATGATGCCTTGCTCATTTTTACCTAATCCTTTTCCACCATACTAACATTTGTGCATATATTAATTAGCAAAAGTAGAATTAGTGCTATTAAAATGCATACTTACCTGACATATGGTTTGCTATGAAATGGGGGCTGTATTTTCGTTGTTGAATGTACTTTTTTATTCATGTTCCTGGTAGAGGATGCTGACATCTTCAATGAGATCATTGTTATACTCAATAATGGAGCAAAAATTCTTGGCTTTAATCTCCTTTGCATGGTAATGTTGAGTTTTTGGGATTGCAAGGGGTTGTACAAGCTCTCTAAAGTTTTCCCAAATGTCTATCTATGGGATTTTGTATGATCCAATGATTATATCTTGCGGGGTGATAGATGTGATAGGTGCTAGTGTATATTTGTCATTTTTGATCAAATCATGAGGAATTCAAAATATTTCAACTGCTTGACAAACATCTATAGGATTTTCTTCTGCATGAATAGTAACTTGCTTGCCTTTGTGCATAAATTTAATAGACTGATGTAATGTGGAAGTAACTGTCCTAATCTTATGGATCCATAGTCTACCAAGCAACAAATTATATGGCAATTTTACTTGAAAAATATATACTTTTTGATGAACCATTTTATGACCTACTTCAATAGGCATAAATCCATATCCAATACTTTCCTTTTCAGTATTATCAAACCATTTGATGCTAATAGTTCATTTTATTTTAGCATATATGGAAGGAAAATATGTTTGTAGTAATTCAACTGAACATACATTGACATTTGAACCATTATCAATCAAATTTTTTTAACATGAACACCATCAATGTTAATATGGATATACAATCCTAGATTTTTCTCAATGACATCATCAATATGCAATTCAATATCTTGAAAAGAGAGCATGTTACAAACCAAATCAGTTTCAAGATTGCCTACTAATTCAACAAATTTAGTAATAGGGATATCTGCATCAAATTTAGTTTTATTAAGTACATCAAATAAAGCATCTCTATGTTCAATTAACAATTGCAGAAGTTTGAAAATAGTCATCTTGGCATGAGTTACCTTTAGTTTCTCAAGGAGTTGTTGTGTACTAGGATTATGAGGGAACTCTGTTCACTTTGTTGTATCTAGATTGATACTCCCTTTAGGTATTCCTATCCTAGCAGCACCACATAGTTCTTGGTTGAAGATGATATTTTCTATAAGTGGTTTAGTATCCTTAAAATCTATTGCACATGCCTCATACTGTATCTTATCATCATCTAGCAATTTGATTTCTTAGGATCATACATGCATTTGTTCTGTGATCTTTTACCTTATGATATTTTTATATTTCTCATTCATTTTACCAACTAGGTTTTTCATCATGAGGACCTAGCTCTTGTTTTGGATCAGGTTTGATTAATCCTTTTTGAAAGCAATCTTTAAACATGACAGTAGGAGCTAATGGCAACCTATTATTCTTCTTGAAATTTTTCTTTACTTAGCTCTTTTTTTGTTCTTTGGATGGGTGTTATTCTATGGGATGGACCTATTTATCTTCCTTTTTATGATATTTACTTCCCTTAGTTTCTTTGCTAGGGTTTCCATATTTCAAGTCACCCATATCAACTAAGCACTTCTCTTTTTTGGTAAGCCTATGCATTATTTTAGTAAAGGATAAAGTCATGTAATCTAGGGCTATGAATTTTAGTTTATGATGGATATTATGTACAAACATGGATTTGACATGAGATTTAGATAAAGGTTCAAGAATCATGCTCCATATTTTCTGAAATCTTTGGGTAAATTTATCAAATTGCTCATTGGGACCTTGGATGGAACTAATTATATATGAAATTATCATTTGTATAGGAGTTGATATTTGAAATACATGTAAAATTCCAAGATAAGTTCCACATAGAAATTAATTGACTTAGAGGGCAAAGAGAAACACCAATTGAGTGCATCACCTCTAAATGTAGTAGGGAAATATTTGGCCATCAAATCATCATTCATGCCAAATTTGAACTCAAATTTCATTTTGAAATCCTTGATATGAGCCATAGGATATACCTCACCATTTTATGTATCAAAAAGGTCCACTTATAGATCATGTGCCCTAGTATTGTGAATCTCGTCACATAATGGATTTGAATCCATGGTCATAGGTGAAGCACCTCCAAAGGATCAATTGTTTCCCCCGATGTTAGAGGCTTCACTTTGTTCTTCATTTCCATATAGCATCTTTTTGAGATTAGCTCTAGTGATCTCATCAAAGCTATTGACCATGGAAATAAATTGAGTACATTCCATTTCAAACACACTTGAAATGTAATATTAGTCCTATCCAAAACCCTAGGGTTTTGGTGCAACTAGTGAAGGATAAAGTCATGTATCGAAAAGAATTTGAGTTCACCAATTATTATAAATTAAATAATAGTTATCATAATTATTTACAGAATAATTAAATTCTCTAATTAAATATTAAATTAGAAAATAGATTACATGAAATATGCCAATAATAAAATTGACCTTAACCTTTAGAAACTAGATTAATAGAATATACAAACTTGTTCTTTACCTGTGATGACGAATGAATGCGAGATTCAATTGAGAGAGGAAGAATGATGAGCTTCTCCAAAATATGAAACCACCAATCTAGCCTTAACCCAAAAATGGTACCAAAAAGCCAATGAAAGATCTTGGATACCTTTCAATAATGCCTCGCCTTCAAGCTCGATATCATCGTCCCACCTTTGATGCACCAAATATCGATCACGAATGGAAGAATGATCGAAGGAATGCAAAGCTTAGAGTATAACAAAATCCAAAGATGATAGGTGATGTTTAGAAACACTAATCAATATTGATACAAGTATATTTCCACCTATCAAGGATTTGGGATTATGTAATGTCATATCATATCTTTGATCATACACAACCCCTCCACCTTTATAGGAAACATGTGTTGTGCTAAGGCTCCTCTTTAGGCTTATTATGATGGCAAGCTGACCTTTAACCATAAAACATAAAGGTAGATGAGAGTGCACATGGAAAAGAGAATTTATTTAAGAAATTAAGTAAATTATTTCAAATATCTAAAAAGGTATTTTAATTAAATCAAAATTCCTTTTTAGGTGTTAACAATTCTATTCACATACATATTAAGAATAGTGACGACTTCTTAGCAATTGGCCTCATTTGTAATGGTTTGACTCTTCTTCTTGAATATATCATATAGTTCTCCAAGCATATCTAACCAATGCTCAATATATTGTGCTTAAACCCCATAACATACAATGTGTCATGCATATGCATGATCATATTGGTCTTTACATTGAAAGAAATAGAGCCTTTGTTGATGATGTTAACCTGATTATTATCACCAAACTTAACTTATCTAGAGATATTCTCTTCAAGTTGTATAAGCATGTTTTTATTCTCAATCATGTGATTGGAAAAACCATTATCCAAATACAGAATTTGATCATCAACAACTTTAAGTTTGTTGTGAGTCAGAAATAATTTGACATCGTCAGACTCTTTGCTAAAATTAGCTTTATATTATTTTTACTTTTTTAAATATTGTTATTTTATGTGATCAACATTTATACATAAGTCACAATATTGGGAGTGATGATATTTTTCTTTTTCTAGGTGACTGGCCTCTTCCTCTACCATGATTACCTCTTTCATGACCTTTGTTGCGGCCTCTTGAAGTAGAATCCAAAATAGAGTAAGTAGAAGGGTGGTCATTCATTATAAGTTTCTCTTGGAATGCTTGATCAAGGTCCTCAGATCGATATTTGATCCTATGCTTGTAGGTTTGTAAGATTCCAATTAATTCAATTAGAGAGATCTTTGTTAAGTCCTTAGAATCCTCAACACTAATGGTGATAGGATCAAACTTATGGGGAAGGCTTTTGAGAACCTTCTCTACAATTTGAGTATCACCATATGAATGAATACCATTGACCAAATTATAAAATTTGTTCATGAATACCTCAAATAATTCTCCATTAAACATTTTAAGAGATTTAAAATCTCTTTGAAGCATCTGCATATTGGCTACTCTGACCTTGGAGGAGCCTTTATAGGCACTCTCAAGTGTATCCCAAGCATCCTTTGTAACTTTGCATTATGTAATCTTAGGTAAGATTGACATATCTATCCCAAATTGTAATACAAATAGGGATTTGAAATCCTTCTTATGGGTATCTAAAAGCTCATTTTTCTCATTAGCTAAGAGTAGTGCAAAGCTAGTTGCATCTAATTTTGTATAACCCTAGGAGAAAAGAGTCCACAAGTTTTTAGAGATGAGAAAAGTTATCATTCTAATTCTCCAATACTTAAAGTGTTCACCATTGAACATAGAGATTTACAACCGTAAGGAATTTTTATTCTTACTATCCATTTTAACCTAATAAATCACACTATTATGATACTAATTGAAGAATTTGAGTTATCACGATCAACAAAAGAGTTATCATGGTCAAATTTTAAGTAGTCATTGTCAAATATGGATTTGTCATGGCATGGAATAGTGCAAAAGTTGAATTATCATACTTTAAGGATGATGATGTTAGCAAATATTTTGTCATGATGTGGGGTAAGGAAAAAGGTACAATATCACACTTTTGAGATGTTGATATCAACAAGTTGTTGCGATGTGGCATCAAGAAGAAAAAGGGGCAATGAAATAGTTTTGCAAGGATGATATCACTAAAGTATTTTTACAATGTGATATAGGGAAATATGATGTAATATCATATTATAGGAGTAGTGATATCAACAACGAGTTTGCTAGAATACGACACAACAAAAAAATATACGAATAACACTAATTATCACATAATAAGAATGGTAACATCAATAGGTGTAGGATGAAAGCTCATGGAGAGATTATATAATGATATATCGGGTGATGGATCTAGATGATGTTAGCAATGCTATTTTAGATATCTAAGAGTTAGTGTAAAGGGAAATGACATCAACTGAAGAAGTTTTAGACTAGGATGAGGTGAAATACACTAAACACTAGCCAATAAAGGTAAATTACATCAACAAAAGGACTTAAGAGTGTTAGTAAGGTACAAAAAGTACTGATGAAGAATTCATTGAGTGTCAAAAAAATAATGATGATGTCAGCTAATTAGATGCTTGGCCAAGGTATTGTGAAATACACTAAATATTAAGCAAGTGAGAGTGATGACATCAGCATGAGTTCCATCAATGATTGGTAAGGTATGAAAGGTACATCATGACATGATACAAAAGGCACTAAGTGTTGGGTGATAAGAGAGATGACATAAAAAGGAGCTTGAGAATGGCATGGAAGGGCATGAACATTACTAAATGCCACATGGTGAGAAAAATGGTGTTAGCTAAAGTTTGAACATGACACAACAAGGTAGGAAAAGCACTTGATGAGTAAGGAAAATACCTAGGAAGCCTAATATATGCCTAGTCTTGAGGAAGGAGGTTCGATAATGCTCAAAATGGTATGGTAAGATAGATTCAATACATACAAGGAGGGAGATTAGGTTTGTGGTGATTTCGATAAGAAAAATCATGAGGCTAAAGAGCTAAGTTAAAGACTTAAGCCTTCAAACTTATTTGAGACCTGAAAAGGGAAAATAAGAATACAAACCATGACATATCACAAATAAAAGAACAAAATGAGAATCTAACCGATAGCCAAGAGCTAAACATGGACTTAATAGTAAGAAGTACCTAAAAATAGCTTCAAAACACCTACATAAAGAGTTGAATACTTACACAATCACTAAACATGCATGAAAGAATGAAAAACCAAGTTGTAAAGAAAAAATGAATGCTTTATATTATCAATGCATAAATTGGAAACATAATTTGCAATAAAAGTATTAGTTTATAATGGGAAATGAAGTACCTATTTATAGAAGCAAAATGGAGGATTTGAGACTCCATGAAAATTTGACAGATTATATAGTCTACTCAGAGAATTAGGAAATACATAAATGTAGTCTAACCTAAGCAATGGTCCTCCATGATTCTATTGCTCAATAAGATTGAAGAAGATCAAATTACAAAGATATCATACTATGAGTGTTAAGAGCTCAACTACACGCTTACAAAATTAATAAATATTGATAGGTGAAGAATCATTTCATCATGTAGTAATTTTTGGAGGGGATGTGCATGCACAAGTGTGCATCCAAAATGGAATTCAAACTATGAAACATTAAATTCCTTCATTTTAGATGAAATGAGGCAAAGAAGTTTTATAAGAATTTTAATATTAAGAGGAATTTTTCTACACCATATTATCCTCAAGAAAATGGAAAAGTGAGAGATACTAACAAAGCCATTGTTATTTTATTAGGTAATATTGTTGAAAAGAATGGAAAGGATTAGTATCATAAACTCATGCATGCACTTTAGGTATATAAGATAAGTATAAGGATAGCAACATGTGCTACTCCATTTTCCCTTATTTATGGAGATGAGGTTGTGGTACCTTTGGAGCTAGAAATATAATCTTTAATAGTATCATTAGAAGACATCATCCTAAAGGAATATAGAATAAAGGAAAGTTTGGTATCTTTAAAGGATTTTGATGAAAAAGTGTAAATGCTTTAGAATATTTAAGATTCTATCATAACATAGTTAAGAATGAATATAGAAAGAATATCAAGCCCAAGGAGTTTGAGGTTGGATATTTTGTCCTTACAAAAAATCCAAGCAAAGACTAAGGCAGTAGAGAAAGAGAAGAAAGTAAAATTTGAGCCTAATTGGTTTTGTACTTATGTTATTATGGAAAAGTATGACCTAGGGGCATATAAATTGAAGGCAAGGAGTTGAATCATCTAGTTAATATTATGCATGACCTTAAGAGGTTCTATGTATAACATAATTGTTCAATGATTTTTAAGATTTTTATATTAATTTCTTATTATTTTGATGTTAGTGGTAGTCTCAAGATGCAGACAAACATACTTTTAAGAATTTTTAATAGGTCATTTTCTCAAGTTGTAGTATGTTAGAGCACTGTATCTAGGTAGATTTTAAGGATTATAAGGTTTTATTTGCTTCAATGGTATTTAGTAATTTCATATATCGTATGCTTTTCATTTTGAGGTTAGAAAACTATGGTAAAATAAGAAAGAGGTTCCTTATGATTTGAGGAAATGATTTTTAGTTTTCTCTTATCCATTTTATTCCATGGGAATAAGATAAAGCCACCCAAATATGTAAAATTCCTTTTCTAATATTCAAATAAAATTTAGAGGAAAAATAGCTTAAAGGAGGTGCATCAATGTACCACTTTGGAGAGATCTTCTAGATACAATTTTATAAGATTGATATTCACACTTTTAGGTACATCAATTTGATGTATGTATGGGTTTTTCTATGATCTTTAACATTCAAAGGCTAATTTCCAAAGGTAAGCATAAGTATGTTCTCTTGTACCTTATCTTAGTATTTGAAGTTATTTTAGTTTTTTCAAATTCAATTTTATATTGTAATAAAAAAGCATAAGTTCAAAGGTTTTGTAGATTTTAGAAATTATCCTTTTTATACTTGGGGCATTAATTATCTAGTTCTAGTACTTTTAGTGATAAAGGTGTATCGAGTTTTATGATAAGGTATTGCTTTGGATGCATCTTGTTTGGTACTTGGGGAAAAATAGTACCCAATTCTAACGCTTTTAGTGATGGAAGTGTTTCAAATTTATAATGAGCTGAACTAGGCCTCATCCAAAGTTTCACAACTCTTGCTCACAAAATCCAAAAGTGATTCCATTACTTATTCCAAGCACAAATTAATATTAAAATATGCCAAAATTACCCTAGGAGTGAGACTTCACCTCTCAAACATTATATTTCATACAAAACATGTAAATTATACCAATATCTCAATACCAATAGTTAAAGCACATCAAATATCCTCAATATCTACTAATATGAGCAATATCTCAACAACAATATGTAAATACATCCAACGCAAAAAGGATGGAGCCAAATCTCATACAAATAACTCAATTATTCACTTCGTATCCCACGTCCAAGCATGAAGTGATAAACACCATGAAATGATAGCAAAATAACAATGTAATAGTCAAAGTAATTATATTCAAAGAATAAAATTGTGGTAACCTCAATTACAATGAAAATGTAGTATAGATCGATGCTCCAGAGCATGGACCCGTAGTGTGGCAAGGTTTGCACCAAAAATTCCTTCTCCAAAAACTGTGGTGGAATCTTAGAGATCCACTATCAATATTTTAATAATCCAAGGGAAATTCCAATACCCCCTAAATAGGTAGTTGTAATCCTTAAGGTTTGCTAATCCCTAAGAAAGCATTGCATAAACCTGAAGTTGTATCAGAATTCAAGCTCTTTACATCGTCGATGTAGATCCAAGAGAGGCATGACCCTAATCAAGAGAAGAAGAATAATTACAATCACTTACATATGTTTTTCTTCTAGGGATAATCCTTATATAGGTAGCTTCATTATCTAATCATGCATTGGGATTGATGTAATCTCATACAATGGTATTCAGGGTTGATCTGTGTGCTCACTTATCCCACATCCAGGATAGAGGTCCCTCGAGATGGGAGTAATCACATCCAAGGGAAAATAGTGCCAACATTAGGGTTTGGGAGTCTTTCAATGCTTCATAGTAAGTGATATTCCATAGGAATCATGTTTCTCTACCTTGCGTAACTAAAAAGGGGAGCTACATAATAATTACTACCTATTAAATGCTAATTTACATCCATCAAGACTCCTTATATGCAATGTCCCTAATTTAGGTGACTAATATTGCATTTACATTTAATAATTACCTTTGTATTATCATTACATCATTATTGGTATTAGAATATTAATTTAACCCTAACTAGATATAAATCACACCTAAATTTAGAAGTATTCTACTTTCATTGGTTTGAAAAATAAAATCATTACATATATAGGTTTTGGAAAAACCCAAAAATAAATTATGCTAGATATAAAATCAAGTTGCATGATCATAACTTATTACAATCCAATGCAAAAGCAAACTAATACATGCTAAATCTACCCTATCATACTAGGAGACAATTGGGTGAAACATCAACATCTAGTTTAAAAATGAAGATAAAAATGGTAGTATCGTACATGCTAAAATTAGCTTTCCAAGCTCTATTTATAAGCCTGATGCATCTAGTACATAGGAGGATAGATGTGGTATGCTTAGTGCTAGGCACAGTGCATAGTGTGCTCGAGGAATAGTTTGCTAGGCACGATGTGCTTGGGTCTAGGCATGCTGCACCTAGGGACTATTTTGTTGAGCATAGTGTGCCTATGAATAGAGAGCTGAAAAACTCAAGAAACACAGTCTTAGGACCTCAAGAAGCAAGCTAAGTTTCCAACATTATCCCCCTTGATGCTAAGGGGACTTACTAACATGCTTCTTATCTTCAAAAAATAAGTTTTAACAACTCCTTTGGTGAAGATATACGTAATATTATCCAGGGTGTTGCAATATTTTAGTTTGATGATGTCCTTCTTCACCATATCCTAGATGAAGTCATACTTCATATAAAAATATTTAGATCTACTATGATGGACTGGATTAAGTACTAATTGGATGGTACTTTGGTTATCATAGAACAAAATAGTAGGAACACTTTGTTTCTCATTAAGTTCCTCTAGAATATTTTGTAACCATAATGCTTGGGCACTAGCATTTGTGATTGCAATATACTCCACTTCAGTAGATGAAAGAGCAAAAATGGTTTTCTTCTTTGAACTCCATGAGATGAGTAGATAACAAGGCTAAAATAATTTCCATATGTAGACTTTCTATCATCCAAGTTACTCCCGCAATCAAAGTTATTATAGCCATAAAGTTTTACCTAATCATGTTTGTAGTAATGTATACCAAAGTATGATGTGCTACCTCAAAATCCTCTCGGTTTCCTTCATGTGTTCTTCAGTAGGATAACTCATGTACCTAGATAAAAATGAGACAACATGAGCAATATCTGGCTTAGTGTTGGTGAGAAACATCAAGCTCCCAACTAGGCTTCTAAACAAGGTTACATCAACCTTGGTTATTCTATCATCTCTACATAATAGCTTACCATGAGCTATTGGAGTGGGAAGCGGTTGGCATTCATCCATACCATACTTATTTAACATGTCATAAGTGTATTTGGATTGAAAAATGAAAATCTTACCTTTTATTTGAGTTACTTCCATGCCAAGGAAATAATGCATCAGTTCAAGTGTTATAACCGAAATAATAATAATTAAGGTTATTTACAAAATATTAATTTAACCAATTTACCATGAAATAATAGTAAATTAATGACATGAAAGGTGATAATGAGCTAATTGACCTTGACCTATCAAAACTAGATTTATGAAAGATACAAACCTGTACTTTACCTATGATAATGAATGAAGGAAAAATCCAATTGAAAGAGAATGAATGATGAGCTTCTCCAAAATACAGAGCCATGAATTCAACCTCAACCTAACACATATGAAATGCAAAGCTCAAAGTATAAAAAAATCTAGAGATGATAGGTGGTGTTGAGAAACACCAATAAAAAATAACACAAGTATATTACCATATATCAAGGATTCAGAATTATGTCACGTCATGTCATATCTTTGATAATGCACAACCCCTCCACCTTTATAGGCAACATGTCTAGTGCTAAGGCTCCTCCTTAGGCTTATTGTGATGTCGAGTTGACCTATTAGCACAAAATGTGAAGGTAGATAAGAGTGTACATTGAAAAGAGCATTTATTTAATAAATTAAATAAATAATTTTGAATACCTAAAAGGGTATTTTAATTAAATTAAAATTCCTTTATAGGTGTTAACATATGCCCCACTTTGAATATGTTTTGATGCTTTTGGGAAAAAAGATAATCAAAGCATAAATTTAAAGTATAACAATATGAGTAAGAAAATACTCCTTGAAAAGTTATCTCACAATGGCAGCTTTGGATGCCCTAGTTTTTTTGTCTATATTATGCCCCCTCTTTGAATTGGTTGCAACCTGATGGACCTCTCATCATAGGAGCAATCCAAGGCAAAGAAAAAGAAACCGAAAAAGAGCTTATATAAGAAATATTTTTGTGCAAGATATCCGAAATATAAATATTAAATATCATGATATGAAAAGTATGATAAGAAAGCGAAACTATCCTTGATGACTTACCCACCAAGATTTGATAAAGATGATAATCAATTTAGACTTATCATCTTGGTTTCCCAACCCAACATGTTGCCATGGATTTTTGATATGGATGGCCCTTCCTTACAAAGGCTCTAAATTATAAGATTGACCCTTCCTTACAAAGGTGTAAAATGATAAGAATGACCAACTTGGTTTCCCAAACCACCATGTTTCCATGGATTTGCTGATAAGAGTGCCCCTTACTTATAAAAGAGGCTAATGATATTATTGATCAACTTGGTTTCCCAAGCCACCATGTTTCCAAGGATTCTTTGATAAGAGTGCCCCTTCCTTACAAAGGAGGCCAATGATATGAAAAGTAAAAATGATATGAAAAACACTTTCTAGCATAGGATAAGATATGATAAATATCATTTATGATAAACACCAGATAAGATAAGAAATATGTGAGAAGCAGTATTTAATAAGAAAATGTTATGAAAATATATTTTAGCAAATCATAATAAACAAGATATGATAAAGTTGTGATAAGCACTATATATGATAAACAAATTTGACAAGGAAAATGACCAATATTTGATAAGCAAGTTAAGAAAGCTATATTTGACAAAGTATTATCTGAAATACCATAGCAATGTATATGAACATGTATCCATGATACAAAAACTAAAAAGAGCATTTTAAACATGTCTTTGCAACATGATAAGCTATTGAAAAGGAAGTAATTTTGATCAATCACTGTACATAAATGATACACATATTTTTCTTTGTTTAGGCATATATACGAATTACTAAAATGAAAAGAAATAAAAATTGGAAGTTTTTACCCAATGGTAGTGCTGGGAATGCAACAACAACGCTATAAGATGAGAGGCAAATATTGAAAGTGAAAATTTTCTCATTTCTATTTTGCATCCATGAAGTGAAAAAGAAGAGCAATTTATGGGAACATAGCATGCAAAGAAAAATTTGATGATCATTTCACATTAATTTCATCAATTTTCCCTAAGAGGGATTTTTGATAATTTTATATATTATTACAGATAATGATTCATCTTTTTATTACATGCAGACAAAGAATGCAATAGTGATGCTAGAATGCAACATCAACACACTGTTAAGGGCAAAGTAAGGTGTTGAGCAAGAGACCAGATATGGGCATGCATGTATTTAATGAAAAAAGAGGTTTGATTTTGGTTCATCAGCAAGGATAAGGGTTCAAATTAGAAAAGGAGTTTCCAAACGGTTTATAAATAGAAAAAATTGGATTTCATTTGCACATTCATAATTTATCAACTTGATCTCTAGTCCTCAAGATCTTTGGTGTCCTATTCAGCTTATGGAGAGATTGCGAAGGTGCTATTGACTCATTGGGTGCATTTATTATGGATATGGCCCACCGAATTACTTCACAATAGGGTCATCGATCTCTAATTTTTTGTTCTTTATATGAGGGATACCATGTACTAAAAATGTCCTTATATTCTTATCCTAGGACTACACTTCTTTGAATTTGATTACAATTCTTATGTTAGTAGTACTCAGATACCAGACATGATTCTAGAGTTGTGTATGAATAATATTGAGATATAACTTTTTTCCCCTTTTATTGGTCTTACAAAGACACAAAGAATTATATGTTCATATAAAATGTAAAATATTAGTAAATAACAAAATATGACATCTTAATCTATTTAGACTAATCAAACACATTCAAACATGCAATCCTATTACTAGAGCATGTCTTATGGCATTTAAATAATGGTGTTTTATGTTAAAATAAGACTATTATGTGGTCTCATCATATGATTCCCAAATCAAGTCATCATCATCCAGCAAATCTAGTAGTCTCTAACACTACTCAAATCCTCATGTTATCCCTATCTGTTGTGTGATCTACCATCAAAACCAGTAGGGTATGTCTACTCATGTCACTATCAAAAGATAAGTATGATCTATGTTGATGTTTTTCTAAGCCCAAGCCTCTAGAATGAATGAATGGGCCACAATCTTGCCTCCCTTCTTCATATAAATAAAGCTATGAAGATCCTCGTATAGCATGGCCAATATGTAAGACAATTATTTGTACCTCTCCCCGTAAAGGCATATCCCTCGCACTGTAGGAATAAAATTGATGTGAAAGCACTCATGGTTCTTATCGCTACACAAGATAGTGTTAATAAGAATCGTAACACATAGTCTGAAATATTGAGTTAAGTCTATATCCTCTAGGGGCATGTATATTGTGTCATGAAGGGGTGCACCCTTCTTCTATTGTTGATAATCTTGAACCCCTATCAACCAATAGCAGTGATCCTCCATCTCCATCAAAGATAAAGTATCCCTCTTAATCAATGTGCCCTTCACGAATACCCTAAAAATGCAATGAGTATCAGTAAGGGTGATGGTCATCTCACCCTTTGATATGTGGAACATGTTTGTGTCATCACACCAACACTCCATG
>Ga0115842_100442_pt1 | contig 16555 bp, 19 predicted proteins | sample InSIn2SAF170_2_FD_83856 | JGI IMG/M metagenome (GOLD analysis project Ga0115842, IMG submission 83856)
ATGTGTATATGATATTGATGCCAGGCTCCCGCTGCAATCTCATAATTCCGTAGTAGGTCTAGTAATTGAAAAGCAAGTTTAGGTAAAACGAAGTCGAGCGAACCCCCGTAGACCAAGAGCGTGGGGTGAGCGTATACTGAAGTATTGACTGGCTCGGGCTAAAGGAAATCTAAGGGTTGAAGGACGGATCGACACTGCTTGTGATCGTTATCGCTTGCTGGTCGAACCCGTAATGCTAGAACCTGTGGTGGCTATATGTTTGGCTTGACGAACTACACCGAGGCTGGGAGAAGAGAAGAAACCCATCCATCCGGCACTTTAAGGTCTAAGTATTATTGTGTGGGGAGGTAGGGAATACTAGCAATAGGAAGGCTCGTAGAGACTGCGTTCCTCCCGTTGCATATTCAACTCAAGGTGAGGTGGCTAAAGAATATGATTCAAAAGAAGGCTTTGTGATAAGATCTCCATCTGAAACAGACATCAGGTGGGAGGCAGGCACTAACATTCAAGCATATCCTAGCAAAGCTGTCTGTCTAAATTCCTAAATAGTCTCTGGGTGGGGGTTTTAGCCTGGCCCCCCTACAAGAGAAGATAGTGCCGTCCGTATCCACAAGGCATTCCTGGCTGAAGCAAGAGGTTAGGGCATCCATAACTAAGGTGGGTCGGGTAAGTGAGAGGTATAATAGGCGAATAATATAAAGGTGGGTGCCCGGTTAACAGTAGATCGCACTGAAGTACTAAAAGTAGGCTAAAGTGAATAGCAAAGACAGTAAGTGCCTACCCCACCCAAGCGCATAAGATCTTATCTAATAAGGCAGGGTGAAATCGAACAGGGCAGTTTCTTTTCTTTCCAGGCACGATCCCAAACTGGTGGTTATCCTCTGTGCAACAGAAAGTAATCAAGTAGGCTGAGAAAGGTAATACTCAAGAGAAGTACGAGTTCGTGTGTGCGCGCGAGGTACGGGGCCAGGTTTCAAGCTTTCCCGCATCGGGTATAATTACGTATTACGTATATAAAAGCAAATAAAAAGACTAAGGGGTATAAGAAGGGGATATGAAGTGATGGTGTGATGTGGTGTGGTGGTATGACTACTCAACAGGGTTGGCCAGGTTCAGCCTGGCCGGACAATAGAAGTCTAGTGGTACCTACAAAGATGAATGAGGCAAGTTTGATGGAAGAATGCTGTATCAATAATCTAAGGCATATAGGGGGTACGCGCAGTTATGGTGTTTCTCTGGGCGGGCTTATCGTTCTAGCTATCCCTCCCCACTTATCGTTCTAGCTATCCCTCACCATATGAATAGTGAGTGACCCCTAAAGAATATAGGGCCCTTACCTACCACTTGGCCAGCTAGCTAGACTCCATCCTTACCGATGCCTTACCACTTTTGGTCGGCTATCAATACTCCACATTTTGCACATCCAGGTTCACCAAACTATTTATTACCCTATTATTATAAAAGCTTTCCCTCTAATGAGCCAGTAGCGTTATCGTTCACCCGTTGATTCGGTTGCCCATGTTTTTGACCCATAACCTGTTGACTCAGAGCGTCTAGTCGCAAATCCATACGCAGATTCAGTTCGTTGTCCAGATTGAGTTTAGTGACAGATATACGGCATAGGGGGTCAATAGGCTCCAACAGCATACAGGGATTACTTAGTAATGGGTAGGTCGTAGGGGGACGCCACAAGAGGAACGAACGAGTAGCGTCACTAAGTTAGTCTTACGCCAGGCTATCGAACATCGCTCAAATGCGGATCGCCTAGAGTGACCCATGCGGAAAGATCCGAAGCAAATCGACTGAGCGGTGTGACAAGGGCGCTTAAACCGGAAACTGAATGAATGGCTGATCCAAACCGACACAGAATATGGTATATGGAATGAGCCAGAAATGAAAGAACGAAGTAGGCCCGCTCGAAAGAGCTCGACAAAGCAACCCCCGAGCATTAGGGATCCAGAGTTTCGCGCAGGACTGGGGATGTCTATATCCCTGCGTTACCTGGAACACGGTAACACACCTCGGATTTCGTACCGAAGCCCGAATCGGGCCTCGTGGCATCGTAAGACGAACGCCTCAGGCGATTGAGCCATCTCCATGCGTAAGCAAAGTGCATGACGGATGAGTTGTGCTCGCGGTAGTGGGTGAACCAACACGCTAGGTTCCGATCGGACCATTCAATTGGGAAAGGAATCGGATAGGCCAGGGACCATCCGTACGACCGGTGATAGAGGAAGGCCTGCTCTCCACGGCCGACGCCTTACCCACGGGCCAGGCTCGGGGATTGACTCAATTTATACGTTAGCTTTGGAGAGAGGGCATTGATGGGAGTGTAGCTCACCGAAAGAACGAGGTAAGGGCATCAGCTAAGACGACGTTGATTGAAAACACAGGACCTTTAGGTGCTCGACCATAAGGTCCGGAGGCGCTCGACCATAGCTAATTACTGCCAATTACTTATTTTACCCTCTAAAATAAGTAATGAGCTGTAATTAGCTTAAGTAAATTGAACCTTTAGGTGCTCGACTGATAAGGTCCGGAGGCGCTCGACCATAGCCCCACCCAATAAGCATCAAGGAAGCAGGCTCGACTGGCCGCCATCACCTTTAGGTGCTCGACCACCGCCTTTTAGTTACTTATTTGACCCTCTCAAATAAGTAATTAGCTTAAGTAAATTGAAGAGGACCTTTAGGTGCTCGACCATCCGCCCCCCACCAAATAAGTAAATTGAAGAGGAAATTAGGAAAAGTGATCAAAAGCAAAGTTTAAGGTCAATTTTCAAATTCAGTAACTAATGTACATACTTCAGTAACTAACCCTCTTATATATAACCCTCTTATATATGTTAACGCTATCCCCTTCGTTACGCCTTCCCCCTATAGAGCTGCTATAGAGTTGTCCCACCTCACCAATAGCAAGAATTCGGGATCTATACTCTCCCAAACCTAAGTAACTCACTGCCTTATTCTCTGAGTCGTTTTTCTCTGAATTGAGGAGGTGTATAAATAATGGGTTGGGGATGTTTATTATAGCAGTTGTTCCCTGGCAAAGGAGGAATCCGGATGGGCAGGTCCGGTGGTAAAGAGAAAAGCCAACTGCGGTGGTAAGTACAGTGGAAAGTGCGGTGGACTGAAAGGGCTATGAATCGTTGTATTTCCCCACGCTAGTGAATGAATAGAGTGAGTGAATAGAGTTAGTGATGTATGTGACTATTGGGGAGATAGCTAGCTATGTCTGTTACTATCGGGGAGATGGCTAGTTATGTGACTAGAAGGATTGATTTCTTGGGCTGGTCAAGGAAGGCGTAACCTTGTCACCCTGGATCTTGTGACGTGACCCTAGTAACCCTTCCTAGAGAGAGTAATGAGACTTAAAGTACAATAACTCGTGCTTTGAATCCTAACTGTTAGGGCTTTCATTCCGTAACCATTTTCGAACGCCTGTGACCTTTCTTATAGATATTTCTTTATATGCTCCCACATAGTGTCCTCAGGACTGTAGCAGGTCCATTGAACCTTTACTAGGCCGATGGCTCAGTCTTGGAGCACCTTGATATTCCTAGTTTAAGTACCAGTTCCAGGTCCAGCAGCATAGACAGAAGCGGATCCAGTTGAATAAGCAGCTGATTAAGCCATTGACGCAGTAGCTGTAGGATAGGAGGGGGTCTCGATGCATGCCTCTGGAAAACTACCGCAACATAGGCTGGCTTATAAGCTTGCTATCGAGTCTTGTACGCCCGAAGCAAGGACCGGTAGGGACGGAGTCACTCACTATTCATATGGTGAGGGGCTCGACTGATAAGGACCTTTAGGTGCTCGACCAAAAGCTAGTTACTTAGCCAATTACTTATTTTACCCTCTAAAAGAAGTAATGAGCTGTAATTAGCTTAAGTAAATTGAAGAGGATGCATAAGCATGCTCGACTGTTAAGGCCGCCATCGAGAGGACCCTTTAGGGGGCTCGACTGATAAGGAGAGGAGAGGTGCTCGACCAAAAGGGAGAGGTCCGACAGGGCTCGACTGATAAGGATGCGAAAGCAGGCTCGACTGTTAAGGATGCGAAAGCAGGCTCGACTGTTAAGGCCGCCATCACCTTTAGGTGCTCGACCATAAGCCCCCCCACCAAATAAGTAAATTGAAGAGGACCTTTAGGTGCTCGACCATCCGGGAGAGGAGAGGAGAGGATTTCTTTCTTGGGAAGGATACTGGCATCGTACACAAGGAATCTACACTCTGAAGTGACTGGCGGGCTGACCCTACCTTCCACATACCCTCGCACCTACCCTCCTCGCACCCGCACCCGGGCCCGAATACGGCACCCGCACCCGCCTGGTAATAGCACGCGAAGCCCCAACCACCAGCTCTCCCCGGGCAGCAGCAAAAGTGACTGGATAGTTTTCTTCTCTGGGGCTTGTCGAGGAAGGCAAAGTTGCACCCGCATTGGTTGTTCCCCTAGCTGTCATTATATATGAATCTACACTATGAATAACTGGATAGATTTCTTCAACTGGATAGCCTTTTCGCAATGATCAATTCCACTACTCTACTTGTCACCGGCTCTCCTGCTCCCCTGCTCCCCTGGCTCCTATGGATAGGTTTCTTTGACTGGGTGGGCTTAGCGCACGTTGCCCACGTTACCCTAGTCGCGTTTTCCCCTATCTTTTGACCTATCTATATGGGTGGGTAAGTCTGGGTGTGGTTAAGTCAAAGTGAACCGCGTTACCCAAGCCTTTGAATCAAGTGAACCTAGCTTTTTCGCCTGCTGGATAGCCTTAATGGTTGTTCCCCTAGCTGTCATTATCATAGAAGTGATTGGATATATTCTCTTTCTTGGAGAAAAGGGATACCGGGCCCGAGGAAGGCGTAGCTTGCCTGGATAGATTGATTGGTTTGATTCGCTTCCCAACCACTAGACCCTAGACCTTGACCCTCGACCCTCGAACTCCGTACCTGCCTCACTCCCGAGTAGCTATCTTTCTCTGTACCACCTAAGCTTCTAACTGTCCTGCTTCACTGCGTGCCTTCCTTCCTCTAGCTCTATGCCCTGCCTCACCCTACTACTTAGTTTATGGATGGAGGGACTGTTGCCTGCCCTTACCAACCCATTGAGTCAGCCCGGAATGCCTAGTGGGTAGACACTATCGCTATTCACCAACCTTTCACTTGACCGGCTCTATTACCTGCTGAACTTAGAGCATTGTTGGTTGCACGGGCGTTCAACAACAAACAAACCACTTGCTGAATGAATCTTAGGAGGTACGACTATAGAATACCCGGGCAGGATGGGATGGGATGGGATGGAAGAATGGACGGAGGTTAACACTTAGAACTTTGAATATTGACCCGCTATGCCCCTGATGCTTACTTACCTTATACTCTTACCATTTCAAGGGACCTCGTTCACCTATAGATACTGCCTGCTCTTACTTACTGCATTGGATCGAATGGTGGGATGGAGGGATGGAAGGGAAGGTCCGGAGGGTCTTGCGCTTCCGAGTGCAAGGACTTCAACATAGAGCATTTTGGACGGGCCTTCAGACAGCTAGGAGATGCTTTCATTTTAGTACCTGTGACATAAATGCTTCTTCTTTCAAAAACCTATAGTATATATACTCTGCCTGCCTCACTTATTTGTTTGGATGAAAGGAATATATGAAATGCCGCTCCGCAAATCGAGTTGACTATAGCAAAATTTGAGTTATCAACCTTATGCCGCCTCCGAACCCTGATCAACACGGGTGTTATATAGCAAAAACCGCATCTGAGAAGGTTCATCGCTACGCCCTTTGACTTTCAAATTATGACACCCAGGCTCAAGCCGGAAGGAATTAGGAAATGAATCGAGTTGGATAAATCAAAATGTGAGTTCGGGAACCCAGATGAAATCAGATGCCTACGAACCCGTCAAACCACGTAATGCCTTTGTCCAAAGCGTGTTTGAATACGTTTTTAGGATTGACCGGACCGGACCAACCTGGTACCTATTGAAGATGGGAATCTTGTATTGTTCCTCAACTGTTGATCTTGGGCCTTTATATATGTCATTTCAGGCAGGCTTTATATTGACTTTTCAATGCTTACTTTATACAGGAAATGGAGTAGCATAGGAACCACCAGTCAAGTCACAGTCCTTGGATCCTTGGAACTGTCGGATTGATTCTATATAGCTAGAACTTATGAAAGAAACACGGCTGGATGGTCAATAGTCAATAGGGTTTTTTCCCTTTCTCACAATTCTCATGCTGCTGGAGGATGACATGGCACGACACGGATTCTCATTTTCACTCCTTTGCGCAGTTGGACAGCTCTGTTTTGGTATGGGATCGTGGAAACTGCTTGGATTGATTCTAGAACCTTTAGCAGCAGATATCGTGCAACTACCGGATGGATTGATTCACTAAAGCCAGAACTTAAGAGAAATCTTATGGAGGTGGGTGGGCACGAAGAACATTGCTATGAACCTTCTCAGCTTCGCACTTTGACTTCACGTGTGACCGTGCTACCAACCTTTTGCTTTCCTTGAACTACCTAACCTTACTTCACTTAGTTGATAAATAGATGGAGTGCTGCCCACCCATGACTTGATCTTAGAAGCACCGGATGGATGGGTCAATTAGCCGAAAGAGAGTTTCCCATTAGCCGCTGATATCGTTGAACTGCCACCAGATAGCTTCTTGATTATGGTCCATCAGAGAAGAGAGGTTGGACGGGCTTCAGACATTGATAGGATATGATGGATGCCCAGACCAACACTGCCAGGATATGCTTTGATCAGACAGATCACACTTACTTAATAAGCGCTTAGGAGGGAGGTACAACTATGAACCCTTTTAGCATGAATGGCATGAAACCTTCTTACCCTTATACCTTACTTCTGTCACTTATTACCTGCTGCCCACCCATAGACTTAGACCTGTTAACCCTATACCCATCGGATGAATGAATCTTAGGAGAAAGGAGGTCAGGTACAGCTATAGACCCGAGCAGATTGATTGAATGGCATTGCAGGCATGATACAACCTTCTTACCCTTACCTCCCCCTTACTTCTGTGTTTCATAACTATATGCACTAGACCAATTGGATGAATGAGGCGCTTAAGAGATATCGAGCGCTAGGAACCCTTCTAGTCTCTGGGCAGAATGGCACGGCACGCACGGATTCTATCATTTACCCATACCCTTTGCGCAGTTGGAAAGCTCTGTTGTTTGTGTGATGTGGCATCGTCTGCCCTATTGATTCATTCATTACTGACAGAACCTTTAGCAGATATACTGGGAACTGCCGCATTGATTCATTACAGCCAGAAAGAACTTCAGAAAAATGAAGGGATGGATGGACGGGCGGGCTTCGGATACAGCAATTCAACTTGATAACCAACACTTGCTGCTAAGACATATTCTTACTTATACCATTAGATACTTCTCTTGTCGGGCCCCGGCCAGTTCTTAATTAAGACCCAACATTCATTGCCAGGATATTGATTGATTGATCCCAGTCAGCTAGGTCACTAGGATATTGACTATTTCTCCTACCCTTGTCTTCTGGGTACCACGTATGAAGAACTTATGGTACCCATGTTCCCGCCGAGGAGCCAATACGATACTCGGAATCCATGAGAACCCTATTGCTAGGAATATGTAATATATAAGAAACTAGAATGTCCATTTCAGAGGTTTCTATCTCATCAGGTTGGTTCAAAATAAGTCAACGCTGCAGCTTCTCTAGCAGCAGTGGATTCTGTTGATCCAGTGGATACATCCGATAGGCCACCCTTTCAATAGCAAATTGACCATCCCATAGAACTGTCTCTCCCTGCTATGTCATTGGTCCGTGTGCCCCGTTCGTTGTACAACCCCCCTACACATCATCTTCCTTCGTCCGGTGGACCACCACATACAGAAACATCTAGCCAGCAGCCAGCCCGCCACCATGTGGGTAAATGTATGATTTGGTAGGACTAAAATGAAAGGATCGCAGAGATTTCCTTCCTAGAATGCAGTGGGTTCTAAGTGATTCCGAGTATCGGCAAGGCTCCTCGGTGAGAACAATAGGTCATAGTGGTACCCAGAAGGTGATATGTGGTACTCATAAGAAGTCATAAGGTAAGGTAAGGTAAGGTAATAGGAGAAAGGGTTAATAGCAATGCTGTGCCAACCCACCCAAGCAAGCCTGTCCAATCTCTAAGTTCTGGTTTGTGAGCCGGTCTAGAAAGGATAGTGAACACAATTGTTGGTAGCATGGGACAAACATGAATTCAGTAGGCCAGCATAATGAAAATGGGTGCATCCTATATAATCCTATTGATAAAGGCCCGATATGACATAGGTAGTATGGAGAAAGAACATATATAAAGGCCAGGCGCGGAGCGGTGAGGTGCGGAGCAATAAGATCCCCATATCAAATTCCGGTTTGGTCTGTGTAATAGATTCTTCGTGAGTGCTGCATCCGAAACAAAACATAAGTCTTCATGTGGGTTATGCCCAAGCCCGTAAGTTCTCAATGTGGAGTCTGGCTGTCTATCTCCTAACTGTATTCAATCCAAGTTGGCTGTTAACACGATTGGCTGTTGGTCGCTTCGTTGTAGGTCGAAGAGAAAGTCAAAGTGTAGGCTGAAAAAGAAAGGTAAATATGCTCTAAGTGCCCAAGCCCTTGCAATCTAAAGATTCCGGCTATATGAAAAAAGGGTAGTAGTTCCCACCCACGCCACGACTGAGCTGTCCAAAAGAAAGTCATCCTGTAGGTAGGCAGAGAAATCCCTCTCCTTAGCAGTCGAGTGTACTAACGCACCCTCACCCATCGGAATGAGTGAGTGACTCCGTCGATGGCGGCCTTAACAGTCGAGCCCCTGCCGGTCCTCACCATCGGAATGGTGAGCCCCTACCGGGCCCCGGGGATTGGGGTGGGTGGGTAAATAGTGGTCGAGCCCCCTAAAGGGTGATGGCGGCCTCTCGATGGCGGCCTTATCAGTCGAGCACCTAAAGGTCCTTTTGGTCGAGCACCTAAAGGTTAGGGTTTACTTATTGGGTGGGGGGCTTATGGTCGAGCCTGCTTGCGCATCCTTAACAGTCGAGCCTGCTTGCGCATCCTTATCAGTCGAGCCCCCTGTCGGGTCCTTGCACTAGGAAGCGCAAGCCCCTCCGGGACCTTCCTTTCTCGACGTGCATCTGCCTTTCTCGGATTGTGAAAAGAAAGTCGCTTTACTGTCCGTTCTATGCTGTTGAGTATTGACACATTGAATGTTGTTCTCCCAAGTGTTGTTCAAGACTAGAATATCATCCAGATAGGTGATAACAAAGCTCCCAAGGTGTGGTCTTAAAACATCATTGATAAGCCGCATAAACGTTGCAGGGGCATTAGTGAGAGCGAATGGCATCACTAGCCATTCATAGATCCCGAACTTGGTCTTCAAAGTTGTTTTCCAAGTGTGAGAAGCATCCATCTGAACTTGATGGTAGACAGCAATCACATCCATCTTGGTAAAGAAGTGAGCCCCATGCAAGTGGTCTAGCAGATCATCTATCCAGGGCAAAGAGTACCGGTTTTTGACAGTGGCTTTGTTGAGGGCCTAGTAGTCAGTCACAAGGCACCATTCATTGATCTACTTCTACTTATTCGGAATGATGAAGGCATGAGAGGCACAAAGAGACGACCGTGGCTCGTTATGGCCCAACTACAATAGCTCCTGGAGTTGGTGTTCAATCCCCTCAGCCTCACGAGGAGCAAGGCGATATGAGGGGGCATTGGGTCAAGATGCTCCAAGGATGAGATCGATGGTATGTTCAATGGGACAAGGAGGAGGGAGGCCTATGGGAGGCTCAAGGACATCAGCGAACTCAAAGAGTAAAGGGGCCATGTCCTATGGAACCGGGTGGGTAGTATTATCAGGTTCGATAAGGCACACCAGACACAGAGAGATGCATTTGTTAAGAATGACTTGGTGAATGATTTTATTAAAGGAGAGTAGGAGTCTTTAGCGCAGAAGAGGTGAGGAAGCATGTCCGGCCATCTTACTGAAGGTGATACTGATTAGTGCGGGTGTGATAGATAGCTTGGCGTTGAGTTTGATAGGGAATGCCATGTAGAAGGTCAGCACAATCAAGAGGAGACACATCGCAGACCATGGTATCATGAAAGGGACCAATAGCGAAAGCGATGACACAACGTTGGGACACCATGACGCAAGGGCCATCCTTATGGACCCATCCCAGTTGATAAGGCATTAGGTGAGGAGTGGTGGGGAGATCAAGGTGCTGCCCCAGGTCTTGAGTGACAAGATTCTACTGACTCCCATTGTCCAGAATCCACATAGCAAGAATGTGTTTCATTTTACAATTGTGAGTCAATAGGGGGGTCGTGGAGGTCGCATCATCATCAGTAGTCATGAGGAGCAAGGAAGGGTCAGGGGCTATATTCTTATTGAGTGAAAATACTTTAGAAGGCGAGGGAGTACTAGTGGAGGCCTCAAGAGTATAAGCAAAGAGTGCTTTAGTAGGATGTTGACTCTTGAGTGCCCGACACTCAGCATAAGAGTGAAAATGAGAACGGTGGAAGGTACACCAAGGTCAAGATTTGGGAGAGGTGGGTGACGCAGGGTTGGAAGAGGAAGAAGGAGTAGGGCAGGATTGAGGAGATCGAAGCTAGGGAGACACTTTGCGCTCAACAACAAGAGCCCGTAGAAAGGCATTGTCCAAGGTGGTACTGTAAAAGGGCTCAAGTTCTCTTGAAACATAATGAATAGACCATAATGAAATTTGGGTATAAGTACCCCTTCTGGATCATGGATGTGGAGGTGGATATGGAGCTTGAAAAAGAGGTCGATGTAATTCTACACTGACTGACCATTCTGTTGTCGAAGCTGCAACCATCTAGACATCAAGTTTTGTCGATGCCCCAGTGGATCAAAGTGGTTTCGCAAGGCCTGGCGGAAATTGTCCCAAGTCTGGAGAGGATGGGAGGCAGAGGTCAAGGAATAAATGGACTGCCAATCCACCACCAGATCGGGCTGCTCCAACTGAGCATCTCAACTAGTCTGAGCAATGGCTTCAAGATGAAGGCTAGCAATCTAGAGCTTAGCTTCCTCATCCAGATCTGGAGTTGTCTTGAAGTAGGTAGAGAGACTGGGTATCCATGAATTAACCATTTCCTCATTCATCTGACCTGCAAACTTCAACAACTAGAAATGATTGTCCAGCTGGATGGGAGCAGGAGTGTGCCTCTATTGTAGGCACATAAGTTCATTTCACGTTATGGCTAGATCCAGGATTGAACCAGATGACCCATAATGAGAATCCTCAGGGGTCGCTTCTCGTTTGGGAGGCATACTGAAGGTGTAGAGAAACCCTGGGATAGGAATGAAGCATTCAGAGACCTTACTTAGTCAATGGAGCAAAGTGGTTTATGATTTCGTCTCAGAGGCATTCAACTCATTTGGTAGATCAAAGTCCATGGCCTCGGGTTCACTCGGCTAGCGTATTAGATTAGCCGAGTGGATTAGACGTACTGGGGATCCTGGGTGACGTGTACTGGGGAATGCTGGGAGACTGGGGAGACCGCGTATTGAACTGGGGGGAATGGCGGGCTGTTGACTAATGGGTACGAAAGCGTGGAATGATTAGAGCTGAAATAAAGTGAATCATCAATCAAATCAGTTTCTTGCTTGCGAAGCGTCCCACCAACATACCCAGATCGAGTGTATTCGTTCCCATCCAGGGAATATTAGCTTATCGCCTACCTCTGCTACAGAGAAAAACAGAATCTACTCCAACAAACAATAGGTGAGCTCAGTGCTTAAACCAAAACTGCTCCTAAAAGTCCTGACTCTGGCTCTCAAAAGAGAATAGCTGCTATCCCGTACTAATCCTGTTCCAAGGCCACCTTTGCACTCTCAAATTGACCATCTGTTTTCACGTTCTTCTTATCTCTATAATCCCGATAGGCCACCTTTCATTATGAAAATGACCAGTTACTCTATCCGTCCTATATTTGAAACGGGCTACTACCCCACGCCTTGAGTCAGTTTCTATCGACCCTGCCTGCCTCCTTCATGGGCCACCTTTTCTTAGTGAAATGACAAAACTCTATCCGTCCTCTATTTTAGGGCCCTTACCCTATACCCTTTTGCAAGCTATCGACCCTGCCCTCCTTCCCGATCGATTTTCCGACTTTGCTCCGATTCGGAGATGCGGAGCTGTGTTGCGGCGATGTGTTGTGGAGATGCGGAGATGCAATTCTAGGTGCGGCAATCAATGTGGGCGCTTTCGAAGGGAAGAAAGTAAGCCCAATGGTAAGAGAGAGCCGCCGTGGAGGCCAAGAGATTTTGAACCTGTCGAGGCGGGATCTTGCGGTAATGAATTATGTACGTAATTACACAAATTACTAATTGAAAAAGAATAAGAGTAGAAATTCAAGGCGATGGCGGCTGCTTTATTTATCTCCCAAAGTCTGAGCGTTCCTAAGTGACTTAAAGTGGGGGGAATGTGGGTACAGCAAGCACTTCGAACCTTTTGACTATTTGCTGCCTATTTACCTTTACCTTACCATTTAAAGGGACCCTTTTCTCTTTCACCCAGCAGACTACTTACCTTTGTAATGCCCCAAACAGCCAGCGTTCACCGGCGTAGAGCTCTTGGACCGCCTTCCATGCAGCATTCACGGGCCTTCAACAACACTTGCTTGAAGAATCTTATTAGACTCTGCCTACTTGCTTTACTTAAGTGCGACCTACTATTACCAACCCACCTGGTTCTTTCTTTTGACTTTCACTGCTGCCTAACTTACCCAACCTTTCTTTGTGATGCCCAAACCTATTGCTTGAATAATGTGGGCAGCACTGTTGATATTGTTGGGGGGGAAAGGCCCGCAATTGATTGATTATAAGACGGCAGCACCCTATGATTGCAAAACCCCAGCTTTGTTTAGTGCTTTCAGAATCGACGAGGGTTCAGGCCGTACATACCCCCTTACCATTATTGTGCGCTCAGGCTTCTTCTTTTAGAGACTTCTTATGGATATGATCTTGACCCCACCCAATATATAGGAGTTTATTCTTTAGCATCCCACCAAACCTTTAGTATTAGATAGATTCTTGCTTGATACCCCGACCAAAATAGAGGACGGATAGAGTTTTCATACTTGCCTGAGTTTGAATGCTTGCTTGCTGGCGGGCTTTATGCAGGCGGGCAGGCTGGTTAGCTTGCTTGTTAGCTTGCTTGTTACCTTGCTGGGAAGCTGGAGGGATAGGGAGCTTGAGCTGGCCGGGGAGCTGGATCGGGAGCTGGATCGGGAGCTTGAGCTTGGGAGCTGGTTAGCTGGGGAGCTGGAGCTTGGAAGGAGCTGGAGCTGGATGGTTAGCTGGCTGGTCGATGAACCGGGCGGGGCTTTCTCACTTGCTGGATAGACCTGACAACCCAAGGAGGCTATAGAAGTATCGAATCCAATCTGCTATGGGCATATGTTATTATGCTTGCCTTATGACTTTCCTTACTATCAAGGTAGGAGAGCTTGCCTTAAAGGTACTACTCCAGTCTTCTTTACTGCCTTATCTATGGAATGAAATGACGGAAAACTATCATATATAAAGAAACTTCCTATTGATGAAGCCAAAACTTATGATATTGAATCCCCCACCCAATAAGCATCAAGGAAGCAGTAATTACACCAGAAATGACATATGCCCATATATGCTTGTCATCTCCCTCATTCATCAGAGTGGGATGGAATCATTACATATATAATATGATGAAGGCATATCGCTACTGGAATGTGAGCCATTTCTTCATGCATAATGACATATATAGTCGTTTTCGGGTGGTATTGAGTTATGTCGTAATGACATATGCCCATAGCAGCATTATCTGCTAAAGCGTAATGACATATATAAAGAATGAACCAATCTCTCCTCTTCAATTTACTTATTTGCCCCTCAAATAAGTCAAAAAATGGTCGAGCACCTCTTCAATTTACTTATTTGCCCCTCAAATAAGTCAAAAAATGGTCGAGCCCCCTAAAGGGTCCTTACTAGTCGAGCGTGCTTACGCATCCTAAAGGTCCTCTTCAATTTACTTATTGGGTGCCCCTCTCAAATAAGTAACTAAAAGGCGGTGGTCGAGCCCCCTAAAGGGTGATGGCGGCCTCTCGATGGCGGCCTTAACAGTCGAGCACCTAAAGGTCCTTTTGGTCGAGCACCTAAAGGTTCAATTTACTTATTGGGTGGGGGGGCTTATGGTCGAGCCTGCTTGCGCATCCTTAACAGTCGAGCCCCCTGTCGGGTCCTTGTACGTGATTCCAGTCATTCTTTATATACGTAATTACGCTTTAGCGGACAATGTTGCTATGGGCATATGTCATTACGCATTTCCCCTGCCGAGCAGCCGATGCTGCTTGATATTATAGCGCGTCATTACGCTTTAGCAGATAATGCATATATGGGCATATGTCATTATGCATTTATGATTATTTCATTCTGAAATGCATATATGGGCATATGTCATTACGCTTTAGCGTCGTATGGGATCGTAGCTCTTTTCATCGATCGTACCCTATATCTCGTATACAAAGATATATCTCATTATATATGTAATTACGCCTTTCTTTTTTGTTGACATTCCGTCGCGGTCGACCGCTTGAATATTTGATCTATATTATATATGATTCAACGGATCTATATTATATATGAGTCTAACAGATGCGGTTGGCCCCGTTCCTACCATTAGGTTGCATGTCAGAGGGATGCTGAAACGAAAGACCATGATCGTTTCTATTTAGATGGGCTCATGGTGGCAAAGAACGAGCTTACATTTCCTACTTCACATCGATCTGAAAGGGGTGCCTGCCATCTATCGGCCCGAATATCTGCTTTTGGATAAGTGAAGTGAAAGAGGATTAACCTTTAGGTACTCAATCTATCGTGGGCGCATTTTGGATACCAGCAGGCAGCCATCGCTCTTTTCCGCCTTTGGGATGAATTCCTAAAGTGTGACAAGCATGTGTGGTTCCTTAGGACTGATCGGCGAAAGGCCCCCTAGCCATTTATAAAGTGCTCTCGATCTTCGTATGCACGCTCTACATCTTCGTATGCACGCTCTACTAAGGAGATAACTTGTCGGTCGGGGAATTACTGAATTAGAAAGAAAAGCTCGATCGAAGTGTAGGCCACTGACACTATTATGGGAAATGGAGCGGATCAACCATAGGAAGTTGAGAGCCGAACCCCTTTCCGATAGTTTAGTTCTACCAATGTTATGATTGCTATTATAAAGAAATGCTTGGATAGTGTGCCCCATCACTCCCAGTAGCAGCTATATCCCCTCAGTAAGCGGTTTCCTCTCCCTAGCAGACATAGGAGAATAATCGATTAGCCCAGTTGGAATGACAATCATCGGAGCAACCCTTTGAATGGAAGCAAACGTAGCTGGGTCGGATCACCCCTCTATCTCTATATATAACGCATGCAGTCATTATTCATAACTCGGATCAGTACTTTCTTTCATGGGTGGGACATAGCTGGCAGGGCTTACTTAACCGAATACATGGAATTGGGATCTCTCTCGCATGCATATATCTCTATCAGGAAAGCAGCCTATCTATCTACTATCTTCAAACTTCTATTCTCGTTGGTAGGAGTGGAAAAAGAAGAAGAATAATTAGCGTAGCCGGCAGCAGGAGGAGCTGTACACGGAGCATCACATCTTTGTTACGCCTATTCATCGTCATCCCTATCTCCATCGTCCGAGCATCATTACTCACATCTTTGCCAGCGGGTGGATCCAAGGATCAGTTCGTTAGTGCGGTAGGTTCATTTCGTCATCATTTCGTGACCAACCAATACTGTTACGGAGAACAGCTTTCTATTTCCGGTCGGAAAGGATCCAAAAACATAGCTAGGCGGAACTTACTCAATGGCGGGTAACACCTTATAGGCTCACTGAGAACACCAACCCGCTCACCGTAGTAGTTGCTCCACTGGCTCACCCGGAAAGGGACGGTAGGAGCTGATTAATGAGCTCGCTGGTTCCAGTGACACCTGCAAGGAATGAGCTTGTTGGTCCTGTCCTTTCCTTAGGCTTGCTTACTGGTCATTCAATAGGCTGGCTTATGAGCTTGCTATCGAGTCTTGTACGCCCGAAGCAAGGAACTGACTGAACCTAAACTACCACATGCTCATATATAACTAACTACCACCATCGGTCTGGACTTCAGCATCCATCTGCACACCCTTCCAGGTCTATCCTTTGAAACCTATCAATGTTCTCTCACCACTATGTCCTCTCACTGGACTTCCTTCTAGCATCAATCCTCTTTCCTTAGCGCATGCCTGCCCGCCTATCTTCCTTTCTCTCTCTTACTTACTGCTTTCATGGGACATTGGTCCTATCTGTTCGGTGGTGTTCGCTCCGGCATAAGCGAGCGAAAAATGGTTTGCTCTTTCCTCTCCTCTTCAATTTACTTATTGGGTGCCCCTCTCAAATAAGTAACTAAAAGGCGGTGGTCGAGCCCCCTAAAGGGTGATGGCGGCCTTATCAGTCGAGCCTGCTTGCGCATCCTTATCAGTCGAGCCC
>Ga0115842_100446_pt1 | contig 16513 bp, 15 predicted proteins | sample InSIn2SAF170_2_FD_83856 | JGI IMG/M metagenome (GOLD analysis project Ga0115842, IMG submission 83856)
GTCCGAGTTCGCTTTACTGAAAAGAAACAGTTTTTCAAGGCAAACATGGAGAAGGTCGTCAAGATTCAGAGCATTGCGCGTGCAAGAATTCAAGGGCAAGCGTACAAGAGTCTCACCTCGGGCAAGAATCCTCCTGTGGGCACTCTGAAGGGCTTTGTACACCTTCTTAATGACAGCGATTTCGATTTTGAGGAAGAGATTGAATTCGAGCGATTACGCAAGACTGTTGTACAGCATGTCCGACAAAATGAGTTGGCCGATCAGTACATCCAGCAGCTCGACATCAAGATCGCTCTCCTTGTCAAGAACAAAATCACCTTGGATGAAGTCGTCAAGCACCAACGTCACTTCGGTGGTCATGTCGGGACATTGCTGCCAAACTCAGATCTCTCCTCGAAAGATCCTTTCGATTTGAAAGCTTTAAACAAAGAATCTCGAAGGAAGCTCGAGCATTATCAAGAGCTATTCTTCCTTCTACAAACTCAACCACATTATCTGTCTCGATTATTCCGAAGACTTCGGGAGCAAACAACTGCAGAGAAGGAGTGCGAACGCATCAAGCACTTGGTGCTTGGGCTCTTCGGATATTCTCAGAAGCGGAGAGAAGACTACTATTTACTCAAGCTGATAGTCACATCGATGAAAGAAGAAGTCGATAATGCCTCAACGATGGAAGACTACCTGCGAACTACGACGTTCTGCAACCGAGTCTTCGCGGCATACACGCGATCACCTCGAGACCGGAAATTTCACCGCGACCTGCTTGGTTCACTCATCAAAGAGAACTTTGTTGACAATCAAAATCTCAACCTTGAGAGTGATCCATTGCAAATATACCTATCTGCAATCAGCAACGAGGAGTTGCGCACAGGACAAAGAAGTCGTCGCGATCCTAATGTACCGAGGGAGCAAGCAATCAGAGATCCAGAGACACGGGAGACATTCATTTCCCACATGCAAGACCTTCGCGATATTGCTGATCAATTTTTCCTGTCTCTTGATAACTGCATCAACCGAATGCCCTTCGGCATCAGGTACATGTTACAGCAAACATACGAAGTTCTGTGTCAAAGATTTCCAGAAGAGGAACCGTCGTTTGTACTGCAAATGGTTGGTCAGTGGGCGTGGCGGGCTTATCTACAGCCGGCATTGCTCGAGCCTGAAAAGTTCGGTGTAGCGGACAGAAGCATGACGCAAGAACAGAAAAAGAACCTTGGAGAGGTGGCCAAAGTCCTTAATCAAGCCTCAACAGGTCGTGAGTTCGGTAATGAGAACGTCTACCTTCAACCACTGAACAACTATGTGAGGGAGACATCTGCACGGTTCAGCTCTCTTTGGGAGCGTGCCATGTCAATTCCATCGGCCGAGCACCACTTTGACATTGACGAATTCAACGACCTATACGCCAAGACGAAGCCGACACTTTATGTCAAGATGACCGACATTTTTGCCATTCATCAATTGCTTGCCTCGGAAATTGCTTCGATATGTCCGAATCCTGATGATGTCCTTCGAGAAATCCTTCGCGAGCTGGGAAGTGTAAAGAGCAACGAAACCCAGCTCATGAACGTCAGCTCTTCAGACATCATGCTTACATTGACACCAAAATATTTGGACACTCAAGATCCCGAAGCAGACGTGAAAGCACTTTTCACCGAGACAAAACGTTGCGCGTTGTATATCATTCGTGTACAACAAGGGGCGAACTTGCTCGACATCCTGGTTAAGCCAGTTACTGAAGAAGATGAGGACAAATGGGAAGCACTCGTAAATGACGAACTCAGCGCGACAAGCAGTAAGCGGATAGCGTATGCCGAAGCCAGTAACACTCTCGATTTCAGCACTCTCTCATACCATGATCTCAAACGGATTGCTCTGGAAAATGTTCTTCAACTTGAATCGATTGGGCGGCTCACCAGAGTCAACCAGTATCAGGATCTCCTCAACAACATTGCAGTGGACATTCGGACCAAACATCGTCGTCGCCTCCAACGACAACGAGAACTCGAAGGTGTTAAGACAACCCTAGCTCGACTCAACGAGCAAGCAGTGTACCTTGAGCAGCAATTGAAAACCTACAACGATTACATTGAGCAAGCCATGGTCACACTCCAAAATAAAAAAGGCAAGAAACGCTTCCTCCTGCCGTTCACGAAACAGTGGGATCATGAGCGTGAACTGCAACGATCAGGCCGCTCATTCAAGTTCGGATCATACAAATACTCAGCTCGAACACTAGCCGACAAAGGCGTCCTCGTCCACTGGCGCGGTTACACCGAGAATCAATGGTACCGCGTCGACGTGACCATCTCGTCAAACGAAGTCGGCTCTTTCACCATCGACGGCTCAAGCGGCAACATGATGATCCCCGGAGCCACAGCCACGGTACCGCTAGATGATCTGCTGGGTGCACAATTCGAGAACCAACAGTTTTTGGAGTTCTTTGAAGGGAAGTGTTTGAGAGTTAATGTTAACCTGTTCCTGCACCTGATTATGAAGAAGTTTTACAACGAGTAGTGGTCGAAGGTTGACAGGCAAGGGTTATTGGTGCTTTGAGTTGGATGTTATCGGTGCAGGAGGACAATAAGGACGGAAGGCAAGGACAGATATTAAGATTATAGATGAGGCAGGAAACGACAATTTTATTGCATAGCGGTATATTCAGGATAGGCGCTCGATCGTGGTGTTCGCTTCTGGGTTTGGGTCAGGGTCTGTCGAGAGTTCGAGTACTTTGCATACAACATAGTAGCTACGGAAAAAAGGACATGAATTTCTTTACACGACCGTCAGGAATTATAAAATTGAACCTTTTCCGTTTCCATGCCGAACAATAATGTGTGGTACGCATGTTACACACAGTATCGCAGCAGTTGTAATAGTATCCTATATCTAACACGAACAAAAGACTTGAACAAGCCATAGACGCATGTTTATATTGGTCCACCATATTTACCATATCTACCATTATAGCACACGGTGGAAAACCCATGCTATTTCGAAAGTTCCTCAGAGCACCACCACTACTACACTGAAGATAAGTAGACCACTTTTAGGGGGGTCGGAGTATGTATGTATGTATGTATGTATGTATGTATGTATGTATGTATGTATGTATGTATGTATGTATGTATGTATGATAAGCAGCGTATGCGGCGTATACAGCGAATGGAGCAAGGTTGATGATGAGGTGAAGGGTGAAAGAAGGTAAAAGGACTGGCTCCCAGCGGGCATCAAACAAGTGCGCAGTTACTGCATCAGGAATATTCCACAGACCACATTTAGGTTTGACGTCACTCTTTTCTCGTACTGTATATGTACTGAGTAGCATGATGTGCTTGCTTTCCTTGCTGTCTGGTGAAATGAGGGTATCAACCTAAATTTACTACGTGGTGGAATCCACGGGTTCATTAGTGCTGTTTAGTGCGCTGTTACCCGACGCTCACCGTGGGACGTGCAATGCTGGGCTTGGGTTTAGGCTTGTCCCTTGGGTTTGGGTGTATCGGAGGACTTGCGTGTAGTCCTAGGTATATAGTCTGCGTTCTCAAGTTTATTAATACCGCTTCGGAGAAAAAGAGAACGGTTCTTGTATCTGATGCGGCTTTCAGGCTGGGCTTAAGACAAGGTATATTAGCAGCAATTGATGGGCAGGAATAACATGGGTGAGAACAAGGCATGAGTCATGCTTTAATTAAAGCAAATGGAAGCATATATTGTTATGTACTGTTCTTCATGCTAGAACTATGTTGTATTCATTGCGTGCACGCTGGTGGAACGCAGTATGTTGATTACCGATGGCATATAGCTCAACAGTTGTACAATCAAGGCTCTAGAAACGAATGGATAGGGGGATTGCTCGTGATTGAGCACCTTTGACGCAAGTCGTAATTTCATAAGTGGATTTCCTCGAATCTTGGTATGACAGTTTGTAGTTCACCCGCGCTCTCTCCACGCGTTCAATACTCCTTTCACTCTTCAGGACCCAGTTTCATCATGAGGTGAGACTCTTGTACGCTTGCCCTTGAATTCTTGCACGCGCAATGCTCTGAATCTTGACGACCTTCTCCATGTTTGCCTTGAAAAACTGTTTCTTTTCAGTAAAGCGAACTCGGACGTGTCTGGCCCGAATCGTTGCCTGAAGGAGTTCAATCGCTTCTTCATGCTCTTCGACTTCACTTAGAATGTCACCGACACGACTTCTGCACAACACGCCTCGCACAGCAGCTTGAATCTCGGTGATTTCTGCTTCTGCATTGTGTAATTCAGACAGTGTCTGTCCAGTTTCGTATCGGGAAAGCAGACCTCGAATCGCTGCCTGGACACCAATGACTGAAGACTCATGCTTTCGCAAGTATGCATCTTGAGTAGCAAGTTGCTTGCGCAGGAGTAATCCACGGATCTTGCGCTGTGCAGATATCACAGAGTGCTCCTCTGCTGCCAGAGCTGATAACAAAATGTCTTGTTCGATGCGAAGTTGGTTGCCTCGTGCACAAGCTTGCAACTGGCTGATCGATACAGAGTGAGCTTTGAGCTCTTTCTTGGTGCGTTGAATTTGTGCTCGAGCTTGGATACCTCGGATTGTACTCTGCAGTACAGTCCATGTTGGTGACATCGTCTCAAGGTGATCAAGTGCATCCCCTACATCGCTTCTCACAAACATAGCTCTCACAGCAGCTTGGAGGATAGAGATCTGTTTCTCGTGGTTATGCATCTGGTTGTGATCTCTCGTTACTTGGTCTCGTATCGTCATACCACGGATGGCGGCCTGCAGACATCTTACCTCCTTCTCAGCACGGCGTGTAGCAGCAACTTCCCTGTTTGCCGTACGACGAGCGAGAGATCCACGGATGGCGGCTTGGACATCACGAACGCCTTCTTGATGCTGCCGTACTTGAGTCTTTAGCTTCCGCACTTCCTTGCGTGCACGTGTGGCCCGGAACAGGCTTTGTATCTTGAGGACCTCGTCTTGTTTCGATTTCCAGAATTCTGCCCTGTCTACTTCTCGGCGTCGTTGTAGGAACCCACGAGAAGCTGCCTGTAGGGAAGTAGCGAAGCGCTGCATGCTGAGTTTGTAGTTGATGATTTGTCTGGCCCAATCGCCTCGAAGGAGTGACTGCAGTTCGACGAGTTTATGCTCATGATCCCACAACACATTCATCATATCTCCCAGTCTCATACGAACCAGAGCTCCACGCATCTGACCTTGCAAATCCCCGATCATGGCTTCATGTTCTTGCAACTCTCGGTCGATTCGTTCCTCCTCAGTTTCAACTGGCTCCGGTTCTGGCTCTGGCTCAGCTCCGAAGCTAGCACCCATTCCTTGGAAACTCGGCATACTAATGCCAGCCTTGTCAAGGCCTCGTTGGGTCTGTTCTAGTTCATGGTCTTGAAACTGTAGTTGGCCAACCAGGTTACCGATCCGGAAATCGACCATGCCCTTGCGGTACAATAGCCAGGACAAAGCGTGTATGCAGTAGATAACTTTTGGGATGTTCTTCTTTTCGTAGAGGTCAATAAGCTCGAATCTGAAAAGCTCGGGTAGACCGACTTCTTCAAGGAAACGAAAGAACAATACAATGTTGTCGGAGTGCTTGAATTGTAGCTTGGTATTCTTGAAGATTCGTAGGGATTGGCCAGGATGAAATGCCTGTACGATTTCTGCTAGGGTGACACCATTGCGCAGTGCCTCCTCAAGCTCAACAATCGGGGCAATTGATTGATGTATGATATCTTCAATCCATTCTTTTGCTTCACCGATATGGCAAAGGTACTCGTATGCTTGTAGAAATTGTCGTTGCTTGTCCATCCAATTTCTTTCTCCAAAGCCATAATTCCGCTGCCTTGTACCCTGTCGCAGGGAGTCACTCCTCTTCAGTCGCCGACGATTTTGTAAGCCGGCCACGGATGGCACTGGGCTGGAGAGGGAGAAATCTTGACTCTCGCCATTTTGAGCGAATTTCGATAATGCTCGAAGATGACTTGTGGAAGATTTCTTGAGTTCTTGCAAGTCCGGCGCAACAAAGGGGACTGCAGTTGGCAGCGTGTGTGAGTGTTTTAGAAAAGGCTTGACTGGTTCTAGATCCGGCTCGACCGAGGAGAGTCTTGACTTGGACTCGTATACAGGATTTTCGAGCTGCGCTTGTGGAAACTGATCCACGGTAGCACTTCGTGAGTGGTGTGGAGGTCTTCGACGGCTCAGAGTCGGTGAGGGAGCTATCGATGTTTGTGGTAGAGGTCTTAAAGATTGACGGACATTACGATAGACATGATCAGGGCTGTTTTCCATGCTCTCGGGACCAGCAGTAGTGCCGGTTTGGTATATCTCAATCGCGTCACTGACCCCTCTCTTATGCCCACTTGTCCTCCGCTGCTGGAGGTACGTACTTGCGCTTGGTGAGGTTACGGTATCGGTGCGACCTAGCGTTTCCGGATTTGTTGTGTTTGAGGTGGCCGAATATGCTGAGTATGCTGACGATGCGGTGGAGGTGGTAGAATTGTGTCGAGGGAGCAGGACATCTTGCTGGGCGTTACGTATTTTGCCTACACTGAACTGTGGCATCTTTGCTTAAGATATTGACAATAACGTTGATGACAGTGAAAGTGGTGGCGCCTGCACGGACGCATGTTCAGCTTGTAAATTTAGTGGTTGCTTCGATTCATCGCCGGTGGTCGCGCAGAGCTTTTTTAATGGCCAACTCGGAGTATTGTGCCTCACGTCGTCCAGGGATCAACGGTCTCTTGTCTGTGTGTACGGATGTGGGACCATGAAATATCAGTGCAAGTGATGCTGAGAGTATTTGTTTATGTTGTTCAAAAGCGGGAAGGCGTCCGCTCTACACTGCATTAGTTCTACGCCAAGAAACATCAATCGGTCCACCAGGCACATCCGAACAACCACACCACGCGCGCGTATTGTGTAGGTACCTACCTATGTATGGTATCCAGCACTAGATGTACTAGTATCAGAATGCATAAAGGTACCTATCATTTCAATGACAATTACGTCTCAAACTCCTCTGCACGAAAACACGGCAGCCATTCCCTCAACGCTCTCGCGAAATGATCTCTTGCTATACTGGCCTCATGCGAACCCATAGTCCAATCCAAACAATGCTGTGCATCCTGCAGCACATACCCAAACACTGTATCGTTGCTTGTGCTTACATTGCGGCCAGGAGGTATCTGTGAGATCGAAAATAGGTTCTCTCTGACAGAACCACTGGTTGCTGCTAGTGGTGATAGCTTGCGCCATGGATCCTATTCTCCGGCAGTCCAGAAGACATTTGAAGGCCGCATTGCCTGACCGCCCGTTCGCTGGTTTATCTTTTTCACGGGTGGCAGATCAGGGAGACGTCCACTAGAATAAGCATCGGGAAATTGTCGCACACAAAGTGACTTGCGATATTCTAACGACATGTATCGTGACACCAGAGACTGGGAACTCGGCTTCTGTGTTGCGAAAAGACCTAGCTCAGAGCACAGCTGCCATGTCCAACTTATTCCACCGCTGTCAGAAGCTGTTTTCCCTAACTCGCACTCGGCGCGAACACCTGCATCTGCTACGCGACAGCTGGTGTTGAAATGGTCGTTCACAATCTTGACAAGTCCTGGCCATGATGCTAACCGTTCGATTAGCGTACTGGCAGCCTGGTCAGTCGTGAGGCCGGTTCCCCTCAGTGCCTGCTTCTGTGTGGATGGCGCCTCTAGATAGTCACACAAAGACGCCAGACTATGTGCACCTCCATCAATCCCATAGCTTTGAAAGTAGCTGTAGATATTTGCTATCGCGAGGGCGAAATCCCCGTTGCCATTCTCCTCCGCTCCGGCACCAAGTAGGCTCTGTTTGATAGCAGATGCAGTCTCCGTATGGGATAGTTGATCATCAATATGCAGCATTATCGTGTGCAAATCTCGCGTGCAGTTTGTGTATTGCTCGTCAATCAGCTTGTGATAGATGGAGTCAAGGAAGGTGTCCAGATTGACCTGCAGCTGTACAGGCGCCGATGCGGCATAGGCAGCGAAGAATGTTCCGGGATATCGGCTGCGAGAGACAGCCGCTCGCAAGCCAGAGTACGAACATCCGACCATGACCCATGGTGTGGACGACGGTGTCAATTCAACTCCCGGAAGAGGGGGGGGCTTAAATCTCTCAGCGAAAAAAGGCAAATCCGCCAAACCCTGGTCGAAGGACAGGTAACGCAGTTGTTCCGGGGGAGTGCGTTGGTTGATGGGAAACGGTAGGGAGCGGCCATAGTATCTGACCCATGATTAGTACAATTACTGCTGATACGCCATCAGGGCTCCGATCAAAACTGCTGAAGATAGTGACAAATTGGGCACACAGAGTGACCTACCGATGCTCCCATACAATGCCAATACCATGAAACTCATGAAGAAGGTGTTGTAGGTACGATCTAGAATCGAAGAGGTATCTCCGGGCCGAAGAGTCTGTGTTGATCTCACCAACATCGTGTATGAACACAGGACCGCCAGGTTGGTAGAACTCATCATTGACCCAATATCGATTTTTGAACAAACCGGCTGCGGGATTTCAGTGGTCAATGGGCAACTAGAGTAGATCAGACCCAATCTGGATCCACGGTTTGAATAGATCGAGAGACGTACTGCAAAATATCGCTCTCCTAGTTTCTTGAACTCTGAAATACTCGTCACATTCGAGTCACCATGAATGCGTGAAGCCGACAAGGCCGCCAAATTCTTTGACAAACGAGATTGAAACCCGAGCATGTGACCAAAATAGTCCGACTCGATCATTGGGTCGAGAGAAATGGCTGTAATGGCCACGACTGCCACAATCAAGATGACCTTGTGGTGTAGCATTAGTTGATGCATACCCTGGAACAGTTATCTGCGCTGAACCTTTACCATGAGGAACTATCATCCTTCCTGCTGTGGACAAGGTTGTCTTTTGTGATTACCGTGTCCCGCACCTGCCGAGTTGCTGAGTATCTGATTAGAGCTTGAGCACATAACTGCATCGACTGTATATCCTAGGGCGAGATTGATGTGTGAGTGGAGCGTCCTCAACAGCTGCGCGAGGACCACCACAGCATTGCCGGTGGACGATGTTCAACGGAAGAAGTATGTACCTATCACCACACGCTCGACTCGGACTGCATTGAGTGAGAATCCTTGTCTCGAATGCTTTGCCTGTGCCAGTGGTGCCGATCAATTAGCTTGTTCTGCGAGGTCAAGCTTTGCATAATGCAGATTGCCAACAGCTGTAGATCCCGATCAGAATGTGGAACAAGCTGTCTCCCTGCCCTGGACAACCTATCAATGATGTGCTCAAGCTCACCGTCTTACCACGTGAGCCCTATCTCTGCAGAGCCAGTTGTCCAAAAATCCATCAACTGCATGGCCTTCAGACGTGCTTGTTGTACGTGAGACAGTGGATCACAATGCTTCCAGCGGTTACCGAGGCGAACAAGGACGAAGGGGGAAGACTCATAGCCGAAGAGCATCTTCTGCAGTAGAGGTTCGGTCCCAACTACAGGATAGGCCACCAATTTTGGTGAAGGGATCTGGCAGCTCACAGTTGCACAATGGAGGATATCGTATCCGCACAACTCATCACCTACTTGTCATACCGTAAATGAGAATGTTGACTTCCCCTCAGTTCCTGCATACATGGTCACACCCTTCGCGAAATTCATGTCGGAACGGCCAATAGAATGCCTGGCCGCAGTCTTTGCAGCGAAGCGTGCCTGATATTCGTCTTTCCATCATCGAGGATAAAAAATAGGATTCCCGATCAAGACGTCCACAGAAGCTAGCAGTATTGCATGAAGTTGTTGACAAATTTAGATCGTGGAACTCAGCCAAGTCCTGTCCACTTGCAGTATGTAGTAGAGCATTGCAGGCCAAGTTCGCCGGTTCATTGAGCCCATGGGTGTTCAAAGGATTGTTTTGACGTCAAAATTCGCGACTCGTGAATTGCCAAGCGTCTTGACGTCAAATAACAAACTACAAGTACAGTACAGTACACGTAGCCACATACATGTACAGGTAGTAGGTACTTGTGCATCAGGTTCCGCGAACAAGCAAGGTGACACATCACAAAGTGCAATTGTTTCTCTCATTAGTACTGCATCGGAAGTCTCGCCTCATTGCGAAGGAATCTGCAAGAGCCAAAAGCCCGAACTGAAATGGTTACTAATGAGTGGCATGTGGCCTGAAGGGCTCAACGACGGTGTTCAAGACGCACACCTGCATCTAAGACTTTCTTGCACGACTCCGCCTCTCCCCCCGCTGCAACCATTCTTCAACGAGGTCGATGCCTCGGAGCTGGCATTCCGTGCTACCGTTTTGATGCCTTAGAAGTCACTAAGAGCTCTCTATTCTAGAGCCTCATCCGGAGCGCCAGGGTAATCGAACTTGGGATTGCGTCGTTTCTCTAGTGCCTCGTCTGGAGCACCTGGCCAGTCAAACTTGGGGTTGTTTCGTTTGTCCAGAGCTTCATCCGAAGCACCAGGATAGTCGAACTTGGGGTTGTATCGTCTTCCCAAGGCCTCATCCGGAGCACCGGGATAGTCAAATTTCGGGTTCTACTCGCATTTTTAGCTAGGCCCGAGAAGAAGAGAAGGTGAGTCTAACACGGGGTGCAGCAGTGGCAAGAGCGCCAAGGCCAAGGATGGCCAAAACGACAGATTGAGAGAAATGCATTGTATTGTTGGTCGATAACGAAAGTTTACTTGATCAAAAGATGGAAGTTGAAGGTGCAGAATGATCTGTAGTTGGAGATTGATACCACAGAGAGCTTCTGGACATTCTTATGTTTTCTGGAGTGTGTTCCTCAGATGAACATTAGCTCGATGCACAGAGTTGTTTCTGCTAATGCTTACTCTAGTGGGTGTTCCTATTGAAGAGTACGAATAACTTTCATTGTCAAAGTGGGTTTAGTGAGTTTCTCTTTGAACGGATATTGTGTATCTTGCTTGCTTGCTAGTAGCTTGCTGTAGCAGGCCGGGGATGTGTAACCCTGCTTGTATTATGCAAGTACAAAGATGGGGACTAATGAGTTGTCATGCAAAAGTGGCTGCTCAATGCAAGCCATGTCCAGGAAGATTGCACCAACTGATATGACACACTAGTCATGGACTGTCTTCACCTGATCTGCAAGCAAATACACCCTCGAGCTGACGACATGACCGGGCCTCAAACTCTGATACTGAGGCTTTGACTGGAAGTGGAACATGCATAACGGTCCGTCATAACACCCGAATTACATCGATGCCAGCTGTGTTGGTCATGATTGACATAGAAGTCATGCATTGTCATATCAAGTGATTTTTTTGATAACAGAGCCACGGATGATTCATGTCAAGCGAACATTGCCATTGGCACGTCATAACCTTTGCATGCGTCTTAAGATTTACCAATTGAAACGTCAGCAGCGAACTAGCACTTCCTTAAGACAGTTGGGAGGTTGGTTTGCTGAGTTGGTAGCACGTGAGGAGTATTTCCTTGTCAACCGCTACGCGGTGCTCTTGGTCTTCTTCCTGAGTAATTGATTTCACTCTCAGAAATTGCCTCGAGTTCGATCTGCCAGAGACTCAACTGATAATGGGCTATGTCAGTGTGCCTACTGAGGACGTTGTTGATCCTGAAAATAACTACTCCGAGCATGATCATCAACCAGGTGCTGTTTCGAAATGGAAGACGTTGTATCTCGGCCCAACGTGGTGGCTGACAGCAAAAACTCTGACTGCCATGAATTTGTGCCTCCTTTTGCTCATCGCTCTGAGCTATCTCTTTCCTCGAGCAGGGTTGAACTGCATGTCAGGCCCACCACCTCCTTGGTGTGAGCAGCTATTCAATACCCTTTTGGTATCTTCCACAGCTAACCCGTGGATCACTCGAGCAGCTCCAATACGTGAAGCCGGTATTATTCGTTATGTCAACAAGGTGTACAAGCCGGAGAAGATCTTTCAATCCGAGACCTCGGACGAGGTAGAAGCAGCTTGGGATGATTGGGAGAAAGGTAGAAGCAGATGCCAGGAATTCGTCCGATTGTGCCGGCTAACAAGAGCATCGAACAGAGTTTGACCATCTTATTCTTTTGCCAAAGGACGAAATTGCGGACCGACTTCCCATCACCGTGGATGCATTCCTAGATCCTGGATATGCTGTTTATGGTCTTGCGGTTTACCATCAGCTGCATTGCCTCAATCACATCCGCAAGACGTTCTATGGAGACAAATTCTTCTCTGGGCAGGATCAAGAAAAAGTGCTGTTCCACAAGAGTAAGTAAAACGCATGGCCTTACCTCGATCCTGCTTCCTATGCTGACAAGAATGACGCCCCAAGATCATTGCTTCGATATGCTCCGTCAATCATTGATGTGCCATGCCGATATTGCTATCATGCACTGGTGGAACGACACATACAGCTACGTAGACTCGGCAGGCGTAGTGCAGCTGACAGATCATTATCGCAGTTTGACGCCTTCCCAGCAAGCTGAAGGAGCTTTTGCCAGGTGGGACACAGCGGTCCAGTGCCGAGATCTATATGCCATTAACGTCTGGCTCAAAACACATGCGCTAGATGATGACAAGTACGCTGCGACTGTGGGCATTCCTAAGCTGATGAAGCGAGGTTTCTAGGCGTACCATAAGTGTGAATTTGTAGGTAGGTATCCACCTGTACGAACCACGAAACGATAGAAACCAAGTAGTTACCACCACGTTTCTGTAGACACAAACGCATGGTCCCCAGGCGCTTCAAAAGGCTGTAAGTATTGCCTGCTAGACCGACTGGTCACTCGGGAGTCCATCGTGCCAAATTGTGATATGAAAACGTCTATGCACTCACAGCACAAAAACCCCCAAATCAATTAGACTCGTGCAGCAAGTCGGACGTGAAGCGGAAAGGCAAGGTCCAGTACTCCAGGTGAGTAGGCAGGAGTCAGTTTGGTGCGTGTCACCAAATCCTCCGACCCCCCACCACCTTTTCGTGCCTAGTCCAAGGCTAATGCTAGCACGGACAGAGTCACAATACCAGCCAATGCAACCCAAGCGAGGCCAGAGCTCTCAGCACACGGCACTGTTCTATGAGAGGCCAATGAATGTTAAAACACAGGCTTCTGCTCGAAGATCACGTTTATCTCAACAAGGTATCTTTATATTAATTATGAGGATCCAAACACGTTCCTGCACACTGTTTCCTTGTGGTGCAATTCGATGGCGAAGAACACCTATAGATCAACCTTTGATGACCTTACCGAATGAGCATTGCTACCTATCACAGGACGGTTCTGTACGTACGACATAAAAGCATTTTCGAGGAAGCCTGACCGGGTCGGATCGTCCATTTGCCTCAGGTATGCCTCACTAGTGCTTGTTTGGTTAGCAGACCGTTGAACGCCTCAGGCACAGTGGAGTATCACATGTGCCACATGGCCAACTTTCCAGTATCACCTTTCCCTTACTCCCGACCAACACACTCGTGAGATATGGCCAGCTATCCCTCACAGTCGACTGAATCGCCAGTATGGCATCTTCTTATTCAGTTGACTGGCGAACAGCGTACACCTGCGTGGCGCTTAGGATCGCAGCAACCATGAGCGTCAGCCTGAGCAACACGCCTCTGCTCCGACTTCTCGAGTCAAATGTATGTGGGAATTACTACCGTGTGCATAACCCAAGTCTCATCGCCGTCGACGGCAGCGTCCCTGAAGCGCAATGTAAGGAGCCTGGTGTGCAGAGCATTATCTCGGACCTCAATGGTTCAGCTAGTGTGTTGGCCTTAGTGCCAGGTACGTGTGCCTTGTCACGTCATTGTTGTTTTACCGAATTGATTGACGATCCAATTCCGTGAACAATTGTTGACTCTGAGCAGCTTTGATGGCTGCTGTGCCCTTCCTGGTGCTTAGCAAGTCGACGAATAAGAGACGAGCACTTCTGGTCAACACCCTGGGGACGCTGATGATGTCGCTCTACTATATGGCAGTCCGTAAGTCACTATTTATTGTACTTGAAACAACGATCGACGACTATAGCCGAGCAAAAAGTTTACTTTTACCATTTCTTTGATCCTAGATGGATGTGGCTTAGTGGCCTCTTCAACTTCATTGGAGGTGGAGATTTGGTGTTTTACAGCCTCATTCAAGCTTCGATTGCCGAGTCCGTTGAACAGAGCTCATTGTAGGTCTCAACCCTTTAGATGACGTTCAAACCTCAGTCGCCCAACCGGCTTACTGATTCATGTACAGAAGCACTATATACCTCTATACATCGGCTACTGCTCTGGTGATCAAGGTTCTCGGCTCCGCAGGCAGCCTCTCCATGATGAAAACATCGATTTGGCTGCCTGTGATACTTAGTGTCGTAGCAAAAGCACTGAGCATTCCGACGGTCTTTTTCGTGCAAGGATGAGTGTCCGACCACGCCCACGAAGCAATGGATGGCTATCAGCCCTTAGCCAATAACGACGGTGGCACGCCAATTGACCATCAAATCCCCTCCGTAGTATCTTCGAGATCTTTGAGTTCTTCTTTCTGGCAGTCGGTGAAGGAGCAGCAAGACACTCTGCGTTGCTATATCTTACCCGTTAGTGTCTGTGTTCTTCAGGAGGCCGGTAATAGCTTCCGATACATCCTGCCTTACTGGTTGAGCAAACGGTTCGACTGGAGTCTGCGTGAAACTGGCTGGGTGATGATGGCAGAAGTGCTATCAACTGCGCTCATTGTTGCGATCCTCCCACGTTGCTTTCGACACTTTCAGCGGAGTGGCAGTAGTAAGGACAGAGATCTCAGCCTCGCGAAAATGTGCTTGGGCCTTTCATTTCTAGGAACGTTACTGTTAGGCTTCCGTTGGTACCGATTCTCTGGTGTCATCTCGCTGCTCGTGTTGGCTGGCGGTACAGCGTTCCAGGAATTATATCTGAGTTATGTGACGGCGGGACTGCAAAGAGAAGAGATTATGCAGGTGTATATATTGCTGGCTACAATGTTGCTCGTAGCGTTCAGTTTGTGTGCGTGGCTGATTGCCGGTCTGTACGCTATCTGCCTCCACCTAAACAGTCCATGGGCGACAAGTATACCCTTGTGGCTGGCCTCGCTAGCATTTGCAGCCGATAGAATTCTAATACGATGATCACAACACGCATGCAATTCATCTGCGACCAAGGAATGGTGTGGTTCTTGTCGGAAAGCAGGAAATAGCTTGTGAGCCATGCAGCAGCTGAAGCTACCTGCCTAGTAGATCAACTATTGCAATCCAGTCCTATCACAGAATCTCCGAGAGCCAACGAAATGTGCTCAATTGGCCATGTTCAAGGAACGACAACGACCAATCCGAATCGTGACGACACCATCCGGACGCCAAGGCAAACACCCGCCTTGCTGTCCGTTAGTCCTGCATCTTGGCAATCATTAGATCAGTACCCATGTACTTGTTGTATGCCCATTGAATAGTCAAAACTTGCTCGAGACCTAGGTAATTCCGAAGTTCGCCAAAATACATTGCATGCATGATGAGAAGTACTTGTCCGAAGAGGCCTTTCCAGGAACATGTCCGTCCGCCAGTAGAAAGAATACTTTCTATACATAGAAGTCGTCTGTGAATATATGAAGTAAGCAGGTACCTATGCTACAGCATCATCTCCAACCATCCTCAATAGCATCTACCTACCATGCTATCCTCATCGCGTTCCACGGCGCTTCTAGCCCTTTTGACCATCTCCTTCACCCGCCTCTGCCACACCCAATCTATTCCATTGAACCTCCTGTACCAATTTCCGACAATCCCCTACACAAACATTGAAAACCTTGCCGTCCGCACCAGAGTTGGTACCCTCCTGCTCAACACTGTGACTGGACCACTACAGTATGAGCTTAACCCTTCAACGGGTGCAGCGCCCGCCGTTACTGCGAGCCTAAACGGGCGTGGTCCAGAATCCCTCATTGGGATAGCCGAGACATACCCTGGCTCCGATGTCTTCATCGTCTCCGCAGGCAACTTCAGCTATGGTCCCCAGGTCCCAGGCGGTGTGGCAGGCGTTCCTGGCTCGTTCTCAGCATGGCGTTTCGACTACACCAGCGGCAAGGCGGTCACAACCCAGATCGCTGCGATCCCGGAAGCTAATTCCTTGAACGGGCTCGCAGTCCTCAACGAAAACACGGTCCTAATCGTGGATTCTGGTCTAGGCGCAATTTGGGCTGTCGACACCACGACCGGCGTGCACACGATCGCAATTCAGTCCCCGTTGTGGCTTCCCACGCCGTACTTCTCCCTCGGAATCAACGGAATCAAGATCAGGGGTAATACGGTATACTGGACCAACTCCGCCTTCGGCACTTTTGGTAAAGTGCAGGTGAACAAAGACGGAACCGCAGCAGGGCCAGTCGAGGTCATCGCCAGCGCACCCACTGGCTTGAGCTTCGATGACTTCGCATTGGATTGGCAGGGGAATGCGTGGGTTGCAGGACCACCAAATGCGCTGATCAAGGTGGGGATTGCGAACGGCAATGTGGAGGTTGTGGCAGGCGGAGGTA
>Ga0115842_100452_pt1 | contig 16443 bp, 21 predicted proteins | sample InSIn2SAF170_2_FD_83856 | JGI IMG/M metagenome (GOLD analysis project Ga0115842, IMG submission 83856)
TCGCGGATCACAGCGCGGAGGTACGGGAGTGTTTGAAAATCGGCGAGGGGTTCTGCATCGACAAGTTCGTCGTGCAGGCGGGAAAGTCTGGGATGGGAGCTATAGGGATGGTCTGGGGGCATACTGAGGAAGCTGAGGTCGGAGTGGGCACATGACTTACTGTGTAGAGTTTCGAGCTAGGTGGAAGAAACAAGTCGCTAAGTTCATCCCTGTGGAGTCGGTCCCGGCAAAGATGAGATCCATACACTGAGCAGCTGTTTCATGTGGTGTAATACCCGCCCTGAGCATGCGATTCTGATATGTATCCCCCTCGAGAGATGACTTGTCAGTGGTTACGAGACTGTTGACATACGTGGATACAGTGGCCATGGATTTGTCGACCTCTGGATTAGGAAAGAGTTTTGGAATTGTGCTCTCAAGGAACATGAAAACTGGCGTGGGAAGGAGGAAAAACCTCCCCACAGCCACGAAGGTATCGACGAAACCTGAGGCTGAGAGTCCCGGAGTGTTTCTGTTTTTCGCTTCACCGAAGCCATCGTATGATTCACCAAACAGGTACCCAGATACCGCGTCAAGAGCGGCCGCTCTCGTCAGCTCTAGTATGTTCACTCTCCCGTAGGTTGTCTTCGCCTGATTGATTCTGGCAACCAGCCGCTTGCTGACCTCTTCCAGGGGTTCCTTCGCTTTACTTCTGATCGCAGATGGTGCGAATAGGCTCACCACCGGCTTGGCTCTTACTGCTCTGTGAGCGGGATCGAGGGCACTAAAGATAGATGGGTGGCCATCGATATCGAAGTTCTTGTAGCAAGCTGCCTTGAGGAAGCCTCCACCATCCGTGTATATGGGTGCTAAAGCGGCGCCATCGGAGATGGAGATCTCATACGGACCAATGCGAACGACTGGCCCGTAGATGCTATGTAGACGCGTGATCTGACTGCTTTCATCTCCGATGTAGGAATGGTAGAAGAGCCATAAACGGTTGAGTTTGCAGACGAACGGTCCTGGAACAGAGCGTAGTGGATGGAGGAGGAGCTGGTAGCATAGATGAGTAAGAACCCCAACACTTAGCAGTGTGATGACCAGCGTTGACGGCGAAAGAGAGAGGAGCGCGGCAAGGACCATTGTCGCCGAGGGGTTGACGCAAGGAGGAGAGACGAGGTGAAACAATATTTCCCAGACTGTCAATGGTCAAGCAGCCCCTTTCTGTGCCCCTTTCATGTGATGACAGGTCACAGGAACTTGCCCAAAGACAGACCTTCCTGCCCGAGTCTCTCTCCGCTCACTATACTCTCGTTTCCCTCTTCTCTTGACATCCAGAAACATACTCCATACATACATCGAACATGGCACAAGTCGGCGGGGTTATTCCTCCTCTCAACGAGCGCCCTATCAAGAACACAATCTGCCTTTTCGACGTCGATGGCACCCTCACACCAGCCCGCCTTGTAAGCGTTCATAGAGTACCAATGTGCAGGCAGAGTCTGACTCGAATCCATAGACTGTCTCGCCGGATATGCTCACCCTCCTCTCGCGCCTCCGTCATGAAGTAGCTATCGGTTTCGTCGGCGGCTCCGACCTCGTGAAGCAGCAGGAGCAACTCGGCACTGCGTCAATTAACGTCACATCGCTCTTCGACTACTGCTTCTCGGAGAACGGGCTTACCGCCTACCGCATGGGCGTGCCGTTGGCGTCGTCATCGTTCATCAAATGGATCGGCGAGGACAAGTACAAGAAGCTGGCAAAGTTCATTCTGCGCTACATCGCAGACCTTGACATCCCAATCCAGCGCGGCACTTTCATCGAGTTCCGCAACGGTATGATCAACGTCAGCCCGATCGGGCGTAACGCGTCGAACCAGGAGCGACTTGACTACGAGAAATACGACCTTCAGCATGGCATTCGCACGAAGTTTGTCGAAGCGCTGAAGAAGGAGTTTCCGGACTACGGTCTCACGTACAGTATCGGTGGCCAGATTTCATTTGATGTCTTCCCTACGGGCTGGGACAAGACGTACTGTTTGTCGTTGGTCGAGGCGGAGGCCAAGAGGGAGGGTCCCGAGGCGATCGAGTACAAGACGATCCACTTCTTCGGCGACAAGACGTTCAAAGGCGGTAACGATTACGAGATTTACGAGGACTCGAGAACGACGGGGCACTCGGTCAAGGACCCGGAAGACACGGCGAGGATCATCAAGGAAATCTTCAAGCTATGAAGTGGCGTTGAAGTAATGATGAAAGTAGAATATACACAGTCTTGATGATTGATCGATTCTCGCTCCTAATACCATGATCTGTGTGTGCCGCCGCACAAGTCTCCCAACACTACATCAACAGCCTCCACGCACCTAAAATCAACGCCGTCGTACCCGTGCACACACCGACCAGCCACTGCAGCGTACTGAACTTAACTCCCTCAACCCTCTCCCTCAGCCCAGCGACCTCCTGCTCAATCTTAGTCTCCGTCTCCTTAATCTTCAGCTCTTGCACATTCGCCTCCTCCCTAATCCTACCCTTCTCCAGGTTCAAATCCAGCCTGACACTAGCCTGCGTGCGCTGAATCTCATCCCTCAGCTTATTATTCAACTTGGCCAACTCATTAGTCAGACGCTCGTGGCTGGTACGCGTGAGGGCGTTCTCGCTGGTGTCGAGCGACAGCAGCTCGGTGCGCAGGGCGCTGAAGTCGACCTTTTGCGTGTACGACGTCTTGAGCGCGTCCTCGCGCAGCACCATGGTGCGCGTCAGGTTCTGGATCGACTCCTCGATCACGTCCGACAGCACGCGCATCAGCGAGATGGCCTGCGCTTCGCTGAAGCCCTCATCTTGCAGCCGCTGGATGAACTTTAGCGTGTCGAAGTGGTGGTCGCGCGGGCGCTGGGCGGTCGCGGTGAAGGCGCGGGCGAGGATCGGTGAGGGTGCTAGTGGTAGTTGTGGTGGTGGGCGTTGGAGAGTTGGGTGCGAGAGTGGTCGGCGGGAGAGAGGTCGTGGTGTGCGTTGGGCGTCTCTGTTTGTGAGGGTGGTTATTGTTGTGGAGACGCTGCGCGTGGCATGCACCGGCGTGATGCTGTTGACTACGCTGCGTCTGATGGGCAGGGACGCCCGGCTTAGAGTGAAGGGCATGAGGAAGTTGGTCAGAGTGGTGGACTGCATGGTTGAGATGAGACGATGTATGGACGAAGACGAAGATGAAGACGCAACAACGACGAGTGGGGAAGGATGAAAACATCAATGACTCGTGACCTCGAGGGAAAAGGGGGTGAATTTACAAGGCGGGGTATCGATCGATGCGCGTGTGGGATGGAGTTTTCAGATGTGCAATACGCAGCCAAGCGCTGGTTTGGAGACGAAGTAGGCTGAGTAGGTAGGTCGCAGATTGACATAAGTCTTACTATAACAAACCTCTTGCGAGTACGAAACCGAAAAGAAGAAAAGACACCCCCGGTTCTCATCACATACCACAACTGCTCGACCACATTCCTACAAAGGAGCGGGAATGTTTAGCGGGACGTAAGCACCAGGAATCGGCACTGCATCGTACTGCCTTTCGCCTGGAGCCGCAGGCTGATGCACTAGCTCCTCGAGAGGGCGATGAAGCGGCGGAAAGGTCGCAGATGATCGCTGCTGCGGACTCGTGACAGGCGAGTGAACCTCGATCCTTGGCGGGTCAAACAACTTTGACTGCGCGAGCTTTGGGGTATTCCTGACCGGCGCCGGTTGCAAGAGGAAAGGCTTCTGCACGACGGTGTTTGTCGGCGGTGCGTGTACGTATTGCACAGTGCTGTCGATGTCTTCTTTGGCGACATCGTACTCGTCAACACGAGTCTCCTTTTCTTCCGGTGCATATCTAGCGCTAAAGAGTGGGTTGTAGCCGCCGTCACGAGCCGAAGGTGGTAGCAATAGAGCTGCCGTGTTGGGCGCTGTTTGAGACTGCAACTGGGCTAGATATAGCTCTGCCCGTGCTTCATCTCGCTTGGCCATGCTCTTATGAAGACGGCGCTTGCTCCAGAAGCGGTAAAAGACGATACTGTAAATCGATATTGTGATGACTTCGATGACGATCTCGATGAGTGCACAGAGAAGAGCCCAGTTCTGTCTTGATGTCAGCGTCACTCATGGAGACGTTTATCTCTCAAAATACACACTTGCATGCGACAAACTACGCCATACGAAACCTCGGACCCAAAGAGATGACTCCGGGTATTGTCTTTGCAGCTCCAGCCCCACATATCTTGACCATTGCCGTGGGCTTTGCTAGAGTGCAGAATGCCTGCTCCCACACCCCACATGATGATACTAAAGGTGTAGAATACCACGGAGAATGCTGTGTAGTAAGTTGCAATCTTTTGACCCTTCCTGTTTCCCTTTTTCCAGAATGTGCAAATGACGAACATTGACATGACGAGAGATACGCCGGCAATGCACAGCAAAGTCACCTGGGGCCATATCTTGGTACCTACAGCCCATGGAGGGAGATTGTTGCGCGGAGGAAGCGCTTTCGTAGCGTTGAAGATTGTAAAAGTGGAGGATAGCATGGAGAGAACAATAAGGCTGCATGCGAAGTTGGTACTGCGAAGAACTATCTTCGCAAGCCTAACTCGAACTTTGACTTTCTGAAGCTCAGTCAGTGGTGAGACTTGAACTACTCTCTGAGAGAGCGACGTACAAGATCCTTTGCTTGTTCCTTGTCAGTCTCGCCCTCCCGCTTCTCTAGAGCTTGCTCCTCTAAATAAGTAGGACTCAAAGGGTTTTCCTGGAAGCGCGGACTGAAAGGATTATCAAGATACCTAAGGGGAGCGCCAGGAGTCCTCAGGGCACTTCTCAGAGGCGATCGCGGGGTAAATGGTGTGGCCGGCATCTCGACTCCAAGATCCAAACGTTTAGAATCCCCCATGTATCCAAATCCCACATCGTGCGGTTGCAACTGAGGATGGTGCCAGTTTGTGTGTGGCTTAGGAAGAGGAAGTTGCGAGTTCGGCGCAGGAACCATTGGTGAGACGACAGATGTAGCCTCAGCGAAACGAGGAAGTCGAAGAGACCTGATAGATGGGGCATCTGAGTCGTCTGAATCGGTGGCTCGAGGGCGAACATCGACGGTAATAGCGTCTTCTTTCTTCTGTGCAACGTCCATGACGGAACCGAAATGTTTGTCTTTTGCAGCTGAACATACACACACACACCAGGCTTGTTGCGCAGGCTCGGGGATCACGACAAGATCATCTCATAGTTTGAAGAAAGACAGCGGGCGAGGATGCTAAAAGGTGGGTTGTACATTTCGAGTAACTACTCGACAGGCACGGGGAAAGGCCATGCGGATTACAGGTGCGGGCCAGACCGCTAGCATGGGCGGCTACAGCAGTGTGCAACATTGATGACTGGTTGTGAGGGTGAGGCATGGTTGGATAGAGAGAGGGAGTGGTAGGAAGAAGCAGTACTGTAAGGTGAGGTGAGGTTAAGCGCCCCGGGTGTTTCGCCAATAGAGTGGGGTCACACGTTTGCGACAAGCATGCCCGCCCAATTGACTTTCGCCTGTCCCGCCCTCCCTAAGCGACGGGCGCTTCGACGTCCATTCACCTGTCAGATCGAGTACAGTAGGTAGCGTAACTATGTGACTGCCTTACTCTGTCTGCACCAATCACCGAGAACAAGTCTAGTCATGGAATGCTCTCCGTATTAACTGCATATGCTATCTATGCCCATTATCTGTAGAGTTGAGAGGCGAGCAAAAGCGCTCGCTACATCTATTTCGTGCCCTCAGGCTTCTTCAAACGCCCTGCCCTAGTCGTTGCGCATTAGTATTATGGTATCGTTACTCTCCTTCTTTTACGCCGCCGCCATCTCAATATTCTTCCCCTTGACGCTCCTCCACTCCATCGCCAGTGCGCCGATGAGACCAAGCGCACCCATCGCCACCGACGCGTAAAAGGTTTGAGTGATGGCCTTGTTGTACACCACGAGAATCTCCGCAAGATGAGGTACCAGTTCCGGAGTACTGCGCAGACTCGTTGCTCCCGCAGTGAGGACGGTCGTTGGGTTGATGTCCGGCACTGCCTTGAGGATGCCCTTGAAAAGCTCGTTGTTAAAGACGTTGGTTCCAACGGAAAGCATGATAGCGCCGCCAATAGTCTGAGCAAAAATGACCACCGCAGTGCCAGTCGGGATATCCTCAGCTGGCAGGGCCGCTTGGACTGCAATCATGGGTAGTTGAAGTCCAAGTCCTAGTCCAGCGCCGAAGAGTACTTGATATCCAATCCACATGGCATGTCCGCTGTGTACAGTGAAGGTACTCAGAAGACCAGCTCCAACGGCTGTGAGAGCGGCGGCGGCAATGCAGAATGGAGTATAGTATCCGACTATCGTCACGCCTGCGCCAGCTACTATAGACACAATAACAAGGCCTAGTACCATTGGAATGTTGTCGACACCAGACTGGACCGCACTGGTGCCCTTGATGGCCTGGAACCAGATGGGGACGAAGTAGACGGGAATGAAGAAAGCTCCTCCAAGGCAGAAGGAGAACCAGGCAGGCGCCCAGACACTGCGTTGCTTGACCAAACGTGGCGGGAGTGTGCCAGCGTCCTGCTTCCAGAATTGGATCCCGACAAATCCAATTATAAACACACCAAAGAGGACGAAAAGCGCAATGATGCGACCATTGCTCCAAGCGTATGTGGATCCGCCCCATTGCAACGCTAGCAAGAGACAGATAATCGCAGGAAGGAAGGCGACGAGACCTTCGAGGTCAAGTTGACGAATCTGCTGTTTCCAGGGTACTCGCTCCGACGGATCGATCTTCTTTTCCGGGCTTTTGAAGAAGAACACGATGAAGACAACGGTGACGAGACCCTTGGTCGAATTAGTAGGCGCGGGAGAATGATTACGGTCGGTTGGCTCACAATAGGCAGGTTGATGTAAAAACACAATCTCCAAGTGACTTTGTCAGTGAACACACCTCCTAGGCTTGAAGTCGTTAGCTCAATTAGTTTGGTGGAATGCGATATTCGGCTTACAGAGGTCCCGCCACAGAAGCGATGCCGTACATAGAACCAATCAAACCCATGTAGAGCGGTCGCTTTCCTAGAGGAACAGCATGTGCGACGATGAGCATTGCTCCGGAAAAGATACCGGCAGCACCTAGTCCAGCGATGGCTCTTCCGACAATGAGGGCTTTGGAGTTGGGTGCGGCGCCGCACACCAAGGAGCCAACCTCGAAGATTCCAAGGGCAATCAGGTATACGTATTTGATGCTGTAGAACTTGTAGAGCTTGCCGAAGAAGAGTTGAAAGGCGCACTGTAGCGTAAAGAAGTCAGACAACCGGGCGCACGGGGGAGTTGCGACGGCGACTTACAGTGCAAAGCAAATAAGACGACCCATACCAGCCCACATCGTCGAGCGAATGGAACTGGTTCGTGATGACCGGGATAGCAGTTGCTGGAAGATAGGCTTAGTCTTGGGGTGGCAGAGCCTTTGAGCGGAAGTGGTGCTTCTAACCTATGATGGTGTTGTCCAGGGCTAGGCAGAAGACGGACAGGCAAAGGGCGATTGAGATCATGGTCAGGGCGAAAGTAGATGGGAGAGGCACATCGTCCTCGCCCTCGTGTGCAGCGGTATCTTCCTTCATGACCTCGGTCGCGGCCTCAAGTTTTGTCATGATGGGGGCGTCGGGGCCGGGGTGCAGAGTGGTGGAGTTTGGGTGCTTCTCGTCGATGTCGGTAGCAGTGTCTTCGCCAGAGTTTGTGATGTAGCCGCGATCCTCGACGTCTGTAACATCGCCGTGGAGGGAATGCGAATTGTCCATGACGGAGATGGTGGGGGCGGCGGGCGACGAGGTCGAGGAGGAGGAAAAGAACTTCATGTTGGGCATGCCAGAGAGAGAGAGAACAAGCGCGCGAGCGAGGAGGGTTCGATGATGAGGAGGAATGGAGGAGGAGGAGGAGGAGGAGAAGAGGAGAAGGGAGAACAAGCTAGGACAGTAGAAGATGTCGCAACAAAGGGCTACTGCTCATTCATAAATAAGTAAGTCAAAGGTTCGGAGCGACCGAAAGTCGTTGATTCGGCTGAATGCGCAGCCGACGGAAGGCTGGCTGGCTGGCTGGCTGGCTAGGCTACGACGGGTGACAGGGTGAGTTGACTGGCTGATGACTCCATGGGGATTCTCGCTTCCGGCCGCTGCTTCTTCCGCCTCCGTTAGAAACTCGTCTTGGTCGGCTTATGAATCACGCCCGGCTGGCAATCACAATCCGTCCGACGGGCGTGCCGAGTGTATGCCTGTTGTAGTGTACAGTAAGTAGGTATAGATCTTGGAAGCATAGGTGAGTATATCGTACTGATAGTGAGTAATGTTCACTCATCTGTGGTGCGACACACCTCAATACTGACCTCGCCATTCACCGCTAGAGGTGACAATGGCGATTGATGATGATGATGATAATGATGATAATGATGGTCAATAAGCGACAATACCTCATCAAGAAATATCACCACTTTCATGCCATCCTTCTGTCAGAAACAACACACTTGCAAGCTTCAGAAACAATGTCTACTGCTACCCTCATGACCTCTGTTGAAGCGGGCAATAATAGACAACATCTCCATTGCATGCCTCTTGCCTTTAGTTCTTGCCCTTGCCCTTGCCCTTGCCTTGCTCCTTCCTTCCTCCCTCCCTCCATCACCGTCTTTTCCCCTTTGTCCTTCCCGCCGTCTTCTCTTGTCATCCTTCTCATCATTGTCGACTCACCTTGCTGTGCTGTACTGTCCACTTCACACATATCTGTGCTAAGCGCTTTCTAACTCTGGCGCAGGTCATGGACGTCGGGCCTGATCGCCGGATTGTAGATCCTGCACTTCAAGTGAAGAAGAAGCCTGCCCCCCATCACCGTCGAAAACCTAAGCCGGGAGGATCCTTAGCTTCAAAATCCAACACCCCTCCGTTCGAATTTTACACGGCTGCCAGGACGAATGGAGCTGCCTCAGCTTCCAGTAATAACCACGCATCGATATCAAGACCCATCAGAAATGCAGACGGTGTTGCTAAATCCAGCGATGCGCAGCATGTCACTGGGAGCAGGTCAACCACATTCACTAGGACGAGTACAAACGTTCAAAAACTCATGCCTTCGGTTACACATGGCGGAGCGCCAAGAAACATGACATACGCCCCTCCCCGAGACCCCTTGACCGCCAAAGTTACGCAAGGGGTTAGGGGAGTCGGTGTCAAACCTGGATCTTTGCTCTCTACATATCCGCCTAGAAGTGGACGGTCGTTGCTTCTCGAACTTCCGCGCGAAGTTCGGGACGACATCTACAGTCTGGTATATCAAGGCGCATTTGTCGAGGTCTCCCCTTTTGCGTTCAAGGAAGCCTTGGCCAGCAAGGTCGACATCATACGGGCATCCTCCCGCTCTCCGGAGAGTGCTCGTACAAGGCTCGTTAGTCGAAAGGAGTTTCGTGGACAAACAGTAGAACTGCAGTTTCAGCCAAGCTCCAAGTTGTTGTCAACAGTGCAAGCTCCCACCCCGATCTACCTCCCTTTAACTAGCATTCCAGCGGATGCAGCGAGGCAGCGGAAAGAGTCCAAAAGCCGTGTCAAGCCGAAGAGTCACCGAGCACATGAGAAGGCTGAGGCTTCCCCAAAAGTGCGCAAGGCTCAAGGGACTTCATTGATGTTTACGTGTAAACAAATCCGCCTTGAATTTGGAGAACTGGTCTACTCCAGGACTATCTTCGCGTTTGGGTCTCCCGGAGGTTTGACGCGTCTTCTTAGAAACGGAAGGGTCATAGCTCCTGGTCTCTTACAGAAACTCGACCACTCTAAAGGACTGCCGGTGTCGCTGCCGATATCGTCCACAAACAGAGCCTCAATCAGGCATCTTCACCTGAACATGAAGTCCTACGGTGAACCCAGTAACGTGGCAGATGCCGCTTGGAGGATGGAATACTACAGCTCATGGTTGTCGGCTTGTCGTTTCGTTGTTTCCAGCCTTCCAAGTCTTGAGCATCTGACCCTTTTCGTGGAGATTCCCAACGACCGACCATATCTGCTGTCGTCAAAGGCGCCCTGGGTAACGCCACTGTTGCAGTTCACGAAGCTCAAGCGCCTCAAGAGTCTCGCCATCACCCTGATATCACCAGCAGCTCGCGAAGTTACTCCCGAAACGCTCAAGGCTTTCGCTGACGTTGTTCATCGGAGGATGATCGGATGGGACAAGGCCAGCGCGCTTGAAGCGATCAACGAGCAGCGAGCTCGAAACCGCAACGACTCTAGAGGACTTTCTCTTGACCGGCAATGGGGACTGTTGCAGCGGTGGAACGGCATGACTGCGAAGTGACAAAGGCAAGACGAAGGGTCATTTGCATGTGATGATCGATGGCAGCGGCAAGGCGCAGGCGTGGGTGGGCAACTTCAGCCGGCGGGGTAGTCCAACCGCTGTTTTGCAGTAAATAACTTGGTTAATAGCTTCTTCTGCAGCTCAAACAAGCAACTTGAAGCCAACCGTCTTCTGACCTTACTCGCCGTGGTCCTAACGTCACTTGTGGAAGGGCATCAGGGCGCTAAGGAGGGGCGGTCAATACAGAACGTTTGGGATCCTTCCAAAAAGCAGCTGTGGTCGTCGTGGTCATCTATTGGCTGACGCTCCGCGCTTAGTTCATGCATGAGCCAAGCACATCCAAGGACCTCTCTCAAATACGCAATGCTCCCTCTTATATCAGTCTGAGCGCGCCTCTGTGTCACCAAGCAAACCTCAGTCTCCTGCCTTCTCAGTCATTCGCGCCAAAGCTATGGACGGAGACCAGCGACAAGGGCGGCCTGCCGAAGAGCTGTTCATGCCGCCATCTGTAGTGCAACCTCAAACTCCAAGCGTGTGGCCTTTGAGAGTTAACAAAGCCTCGCTTCCTGCTGGCAATCGGGTGGACGTGTTCTCAGGACCTTACAATCCGAATGGCGACCAGGCGACCACCTCGCGCCCTGTTAATGTCCTTCCTTACCCCGACAGCCCACCATACAGACCAATCGCAGTATCGAATCCGGCGCATATAGCGGCCATCTTTAACAGCAATCCTACACCTAGCGGCACTTCGCAAAACACACCCGAATTCGGTTGGCAGAATTCTTCTTACTCGACGCCTCAAGAAGATGCGAGGAACAGGACGACCGGAACAAGATACAACTCCTCTTCAACATCCGAAGAGGGATTCAAAGACAGTCTGAGAAACGCTGAAGCCTTTGCCTCCACTCCCAAACCTTTGCCGGCTTCGCCCGGACCAGAAACCCCGGATAAGGATTCAACGTTTTCGAGGTCGCAACAGCGCAAACGTGAATCGCCTCCACAATCACTCAGGGCTGGTCCACCACCTATGTCGCAGTTGCAAACATATCAGTATGGTGGTACCCAGGAGCAGCGCTATCCTTCCGCTCCAATGATACACTCGCGTCCTAATGTAGCGTCCGCGGCGAATCTCGATCTTCCGGACGCTCAGGGCGTCAATCGCTTGGCATCGACTTCATCAGTCTCAACGACAAAGGCTGCGCGAGGTTCGCCTCCGCCCCCCGAAACACCGATAGACGTATCAGATGAGCTACCAAGATTTCCCGCCTCCGGATCTGGCAGTCCCTCGATACCGAATGGTATACAAGCTCAGCGGATTGGGGGCGAACAGGAGCACCAAATGCGGTTGGCACAGTTTCATCATCAGCAAGAGCGACAGCGTCAGGCCCAATCAACACCGACATCGCGACCACTCCACCAGCGTCTGTCAGCAGAGGAAGCGGTATCTCCATTGTCCGACCACGATACAGATCCATTCTTGACTCAAGAGGGCGTACAAGTACCGAGAGTATACGGTCAAGGCGAGCCATCGGCTGACGGAGTGGCTTACTCGCCTCAACCCCATCAAAGCTCGAGGGAACGACCAGTCGAACAAGACCTTCGCCGCTTACACATCGGCGAAGAGGCGCCACCTGCTTATGTTAGCGTTTTGAGGCCTGGCCAAACGCAACCATCTGAAAAGGCGAGCCCTCGTGTGAACGAGCGGCTTCGTCTCAATTCTATGAGCCCGGCATCGGACCATCCTGCTTTTGAGAACGATATACAGCGCATGGCTTCTGATGAATCGAACATTGCTTCTCCAACACCATCAAGCCAGCATCACAACGCATATGCAGCTGTGGCACCTCAAAAGCCAATAACACCTCCCGCAACTGTTCGTGCCACCCCACCTCCTCTGCCAGAAGGATGGATTTCTCATCTCGACCCTAGTTCCGGTCATTACTACTATATTCACTTACCAACCCAGTCGACTCAATGGGAGTTTCCCAAAGGTCCTACTCCCTTGAATATCAATGATCCACCTCTATCTCCTACAGGCACACTCGTTAACCACCCCCTTGCATCTCCGTCAGTTAGTAGTTTCGGTGGCAAGCCCCTAGCGTCACCCGGATTTCCTTCCCAGAAGTCCCATTACGCAGGCAGTGTGTATAGTATGGGGATATCATCTCCGACAGCGGCTGGTTTCACTGGACCCCCTCCTTCATCGGGAGTAGAAACGTACAGAGTGGCACCAGCGAATGGCGTGTATTTTGGACCATATCTTCGATACACCAATATGGATGTTGACAACGGTATTTGGCATGGTTCTATCATGCTCGTAACCGACACTCCGCATCCTCCAACAATCCATTTACACCGGAGTAATGATTTGTCTCCCAATCGTAAGTCTGTCTTGTTTCGATTCGGTTACCACTTTTTGACTTCTTTCAGCTCGGCAGCTGAAGGCGAAGTCTATCTGGCAACACCAACGATGGGTATTCTACAGATATGATATAGACGTCGGGATGGAGCAAGATCACGACTCGAAGTGGACTTACGCAATAACATCACATCTTGGTTGTACTCGCTACGAGTTTCTGGTCGCTGGTAGGCACGAGACGAGTTGGCGCTTTATAGCTCATTCCGGCAACGATTTTGCGATAAATGTCAGTATGAATGAACGGAACCGCTTGGGCGGCGTCGGATACATGTGGAAGGACGTCATGCAGAAGCACCAGGAAGTTGGAGGATTTCATGCTCAACTGGGCATGGGAAACCAAATCTACGCAGATCGGCTATGGAAAGAAGTACCTTCGTTACGAGAATGGACTGCGATGAGCGGCAAGGCCAATCGAAAAAACTCTCACTGGACAGCTCACCACGAAGATGAAGTCAGTCATGCATACTTCCATTATTACACGAGTCATCTCGATCAACCGCATTTAAGGGAGGCTTTTGCTCAAATACCGCACGTCCTCACCTTGGATGATCACGACATGTAAGGCAACTTTGCTTCTAAAGATCGAGGGACGCTAACATAAGACAGTTTCGATGGTTATGGGTCCTATCCCGACCACATGCAGACGTCGCATATGTTCAAGAATATTGGCCGTATCGGTATCGAAGCGTACCTCCTCTTCCAGCATCACACGACTCTCGAGATATTGACTAGCGCGCGCAATGACTTTGATCTCTTCACGGTTACCGGAAAAGGATGGCACTTCCTCAAGTACTTGGGCCCTGCGGTAGTCGTCGTTGGCATGGATTGCCGATCTGAGCGTACACCAAGCGCTGTGATGGCCGGGCCAACTTACCAGGGACTGTTTCCTCGGGTAGCGGTCCTTCCGCCACATGTCCAACACTGCATTTGGATGATTCCCGTCCCGCTCATCTACCCCAGGCTGGATGCCGCAGAACATATCGCTAACACCGTGGCGACCGGGAAACGAGCTGTAACAGGCACATTCAATGCACTCAGCAAGGTCACTAGTTCTGTGGCCGGTGTGGTCGGTGCCAAAGGCGTAGTGGGCGATGGTTTCGCCTCGGTGAAGAAGGCAGTGGGAAAGACCGGACTTATGTCCAACATATTATCGCCTTTTGGAGAACTTGACATACTAGATGAATTGCGCGACCAATGGACTCATGATTCAAAGGATCTAGAGCGCACATATCTCATTCGCACGCTCCAAGGCATTTCGTTCAACAAGTCACTACGCATGACCATCTTCTCTGGATCTACCAATACATGCGGCGCTGGATTAGTGCATGACCCTAGCAAGCCTTCCGATCACAAGACAATGTTTCAAGTCATCACTTCGTCGATTGTCAATGCTCCGCCAAGCCCGGTGGTGTTGCGACTGTTGCAGCCGTCAGCTTCATCGGGCACCAGGCCTCTTTACGTACCCTTGAACGGGCACCGGTCACATCCTGGACAGGCAAGTGACACAAAGGAGGACCCGCTGGAAATATTCGGACAAGATGTTAACGGGGCGCCTCGAGAAACGAAGAGGCTGATGGGTCGAAGGAACTATGTCGCCGTCGTTGCATTTGACCCGGAGGTAGTCAAAGGCGCTTTTGGTCAGACGGCAGTGGACAGAGATGGGAAGGGGCATGGGCGCTTGAGTCTCGCGGTTGACTTCATGGTGCAAGGAGACGGAATGGGGTTGGGTGGACAGGGAGCGACGGTAAAATACGGTCCTTTGATTATACCAAGCTTGGAGTATGGACGATGATGGCGTCGACGCTCTGACGATGCTTACGACGGAAACGCCTTCAGGATTTTATGTAACCATAAATTGTTGAACCCGATTGATGGACGGAATGACATCTCAAGGGATAAGTAACCATCATCTTTCGTGTTTGTATATGATTGCTACTAGAGTTGCGGCTTCCGGGTGACGTGCGTGTGTGGAAGAGCCGGCTTCCACCTCGGATTCTTGATCACCAGTTGCTCCCACCGGCGTCTCCTAATCAATGCCTCTCACCAAGCTACCATCAGTCCCTAGTCAATATTTGTCTACCTCTCGAACGATCGTTTCCGTCGCTTCGCGCCGTTGCTTCCACAAGTCAACCGGCTTATCAGCGCAGCTCTCTACCCCCGGTGCCACTCGAGCAACCTCAACAACTCGCCCGACTGCACAGACCATACGCCGTCCCGACACACTCAGTGTTTGGCCGTTCCTCTTCATCCTTGTTTCCGGCACAGGTTTCTTTGCGTACACTGTAAAGTCACGGGAAGGCCTCACTCATCGCCCACAAGGGACATTGCCCATCCAGGCCGGCTCACCACCACCTCGTACTCCAAGCAAATAAATCCACCGGCGCCGACATGCCTGCGATTCCTGAGCAGAAGAAGGAGGAGATGATAGAGCAGCTGCCCGCCCCGCACAGGAGCAAACCTTTGTTCAAACCCGAAGATGCTCTGGTCCTATTCGTCCTCGGTGGCCCGGGCGCTGGAAAGGGCACGCAGTGCGAGAACCTTGTCCGGGACTACGGCTTCAAGCATCTATCGGCAGGAGATTTGCTTCGTGAAGAGCAGGACAGGCCGGGCAGTGAGTTCGGGGAGATGATCAAGGACTATATCAAGGAAGGTCAAATTGTGCCCATGGAGGTTACTATCCAGCTTCTGGAGAATGCAATGGTTAAGGCCAAAGACGAGGAGAGCAAGCATAAGTTCTTGATCGATGGTACATTGATTGTGTTCATTTATGTGGCATGACATGCCTGCTAACTCAGACCTAGGCTTCCCGAGAAAGATGGATCAAGCGACCAAGTTTGAAGAAGTCGTGGTCCCGTCCAAGTTCACGCTCTTCTTCGACTGCCCTGAAGAGGAGATGCAGAAGCGCCTCCTCAACCGTGGCAAGACCTCGGGTCGCTCTGACGACAACCTTGAGAGCATCAAGAAGCGATTCAAGACCTTTGTTGACACTAGCATGCCTGTTGTCGAGTACTTCGAAAAGGAGGGCAAGGTGGTCAAGGTTGAGGCTACTAAGAGCGCTGACGCGGTCTATGCCGAAGTCAAGGAGAAGCTCAAGGCGCGCGGTATGAACCCGGAGAAGTGACTTCAAGTATAGCGTAGCGTCTCGAGAGGACTTCAGTTCACATACTGTATATTGCTCGTTGACTCCTCCCGATTTCACGTGCTTCCTTCATTCTTGAGCCAGGTGCCCACTTGGCGGCGGCTGAATTCCGGCTTGTATTTGGTTTTGGCACGAAGGTGACCTTTGCTACGTCGAGAAATAATCGTGAACAGCCCTTGTCTACATCGCAAATATGCCTGGACCACGTACTACCATGCTCATCGAGGGCAGCTTCAAGGAGCTTGTTGAGGAGATCGCCGACTACATCGACAACATCAAAGCCGCGCAGGATGCAACGTCCACAGTCCGATCAGACCTCACGCCGCTGCTAGAAGACCTAAACAAGGCGGACGAGTCCAGCGACGCCGACGCGGTTGAGAAGGCAAAGGACGAGGTCCTGAAGGTGTTGGTGCCAAAGACGGATGCTTTGAACAGCGCGCCCGAAAAAGGTATTCCTCGTGTACATCGCTTCGAGAGTCGCGGCGCTCACTACCTATACAGAATTCATCGCCGCCTACAACCTCCTCATCCACCTCGTCGGCCAGTCCTCAAACATCAACAAC
>Ga0115842_100454_pt1:0-15000 | contig 16415 bp, 8 predicted proteins | sample InSIn2SAF170_2_FD_83856 | JGI IMG/M metagenome (GOLD analysis project Ga0115842, IMG submission 83856)
AATGAATCTATATCTGTGTACGGAAGTTGCTGGCCGGCGGCCGCTCAACTGTTCGAGCGCAATGCAGTGGTGGTTGGTTCCGATTCGACAAGGGTAGAATGCCTGGTCGAAGGTCCAGTACAGTAGGTAGCAGGCGTGTTCGTTTTGGCTCCCGAGCGAGAACGCGATAAATAAATAGGCGATGCACCATCCTTGCTGCTACGTACGTTGACCTTGACTTGACGGATTCATCCAATTGAACCCACACTCAAAGGAGGACCACAAGCTCGAGGCTCGACGAAACAGAAAGTATCAGCATTAAGAAACTTCTTGGGGTTAGCTGTGAAAGAAGGAGCCCGGCATTCATTTCTTCATTCATATTCATAGCTGAGTCTACTAAAAGAGGGACCAGCCTCATCGTGGTGATTAGAGGACATCTCTGATCGTTCACCTCTAATGTGACACGTTCCCTCCCATCCCAGTTATATGATCAACGGGATCAGTCGGCTAGAGAGCGGGAAAGAAAGACGACCTCACCTTCTCGTAGATGGTGTCAGTGAGAGCAACTTTAGTATTCCCCGTTGACCTTCTTTTGTAGATAGAATCTTCAATGAGTGGAAACAAGCAACCTTACTAAGAAAGGTGCTTGTTGAGTAAGGCCGGCTTTAGAGCCCAAGCCCCTTGTATAGGTTGGGTGCTTGAGCGCATCTTTCTCATATCGATCAAGGCTTTCCTTTAGTTTTAAATAAGGGGCGCGTTAGCTAGGCCGTTTTCTTGCAGGAGTGCTAACGCGCGCCCTTACGTTTTCTTCGCTTGCTCTGCAGTACGAGCACAGAGCCGCGCCCCTTTAATATGATGAGAAGAAGAGGGGCCGCCCTATTTTCTTTTCCGCACCAATCCTTATTTACTACTACATCTTTTTTTGGGTGTATAGCTCAGTTGGTAGAGCATTGGGCTTTTAACCTAATGGTCGCGGGTTCAAGTCCTGCTATACCCAAACCTACCTTACACTATACTATTAGTAAGGATGCGTAGTTGCGTTCAAAGATCACTCTTTGGCCTGGCCTTTAGACTCGCTTCAGCGACTTCGCCCTTTAAGTGACAAGGGGGTAAGGTAAGGAGTAGTATAAGAGTGGCTCGGTCATCGATAGGCCTCTCCTTATTCATTCTATAGAGCGGGGCTGCGGACCAACAATCCAGCAAAACAAAAGGGCAGGGCTTAAAAGCTCCTTTATCAATTCCTTCCCCTTTTTCTAATAATAAGGTAAGCATCAAAGCCCAGAAAACCCAACCTATACAAAGAGCTCTTTTCAGCCCCTACTCCTAACAAGTTGCTGGCACCCACCATACCTTGCTTCGGGGCCGATCTCTTGTATCGAAGCAAATCAAATAGAAATTCGAGTTTGTTCCACCACCAATTTCGCCGTTGGATAGAGTCCCCTGATCTCGACATCCAAGCACGAATCCCTTGAGCGCTTCGGCGGCGGATAGCAGCATGGGCAACTGCGGCAAGCAGCCGATTCTTATTGCATTCACCAAGATAGTCTTGCTCGCTCCTGAACTCTGCGGCGAGTTCAGCCACCACCTCCGGGCCTGAGCTCTGCTCGAGCGTAGTCAGCCAGCTTCGTGACTTTGCTTAGCTTCCAGCGTAGCAAAGGGATAACCTTTCACTATCTAGGCGCCCTAGAAGGAGGGGGGGGGTCCCACGGAGTTCTTCCCCGAAGGTAAAGCCGTAGTCCCTGTCCCTCGGAGAAGTGGAAGGAGTTAGGAGGAGGGAGCGCCCTTTGCCCTAAGAAATAGGCGGCTTCGCCTTCAAGCCGTCAAAAAAATCGAGCTAATATGTGATCGGGGTGAGCGGTGGTTAGATATAGGGGCGGCTTCGCCGGCTTGGATTGGAAGGAAGGGCTTCGCTTTCCGATCGCTTTTTGAGGCCGGTTTGGATGAGCGCGGGCAAGTTCGGGATTCGCTATCGCTTTCGGCTTGGAGCGGCTCACCCCCTTGTCACTTAAAAGGAAAGCAAGCGTACGGAAGTTCGAACCTAGAATGCGATTCATCGGTCTCTATTGAGTCTTCCCGTGCTAAGCGCAGGCAGCGAGTGAGCAGCATCTGAACAAGCAGAATCGGAGGTCCGTCCAGCTATGCATCTAAATCTCTTTGGTCAAGGTCTCCCTCTCTTTTGACTTACTCATCCATCTAGGGCGATAGGAAGATAGGGCGCATTAAGGTCCGCATCGTCTCCGACAGGTCCGACCAAAAGTCCATATTTCGATCTTTGCCCCTCCGCCTCAAGGCAAACCGATTCTTTCTCTTCTGAAGCTAGCCTTTCACTCTCTGGTTCAAAGCACGCTAAGCCCACCCCTGTAGCTTATCAATATTGGGATTTTTCCCCCCTGCCGTCAGCGTCCGAAGCATTTCAATCGAGTGGATCAAGGGGGTCAGAGCACCAAGTAAATACCCGCCAGCCTGCTCTTAATCAGTCCCGAACTCCTTCTTTCTATATCTTCTCTCTGTCTCCGGTTCCATTTGTCTTATTGAACAAAACCAAACCTTTGTCCATAGCAGAGGTAATATGAAAGATTGGACTAGCCATCTCTATCTCGATTCCCGCAATTCTCCTTCCTCGGCTGAAGAGCTTGAGCAGCTCCTATTCGGGGGTTTCTGGCTTTTCTAGGTTTTGAGGTGAGGTTTGGAACCCTCGCGTTAGGCTTTCGAGTTCCCTGTTCGAGAGAGCTCCTTGACCTGGGCTCTCGACGCTTATAGCCTTAGCCTTGTGGTATAGTTCAGTTCGTACTCGCATCAAGCTGTGGTCTCCGCCAGAAAAGAAGGGATTTCGTAGATCAGACAACAGTAGTTGTAGTTGGAGGAGCCCTGTTACCGAAGGAAAGTCACAAATACGACGAAAATACGGGTTCCATGGACAGACCAGCCAAAGAGTTCGGCCAATACTGGAATAGTCGACTCGTGATCGTGAGCAGGGCGGGGAACAAACAAGAGAAGATCAGGTCAGGCAAGAGGGCACAGTCCGAAGCGTTCGGCAAGCGGTCTCATCCAATCATCGGTCAACTGAGGTTCGGCCTATTCTGAAACTCGCTTATTCCTCTCTAACAGTCTATTCCTTTCTAACAGTTAGTTACCGGTCCGACTACCAAACTCCGTTTGCTCAAAAAAAACTGAAGGTAGTCTACCCGCATCGTCAAAGAAGATATCATGATGCTACCTTTTTGCGAATGATGACAGTACGGTGATTTCGGCTTTTCAAAAGGGCGACATTGTATAGGTTAGATTCCTACTTGTTGAAGGTCTATAGTGATGTTATGTTATAATGACAAATAATTAGTTACAGTAGTCTGCCTAGAGTCTCATTCATTGACGTATATAACGAGATCACACTCTCGTTGATGCTTCTAGTGCGACAGAGAATGCAAGCAAACAGAGTCGCCGCTGCCTCTTCTGAGAAAGATTGAGATTAAAGGATTGACAATGTGAAAGTATTGAAGGAGATTGCTTCTTCTTTCCAGTGGACATCCTACATTCTACAGAGGGGAATCCGCTTGGAAGAAAGGATCACTGCTTAGGTAGCCGACCAAAAGATGGAAGGAAAGGGTTCTTACTCTATCCCTATTCCTTACTGTTGACATGGGTAAATTCCTATCCGGCGGCGGTGCTAAAAGAACAATAGCGCTCAGAGGGAGAGAATGATAAATATTCCATTTCATTGCCCTCTTATCTTATTACATTACATTGTCAGTAGGTCAGTCAACTCATACAGAAAGAAGCGTCTTTGCGGAGAGACGCCCAGTAAGAAGGGTCTTTCCAGAATATGAATTGTCGGTTAGGTTTTATCCGAAAGATTGGAATAACCTTTTACCCTATCCTTTGGGGTAGGTGAGCCCTACATCTTATTAAGGATTATTTGTTTGCCCAAGGGAAGGGTCGCGCTCTCATGCTCCCAAGGCATGTTGATGAACCATTCCATCTGTATATTAGATTTCTGCTTTGGGCGAGTCCTTCTGAGCCTTCCTTTCTTTTGAGGAATAGTCAAGATGGGCTTGGGCTGGAAGAGAAAGAAGGATCACAACGACCGGCGTAATTTATTTTTATTTCTGGTTAGGTTTCATCAGCCTGGTTAGAGGTTTGGTTTGCCTGAGGGCTGCGTGCGCTTATAATCTTTCTACTCCCCGGCCTTGTCCCATGCATCAGGAGAGAGGGCTCGCCGATCTCCTTTAGGGGTGGTCGACATTGCTTCTTTGCCCGGTTTGTACTTACTTTCGGAGCGAGCAAAAGCGTACTTTGGGGCAAAACCCTGGCTCTGCAGTGCGTTATTTGATTGGTGGGGCATCTTGGATAGGGCTTTAGTCTTTTTTTTCCGAGAGATCGTGTTGTTGCTACTGCCCGCCATAAGAACAGGGCGAAATCACAGGTTCACCTCCAGAGGGCCGATTTTCCGACTCTATCTATACTCTTTGGACGGAAAGTTCCTTCCGCAGCTTGGCCTCACCTTACCTGGAGGAATTCCTTTGATCTTCGAGCCGATTCTCACGTTTAGGTTGGTCTTTCGTCTTTCGAATTAAAGTGTCGATTGCTTTGTGTGAAGCCACCAAATTTCACTCCTTTTATGCAGCATTTCGGCTGTAAACTCTATGACCTTTCCCCACGCACTGAGGTTCGCTAGCCATCTTCCATTGACGGGTCCCGCCAAGTCCTTTCGTTCGAAAGAAGTGCGCTTCGGGCGAAACTCCTTGCCCTTTGTTTTTCTAGTGGGCTGGTGCAGAATGAGTCTATAGTTCTGGTCTTGGGAATCTCTTCGTCCCTGCGATGATGGCTGCCAGAAGCATCGTGGGGCTTGTCAAGGTACAACTTTTCTGACGGATTTCCCACTGGAAAATCCAATCCAAGCTCTGCCTTTAGCTTTCTCCATCTGCTATCAACTATTCACTTTCAGTATGAATAGAAATCGAGCGTAACTCTGCGCATCCAAACTGGGATTTTAAGCGAAAGTTTGATCTTCCGGTACGCTTTCCCTAAGGTGTAAAAGACTTTTTCAGTTTGAGTAGTTAACAACGTCGTCAACTCGTAACCGGGGACTAGAAGTCCGCCTCCCAAGACTACTCAATCCCTGCTGTATGCCCTGCTGCTGACCTTATCGAGACAATGGGAGTGCGTCTCATTTGAATAGAAAGGCTTGACTGTTGGACGAAAACTAAAAAGTCTTTTTCTAAAGAAAAGTATTCCGACTGAACAAAGGGAGCAGGCTGGACACTCAAAGAATTCGATACAGCGGGGGGAATGAAGATCCCCCGATTGGATAATAATATATGTTTTTATGCTGACAGGGGAAACTGGCTTGCAGAGTATGTCTTTGATGATCGAATGAACGAGAAAAATGAAACTTTTTTTTTGCAGAGGGCCACCCGGAAGATCATCATGCTCGGCAGCTAAGGGAAAACAGGACCCGCCATGGCCTCAACCTGCGAATCGGACTTTTTGCATCCAGGACTGTTAAGATTGAGGGCTTGCCGTCGGCAGTGACGAGAATCAATGTGTCAATAGCCGGCAGAGGTGGGGTTCAGGGCTTTGAGAGCTAAAGGCTTGCGCTTTCTGCGGGCGTTGATATCTATTGACCGAAAAAGCCGCTTTTCGTTAAGAGAAATTGCTTTATAGACTTTATGGGGAAAAGCGAGCGGGCTGGGCTTAGGCTTCTGCTGAATCAGGCAAGAAGAGGCCGAGGTAAGAATACGATTCCCCAAAGTATAGGGCATGCTTTCAAAGTCCTATTAAGCTCAAAAGAAAGAAGCACTGTCCTGGAAAGCAGATATTACGAAGTAGCATTTCAAAATACGAAAGCTGATCATGGGACGGCAGCCTGCCCACCAACCAGATATGATAAATTATGTTATGTTAGTAGTAAAATTCCTCCATCTGTTGCTCTACATCGCGATAGACCAATTGCGTGGGCGGGAAATAGGATAAAGATACGAGCTAGTACGGAGCAGGTCTCGCCCCTTTTTGTCGAGGAGGGGCTTCCCCCGTTGTCGAAAGACAGATCCTTAGTTGGAGACAAACAAAGCCTCATATCACAGCACTTCTCGAAGATCATGTTCTAAAGATAACGTATATATAAGAAAGTGATTGTTTTGTGATCTTCGTCTAGAAAGGTGGCCCATACCTGACTTCGATGTGACGAGCCCAACCGCCGATTGGAGGGAAGAATCTAATTGTTAACCTTTCATAATGCTCCGCTTCCAAGCCTCCTATTTCACACCCAGCGAGCTGGTCATTCTCCTATTTGTCAATGTTCATGTGCCACATCCTCCTATGCATCCCTTGAACCAGTTTCACTCCTATACTACGGGTCTTTGACCTACTGATCGATCCCCTTTCTGGCCTTACAAAACGCTACTCATCTAACCGCGTAGGTAGTCTATAAATAACTAGAAGGTGGGTAACAAATCGTACCAAATAGGCTAACCCCGTCCTAGTAAGACCAAAAGCAGACAAGAACTATAACAGGGTAGCCCACCCATAGGTAGGAAGAGCAGCGGTGCTAGCTTTGACACAAGGTAACGGGGAAATCCAACTAAAGAATTTCAAAAAGATGAAAAGGAACGGCTTGTAACGCACGTTTATCATGGGCGGTTGGTGGTTGTCGAAGGCCCCACATTCAACCAATTAAACCTCATATTTTATAGTTTACATTTACCGATTAGGTAGTGTTCGGGAACTGAATAGTCTTTGCTCGGGATGGGGATCTGAGGGTTTCGAGCCCGTAGAATGGAAATAATAGGGAGGGTCATCAAGTCCTCCTTATTGATCTCAATTAGAATTCAATCAAGTAATGTCCCAATCGTGATGTATCCTTAATCACGTCAGGTCGAGATGAGTACAATCATAAGTAAAGAAGATATAAGTCGGCGCGCGGCAAGGCAATCTGTCAAAGAACCCCTTCAAAGAGCGTTTATCCCGAAGGTCGAACAAGCATTCCTTGTCCTCTTTTTAACTATTGATCATGTCTGCTCGATTCGAGAATCTTCTGCTAAAGATCGTCTTCTTCGTGCGCAACCCCTTGGATTGGATTAACTATTCCGAATCTAACGGCTATTGGCGGATCTAAAGATTCTGGGCATCTGAGACAAACCCCCTCTTCTTCAATTGCGCAAACCAACACCTATTTTGATTCACTTGCTAAGAGCGCATTATTTAGATGCTAAAGATGGACTGAAGGTAAGATATATTCTTCCTAAGCTTCTCTTTTATGCTTCAGCGAATCGGAGAACGATGCAAATATTAAAGAATGCCGCTACTATTGAATCGAATTCCTCGGCTAGCAAAGAAATATCGCCGAAAGATGAGAGAAAAATGAATGAACTCACTGAAGGAAAGAAAGAATAAACCATATGATATAGATACTAGAACCTTTCTTCTCCGAAAGGCGAGACCCTCAACCAACCTTACAAAGCGCCCTCCTCGATCACAAGTGGAAATGGCACACCACATGAATGAATAGAAAGTGTCCAACGCTTAAAAGTAGATCAGGGGCTAGCAATGGCAACCTATCGACCAATAGCTAATAAATCCTTCCATTTGTAACGTCGACTGCTTTACTCCAACTTCTCAATACAATAGACTGCCTCCTTTCTAAATAAAGCATAGCCATCTCCCCCTTGTTCCGAGCAACTCCGCATCAATCAACATGGAAATAAAATTTCAATAGAATTCTATTTCCCTTCTAGTTCTAGTCTCGTTTGGTTTCGAGAGCCTCCTCCGCCCCCTTCTTAGTCAATGGGCAATGCACCTCAGGTAGCAGTATACAAAGACTCCTTTTGGTCGGCAGGGAGATTATACAGGTGAATTTCGAGATCAGAATAGGTCTTCGATCCGTTCTTCAAGGCAGACTTCAAGAGAAGTTGACTGGACTAAGACTTGGAGAGAGAGACTCAGAGAGGGAAATTAAGCTCATTCCGGCAGGTAGTCCTACCTAGTCCCTTAACTTTTTTGTGGAAAGAGGCAGATGGGAGTATTCAGACAGACAACGAAGATTTAGGCGGGCCTGGACACAACTAGAGATGCTCCTATATATATCTACTAAAGGCTATCGGAAAAGAAAGAGAAGGGGTCGAAACACTTCCAGGAGGGTGAGCATCGATATAGGATTCCCTCTATGGGGTATTAAGTAGTAGGATCTCCCCGGCCAGATGAACTCTGATTATTGACACGTCTTCCTGCTTTCGGCAGCCGCAGATTCAAGCTTTTCTCTTCCCCCCGCTCGATCAACTTCAGTATGCGGACAGGAGGAGGATATGTGTGACTGTCACCCCCATGCTATGAGAAGCACTACTCAGCTTTTTCCCTTTATTAGTAGCCGAAGTTTAGGCCAGAGGAGGCAGGTTTTCCAGAACAGAAGGATAAAGAAATTTTTCTCTCCGGTCAATCGGCTTCTCTTTATTTAACTTCCTGTAGTCTCTCTTCTTCCTTCTCCTTACCGGGCTCGGGTGAGAGGATAAGCAACCGAAGGATTCGTTATCGAATCCCGAAGCTACTTTTTATTATGGGTTTACCCATAGGGAAGAAAGTTAAGATTAAAGATTGATCCGGCCCGGAAAGAAAATGATTCTTTAACCCTACAGCAATAGCAATAAAGAGGCCGTCCCCAATATAAAGATCGAGAACCTTAAGTTGATTTCCTTTATCAGCAGGTCGAAGGGGACCCCGGATAAGAGACCAGGAATAAAGACAACAGGATGAAAAAAGAACAAAAGGGAATGGAATTAGAAGCAGACAGAGAAGAAAAAAGATTTTTCTAAGAAATGACTTAGAGGAGATGTAGTGAATAGATCGAGCCGCGGAACTTAGGAGACGATGATTTTTTTCCGACACGGGAAGAATGGGAATGGTTGTGGAAAGGACTTTGAAAGGAGTAGGAAAGGAGAGTGCCTTACTCAAAACAAAATTTACTGATGAATAGATGAAAGGGAGGTTCCTATTTCCTATAGCCGAGGTTGATGTTGAGTTGTCTGTCTCATCTTTTGATCGAGTGATGTGATCACTTTTCTTTTTGGCTTTTTGGTATGTGATCTGATCTTGATCCGGGGTTTCAGAGAGTTCTCATTCTAATGATCATGGCGATGAAGTGATTTAGGTTACCCTAAGAAGGGACCGTACCTTACTTGCTCCCTAAAGTCGAGTAACATCAGTGCTCAGGTAAGTTATACTTGGCGAAACCGCCCAATCCAATGGGATAATACATAGTAAAAGAAGACCCCGAGGGAAGCGAGATAGGTGTTAGAAGCATCGGCCCCGGGAAGCCAATATGCTGATGGCAGGAAGACTAGCTTGATTGATCTTTTCGAGTGTGAGATTGAGATGTTTAAAGCAAAGCCCTTGATGTGATGATAGCACCGGTCAGTTGTGATCATATAGTATGTGATTTAATATAAAAAAAGCCCGGGCATTCTTCCCTCTTCTCTTTCTATCTAGAGCTGAGGGAAGAGAATGCCTTGTCTGACGACCATAACCCACCGCTCCTCAAGCTATCACTTTCACAGCACGGATGCACAAGATTGACTATGAACTAAGAAAGAAGAATCCCCCTTTATCTCAACTCTGAGACTCTCACAACTCTCATACACAGGGGAAACTACGGGTGAAAGATCACTGGAAGGAATGGTTTAACGAGAAGTGTTGCAAGAGAACTTGAGATTGAGTATCCCTTACGAATCGAAACTCGTACAGGGAAGGAAGAGCTCAGACTACTGCCAATACCAAGTACCGAGCCTACCAAGCCTACGGAACCTTACTTAACTGTACCATAACGAGTTGGACCATGCCGAGGGAGCTCCTTTCTTTGATGATCTAACTGGAAGTACAGTGTTCAGATAGATGATCTATTCCATGTCTGGATAGAAGAGTTAATTCAATAACGAGATTGTTCTTTCAATCACCTTTCTTCTATTCTTCTAGCACTGGACGTTGTTATACATCTCTCTATCTCCTTGCCTGCCCACCTCTTTTGACCCCCCGGATCAATTGAATTAGCCGATCCGAACCTAGATAAATTGAACGAGCCAATGACTCGAACCAAAATAGAATACTTAGCCAATGCCAAGTGCTCTCCTTGTCTGTCCGTCCACCTCTGACAAACCTGAGCGGATCGAGAGAACGCGTCTCGATTCAAGTGAATTAGCTGCAAACCAAAGGGCAACCCCTTATCTCACAGACTTTGAGGCTCAAATCAAAGGCTTTCTTTATGTCCTTCTTGTTATCCCGATTCCATGTAATTTTGATCACGTTAGGAGGGAAATCCGTTAAAATAGCAGATTGAGGCTCAAACAAACGAGAAGGGACCTCTCAAGCAATCGATGTCTTGCTTGAAGCTCTGTTACTGGACATCTTGCTTGAAGCTTTGTTTCTTCCTTTGTTTGGTGATTATCTTTCAGGAACATCCCATCAAGTACAACTAACTATGCGTGAAAGAAATTCGATAGTGGACTCCCGTCCGATCAATCCGTGTCAAATGTAGGTGTGAAAGCTTTTATAGGGGAATTCGGCAGTCAAGACATCTATATCTATTTAATTAAGAAAGAGAGTGAAAGCTAGAAATGCTTAGACTTGTTAATGCGCTGACCTGATGAAGCTTCATACTTTTGAAGAAAGCCAAATAGGTTCGAGATTCACTCTATCACCAGGTACCCCATCCGGCCGGCTTAGACTGCTTGAGCTTGAGTTCCTGGTTAAGGGGTAAGACGAGATCCTACGGTTCACTTTTCTTTTGTATCTTTAGCATCCCACTTCACTCCACAAGGGAAGATTACGTCCAGCCTTACTATAAAGATAGACCCTGGAACTTCCAAGGCCAAGACGTAGTAGATTTGTCGCCTTGGGTAGTGTTGCCAGACTCGGAGAAGGTCGCCTTTCTCATATCTTTCTTTTAGGTTGATACAAGGACCAAGACCTACTTTACGACAACAGATGCGGATGAACTAGCTTAGCTGCTCGGAGAAAGGCTTTACTGGAAGAAAAAGTGGAAGACTACTTATAAGTAAAGATATGCTCGTCTTCCTTCCCCATTCCCCCCTGGGACATTACCCACCGAAGATAGGAATTATTGACTGATCCTTAGTCTTTTCTTTCATACCCGATTGTCGATGGATCATGATATCGTAATTCCCGGTTTACTAATAATCCCTCGAATCCCTGGCTGACTACTGGCATGACTACAGAAGAGAGGGAATTCCTACCAGACCAGAGAGAGGTGATTCTCTAACAAAGGAAAGAAAGGAATGACTAAATGCCAAAGGTACTCTTCTATTAGGCTATGCCGTCTAAAGCAACAAATTCTCGTAACTGACCCAGTCAATCTCCAAGCATGGGGGTGGAAAGTCAAGCAGTTGCTAAAGAAAAGCCAGCCTCTAAGTCCTCTGTCTCTTTCACTCCTGACCTTAAAGGCCTAGATTAAACAAAGGCGTTCTAGTGCTCCAATACCACACAAGGTAGAAGTTCAGTTTCTATTGAGTCAGATCTGGGATTAGTTGAAAGCTTCGGTTTCGAAAGTGGAGTGAAGGCAGCAAGCATAGGTCCTTCGGTCCATAGGCAGGCGATAGGGACTTTGGGGGGATAACATTCATCGTCTAAGCCTTAACCCTCTGAGTTATGTGCTTCCCCTTCAAGAGCTGGGCTACTACCCTAATAAAGTTATTCCTAGCGTATAGTCTTAGATTGAGTCTTTATCTAAGATAGTACCTAATAGTTAGTTAAGCATTAGGCGCCCCAGTTCCACAACAGAACATATTGGATTCAATCTTTCTTTGTACCCTCGATCTCTGTCTTCTGGTAGTACGTGTACGGGTCCCAATCCTGACTGAGTTCGCATCAAGACTTCAGACAACTAGCTGAATCAATAAACTGGCCTGCAACTGCTGGAGTGGATAATGACTCCACTACCTGTGCCAGCAAACAAAGAAAGACATTGGAGTTTTGGGGTTCTTTCCACACCAGAAGCTGAAACAACAGAATCGGGAGAAGGATCAATCATTGTCGCTACGGGCGTTCCTGCTTAATCTAGCAGTTGTAGCTCTTCCTCTCTTTCCTTCGGAACCTCCGATCTTGGAAATTTGCATTCATTGAAAGAGTCCTCCTCCGCCTCCGTTTGAGGAAGCAGGTATTCGCCTACGAGGTCTTCACATAATAGGTTGCAAAAATCCTTATTAGGAAGAAGACTTAGACAAATCCCCGGGAGAAGTAGCTAGCAAGGCTAGGCACCTAATGCATGTGAGGGTAAGGGAAGGAAGTATCTTTGGCACGTATGAGTAGCAGAGCGGAGTGACGGGGCAAAACGATTCGACAGTTGATGCCGCTTGAACTAAAGGACTGAGCAATGAAAAAGGCATTTAGGCCATCCCGAGGTAAAATCTCATCTTAGTCAGATCATAAGATATCCCACGAGAAGATGTTCTCGAATAGGCAGGCTGTGAGGCAACTATTGAATCTGCCTTCCCTGATCCCTTTGAATGTGGGTCGAATACGGTCGCATTCAACTACAAGCAAGCTAGGGGCAAGCTAAGCTACTGAGCGGCGGTCAAGTATAGATTCAAGTTGTGGGTTTTCAGCTGTCCCTGTGGAACTTGTTGGGCAAGGTGAGCTAGATGCGGCTTTATATTATAATTATATATTATCGACGGAGTCATTTGTTTGGACCAATCGGGTAAATAGAACAAACTACCGGGAAAAGGAGGGAGCCCGTGAAGACGATGTCATGTCCATTCCGATAGCGATAGGTTGACCATCTGAAATCATCCCTTCCAACTCATCTCCTTCCGTGACAAAGGCATTCTGGCCAGTCCACCCCAACCAAGCTCTTCTATTCCGATAATTCCCCACTACAGTATGTTAGTGGTCTTGCTTGGCTAGTGATAGTTGGCTCTATGCCTGCCTCGCGACTACCCTGAATACGGTTAGGTATGGAAAAAGGAAGGCAATCGTAGTTAGGCTCAACGCGGGAACAAGAAGCGGAATCCGCTCACAGACAGGGACCAGGGCTGACGCTCTTTTCTCAGTCATAAATAATGGGAAAATGGAAGCTACTTAAAACAAACGCTAAATAACATCCAGGTACTGATGAAGAAAGAGGATTGCATATGCAGCTTCTCTCCCATGCCTTTTTGTTTATAGAGATCGAGAGTGCCAGCCAGATAGACGAGAGAGAGGAGTGAACGACCAGAAAGTCGCCACGAGTTAGACCGGGTGGAAAAAGAACATTAGAGTGAGAAGCGGGCACAAGCCATCCGATCACGATCAATGGGACAAGGGTTGCAAGTCCACAAGTGCAGTTCAGTTGTTGGCTCTGTATAAAGGGCGCCTAAGGTGGTAAAAGGCTTCATGCTTTCCACCAGCAAAATAAGTAGTTACGTCAGAGTCACAGGGATCGGCTAGCGCCTCCTTAATGTCCTAGTCCTTAAGTTGGAGATCAATCCCCTTTTCAAGTGAATGGAGCGTATAAAGGAGCTACAGGCGTCTCATAAAGAGAACTTCCCCTTTCGTAGATCGGATCGGGAGAGATCGACTGCCCCCTGGAGAGGTAACATACTATAGACAGGAGACGCTAGCAGAGTGACATGACGAAGCGGCAGGCAGGTCAGGCTGCTTGTCCTAGTGTCTTTTCCGAGTCTCGTTAAGAAAGGGAAGGGGAGCATCGACAGTCCCAAGAGGGAGTGAGAAGCTCTATGATGTTGTGGGCGTCAGGCGGGGAAGGCTATATCATGAGTAAGGGGGTTCAATGGGGGATGCCACGAGGGACAGTATCGACCCAAACGAACAAACCTGCTCGTGGAGTAGGAAAGGTATTCCTATGATAGGCAGTAACGTAACCTAGTATTCCCATTCATAGCCCATTCATAGAAATGAGTGGTGCCCCCAACAAACCAGGCATACCCAGATCAAAAGATGCCGTTGCGCGCTAGTAGTAACCTTTTCGGGACTGAAGACCCAGCCTTTGATTTGTCTGGTTCAAGGTCGTAAGCGGAGGAATCATTCGACTGACTAGGAGGCCAGCTCGTTCGTGTGTCTCCTGACCATTGGAACGCGTATCTGACTAAACCAACGAAGGACCAAGAGAGCGAGGTCGGTTTCAAAAAAAAAAAAAAAAAGGGCTACCCTCCCGAACCAGAGTAGGGAGTATATGATCCCTAACGAGACTATCTTATTAGAAATCCACACCTTAGGCCTTTACTTATTTTAAAAAAATAAAAGCAACAAGACGAGCAGGCCTGATCGTAGGAGCCAGATTGACCATGGACGGATTGGGTTCCGAGTTGCAAAACATAAGTGAAGATTCGAAGTGCAGTTCAGTGCGCAACTATTGAGTAAACACGTTGTGACTCAACACCTTTTCCTTAGTGAAGTGAGGGTTGGAATTGTAACTTTTTATTCCCTTTGGCATAAACCTCATTTATAGAAAGGAATTGAAGCGGAATGATACTCTTTTTTATTCCCCCCCGTATTTTTGGCATAAAAAGTGAGTCAACCCCCTGAAAATGGGCCTACTTTCCGGTCAAATGGGCATCTGAGAACTCCGCCCGACCTCAAAGTGAATCTGGTGGAGACGATCGCAGTCCGTTTACCAGCCATAGAGCACATACATAGAAGCCAAAGGAAGCGTAATTTCTACTATGCCGTTCGAGCCTTAGTGAGGTCGACGGTTAAAGGTGAGGGCGCTTAGGTGGGCATTTGTTATCTTATAGTTTGGGCTTGAAAGCCTGAAAGCAGGCGATGCGTAAGTGAGGTCGATGGGAGACGGTGCGACCGGAGGCCAACCTTCGTTTATGATGAGACTTACGAAACCCACTCGAAGTGAATCGGGCAATCTAAGTAGCAGGGCATAAGTCAGTCTGTGCCAAAGCCAAAGTACTGCTCCATATCCCAAGGTTATCCAGGGCCCTATTTTATTATGGCACTCCATATGCGAAAGTAAGGGAGGCTAAGTCCTGAGGGAGCGGGAGAGGAATGTGTTCAAAAGGCGGACCACCGATA
>Ga0115842_100455_pt1 | contig 16404 bp, 15 predicted proteins | sample InSIn2SAF170_2_FD_83856 | JGI IMG/M metagenome (GOLD analysis project Ga0115842, IMG submission 83856)
GTGAGTCACCATATTTCTTTTGGGGGCCTATTGGGACAGGGTCCCCTATAGTCAATTTTGGGGTTAAAAGCCCAAGTTTTGGGGTAGGAAGCCCAAGTTTTTGTATGTAAAGTGTAAAGTCTTTGCAAATTCTGGTCACAGAGTGCATATATATAAAGTGTCATAAAGGGTGTTTACCCTTCATTTATGTAAGTTATTTCATCTTTAGTAGATCTACCCATGGTTCGCGGACCATGGGATTGTATAAAAAGGAGAGTCTTAGAAGAGTCTAAGACAATTTTTTAGTAGTTCGAAGTAAGTTTGAGACAAATGTAATGGGTCATTAGCAAAAGGAGCGAAAAGCCTTAGAGTAGTAGAGAGGCTCTGTAGCTATGTGCATAGAGGCCTATAGTAGAGTCCACAGCTGAGTGCGCGGACCCCTGCAAGTGAGTGCATATGGTAGTTTGAGTTTGTAAGAAGATTTGAAGAATTAATAAAGAATATTACTCTGGATATATCTGTGTTTGATCTACTTAATTATTTTATGAATGAATGTGATTATGTTATGATGAATATTGGGTTTATGGTTTAATGCTGTATTGATGCACAAATCTATATAGTTTACTTTTTCACATAAACACAAGAAATAATATCTGTTTAAGCGAATAATATCTTAATGCATGTTGAAGTTGTCATACACTTAAGATGATCTGGGTAAATATAGAAGTAGGAGTAGTTACAAAGATGTGTAAGAGGCTGATTCACCTATTTAGGGTTCACAAAAGACAGTCATAGACCTTCGCGAAGGTCTAAGGGTTGATTAAGGGAAGTATATCGATAAGCCCTAAAGGCTTATCGATCTACGTGAAGGCAGAACTAGGGCTTAAAGCGACAACATTACCATCTCTGGGCATGGAAACTTGGTTCCAACATCTCCCCATACTGCTTCAAGTGAGATTTTATTCTACACTCGGCAGATTGATGCTAAAAGGACCATTAGTGTTGGGATTTGTTTGGCTAACTTAAAGCTGAACCTGCATCAGGGCCCACTAAGCCGACATTGAGTTTGTAGGACTACTTTTCATTATCATATCATCATGTCCTCAGTAACATGCATGTGCATAAACACAAAAAGTCATTTCGTGTGTTTCCTCTACACGTCTTGCTTTCTTTTCGCTTGTTTGACCAACTGTCGCCTTTGGCATGTTGATTGCTATGTCATTCTTGCAACCTTGTTCTGGTGATATTGAAGGTTTGTGTTTGAGTTGTGTTTGCTATGTAAACATCTATCGCACTCACACATGATGTTGTAAGCATTGTCATGCAAGTGTCATCACGGTCATCTGAAGTTTCATACTTGTCGCTTTCACCATTAGACAATCCTGCAGTCAGTCATACTGAGCTTATGTTGTCTTGTTGGTTCGAGATGTCTTGTCATTAAGTCATGTTGAGTGTGTGTTCACAAGGTCATGTATACACGAGTTCACTCACTCACACTCTTAACCATTTTGCCGAAGATTTGTCAACTCGACCACCCTCCATTAGTTAGACCTCCACTGAGCTGCACTGTGCAATCTCAACCCTTAGTGACCAAGTACTGCTGCCTAGAATTACACAGAGCTTGAGGTTGCCTCCCAGGCAGTTTGCACTGCGCAATCCTCAAATCAACTTGGATGACTGTCACCCAGAAAAATGTATAAGTTACCCAAGAAGGCATCACAATCTATGCTTCCAACAAGCCAATCCATTAAGCCTCCCACTAGTTAGCCAAAGAGTTTAACTAGGCAGTGACCTTGGCTTCACTCCTTCAAAAAATTGTGCAGAAGATGTCAGCATGCCTGCCTCAGTTGACTGAAGAAATTGTGTAGACAAGAGGGAAAGGCATCCACTGCCTATCACTACATTGTCTCTGAAAATTGCGCAGTTATGTCAAGTACTCTCCCTGTCAGCCAACCTACTACTCTTCCTGAAAATTGGGCAGTTTTCTTGAACTGTCCACTAGCTCCTCGACACCCCGCTCAGCCCAGAAACTGTGCAGAAATGTTTAGTATCATTGAGAGGATTGGGCCAATAGCCTATTGACTTTCACTACCTCTGACAGTGAAAGTCCATGATGTTTTCCATGTGTCATTGCTTAAGAAGTATGTTAAGGATGTTGATCATGTGATTGACTGGTCTGTATTGCATGTGGAACCAAATGGAGAATTCCAAGTCAGAACCTCAATGTATATTGTAGAAAAAGGTGCTCATGCTTGCAAATTGAGAAATCGAGCAAGTTAAAGTGCAATGGAAGCACTTTGGTCCCGATGAAGCTACATGGTATATGGAAGATCAGATGTGGGCTATGTATCCTTGTTTTGCTGGTTGAGGCAAAGTAGTTTTGGCTTGGTGTTTTGGTGTGATTTTGGTATATGTTTTGATGATGTTGGTTTATGTACATATGTATATGGATGTAAATACCACCATTAGCTATGTTATAAAGCACTATTATGCGATATGTTGTTATGATGTCATGTTATTATGTTGTTATGTGGGTTTCTTCTCAATAGATTGATCATTGTAAATACTTCATAAAGCTAAGTTATAAGGCTCCATCGACAATATATTTTTCTTACAATAGTTTTGTGGTTATAGGTGTTGTTGAAAACTGAGGACAATGTTCCACCAAGGGGGAGGATCTTGTAACAACCTTAGTGAAAATTCCATGTAATAAAAGTAAATAAAGGAAAAATAATAACCACAGATGATGGGACACTTCTTCCAAGCTGAATGTTTGGTAGAATCCTAGTGATGGGGATCACTTGTGATTGTTTATGGCTGAGGAAATTGGAAAAGGAAATGGGTAAGGCTTTGGAAAGACTAAATGGAATTTTGGCACATTTATTTATGAAAATAATGGAAATTATGAGAAAAGGGAGGTGAAAGATGACATGTTGCATGTGAGGAGTAAAATGAAGGAAAATAATGGAAAATGAAGAAAATAACGGCCTCATTCATAAAAAGGATTCAAAGGATTAGTTGGTAACCTTTTGTCAGTTTAGTGTTGGATCTCTCTTTTATTCTCTCTCTCTCTCTCGTACTCTTGGAGACATAGAGTTTTCTTGGAGCACTCTTAGAGGGTGTGGCATACTTGGATTTTGGAGCAAGAAGGCAAAGGAAGTGCAGGAAAGTGCAAGAGGGCATCAAGATCAACAACTACATCAGATTTGCTTGCAGGTACCGAGTTTCATTTATGTTTCGTTCACTAGTTTTGGCATGCATGGCAAATGCATGTGGTTTCTTGGCTGTGATCTGTCATTGGCATGGAGGATTGCCTGGATTGACATTGGATTGCCTAGCATTTCCATTTCTTGTATAGCCATGGTGATTGTGGGTTTAATTTCATTTTTTTGTTTTGGTTGGTTCTCATGTTTCCTTAGCTTGGCTTGAGTTACTAGTTCCTAGAGCCTTGGTTGGACAAATGCTTTAGAGCCCTATAACAAATTGGGTTGAGTTACTAGTCTTGTAGCCTTGGTTGGAAAAACACTCTGGAGCCCTTGGTGGGTTGAGTTACTAGTCCTAGAGCCTTGGTTGGAAAAATGCTTTGGAGCCCAAAAATAGCTGTGAGTTGAGTTATTAGTCCTGGAGCCTTGGTTGGAGCAAATGCTCTAGAGCTCTGGATGTTTGGTATAGAGACCGATTAGGTGATGGTTTTGTGATGTAAGAATGTGAGGTGGAATCAATGTTTGATGGGTTGAAGTGGATGGCCTCTCAATGCCCTAGATGAGTTTTCATTGATGTGTTTTATGAGATCCCACATTCATGCTTGTAATATGGCATGGAGGTGAATGGCTGAAGAGAGATTTGGCTCAACCATTCTATGGTTGGGTGGAATGTGGAAGTCCCATCCCAAGTTTGGGTTTTGCATCATTAATGAAAGTTTACTTATCCTTGTATTTCTATGAGCATTTTGATGGATTGTATGTGGTCAATATGTCCGTACTTTCATGAGTATTTCTATCCCATTATGTTGGTTATGTATGTGTTTTATGACAACAACCATGTATGTATTTTCTCATTTTTTTAATTTTAATTGAATGATCAATGTATATATTACCTAATGGATGGAATGATAGTTGATTTGTTGGGGCATCAATGGCTCTTAGTGATTCTAAGCTAAGTATGAAACCCATATGCTCAGAACTATTAATTACACATGTAGATTACACATTTGTTATATGTTTGACGAAATGCCTATCATGGCTAGTAGGGTCCAGTCAAGGTATTGAACAAGTATTTTCTTTAATACTATCATTTCCATGTTATTTTACTAATCTTAAGAGATGGTTCAATTTTGGGTGGTGACCTAGGCTCTGGGCCTGAAAAAGTGGATCAAATCCTAGAGTCGTTGGCATAGCACTAATATTTTTGGTCTCTGGTCATTGGTAGGCAAACCTGTGAGAGGGAAATTGAGTTGCTGGTTGCACTCATGCCTATCGCATGGGGGCGAATGAGCCTTAATTTGTCCAAAAGATCAGTGGGACCCCAAGGCTAACTGCCTAAAGTATTGGATTAGCTCCTAATGGCCTTGTAGCTAATAATTAATGTCTTTATGGCGTGTTTCCATCGGTTTCACTTCCTTAACATGGCTTAGGAGGTCAAATCATATCACAGAGGCCTCCTGTCGCATTTTTACCTTGATTGTCCAGTTTCTTAGGTAGATGTGGGAGGAGGGTGTGGGAGCAGGGTGTTACACACAGGTTCAGGGAGAGCATATTCTAAGATTCCAATGGCTCATTATTGGAATTATGGCTTTTTGAGATGAAATTGGTTTCCCGTAGGAGTTTGATCTATGATGAGTTCATGGTTATTTATGTTGTCTTGAATTTGTTATTCAATACACTACTCACTATTGGAAAATATATTGCTTCTATGGAGAGTAACTATGTAATGATTCCATGTATTTATCACATATATGTGTTATGATGTAAGGTCCATGAAAATGCCCATATTGTAATCATTGTCAAATCGAGTTTTATATGGGCTATTGGGATCAAGTCATCTCATGTATGTAACCCCATTATTTTGGGCGATTGATGTAAAAATAGGATCATAGAGTCATTAGTCATTGTAAATATTATATGTATTTATGGACAACTATGTATTTGATTCATAAAGCCTTGTATTTACATATCTCTAGAACATCTAGTATATGATCAGGGGGAGCATGGTCATTATGACAAGTTATTATCATATCTAACAATTGTGCCTCTTGGTTTATATCATTAGATCATATTTATAATGTTGAGCATGATAGGGGGAGTATTTCCATCAGCACGGTTCTTCCCTTTGCTGTTGATGTCAAAGGGGGAGAGAAGACTTGGTATTTGCAGGAGGTTTCCATCAATTCCAAAGGGGGAGATGTTATAGATATTTTTGGGCCCTGCAACCCCAGGCATAAAATATCCATAAACTAAGGGCTCCTAAGTCCCTAAAAGTGTTGTTCCAACCCCTAAAGGAACAAGGTCAACTGATTACAGCTTCTCCCAGAAGTTCTCCATGAAAAACTACTCAGAACTGGTCAAAACAGGATCATTTCACCTGCTCCATAGCAAAGTGCATTGCATCTCACCTAAATACACTCAGTGGGTGCGTTGCATTTCAAAAATCCCTTCTATGGGGTGCAATGGGCGAGAAGAGACAAATGGCAGTGTCAATCCACGAGGTGGAGAAGCATGGAATCTTCCAGAAACTTCTCCTGTGACACTTGCCTCTCTGAATTCGACCAAGGATGAGTAAGAGGTCATTAATCTCCAAGTGGAAGAAAGAAATATCAGAGGAAGGACACTAATCAAATCACAAGCTGACTCATCTCCCTTACAGATATCTATATATGGATCCCTCATCCTAGAGATCCGGAGGCTGGAATTTTGCATCTTGTAAGGAATTGTTGTTGGTTTCTCAAGGTAACATCATAGTGTTGGGTGATCTAAGCTTTGCATGAGGTGAAGAAGGGCTTACTTGCTGAGAGGATGATGCTGGGTCAGAACAACTAGTTGTAACTCTCTTGGCTCTTTCTTGATTATCAATAAAGTTTTTCATGTTTTCCTCCATACTCTTGTGTAATCTATATTTTGTGCATTTGTATGGTCAATTTACATCTGATCCTAGATTGTTTATGATAATAGATCCATGTTCTTGTATAGTGTTATGTTGCTTTGATTCTACAGGTACTCTGTGAAGCTGGGTATACGAGAAAGCAAGTAGCAAAGGACTATCAGAAGAGAGAGGAACCGAGCAAGGAACCAAGCGCAAGACAGAGGTTGGTCTCCTTTATTCTTCTCTCATCTATCTTTCATAAAGGAAAACAAAAGTAGTTTTGCTTTGTTTGTTTCTAAGGTAGCTACCACACCTTAGTGGGATTAGCAGTTCTGCATAGACACTTTTCCCTGTAACAAGAAGTTAGATAAGAGAGAGGCCACCCGTGCATCTGTTGCTCCAAGTACATCTCCGATCGAAAAACCTTCTGATCCTCCACAGAAGGTTAAATTTCCTTCCAAGTTGTGCAAGGGTGACCACTTTCTTCATGATTGTCCTGTTATTCCAAGGATCTTAGAAGTATGGTCTCACGATCTGGCTCGTCCCTCATCGTCCTTTGAGGCTCATATCGATGTTATGTGAAGGTGACCATCTCCTTCACCTTTGTTCACTCATGGATAAAGCTTCTACCATTTTGGAAAATCTTACAACCCTTTCGCCCCAACTTCCAGTTGGTTATCAGAGGCTCTCTTCTGACCCTCTCTCGGTTAACAAAGAGATTGACTTGGATTCATCTCTTGTCCATCCTGATCTTCCTAAGCCTAGCTGTGTTATGTCTGTTTCCGACCAACCATTGGTCGAGAAAAGTGTTGACTTGGTTTCACCACCAGTTGTTCACTCTATTCCAGAAGTGCGTAATGGTCATACTGCTCATGTCCTTCTCATCTCGTTAGATTCTCCTGAATCAAAGAGTGACCCTCCTATCCCAGCTGATCAAGAGAGTCCTTCTTCGATTCCTGTAGAGCATGGGGGCAATCATACAGTACCCCCACTAAGTAGTTTTGTTGTTCCCTTTGATTGGAGTCACTTGATTGCTTTCTGCCTCCCATCTTATGTGCCTTTCTAGATTATAGTACATGCCTATAATAAGGTAGTACTTGGCACTCTCTTGGATGAAGGTGCGTCGATTAGCCTCATGCCTTCCACTACTTGGCAAGCTTTGGGCTCCCCACAGCTTGTGCCTATCACCCAGAATCTGTTGGATTTTGACGGAGGACCTAGTCAACCTTCAGGGATCCTTCCAAAGTTATCGGTTACTTTGGGAGGAAAAACCATCTGTATAGACATGATGGTTGTCCAATTTGCATTGGATTTCAGTCTTCTCCTTAGCCGTGACTATATTTATGTCATGGGGGTTCTTGTCTCTTAGCTTTTCCGTGTGGTTCCTTTTCCATATGATGAAAGAATGGTGACTACATATCAATTGTCATTCTTTGGTCACCAGGTACCTCTTGTACAACCATCATCCCCTATCGTTTCTTGTTTTCTAGTGGTGCCTTCCCCGCAACAGGTCAATTATGTGACTACTCATTCCATCTTTGCATCTGTTGATAATCATGCATATGGTCTCATACATTATGTACTGGGGGCATTGGAACCCGATCTGTCGTTGGTACCCAATGACATGTATTCCTCCCAGAGCTTGGTTCTTCCCTCCAGTGAAGACCTCTTGGGAGTCATGTTCTTGTATGGACCATGAAATAAGGGTCCAAGGATAGTTTTGATCTTGTGTCAACCTTGTTTAAAAAATGAAACAAGGAGTCAGAGGATAGTTCATGATCTTTTGTCAACCTCCTTAATAAATGAAATAAGGAGTTTGGAGCATAGTTTCTTATCTTATGTCAAGCTCGTTAAAAAATGAATCAAAGAGTTTTGAGGAAGGTTCTCGATCTTGTGTCAACCTCATTTAAAAAATTAAACAACTCCCTTTTGTCAATTGAGTCTTTGGTTGATATCCCGTCCTATCTTAGTCGAGTCTTTCCTGGATCTCATATTTAAACCTTCATTACATCCACCGCATTGTATGCAATGAATCTTGGGGGTGTGTACCTCGATTGGATTATTATGTTGGGGGCATGCAAACATTATTCAAGCATAGTTTTTCGTTTCAATCTTGTACAGTGAAACCGAATCCAAGCATAGTTCTCCATGGTTTGAGCTTATTTAAAAATGAACCCGTGCACTCAAGTACCCCTTTTTGGTTTGGTGCATCAAGTGATTTCTTGTTTATTGTGTCTTTTGTCTTTTATGTAGATGTTATGAATATTAGTTGATGCATTAGTAAATTATGTATTAGGTGGACATTTGTGCAAATTATAAATCATAGACAAACATTCACTCATAACAAGTAGAGATAGTAAAACATAAATAGATGTATATCATGTATTGTGCACTAATGCGCTCAAAAAATATATGTATATGTCCAAAAAATATATGTCAAGATTTAAAGAGAACTTTGTAATCATCTTGAATGAGTAGGAAGATGTGGAAACATTTATTAGATGTATCACACAACGGAGATGTCGCTCAGGGACTGACTTTATCCGAGATCAGGGGATATGAGGTCAGCGAAAAATTACTGTGTAACATGGACCTAGCTAAAATACATGTCATTGTGAATTTAATGCAACCTACAACTTAAAAGGAAGTAAGAAGTTGCTTCGGTTATGCAGGAAACTACAGGAGATTTATTGAAAATTTTAGTAAAATAGCACTTCCTCTATTCAAGTTACTTGCAAAAGATGTTGAATTCCAATAGAAAACTCATTGTCAAAATGCATTTCAATTATTGAAAGAAAAACTATCAATTTCCCCCATTCATTGTGAACCGAATTGGTCTTTTCCATTTGATATCTCCACTGATGCATCTGATACAACTATAGGTGCATCACTTGGACAGAAGTATAACTTGTTTAATTATGCTATATACTTCATAAGTAAAAACTTAATACCAGCAGAATTGAACTACACAGTCACAAAAAAAGAGATGTTAGTTGTAGTACATGCAATAAACAAATTCTGGCATTACGTAATAGGCTATAAAGTGTTCATTCACATAGACCATTGAGAAATCAAATACCTAATGAATAAAGCAATCACAAATAGAAGAATTACAAGATGGCTATTGTTATTGTGGGAATTTAATATTACAATTCAATATCAACCAGGTAAAGACAATCAAGTAGTTGATTTCCTTTCAAGGCTTCATACACTTGGTGATCTGAATCTTGTTTCAGATAATTTCCCAGATGAACATATGTTTGAAATAACAGTCAAAACACCATGGTTTATAGATATAGTAAACTATTTATCCTATGGAAAATTACCATCCCAGTTTACAAATAAACAAAAATGAAAAAAAAAATAGAGAGAGTTCTAGATATAGCTGGGTGAATGGTGATCTCTTTTATACTAGCTATGATTCGATAATAATAAAATGTGCTAGAGAATATGAAATATTAGAAATTTTTAAAGAATGTCATGATGAGCCATGTGGTGGTCATTTTGCAAACAAACAGACACCTACAAGGTGTTGCAATTGGGCTATTATTGGCCAACAATATTCAAAGATTCCAAAGCCCATGTCAAAAGGTGTGAGAGTTTCCAAAGAATAGGAAGGCCAATAATATCAGATGAAATGCCATTTAAGCCACAAGTATTCATAGAGCCATTCGAGCAATGGGCTCTAGATTTTGTGGGACCAATAAACCCACCATCAAATGTAAATAATTACATCTTGGTATTTACTCATTATGTTACTAAGTGGGTTGAGGCAAAGGTAGTAGAAAGAGAAACAAAAGTCACAATAGTCACATTCCTCTTTGAGGAAATCTTTATCAGATTTTGAGTACCAAGATAGATTGTAATTCACCAAGGCACATAGTTCACTTCCAAGCTTGTTCGTGATCTTATAGAGAAGTACAAGATCAAACATAGAAAATAAACTCTGTACCATCCTCAAGTAAATGAACAAGTGGACTCGACAAACAAAGTCATGGAAAATATCATGACGAAATTAGTAAAAATGAATAGGAAGGATTGGTCAGAGAAATTAAGAGATGCACTATGGGAATACAGGATAACATGGAAAAATGAAACTGGGTTTAGTCCATATCAGTTAGTGTATGGAAAATAAGTCATGTTACCGTTAGAATTTCAAATACACACATTCAAGTTAGCAGCAAATTTAGGACGGAATTATCTGAAGCACAACAACAATGAGTAATGGAATTGAATCAATTGGATGAACAGAGGTAGTAAGCAATAGATCACACATCTCTTGTGTAGCAACAAAGGATGAAATGGCATGATCGATTCATAAAGAAAAAAATTCAACAAAGGAGACTCGACATTATTGTTTGACTCCAAATTTAAATATTTCAAGGCAAAGTTTACAACTCATTGGCTCGAGCTATATGAGATAGATGAGATCTTTAATAATGGAGTTGTCCAAGATAAAAACAATTGATCAAGAATCTATGTCATTTGTAGTTAACGGACATAGGCTTAAAGGCTACAATAAGCTTATCAATAAAGAAGATTTTATGAAACAAATTTCAAAAGGTACTGATCTAGAAGTAATGGAACAACATAGCAATATGCCTTCTATTATTCTAGAAAAAAGGAATTATATATATATTTATATATATATATATATATATATATATATAAACAAAACCAAAATTGCCTGTGAAAACCAAGCAACTGGCACAAAGAAAACTTGAATTCATGGAGGAAAACCAACTATTTTTGCGTGTATGAATTCACTAATTTTGTTTTACTCTGACGAAAGTTTGATTTTGTAGAATGAACCCTCCATAACAATACAAGACTTGAGGAAAATTCTTCACATAAGCAAGGGGGAAGTTGCAAAAGAAACTCAGTTTGAGCAACTAAATTGAAGAAGGAACCTGAATTACATTGCAGAAGGGACCTAAAATGTTAGAAGAAACATGTATTATATGAAAATGTTGCATAAAAAATATACATGTCAAAAGGGACCTGAATCATCAACTACAAATTGCAGAAGGGACCTTAATGACATCAACATTCAATGATCCTGAATCAATGATTAATGCAAAAACATGAAGCAAGAATAAAGTCTGCATTGCAATATATCCTAGACAATCCATCAAATACATTTTCACCTATTATTTGACTAGAAGACGTCATCAAATACTATCAGGGAGTAAAGTACAGTGAGTAAAAAAAATTCTCTTGAAATTTCAAAATTTTAAAAAACGATTTCTAGAGATTGTTCAGATTAATTTAATATATGACATGCATATTTTACCTACATTTCACTACCTTCATTATTCTACTCATTATATTCCTGTTATCCTATTCATATATATTCATTTCCATATCCATTATCCTACCCCTTTAATTCGATATTCATACTCCAAATACCACACATTCATTTCATATTCTTGATACACATCATATTAACCCTGAGTATTTAAAAATAAAGGCAAATGGATTAGAAATAGAGTGTCCAATAGTCAAACCCTAGACCTACAAAACGATACAAAAGTTAGTATCATAAATTTAATTTTAAATATGACCTTACCATGGTCATTTTAAAATTAAATTACATATAATGAAAGTCACACATTATGAAATAATACAAGTCAAAGGAAATCAAAATAATTCATTTCGATAAGTTATAATCAAAGCGCATAAAATAAATATGATGTCATAGAGTGTAAGCTTATCATAACAAAATCAAACAAATAATGTGATTCCATGCAACAAAACAAACATCATGAAGTCGTTTTGGTGGCATAATACATTGGAAAGGGATATGAAGTGTAGGCATGATGAATTTTAAAGGGCATAAGGCCACGCAATAGAACTATAATGAATTTCAAAGGCACGACAAACAAATCAAAATGCATGATGAATAGGTATGAGATGGAGTAATAATATGAGCCGGTGGAAATGCAAACGTATGGCAGGATGACTATATGGTGATATGAGTAAACAACAGTCAAAGGATAAGGTAATGAAAAGCCGAGGCATGGAGGTAAGCACCATGGGTAAGTACGAAGGACAACCATGAAGAAATGAAAGACAACCATGAAGGAAATTAGTGAGAGGTTGAAGCATGCAAGAATGGTCAACCAAATTTGAAAACACAACAATAAACGTTTCAACTAAAAGCAACACCATGAGTCTTTGCATTCAACCAAAACTCATACGCTACACCTCTACCATTTTTAGACACAGACCTCTATAATAATTGCTTCCTCTCCACCATCATAGTCATTTGCAGGCTCAGGGAGGATGATGAATTTTGTATGACTATTAGAACACGTTTGAGAGCCCGGTGGAAAATGGCTTGACAAAGAAAACGTAGAAACAAAGGAAATCAAACCAAGATAAGGGAAGAAACAAATATAGCAGTGGAGAATCAGAGAGATAAGAAGAATAAGTGGAGTAGACAGAGGGATAAGCTGAGAGAACTGGGAGTCATGTAAAAGCAAGCGGAATTAACTGAGAAAGATCACGTGAGCAAGAAGGTAATAGAAAAAATAGATTTCTTTCAATAAATACATCAGATTTTTTGATGAGGAGATCTCAAGATTTTTAATGAAACAAAAGTTTGAATCCAATATACAAGATAGCGCTTCTACTACTATTTACGATTTTTCATCTCTATCATTCATTAAGACTCTTCCATCAGTAAAGAAATGAATTTTTTGAATGAATTTTAATAGTAGAAAACATTATGAAACACACGGTTGATTGGGCCATGACATAGAGGGAATCATGACATTTCATCACAAGCAAACAAATCGATTCAGATCCTCCATGTTTAATCATGAAATCGCTGAGTTAGTTGATGAAACAGAGTGTTGAATATAGAGTGAATTAGTTATAATTCAACACAAACAATGGGCTTGATTGCACAAATAGTGAACTTGAAAACAAATTCAGTTTGACATATAAATGAATTTTTTAACCATAGGAGGGAGTTATAGAAATGAAAATTGAAAGGAGAAACTATGGCATGACTTATATATATATATATATATATATATTCAAAATCAAAACAAAGTTTCAATTTTCGATTTCTCTTCCTATAAAAAGTAAATATATAAACAGTAAATATAATGAATGATATGCATAAGAAGAACATTTCATTTATATGGACAGAGCAGATTTGGTGAAATATAACAAACATAAAGTGTTTTTTGCATCAAATAATAAGAAAGATGTTTGTTTTTGTTTTTCATCTACAAAGAGTAATGTTTTGAAAAGAACAGTGACTTATTGTTGCAGTGAGACAGAGATTAAACACGTTTGAATTCATTGTTTCTAAAGAGTATCAGGAAAAAGGTAAGCCCTACTACTACAATGTATAACTGAATCAAAAATATCTCTATGCATGAATCATTTTTATTTTCATTTTCAAAAATGATATTCATGAAAGTAGAGGGATATATAAATTGGTTTTTAGAAAAGATGACCACAAGAATAGAACCAAAATTTGAGATTGAATAGTGGAAGAAGGAAAGAGTAGAGAAATTATATCAAGTTGGGCTTATAGGTTTTCTTCAAAGGTTTAATAGGCATAGTGAGAGTATAACCAGGGAGTTTGTAAACAACTATGCCCAAGATAAAACTATGGTAGGAAACTTAATCATTCCATTGACTACAGAATACATCTCCAAAAAATTAGATCTTCCATTGGCAGGAGAAAAATATCATAAATGTTTACACTTCAAAGAGAAAGCATGGAATTTCTTCTTAAAGATGAATAGGAAGGGAGCCTTTGATAGAACTAAAGGCATACATAGGGAATGGTTCAATGAGCCATGGGCAGAGTTAGTTTTGATCATTCAAAAAAATTTCACATGTAATAGAGGCCATAGTGTGGCACATATTTACTATGTCAAGCTGCTCCAACGCATTAAAGGAGAAGTAAAAATAAACTTGCCATATTTGTTCTCCTGGAATCTGATCAAAATTATAGAGTGAGTGAAAAATGAAAAAAACCAAAAGAAGTTCAATTTTATCATCACGGACTAATAAAAATTCTTGTAGAGCATTAAGTAAGAACTCACGGTATAATTTGGAAAGAGTTTTTAATCTATAATGAGCATGAATAGATGTTCATAGAAGAACAGTACAAAACATATCAGGAAACAAGAGGCATCATGAAATTCATCACTCTATCCAAGAACTATATCTAAAAAGAAGAACAACACTGTCATGATTAAGAAGGATGCATCCTTCATATCCACTCCTAGGAGGCATAGGAGAAAGATATCAACATATGTAGAAATTTTGAATAATATAACACTTATTCACAGAGATTATCCTGGTTATACACTATTTGCAGAATGCATGCATAATACATAACCTCCTCTACTGTTGATCATCAATCTGCGGAATTAAGAAACAGTCACATGCGCACATTGAAGCATCAATCACACATATCAACACAGTATGTAATGGGGAAAGCATACAACTGAAAACCCCCAACTATCTGTATATTATAATGATAGAGAACATGTAACAATACATAGTACAATAATCCTCACAAGTACTTAGTACTATCTCCACTTGCTACACACAAACTAGCTCAGATATGAACAAGTCACGGGCTCAAATCTCCTCCGATGTTTTCCTACCTCTTATGTGCAATCCAATGTGAGAATAGATCTAATCCAAGTTTGAATTCCCTTGGTTTGTACTGCACAATCCTCATTGGCAATCTCAATCAATGATTGTGCAAATCTCATGCACTGCTATAGTCACAACTGATAGTAGAGTCACCCTTTCACCCACCTCTAACACTTGTCTCCACTGAACTGTCCATGCATTGAGTTAACTAATGTATTCTTTAGTTGATTTATGAGTTAATAATTAGTGAATAATTAATAATTAATTCACACCACTCATCACTAGTTTTGTTAGTTAGACTAAATACAACTAGTTCAACTAAGTCAAACTGCACACAACTCCATCAACTCCTCAATCAACTCCACCAAACTCAATCACTTGAGTTCTAACTGATGTCCATCATGTAATAGCTCAACTAACCCATAGGAAAAGTGTATTTCCTTTTGGCAGTTGCATGTGCCACATTCGTAGCTTGAACCGAAGTCCTGCAAGAGGATAAGATAATGTTTATAGTCCAAATATTATTAAGAGCTAATAATATTCGACTATTCTATTTTTTGACTGGCAGTCTAGAAATAGGCTCTATGCATATGTCTAAAAATAGAAGTCCATCTATTTTTACGAACATGACCAATCATTCATAAATAGCATCCTGCAACTCATAGACCATGATCCATATGTCTAAAAATAGACATAGTCTAAAAATAGACTTTGCGCCAAAAATACCCTGCAGGCCCACTTAGTGAAGACGACTTCTTTTCACTAAGCTCCATCATCTTGTTACATTTTCAACACTCTCTCTCAACAAGATATGGATTATCTAAAACCCATATCCTACCTCTGTGGTATTCAAATTTTCTCCTGGTGAGAACCTTCATCAAGATATTAGCATCCTCATCCTCCGTGGGAATGTATGAAAGTAACATGATTCTCTGCTGCACACAATCTCTGATATGATGGTACCTGATGTTGAACTTCTCCAGTATCTCCCGGGCATAATTACCCTGAGAAACAAATAGTCCATCACTGCGCTGCCAAATTTCCAATCCCAGGAAATAATTAAGGAGGCCCAAGCCCTTCATCTCAAACTCTCTAGCATGATCCTCTTTGCATGAAAGTATCAACAGCTCATCTCCCATCAAAATCAAATCATCTACATAAAGTACAATGATCAGCAACTTACAATCGTTGGTGCTGCATGAGTGGTCTCTTCCACTCCATGAACTTCATCTTGTGGCTGATCCACATACTAAAGCTCATCCTTAGGAGCTAATAGCTCCTCATCTGCATGCAACTGTGGCTCCCTCTCAAGCGAACACTTCATGGCTTTCTCCTCCTAAAATTTGATATCCCATCGCACAACAGTCTTGCAACTGTCTGGCAAATACACACGATAGTTGTGGGGCATATCAGTGTACTCCAAAAATATCCTAACCTCTGCGGTCGGCTCCAGCCTCTTCCTGGCATCCTTCGTCACATGCATGTAAATAAGAGAACCAAAAATACTCAAATGGGAAATATCAGGTCTCTTACCAAAATAAGCCTCCTCGGGTGTACTCGTATCTTGTGAGGAGAAGGGTTCTGCACATATACTACAATATTGCATGCCTCCACCCACAAGTGAAGGGGTAGGCCCTAATCATGCAACATCGCCCATGTAGCACCCACGATCGTTCTGTTCTTCGACTCAGCAACCTCGTTTTGTTGTAGGCTATG
>Ga0115842_100456_pt1 | contig 16394 bp, 9 predicted proteins | sample InSIn2SAF170_2_FD_83856 | JGI IMG/M metagenome (GOLD analysis project Ga0115842, IMG submission 83856)
CTCTCTTCTGGCCGTTAGTTCGAGATCGAAACTGGACCTGAGAGAGACTAGACTTCTAGTAACAGTAGGTGCGCCTTCAGTTGAGGAGAGCTGTTCACAAGCAGTGGTTATGAGCTCTTTCTTGTTTCGGTTCAGAAGAGGTAATTCCTTCAGTTGCACTAGTGGATTGAAGAACCTTTTTTTTTTAGTGCCAACAAAGCATGTGTTGTTGGTTAATGTAATAAAAACACGAATTTCGATAGGCTGGAGGACAGTAGGACAAACGCCTTAAAAGAGAAATGAAAGGCATTTTTCAACTTATAAAAAAAATCTTTCTTGGCATTTGTATTTGAGAGAGAGAGCTATGCTTAGGTCAGTTCCTTCAGTAAACTTATTTGGTAAGTCAGAAGTGAACTTTAGGTAAGTAAGTAGTCCCGTATGAAATTCATAAAACATTCATATCCGGCACTTGAGGAGGTAAATCTTAAGTGTTGGAAGCTACTGCTAAGGTACTCCCCCTCATCTCTAAAGGATAGGCAATTGAGAGAGAATAGGGCGATAGCGATAGACACAGGAACTGAAATAGACTAAAAGATGACTTCCGTAGAGGAGAGGGGAAACCCCCTTAGATAGGGCGATAGCCCGGTTTTGATTGAATATCCTTTCCTTTCCTGTGCTTGTCTTGAGAACCTGACTCAAAAGAGAAAAGAAGACCGGACTAAAAGAGATCTCACTTTCGACGATTGAACTGCACTTTTATACCCGAACTGGATTTTAACGTCTTTGGATCCTGCTTAGAGCCGGCTTTCACTCCACTTTCACCTTTCATATCAGGAACGTCGACTTGCACTTGCAATATAGAATTTCACTTTCAGGAATCCTTGCTCCTCATATTCACACTCATAAGAATAAGACGTTCAACTCCCTAAAACACGTATAATTGAGAGACTCAGAATATCAGTGCCTTGGGTAAATCGGGAGCGAACGAGTTTCAAACCTGTCCTCTTCGCTTCCCAAGATATTTAGGGAAAAGGGCCTTGTCGGCCACCGCTTGCTGACGACGGAACGCATCGTCAATTAAATCGCGTTGGACTTAGTTGGAAAGGTAGGTGCTCGGCATGTCCCTTGCTTGCGAACTTTTTTAGTAGGGCGGGTAGCTTTGGAGATCCCATTCCTCACGTTTACCGTTGTCCCCAGACTTCACTCTTTCAACACTTGTATACTTTCTAAATAGTCAGGCGTGTCCCTGCCCCTGTCTCCAACAAGTGTGTGATCCACCGATTCACTGAGTGACTCTTTCTTACCGCTGGAGTCCCTATCTCTTAAAGCCTTATCTGACTTCCCCCTTGTTTGCCGATTGAAGAAAGCCTTGCCTTCTATTATATGGTCTCAAAGAAAAGCCCTTTCTATGTTATTAGTAAAGCCTAAACGTAAACGCCCTGCAATCAAACTAAAGCGCTAACGAGCAACGGCTTTCGCGCAGCTCAATCCGTTGCTTCTTGCTTTCGAGCCGGGGGTGGTGAAGTAGTCCGTGAAGGTTAACTTGTGTTAAGCAAGCAGAGTAGTCAAGCCAGAAAGGCAAAAAAAGCAAGAAGCGATTTTCGTTCGATCGACGGAATCAATCGTACTTTCACTGCTGTGGACCGGCTTTCATAAAGCACCTTTGGGCAGCTGCTACTATTGGGATTGGGATCCAATTCCGAGATCAATTCGACAATGAAACTCTTCAAGCAATGATCTTATCTATGCCATTTCTCTTGACGCGATACAAAAGACGACTTTCGAGAGTCACTTAGCCCCTTGACCTCTTCTCTCAAAAAAGACGCTGTGTGGGCAAGTCGATTAAAGTCAGAGCGGGGAGGGAATGTTTACAGTTGTTGTAGTACGACTTTTCATTTCCTGTTCGGTCTTTCAATAAGTAGTCAGCTGCGGGCTAAGAAGCCTCGTAGTCAGACTTAACATTGATTGAAGCAGCTGTTGGAGAGAAGGCACCCGTCAGACCTGCAAGCACCGGCTAGTACACAGCGGCAGTTTTCAATCATACAATGTGTACTCGTAGTCTGACTTTTAGCGGTAGTCAGCTGTCCTCGTTCTCCTCTTTTCATTGCCCTATTGAGTAAGGGTCGGTGTTTGCAAAAATGTCGAGCCGACGGGGTCAGGTACCAGTAGTGACAATGGCAAAGGGGGGGAAGGGGAAAGTCAAGGAAAAAAAAATAGACAAAAAAAGGCTGCACAAGACGAAAAACCAGAGGCAGCGCTAAGGTGCGAGGGGATTTCTGCCCTAAAAAAGAATGAGACATGGGACCTTGTTCCATTGCCTGCTGGAGTCAAGCCAATTTCTTGCAAGTGGGTATACAAGGTGAAGCGACGAAGTGATGGATCAGTCGAACGGGCGCGATTGGTTGCTCGTGCTTTCTCACAGCAGTACGGGATTGACTACGACGAGACGTTTAGTCCCGTGGCAAAGATAACTGCTGTGCGAGTGCTCATCTCTCTAACAACAAGTCAGTCCTGGGCAGATGGACGTCAAAAATGCCTTTCTCTATGGCGTCTCTCTACACCGTTCCCCTGCCTTCAGTCTTCCCTGCCCCTGCACCACATGAATGAAATTCCACATTCCAAGCCAAGCCCAAGCATCACTGAATGCTTCCTTTCCCGATCTCGGACACACAACACTGTGAAAGTGAGACAGCGTCTGCAAAGTCGGCCTGCATATACTTCGGATTAGACTTCTTGATCCGCAAAGACCTTCTGAGACTTGGCTGATTTTCAGTCGTGATGTCTTCCATTGGTAGTGGTCTCTTCTCTCGACTATCTCGCAACTCTGTTCGTGAGCTACTCTCTCCACTTCTGGGGGAAGGCTTTTCCTGGCTTATGGGCTTTGGACTTTGAACCTCGCGAACACCTGTCTTCTATCAAATGAAATGGGGCTCAAAGAACTGCCAGTTCGTGAACTCGATTTTGGCGACTCTACAGGTTTCGAGTCGCTCCCGACAGAAACCTCCTGCCGCTCTGGTAACTGCGCTCGCATACTCGTGTCTAAACTCTCCGAGTCTGGCAACACTACATTCTCGGTAGACCACCATGATGATGCCTCATCAAAGACAACATGCGGCGAGACGTATGCTTTATTGGTGGTGGGATCAACACATCTCCACCCTTTCTTCTGCTCATCGTACCCAGTAAATATACACCGTATCGCTTTCTTTTCCAACTTTGTCCGACCAGTTGAGGACAAAGACGTAGCAAACGCACCCGCTTTCTATTTTGGTGTCTTGTCGGGCCCAGAAAGTACCTGCAGTGTTGATTGATAATGGGAGTGGTTTGAATGCACGTTGAGCAGTGTAAAGGCCCTGAGGCTGGGGCATGGAGATATGAAGAGAAAGACGATGACGGTCCGAGCATTCGAAAATTCCGTCCGCCAGACTGTTGGAGTAATTGAACTTGACGTTGTGACCGGGCCGTACCAGTTCAAGATCAGTTTGAATGTGGTAGATATCGAGGCATCGTTCACTTTTGGGAAGACTTTGGCTCCATTCAGAAGGGCCCTTCCCCATAAGGCCCATCTACGCTGCACCAAAGGGTAAGTTCGTTATCGACGACCAGCTAGTCACTATCTTGGCTGATGACGAAAAAGTAGGCTCAAGAAAGGTAGAAGTTGTGCAGCATGTAGAGTAGGAACTTCAATTCCTATCGTATCAGTTCGAGACAGTCAATAGTATCCCCCTCGACGCGAGGCCACCCAAAAGAATGAAGACGAGCTCACCCGGGTGTAAAATGCTGGCGAAGATGAAATTTCACCCCCTATTTGAGTAAGGCTGGGTCTGGGGATTAGCTTACAAGGAAGGCTTGTGCCGGTAATTCTGCCAAGGCACGATCCCCCTTTCCTTTACTTAGTAGGGCTTGAAAGGCTGGACTATAAGCATAAGCCCACTCCCCAGGATTACGTTAAGAGAGCAGAGCGGAGAAGGAAAATTGGAAAAGCAAGAAGAAATGGGGATCCCGACCCGCCGACTTGTCCATGTAGCTTCATGTGGCATCGTTAAGTATCCATGTCTGCCTTTCACCCGCCTATTGCTCTTAGTCAACCATCTCCTCGCCTACGCGCATCCTCGGTTTAAGTGGCTTTCTTCCTGGTTTATTTGGGTATCAGGACTTGTCTAGCCTTGTTCTTAAGTAACAGTGCTGGTGTCCAGTTGCTCGAGGAGGGATCCGGTTTATACATAACCAGTTTCTGACCTATTCGTTCTTGTTTAATCAGCCACAAATGATAACGAAAATAAAGGTACTTTAGACTCATCCGGTGCATTCAGGAAGAGCAAGAGCACTTGCCTCGTTCCGTTCGTACCCAGCTTTTGACCACCTATCCATTGTGGTTTATCCAGCCAAAGACTAACTTCAAGCTGCTGATGCTATAATCTCAACCAGTGCATTAGCTAAGGCCAGTAACAACTCGAAATAACGTAAGATAAGGAAAGAGAACCCACCCGGATTCTTGTCAATTCTTCTTTTGGTGGACCTTCGTCCGTAGCGTATAGTTTGTAGTCGGTCTTTGGCAGCCTCTGCCTCTGGGACGAAATCCCCATTTTTCTTGATCGGGACTAGCCCACGTCAGGGAATGTAATTGTAGGTCACACTGATCTCTCGCTCTTGGGATGCATCCCTGGTGGTATGCTAGATCTTTTTCTTGATTTAGTATGACACGAGCAGGAGTCTTCTTTCCGGGTTGGCAGTACCGACCAGAAGGCGTGGTTATGAACGAAATTCGCTTTAACAGGGGGAGATCTGTAATATCATGATTGAGATTTGGCTGTCAATGTAATAGTTCCAGTTTTTCCCCTACTTTGGCCCCCTACGGTGAATGATCAGGAACGAATCTCAACGCCACTGACTGACAATATTTTACTAGAGAACAGGTTACGAAAAAGAAATTGAAATGACGTAATGTAGAATAGAAATGTGTCTTCGTCTTCAAGAAGAATGATATACATAAAGGAGCAAGAAGGGGGCTTATTCTAGCCCAAGAATTTCTCTCATATATCGCGTTCTCTGAGATCTTGCCCGACGCTATCCAAAATTTGGAGTTCCCTTCTGTCCCTTTCCGCCGGGCTCCACTTTTGTGGGTGGGTGTCCAGTTCGTCCCGCTTCTGGTTAACAAAATCGAGAAAGGCTTCTCGGGGATTGTAGGAGGCCCTTTCGGCCAAGGAAGGGTGCCGAGAAAGGATCTCTTTTAATTGCGTATAACACGAGTGTCGCAGCTCCCGGATCTGGAGATCCCGATTCTCGAACTCGAGTAAGCGGTCATACTCGATTTGAGAGCGAGCTTGATCCAGGGAAGATTTTATTTCGGACCAATACTGCCCCCTTTCTTTATCAAGTAGAAAGAGGGTATGGTCTAGTCTTACTATTCTATTTTGTAGTGAAGCTTCGATTAGGATTTAGAGGTCTAGGTTGGTGGGACGGTCCCGCATCATCGCGCGCCACCCCAGGGATCGAAGAATTCACCGACGTGCCCTCCATTTCCGTTTCCGAAAAAGGTTCCAATAAGACGCGCATCTCGAATGAATCCTCCGTCCATGAGGACGAGCTTGATGGGCCGGAAGGGGCCGGAAGAGCCCCAACACTCCAAAAAGAAAACATCTTTCAAATAAAGACCTAAGCGAGAAACTAAGTAAATTCGGAGAAAATAGAAATAAAAAGAGAAAAAAAAGATCATGAATATATACAAGACAACTTGCAAGCTAGACTTTTGTTTCAAACAAGAAAGACGAAAGAGACAGATCAAGCCTAAAAATAGTATAGGGCAGATAGCTCGCTGCTTCGTATCTAATAAGGCTCGCTCTTGTAGCCCCTATCACTTAAAGTAAAGGGCTCGCGACTTGACTTCCACTCGCTCTTATATTATATTATGATTATGGGGGCTTTTGACTTATTAGTGATTTTGTCCTGCTTCGACAACTCTGGCACAAATTACTGTCGTTTTCTTTTGGGCTCGCTGGTTTCGATAAGCCAATAGAATAACGAGTAGGTTTCGAAGCTCAAATAGGGGAGTAAGAGAGAGGTCGAGTTAACCATGGACGAGAGGCAGAGACCAGAGCGGACGAAAGGGAAGCTTTCTAGCAGGCTTTGTAAGGTCAAGGGACGGAGGGCAGGGCTATTCTGAGCCCTGTGCCTAAGTCGGATACGAGAGTTATTCTACGCGAGCCACCAAGCAGCCTAGCCTGCCAGAAAGTACGCAAAAATCTCGATCGGGAAGGACGTTTCTCGTTGATACCGAGACAGCTATGAGAGCACCAAAGTCATGCGTTGGCTTTGGGGCGAGGATCAAGGAGGCCGGATTTACCTTTATGAACCTCAGCGTGAAGTGGTCGGGTTCACTCCTCCTATTGCCTTTACCCAGCGGCAAGACGCTTAGTTTTGTCGGAAAGGGAATGCTTCTTCCCCTCTACTGTGCGGGTGCTAAGACTAGGCGAAGAATGAAATGAATCAGTTCGCTTGACCAACCCGAGCCTCTAGTTCTTCTGATTTTGCTAACATCCTTCGATGACAGGCCGACCGAAGGAAAACGCACCGGGATCCTACAATTCCCTATTCAGCTCCCTGACAACCCCTTCAATCCATCTTCATCTTGCCTAGATAGATTGAGCCCTGGGACTGATCTTCCCGTTGGCTTTGCTACAGCAGTACTCACAGTGTAAGGTCAGCGGGTGGCATAGCGAAATTCCTCACCGAGCCTCTTGACCAGATCGTCCCAGCAGAGCGATTCAAAGCGTCTTTGGAGCGAATTTCTTTGAAGTAGTAGTAGTTAGTGTTCTAATTGAGCGAACCGTGGATCATAAATGATGAGCGTAGCTTAATTTAGCTGATCTCATACCGAACTATAAAGAAATATGTGAGTGGCTCTTTATAGATACTTAGCGCACTTCCGTTTTCTACGCTGGACTTGCTTGAAACAACTAGCTCTACTTCCGGCTTTAAGGAGCTTGACTGAAAAGTCTAAGTATAATAAATTAAGACTGATTTTCCGAACGGTTGTTTTTACGACTTCCGCTACGCACCTGAAACCTGAAAGCTTAGTAAGGAAGCCTCCAGGCTGATTGACCATTCTGTAACAGTGGAAATTCTCCCTCTGGCGGCAAGGAATGAGAAAAGAACCTATTGACAGGCTTATATCTCCTCCCGCACACAGTCGATGCTTCTTTTCGTGCAGCAAAGCAAAGAAAGAGGAAAGGTTGGCAGTGAAGGGGCGAAGCGGTTACCCATATTATAGAGATTTGAGATTCAATGTGGGTGGGAATCTTATTCAATAACCAGGCGGAAAGGCTATGTTTTCAATTCCGCATTTTGAAGATCTTTCTATCCTTCTCATCTCAGATGCGCGTAATCGTCTTAAGTAGATGTGGATAAGAGTGTGTTTGAAAGGGGGTGTCAACCGGGAAGAGGCTTCCCGAAAGCATTAAAGTAAAGGTAAGGAGGTAGCTCGAGTCAGTTGGAAGGCTACGCCCTCGGAAGTGACGGCAGAAGCTCAATCATTCCTCATTCACTTCGAGCTATAGAGGAGGGATAAGTCAGTTCTTTCCTTTCCATTCCTTTCCGTACCGGTCAGCTAGGAATTCGAGTTATGTTAAAAAATTCTTATGCGGATCGAAAAAAAAGCTCTCGTTTTATGCCAATACGGGATTTTGGGCTTAGTTATCTTCCTTCCAACAAACTAGTCGTAGGGCACGGCGGATTCTATAAAAGAGCGTCTTCTCTGCATCTACGAATCGATAAATGAGTGGCTTCAAAGCTCCTTTAAGTCATTGAATTGCCCTTCATTTTCACTAGATTCGTATCCCGGGGATTCCACTAATCAAACCAGGGGCGTAGGGTACCTCCCGGCCAAAGCAAAGAATAAAACAAATAAAAAAAAGTAGCCAACCTAGATGAATCTGGTCTCTCAGTCACTTCCTTCGTATAAGCTGGTAAGGCAGAGGCTATTCGAATTCCTAGTATGAGTTTTCCAATCAAAGATAGCAGCTAACAAGAGCGCATCTACATCTACAAGAGAGATCTAAAGTAGAGCAAATCGCTAACCTAAGTTGATAAAGGAGCATGCCGATTACAATAGCATGTAAACGGTCAGGTGAACACCATCCGAACAGTGCCCGAATTGGAATGCGGACTGGGTGAAAGGCGAGAAAGACCAGGCAAGCTCCGCATCTAGGATTCTGTAATCACACCTGGCGAAAGGCGATCCTTAACTTCATAGCCTAAGGATATTTTCGATTCAATCTGTTATTCCAGAATAGACTAAAGGGCGTAGCGGTAGATAAAGATAGAATACATGAATAAGTATCCAAATTGAAATATCTGATTAACTACATATTCATCACTTATCTTATATAAGTACGTCAGCCTTGTACTTTTATTCAGTTCGAGTTTGGTTGCCTTTCTTGCTGGCATTGAATGAGCCCAATCCCGGAGTTCCCGCTTTCAGGTTGTTTTGTGAAAGGCAGCTTTGATTGAGTGCGCCTTGCTTTATTCTTTCTTGCTTCTGCTTTCTGTCATAGAGGTGTCAGGGGAGAAATCAGACCTGAGATCAGGCTCTCACTACGGACTGTGATCAATCATACAGGATAGACTTTTCCCTTTCCGGCCGGTCTGGTGTGATGTCTAGTGATTGCCGAATATATAAAGATAAGGGGATAGCTCATCATATTACTAAGGAGAGCTCTTTCTTCCTATCGGTCAAGTGCCCCTCCGTGCCATTCATAGTTTTCACTCCTGGCCTTTTCCTTTGCTTTGCCCCGGAGACCTCCCCGAAAGAGGAAAGAGAAAAGATCCCCTCACGAGATGGGATGGCATGACCTTCTTTGGATGGTTCCTTCTTTAAGGAGGGTGCCTAGCAAGGCAAGAACAGCATATATTCCTCCAACAGGGCATTCGTGAACAAGAAAGCATTCCCTCACAGCGGATTCTCTTGCAGTAAGAGCTGATTCGGGAGCAGTAAGAGCTTCGAGTTGAACAGCTTCTTCTATTCCTTGTTGACCTGCAGCTCCTTTTGTCCCTCAATCCTCTGATGGGCATGTCTTACTAGTGGAATCAGTCCCTTGCTTTCCTTCCCCGCAGTAAATCCCTTCGCGGCAAGAAGTTCCTTAAAAAAGGGATATTCCTCTTTAATTGCAATTGGATGCTTCCTCAACAGCAGCTGATTCTATAGAAAGGGTTATTCACCATCAACCGCGGATAGGGTAAGAGCTGCTATTTACTCAACAACGGCTAGTCTTGCAGCGGCAACAGAAAGAGCTGGAACTAAGAATCATACTGTCACAGCGGTAACTGGTTGCCTCGAATGCCTTGATTTGGCTTTTTGATAGAAGGAGCTTTTAGGGGAATGGGATTGATGGAAAATTGGCTATGGAGATTTCATTTCGTTCCGATTTGCCGTTAGGTTAGGTGGGGCCCTCTCCTTCGTGAGAGGGGCTTGTGGGAAAGGGTGGGTGGCCCCAAGCGCTTTAGGATGAGTCCAGTGTAGTTGGATGGAAGGGAAGCGCATATCGGAAACGAATCTGGCATCTATGGAACCCACGTGCGAACCTTCGGAACTCGAAGTGAAAGGATAACATCAGGAACTTTTACTTTTCTCATTCCAGCTGACTCAGCCCTGCCAACTATTGAAAGAATGGATAAGCTATGAGATCAGGGCTTACGACAATTACATACGAAAGGAAGGTGAAGGGACTCCAATGTTTAAATGGCTAAACCAAGCTTTACCAAAGATGATTGTGCATAAAATCTGGCACTAACCATGCGACTTTTGAAGGGGCCCCGGGGCAAGCTCTTGTTCGGATACTACCATCGATACAACAGAACTTGCCCCACCCAAGCTCTACGGGATACCCCTTATTATACCCTTTCAGTGGAAGCACGCCACGTGCTGAGTTGAATCTACACTATAACTTGAGCCCACAATCCCATACAAGACAACTGTCATCCGACGGACACAATTGTGTAAAATTCTTCTACGACGGTGCTAGTCGTGGAATGGAAATCCAGGTCCCGCTGGGGCTGGCTATGTGCTCAAGACAACTACAGGTCAGACCCTTGCGGAAGGTTCGGAACATTTAGGGTCAAAATACAGCAGAACTGAAAGCTCTGTCGTTGGGCATCCAAAAAGCCAAGGAGATTGGTATATGCCGGAAGTCATCGGGGACTCCAAACTCGTTACTAACTGGATGCTCGTGGCAAACCAAAGAATTTGATTCAAGTCAGAATAATGGAGTCTATAGGGTCGCTGACGCACGACTCTATGGTGATCTACCCCGCGTACCTAGACGGTTCAATGTCTGGGCTCTGGGCGGACCGCCTGGCAAAAGAGGCAGCAGGCCAGGTAACACACGGATCGAGACTACCGCCTGACTCGAATTGGGAATGAAATGACTGAGGCAATGATGACATTGACAGCACCCCCTCCATGCTGTCACGCCCAAATTCCACTTGGAACCCCGGCAAGCAAGGATACATCCTTGCCGGTGACGAAGGTTTCACACAGAAATTACAGCTATGATGGAAGGCTAACCGGAGCTGAATTATGGAAAAGTCATCTCCCTCGCCTCGTATTGAGACGGGGAATAATCAATCGCTAAAATCGGGTCGGGATTCCGAGAAGAGTCCGCAATGACTGTGTGTTAATGGCCGGATGACAAAGTCTTTCTATTAAAAGCTCGGAACTCAGCATAAGACCTCTTTTGTTTCGTCCTCCTCAGGCGGTCCTTCTGGCGATCATCAGCGATCCGGCTCAAATATGGGCTAGGCGCGGGTCCCGCCAGAACCATGGACTGGAAATGACGAGCATTCCTGCAGTAAATGGTGCATGCAGGAGTTTCACCGAATTGAGGACGAGGTCGCGGAGCTAATCACGAATTTGAACTCTGAAGAAAGTCAAGCAGATGTGCGAACGACTGGTCAGTCATACTTTGACGGTCCTCCAACAAACAGCGCAACTTCAATCCCAAAGCTGAGCTGGAGTCCTTTTTCTCCGGGATATGCCGGATTTTCCCCCTGACGGAACGGAACTAAATCTAAGTAATACATGTTTATGTCTATAGTTGTCTCAGTGGGGTCTATCTTTATATTTTTTGTCTGTCTGCCTGTGGCTGCAGTAGTCGGGTCTAGCTATACAGCCTCCTAACTAGAGGAAGAACATAGTGGTGAACATAGGATATCAGAGACAACAACGGCTATGGACTGAATTGACTCCCTTCACTTGTATATATTTGTGTTTCTTGAAGCACTTTTTTGTGGTAACACCCCACCCCTCTTTCTTATGGAAGGGTACTATAGATGTACGGGTACATCAAGATGTAATACGTGAAAGTCGTCTATGTCAAGATGGCAAAATACGGCATATCAATGTTTGTATGTTGCCTTTTTTCACTTGAATTCTTCTTGTCTTGTGAAAACAAAAAGTTATGTCATATTTGTCGGAAGACCATGTTACCGACGATTGTATGTTGAGAAAACTCGACGGAACCGCGATCAAAGGACGTACCAAACGTCTGTACAAGGACCTTATAAGCAAACAGAATCACTATAAGTAGGATAGGAAACCCGCCAGAATCAGAAAGGGGGAGACCTGCGACAAACGCAACGACAACAGATTGCCCGAGATCCGCAGGGTCGTCCGATCGTTCAGTGCTTGCAATGCAAACAATGGGGACATTTTAGAAAGACTGTCCTGATAAGCCACCAGCCCTGTTGATGTGCCAGTGGTTGGGACTGGGTGATCATGATGATTCGGAGTGCCCGAAGCATAGGGTTAACCGTATTAATACGAATTAGGGATCAGATCCTGCGGCGTAGTATCGACAAGAAGACGGCTGCGCCCTCTCCTGTCGCTGAAAACAGAGAGTTCCATGCTCAAGTGAAAGAGTGACAGCCAGATACCGTTAAGGCCAGTGAAGCGCAGCCTGAGATACAGCAAGATTCTTCACTGCAAGTGAAAGCAATTAATATAGGTAGTAGTTGTATCGTCCTCTTGTATTATATGAATTAAGAAGATCCCTTTCATAGTAGTTCTTCTCTTTCCCCTAGTTAGCGGACTTTAAGTAGTCTCAATTGATCGACCGCTTACATCGTCCGCATCTGCTAGTCTTTCTTCCTTACGTTATCTCTTCAATTAGGAGGCTTAGTTGGAGAGCGTGAACTTCTCTCTTTCCCTGCTATTGCCCTAGCTAGAACGAAATCATCAACTTCGGAATAGTTTCGATAGCTTCTCAAATCACCTTACCTTGATTGAGGAAGCGAAGTCAGATGCTTCATATGCCTCTTCTCGCTTAAAGGCCCATCCCCTGGATTTGGAAAAATGGCCTTCCAAGCCCCAACCTATCATCTCGGAATCGAATTCATTTGCTTTTGCTGCGTCTACATATCGATCGGTTTCAAAACCCTCGGTATCGGCTTAAGCCTTCCCGGATCCAACCTTCTCTGAACTCTTCTGACCCCAGAAGTTGGGTATTCCTTCTTAAGAGGACACTAAACCTCCCGATCTTGCTATCCGACTTCTACTCCACGGCTGATATGGTAGGGTAGAAATGGTTTGACATAAAAGTCTGGATGTAGTTGGTGAAACCCGGCTGATGAAGAAGCCCTAACGAAAGCAGGGATCATCTTTTATAAGTCAGCTATCTCTTGCCCTCTTTACCGATTTTCATCCTTACCTTACGAAAAATGGATTACTTATATCGAGCGATGGAAGAGTAGAGGACCTCCTTGAGATGGGGAGGTGCTTTTACCAATTCGCTCCTGGAAGGCCATAGCAAGAGAGATAGCGTTGGTTTCCGACTTAGTGAGAGAAGTCGTCCGTATCAAGTGATAACAACAGGCAACCGAGGGTTGTTGAAGAACCCGAGTGTATCAATGGAATAATTGAGCGTTACGGGTACTCGGGAGTTAAGGACAGGCTTTACTAAAGTCCCCTCACAGGTACACTGGTACAGAGATTTTTTAGTGCCTTCTACCAACCCTTTTTTAAAGAAGCCAGTCTTTCAATTGAAAGCCTTCCCTTCAAAGAACAAAAGAGCTCCGGACGCAAGGCTTTTACGGTAAGGCGATCCCCTCAAGTAGAACAGAGCACCTGCGAGCTACAGGACAGGAGCGATCCATAAGAATCGCCTCGAATAGCCCTAACCTCATCTCGCCTTCCACCGCACCAGCAAGAGGAAACCGAATTATAGCTGAAAGAATACTAGAGCCATCGTAGGAGAACCGGATACTTGAACACCAGATAGGCATTCACCAACAAGCACACCGGTTACTGATGAGTCTGCAAAGACTAGGAGCTGATTCTAACAAAGAGAAAGTAATTAGTTCTGTTCTCTGTTACTGAGAAGTACGAATACAAAGGCGGAAGAAGGATGATTCCCTCTCGAAAGGATAAGTTCCAATCTCAGTCAAAGGTCCTCAACACGAAACTTGGAAAAGAATATGGAGAAGCTGTGAGCAAATCATAATCGCTTTAAATAGGTCATTTACTCTCGGTCAAAGAAATGCTCTTAATAAACACGTAGGCATATTTTCTATTTAGGAAAGCAAAGCTAACCCGTAGTTGCTCAATGAAGCCTGCAAGCAACCTTCGGGCAGAAGACGAATCAAAGTGTTTTTCCTCCGCTGGAAAGCTGAAGGAAGAGAAGCAACCGAAACGAAGTAGTAAATAAATTGGTTAAGCGAGATAGCTCAATAGTGAACTCTAAAAGAAGGAGGTAGAGGGGTAGAATGTTGAGTAGAAACCCCTCAGTAAGGGTCCGGACCAATTTCATCAGTTGACAATCGTGGGCCAATGAAAGATTGAGATGATACGGCTAAGTTCATATCTTCTCTAAGGCTGAGAAAAGTACTACCAAATCGAATTGATCACAATAAAGGGGGAACTTTCAGGAAAAGAAATGCTCTTTTTAAGCACAAAAAGGTAGTGTAGCTCGCTCGACAAAAGGGAAAGGATAGTTCTAGACAAACTTCTAGTTTAAACTTATGCGGTTGATAGCGGGGTTAGAAACCTCCTCAGTAAGGTAGATGGATTCGTTTGCGCAGTGGAGTGGCTTGCCTCTCTCCGTCCTGCTTCAGATCGAATCAATTACTTCTTAACGACCGCAAGACTTTCAGTTCTCTGTTCCTACACATGCTTAGGAGGAATTCATCTATTTCTTGATTGGGCTTAGGGCGAAGACAGCGCTACTAGGAGAACAAGGAGCAACAGATAAATAGCAGTTTCGATATCCATTCCCGAGCGGCACCCGTTGTTAGTGAATAGAGAAGTAGTTTTTTCAGTTATTGGTTCATAGAGACCTTTTAAGTTATTGGTTAGTTTATCTCTCCGTTGTTGTTGAGTTAATCTCCCTGGGTTCTTTCAGTTAGCTCAGTGTTGTTAGCTCCTTTGCTGGTTAGTTGATCTTCCCGGCAACGAAGCCTTACTGTACTTCTTCATAAGTAAAGTAGATTTCGAAGCATTATTCAAAGAAGGTGGGCGCTCTAAGGCAGTTTACTTATTCGTTTAAGTAGTTAGGGTAAACAAGCTAGGCAGCTTGCTGTTTAGTTCCAGTCAGAAAGCTAGGCTCAGTCGAAGTAGGGTTAGGAAGGGTCAATCCGCAGTCTTCAATGGGAGCCCCACTCTACTAATAAGTCTTTCTCCTCTTAATAAGTCTTTCCCCTCTGCTTTCAAGCCAAGGAAGGGAGAAGTCCGAATCAACAACAACAAAGTCAACGTTGCGAGCAACTTTACTTCTTTTACTTCTTTTATTAGGCCAAGTTGTAAGTTAAGAAACCTATTTGGATCACTAGTTTTAGGTATGATGGGTACTCAATCTAGAGGAAATTTGCTTAATCAGCACTATAATAGTCCCAGGAATTCCATTATAATCCCACGGGTTCGGTTCGGGACTCCTTATTCTCAAAGGTTGCTGACTCTGATAGTGGGCATAGATTAGAAAAGCCAGTCGACCTTCCATTCCAATTCAAGGGTTTGAGCCCGTATCCCTCTCTTTCCCTGCTGCCCAAGGTAGGTGAAGGATATCGATTATCAGTCCAATTTACTACTACTCAACGCATTTTCTCACTTGAAATGTACTCCGATACAACAAGGAATTTCAATGCTCAAGTTCCAAATCGAGAAGTAGGGTTGTTAGATCCATCCGTCGAAGTCGAAAGAGAAGTAATGGAACGGGCCGCTTTCGAAGCATTCTTCAATAAGGCCAAGGCCCCTCTTCTCTTATCAAAATAAAAGCTTGTACTATACTAAAGATTAGGTATCATCCGCAGATCAGTCTTTCTCCTCCGCTTAAAAACTGAAGGAAGAAAGCCGGGGTGAGCCAATCACTTATAGTAGTTTATATTGATCATTGAGCAATGCCCGGCCTGAGTAAGGCTGTGACCCTTCCTATTGAAAGTGAAAGGGGCGGAAAACCGCTGAGACGGAAAGCCGAAGAGAGTCGTTTACACTCAGTGAGTAGGAATTGGGGGGTCCTATTTCCCAGTAGCTTGAGTCGGGAAGCCCCCTTGGGACTAGATGAATGACTCGTACGACATTCCTAGGAACCTGAATTTCTATATGAGATGTGGCTTGACCTATTAGTGCGGGTTACCCGATCTAATGAGAAAAGGTTCGAAACGCGCCGTGCGCTCTACCAGAATTGACTACGTTAGACGGATGCCCGATACTGGAAAGATGGTAAGATGCCCGGTAATAAAAAGAAAGGGGATTTCAAGACAAAAGAAAGGAAGATACTTGTGGGAATTCAAGCCGATAGCGTACCATTTACAAGACCGCACCAAAGCGATAGCATTGAGGAGACTTCCTGGAATGGAAGAAAGAAATATTAAGACAAGTGCGCCGGGAGGAATAGAAAATCAAGAAGAGAATAAGCATCTTAAAGCTCTGATCGATCAGGTCCAGCAGATAAGTAGGCCCATCCTTAAGCATGCAATAATCGATTATGCAGCTAATCACACCGGGCAGGAATGGATTATAAGTTTAAACTAGCTCAGGTCGTAGTCAGTTCAACTTCTAGTACAAAATGCTCAAGCGCGCAGAGCGCTGCACTAAGGTAAGCTTGCCGATCGACCAACGAAGGAAGTGATAGAAGGTGATTTCAAAGTAAAAGAGGTGCAATCTGACCGTCTTGCTTTTAGATAAATCCTTAAAAAATAATCTGGTATAGTTTAAATTCACTTTAGTTGAAAATGGAGGAAGATGAAAAATAGTCCAAACGAGTGACCCGCGAAGGCAAATCCTCAGTGCAGTGACTTGGGCTGATGAAGTAAAAGAAGTAAAGTTGCTCGCAACGTTGACTTTGTTGTTGTTGATTCGGACTTCTCCCTTCCTTGGCTTGAAAGCAGAGGGGAAAGACTTATTAAGAGGAGAAAGACTTATTAGTAGAGTG
>Ga0115842_100459_pt1 | contig 16329 bp, 11 predicted proteins | sample InSIn2SAF170_2_FD_83856 | JGI IMG/M metagenome (GOLD analysis project Ga0115842, IMG submission 83856)
TGCATTGAAAAGATGGTTAAGGAAGCAAAATAAGGGTTCTTACTAAGTTTCAAGCAAACTTAGTAATTCCCAAGCATATTTATGGTTATGTTTCAACCAGAGGAGGGGATATGTACTTAGGGGGATTTTATATATATTTTTAGTATGAGGAGGGAAAAATAAGTGGGATTTATATAATATAGTTAGAAATTAATATGACACTGTGAAGAAAGCGCTAAGTATAGAAATCTTAGGCTTAAAAGGGGAAATGGGACTTATAGAAGAAATATGAGAATCCTTAAGCAAAGAAGATCTTTACATAGGCAAATGTTATGGAATATGATGAATTTTAGAGATATTAAGCAGATCTTAACATCTTTAGGGGAAATTAGTGAGTGATTTGGAGAAAAGGATGAAGGGGAAGTTAGTCATGCCTCACTTGAGCTGCTCCAAGGGAAAATGCCTCTATACCTGTGATCTGAAGTAGATTGAGCACTTCGAAACACAAAATTACCACAAGTCTTCATTCTGCACCTCAAAATTGCCTACCCAGCCTACTTAGCCTAACATTGTGTCTTCTTTTGGATGGGTGCACTTAGACTAGCAAACCCAGCTTTTCTTCCTTTCTTTTTGCTATCCTCCTATCTAAATCTATCCTAATACCTTCCTAGGGCTCAGATTAAGTAGTTGAGCACCCTAGCTTCTCTACCTATCTAATAATCTGCCAAGATTAAACAATATGGATAGATATTCATTCTCTATCTCTAAAACATGCAATTTAAACCTAGGGAGGCCAAGATTAAGCTGTTTGGCCTTCCCTTAACTATAACAAAAGTGGTGATTGCTTGGAAATATGGAACCTTTGCAGCAATGGAAAGGATGAACATATTTGGCACTTCCACAGTCAATCATGAAATATGAAACCTATTGTAATAGGAGGCTAACAAGATGTTCACATATCATTATGCACAGAAGTATGTGGATAATAAACATGCTTTAGGAGGAAATATTTGTAGATGGTTACTACTATTTCAAGAATATAACTTTGAGATAATTATTAAACCAGGAAGAATGAATGCAGGACTTGAAAATTTGTCAAGGTTGGAAATAGGGGAAGGACCAACCAATATAGAGGATAATCTCCCTGATGTGTAGTTATTTTCAATCAAAGTTGCATATGACCATTTTTCATATATTATTCAATTTTTGAACACATGAATGTCTCCTTCAGAATATACTACGCATCAGAAGAAAGAATTAGTAGTTAAGGTAGATTATTTTTCATTCATAGCAAGACACTTATATAAGATGGGACCAGATTAAATATTGCATAGATATGTTCCTGAGCATGAAAGACAGATGATTCTAGCATAAGCTCATGGTGGCACAACTGGTGGACACTATGCAGGAAAAGCTATTGTGTAGAATATTTTGAGAGCAAGACTATGGTGGCCTACACTACACAAAGATGCAAAGGAGTACTTCTGAGCATGTGATGTATGTAAAATAATAGGGGAGCCTTCAAGAAGAGGTGAAATGCAACTAATATCACAAGTTACATTACATGGTTTTGATAAATGGGCTATTGATTTTGTTGGACCTATCAACCCACCTGGAAAGAGGATTGATGTGAGGAACATAATTATTGCAGCTAATTATTTGACAAGGTGGGACAAAGCACAACGAGTAAAGGATTGCAATGCATTAAAACACTTATCCCTTCATAAAACCCTCTTTTCATGCTATCGAACCCCTTCCGATGCATTAAAAACCCTTTCCAAAGCTTAAAAACCACCCTCCAATTTCAAAAAGCCTTCCTCCGATCTATAAAACCCCCTCCGATTACATTTTCACTCCTACGATCCCTCTGGATCCCCCTCCAATGTGATATCGCAGTCGGAGGTCTCAACAGCAATGATGGCCTCCTTTTATGGTTCCCCCCGATGACATTCCTCCGATTACAATTTTGTAATCGCTTGTCGCAAGTGTTCAACCCCTTTATATATGTTTCCGATCACTTCCGCCGACACGATATCACCGACTTATCCACCGTCGTCCGATCTTCCCCCCTCATCAATGGCCCATATCATGTCGCAAGCCCCCTTTCTCATCGCTCATCGCAATTGTTCAAAGGCCTTCGCCCATTCCTCCCCCGATATGCGATTGTCGATGTGATATCGGCGATCGCTATATCGCAAGCCATATACATATATAAGTCCCCGTCCCCATGTCCCCTGCCGATAGCGATATTGCGATTTGATCGCTGCCATTGGATCTGCCCTCGCTAGATCCAACGGCCATGATATGTTCAAAGCTACAGTGTTGCTCCTGCCCTCTAAAAAGCATGATTTTCCCGTGTAAAGTGGTTTTTTCCCTTTTAAAGGGAAAAAGGGCTTTTTCATGTATTCTTCAGTTTGTTCCCGCACGCGCTTCTAGTTCAAAGGAAGCTTAGTCATTTCTTCACCATTTTTTATCGCTCCAGCCCAGATTAGCTCTAAACAGCAAGCCTACGGCCTCAGCACAGTCATAATTGTGCAGTCCTCCTCTATTTATGCAGTTTTCTTCCTTTTTTAATAATATTTTGATCGGCAAGCACCAAAGGACTTCCCAGAACATAGATGAGCAATAAAGAAGCCCCCAACAAGTCAAAGAGTATCAGTGAAGCAGTAAAGGCCATTAAAGACTCACCAGATTAGAGTTAATACACATAAAGCCACCTAAGGGCAGCGCTTCAGAAACCAAAGCACAATTATGGCAAAATGAATAGCACAGAGCTCCAAAGGATGCATATGATCTCATTTTTTGATGCAGCTGCCTCCAGTGTAGCATTTAGATAGATATTTTACATTTCTTGCAGTAGAAGTTAGGTTAAACGTAGTTATTTCCTCAGATCTCTTATCAGATCTGTTTTTTAGATAGTTTGCTTATAAATACCACCCTGAGCTATGTAATAAGGGTTGGTTGGTTGATTAAGTCATTCTAGACTTGCGCTGTAAGCCTAAGAGCTTTTATGATCAAAGATTGCTGGAATGTTTGCTTTTGAACTGGCTGGTCATGGATTTAATGGCTAAAGAGCATATTATGGAATTCTTGTGCTTCCTCATGGTCCAATAAGTCTTTCTTACCTCTGTTTTCAGTTTCTATGTGTCTATATCATCTATGTATCATGATCTAAGTTGCAGAAAGAAAGAATAGCTCAGAATCTACTTCTATGTACTCTGTGCTCAATTTCTGTGATTTTTCTATGTTTTCTTCAGAATTAGTCATGAATATGTATACTTCATTGATCATGTTTACGCTAGTTCTCTCATTTCTGAATGCTGTTTAGGAATCCTTCATTGCTCCTAGATTTTATTCATTCACTTTCCCTCTGTTAGCTGAATGAAAGATCCTTAATTGCCTTTCATTCCCTGACCTCCATTTCATCTTAATTCCAGCATTAAAGATTGTTCCATGTGTAGCTATCCTGCTCTGTATTCATCTCTTCTACCAAAGAAAACACACCCATAAGTCCACATTCATTCACTCCATGCCCAATGGTCTGAACTTCTCACTTTGCATGCCAACTCTGTCTGAAAACGTCAACCATCCCACCAAACTTAAAACAAACCCATGTGCATCATAACTAGCCTAAAATCACCCCAAAACAAAGCTAAATCATAAAGAGAGAGCCCTCTCTGATTGCAGGTAGGCTAGGACCTACAATCCAAAGATTGGTTTGTAGTTACCTCGGCCGTATTCCCGTAGGAGTCAAAGGGAACAACCTGAGTGATAACATCATTGGTGACTCCACTGGGGATCTAAATCATTTGTTTATTACTGTAAATCCAATATTTGATCAGTTTGCCTCTTGAATAAATCTTTAAGTTGTTTTGGAAAATCCCAAAAAATCAAAATAATCATAAAAATCTCAAAAAATATTGTTTCCTGGAGAAAATCCCCCTTTTTCTTCAGAATTTTTTCACGTTTAGCTCTGATCTGCGTTGGTGGACAGGGATCAGACATAACAAAGGTTAAATCTTCCACCTGGCAACTCCACATCATCCTCATAATAAAGAGTCCACTGGAGAAATGAACCCGAAAGAACTGTATGAGTAGACCAGGCTTTTGACCTAGATTATTATCCAAGAGATTATGTTCTTTCTCATCCATAAGATTTTGCTATGTATATCGTATTATAGAGCTACTTTTTATAATTTTCCTATGAAAAATGTTGTTGAAAAGCCTCCTTGCACATTAGAACAACAGTCTTCTAATGCTATTTAAGATCATCATATAGCCAAGGAGAAACCAAAAATCGAACCCAATCATCCAATCCCTGTACATATTCCCGTGCCTCATAAAGTTCCTGATAGATATAAGCCCCTCATTTTTCCTCCCACGCTCAATCCTTTGCCTAATGATCATCCCAAGTATATCCCAAGATTTGATGGAGAGAATGGTGTTACTGCACAAAAGCATATCCAAGCTTTTGAGGACTATCTTAACTTATTTGAAGTTGATGATGGGGATGTTAGCATTAGGATTTTCACCCTTTCTTTGCAAGGCGAAGTTAGGACTTGGTTCAAAACCTTGCCTGAGGCTAGCATCTCTGATCTTGAGCAGTTTCTCAATCTCTTCCTTGATAGATGGATGATCAAAGTTAATCTCCTCATGCTCATAAAAGAATATAATCAGTTAAAAAGGCGTCCTGATGAATCAGTTCAGCAATTTTCAGACAGATTCAATCAAATCTATCATTCTATGCCATTAAATATAAGACCTCCCATGATTTAGCTCTATTGCATTATCCAAGAGCATTTGATTCTGAGATTGAATTTCGTCTGAGAGAAAGAATCCCATCCACTATGAAAGAGATGCAGGACGTAGTGGTGGACGTAGAGGTTAATCTGAAGATCAGAGAAGAGAAGCGGAAGGCAGAGGAAGAAGAAAGACTTTATAGCTTGATAAAGGAATCAGAGCAAATAATGCAGAGTATCACATTGAAAATTGAAGGTCTAGAGCACCAGAACACATCTGTTTTGCAAAGGGAAGAAATTGATATTCATGAGCCCATTTCCCCCAAATCAGATGACATATTCACAGTGCAATATATGGATGAATCTCCTGATCTATTGTGTGAATATCATAGCTTTTCTTCTTTCAGTTGTTTGCCCAAATATGATCAGTATGATGAAGATTATGCGCCTCAAATCCAAATCAACCTTGCAGAGGAGTTAGAAGCTTTTTTGGGAGAAAGCAATGTTCAGGTTCTGCAGCCTGAACCCAGTGATGTGCTTGCTCATTTCAACTATGAAGAGAGGGAGGAAAATGCAGAAAATTTTGAAGCCAACGAAGGAAATTTACCGTTTTGTTTTGAATCTTTTCAGTTTATTAAGGATAACTATCATGCAGTTTGTAATCAAATGTCAACAAGTTTTGATATTAGCTATCTAGAGGAGAGTCAAATCCTTGCTCATAATGCATTACCTCTAGTCTTGCAGCCCCCAAATGCCACTAAATGTCAGATTTTAGAAGAGGACTTGGAAGCAGCAGCATGTGATCAAATGATCCAAGCTGTTTCCCTGCCGCTCTATTTTGAATCATCTAAATTGTTTAAAGAAAGGGAGGAGTAGCCTGTGCAAATCAATCAAATCCCATTTCAGCCTATTTGCAATGAATTGCAAGTATCAGTCCAAGTTCTGTATAATCCATTTGCTGACAGGTTGTGTGTTCGAATAAATCAGCTCTCTACTCCATTATCAGGCTGCAAGGGTCAAAATCAAGTTGAAAGTGATTTCTAGACTCCAAGGCATGATAGCTATCCAAAACCTTTGTACAGTGTTTTAAATCAGCTCAACAATTGTGTATATATGTTACAGGACCCTTTTGTAGAGTGTTTACATTCAACAAAGGAGATCAGGACTTTCCTTATCTTCTCAAAGGTTAACACAGCTATATCTGATTGCAAGATCTCAATTTTAAGCACCAGCAAGCACAAGCAACAAAGGTCACTGATGTATATAATGCTTAAGTGGTTGCATTGGCTGTTTCATTTCACCTAACCATCAAAGAAAGTGTTGATTAGAGTAAGTAGGTAGGATTTTAGTTTTTGTTTGGATAGTAAGCTTGCTGTAGTTGAAGCCTAAAGTGAAGGCCCTAAGCTCTTCAAGTATGCTGTCATATATATAAATAAGGCAACCAGCAAAGGGAAATTTTCAGAATACAGCAAAAATTGAATATAAGGCCATCTGACCTGCTGTTCTTGACTTTTCGCAAGGAAAAGCCATCCCCAAGTGGAGCCACTGTTAGCCTCCTATTACAATAGGTTTCATATTTCATGATTGATTGTGGAAGTGCCAAATATGTTCATCCTTTCCATTGCTGCAAAGGTTCCATATTTCCAATCAATCACCACTTTTGTTACAGTTAAGGGAAGGCCAAACAGCTTAATCTTGGCCTCCCTAAGTTTAAATTGCATGTTTTAGAGATAGAGAATGAATATCTATCCAAACTGTTTAATCTTGGCAGATTTTTGGATAGGTAGAGAAGCTAGGGTGCTCAACTGCTTAATCTGAGCCCCAGGAAGGTATAATGATAGATTTAGATAGGAGGATAGCAAAAAGAAAAGAAGAAAAGCTGGGTTTGCTAGTCTAAGTGCACCCATCCAAAAGAAGACACAATGTTAGGCTAAGTAGGCTAGGTAGGCAGTTTTGAGGTTGCAAAATGAAGACTTGTGGTAATTTTGTGTTTCAAAGTGCTCAATCTACTTCAGATCACAGGTATAGAAGCATTTTCCCTTGGAGCAGCTCAAGTGAGGCATGACTAACTTCCCCTTCATCCTTTTCCCAAAATCACTCACTAATTTCCCATAAAGATGTTAAGATCTGCTTAATATCTCTAAAATTCATCATATTCCATAACATTTGCCTAAGTAAAGCTCTGCTTTGCTTAAGGATGCTCATATTTCTTCTATAAGTCCCATTTCCCCTTTTAAGCCTAAGATTTCTATACTTAGCGCTTTCTTCACAGTTTCATATTAATTTCTAACTCTATTATATAAATCCCACTTATTTTTCCCTCCCCATACTAAAAATATATATATAATCCCCCTAAGTACATATCCCCTCCTCTGGTTGAAACATAACCATAAATATGCTTGGGAATTACTAAGTTTGCTTGAAACTTAGTAAGAACCCTTATTTTGCTTCCTTAACCATCTTTTCAATGCATTTGGACTTCTTCCATTACATAAATCCCTTCTCCGATCTCATTTTTCCTTTTTCCAACGCATTAAAACACTTATCCCTTCATAAAACCCTCTTTTCATGCTATCGGACCCCTTCCGATGCATTAAAAACCTTTTCCAAAGCTTAAAAACCACCCTCCGATTTCAAAAAGCCTTCCTCTGATCTATAAAACCCCCTCCAATTTAATTTTCACTCCTCCGATCCCTTCTCCCTCCGACGCGATATCGCAGTCGGAGGTCTCAAAAGCAATGATGGCCCCCTTTTATGGTTCCCCCCGATGACATTCCTCTGATTGCGATTTCGCAATCACTTGTAGCAAGTGTTCAGCCCCTTTATATATGTTTTCGATCATTTCTGCTGACGCGATATCACCGACTTATCCACCGCCGTCTGAACTTCCCCCCTCATCAATGGTCCATATCATGTCGCAAGCCGCCATTTCGCATCGCTCATCGCAATTGTTCAAAGGCCTTCGCCCATTCCTCCCCCAATATGTGATCGTCGATGCGATATCAACGATCGCTATATCCCAAGCCATATGCATATATAAGTCCCTGTCCCCATGTCCCCTGCCGATAGCGATATTGTGATTTGATCGCTGCCGTTGGATCTGCCCTCGCTAGATCCAACGGCCATGATATGTTCAAAGCTACAGTGTCGCTCCTGCCCTCTAAAAAGCATGATTTTCCCATGTAAAGTGGTTTTTTCCCTTTTAAAGGGAAAAAGGGCTTTTTCATGTATTCTTCAGTTTGCGCCCCCCCGCGCTTCCAGTTCAAAGGAAGCTTAGTCATTTATTCACCATTTTTTATCGCTCCAGCCCAGATTAGCTCCAAACAGCAAGCCTACGGCCTCAACACAGTCATATTTGTGCAGTCCTCCTCTATTTATGCAGTTTTCTTCCTTTTTTAATAATATTTTGATCAACAAGCACCAAAGGACTTCCCAAAACGCAGATGAGCAATAAAGAAGCCCCCAAAAAGTCAAAGAGTATCAGTGAAGCAGTAAAGGCCACTAAAGACTCACCAGATCAGAGTTAATACACATAAAGCCACCTAAGGGCAGCGCTTCAGAAACCAAAGCACAGTTATGGCAAAATGAACAGCACAGAGTCCAAAGGACGCATATGAGCTCATTTTTTGATGCAGCTGCCTCCAGTGCAGCATTTAGATAGATATTTTACATTTCTTGCAGTAGAAGTTAGGTTAAACGTAGTTATTTCCTCAGATCTCTTATCAGATCTGTTTTTTAGATATTTTGCTTATAAATACCACCCTGAGCAATGTAATAAGGGTTGGTTGGTTGATTAAGTCATTCTAGACTTGCGCTGTAAACCTGAGAGCTTTTATGATCAAAGATTGCTGGAGTGTTTGCTTCTGAACTGGCTGGTCGTGGATTTAATGGCTGAAGAGCATATTATGGAATTCTTGTGCTTCCTCATGGTCCAATAAGTCTTTCTTACCTCTGTTTTCAGTTTCTATGTGTCTATATCATCTATGTATCATGATCTAAGTTGCAGAAAGAAAGAATAGCTCAGAATCTACTTCTATGTACTCTGTGCTCAATTTTTGTGATTTTTCTATGTTTTGTTCAGAATTAGTCATGAATATGTATACTTCATTGATCATGTTTACGCTAGTTCTCTTATTTCTGAATGTTGTTTAGAAATCCTTCGTTGCTCCTAGATTTTATTCATTCACTTTCCCTCTGTTAGCTGAATGAAAGATCCTTAATTTCCTTTCATTCCCTAACCTCCATTTCATCTTAATTCCAGCATTAAAGATTGTTCCATGTGTAGCTATCCTGCTCTGTATTCCTCTCTTCTACCAAAGAAAACACACCCATCAGTTCACATTCATTCACTTCATGCCCAATGGTCTGAACTTCTCACTTTGCATGCCAACTCTGTCTGAAAACATCAACCATCCCACCAAACTTAAAACAAACCCATGTGCATCATAACTAGCCTAAAATCACCTCAAAACAAAGCTAAATCATAAAGAGAGAGCCCTCTCTGATTGCAGGTAAGCTAGGACCTGCAATCCAAAGATTGGTTTGTGGTTACCTCGGCCGTATTCCTTTAGGAGTCAAAGGGAACAACCTGAGTGATAACACATCTTAAAGTGTGATCCCAACAAATAATGTCTAAATTTAAGCAAATCATACACCATAGCCAATCCTTCCCTTTCTGTAGTGGTGTAATTATTTTATGCATTAGATAACTTTCTTCTTGCAAAATCTATAGGATGATCAATTTCTCCTACACCAGGTTGTGCCAATACTACAAGAGGCATCCATATGGACATGGAATTCCTTATTCTAGTCAGGGAACATTAATATAGGTGCAACTATGTTATCTAGGTAAATCCTCTCTGCAGACAAAGACAATCCCTCTAACCCAATGAGTGCATCTAGCAACAAACAAGACAATATACAAGACACTTTCCTAAACTACAATTGAAATGAGAGAAGAGGAAAGAGACCTACCTTGCTCTAATGCTATAATGCACTCCTTTGATGAAGATCTTGATCACTTTCTCCTAAGGCTCAGTCCTTACTACTCACAGCGTTTGAATACCTGCACAAGAGACCAAAGACACAACAAAGCATAAATGTTCAACAAGCATAATAAAATGTAATCCACTTAACAGATCAAGGAGCATTAAGATAAATGAAGCGTTAACATAAGAATTTATGGAAAGTGAACCAATAGTCATATATATTAATAAACAAAAGGGGAAACATACAACCTAGGCCTTGATGTTAGTATCCCTCCTTGAGTGAATGTCCAAGTCCAAGCTCAAGCTATCTAAGCACTCCTTGTCCAAGCCAAAGTAAATAACATGTAGCCACTATCTCAGAATAAGGGTGCAAAATACTCAGAGACAAACCATTTGGGAATGGAGAGGAATGAATATATAGGTAGGGAGAGGGAGTTAGGATCTCACCAAATATAGGGGAAGGTCCTCATCTCAAGGAGGAAGCTCATAGGGATAAGTTCAAAGAGTAATATTGGGAGAATTTGACCACATCCACAACCAACATCATCCATCTCAATGTTCTGGAAGTCTCTAGATCACGAAGCTTCTCCTCCTCTTTGTGAAACTTATCATTTAGGGATCAACGCGAGTATCCAGGCCAAATTTGCATTGGTAGCGTGAGGCTCATATGGTACAACTTGCCATTAGCATGAGTGGGCAATGTCATAGGCTTGCTGACCCAAAAATTAGGATTTTGAGCTTATTTTATTAGGAAAGGCTCAAGGAAACTTTTCATTAGTTCTTCAAGGATGATTTTGACTGCATAACAGGATGGGTACACTGCATAATTGTCAAGTTTTGGGAAATCTTGAGTATAACACAGGGAAGTGTAGGAGGTTTGACAAAAGACTATGTAACATATGCCCCCTAAAGCATGAAGGAAAAGCAAGGAGTGATGGCGGATATGCTTTAAGAGCTATTGCAAGGATGAGAACAAAACATCATTGGGAGACCTGGAAATCAAGGATGCATATACATATACATATATGATATCTCTGTCGTATATATCAAAACATGAATCCATGGTATGGATGCAACCATACAGATAGAAAGGACCATGTGAAAAGATCCACAGTATGGGTGCAGCCATCTGAATGAAAATGATCATTTGGAAGTCTAAGATCCAAGGTATGGATGCAGGCACCCAATATAGAAAGATCATCATCATCATAGATATAAGGTCCCATGGTATGGTCACAACCATCCATATAGAGGAAACGTGTATACAGTCATGAATAATACATAACTCCACACGAACTGAGTTATATCAGACAAAACTTAGGGTCTTGCTCTCCATTCCAACCTGATCAAAGTATGAATTCTAACATGTGAATGAATGTATCAAAGTCGAACATGCTCGAAAACCACTTGATTACTGACCAATGTGTGAACCACTAACAGGCATGAGAGAAACCACGAATAATGACAATGGATTTCAATGTACAACAATAAAATCTGTGAACGTGAAAATGAAGCTGAAGTTGAACACTTGTGGAATCATCCAATCAAAGGTCAATGATGGAAACTTGTCATCAAATGCGAAGAACTTTCCATTAAGGCATGCAATCTCTAAGGTACTGAAAAGGGAGTTTCTAAATCATCTTCTTGGATAATGAGCTGAAGTCGATAGGAAGTGACCGTCAAAGGGGTGACATAATGATTATCTCATCATTGAAAAAAACAAGGAATAAAATGGAATAAATGAGTATGATCCAAGACTGTGGCAAAAGGTCAGACAATGTATAAGTAGTAAACTATATATAGGACTTCTCTTGAACATATTGGTGACATGACTCTGGACTGTGGTAGCATTCGACTCAGCATAGGACCAAGCGTCATGATGACGAAGTGGAATAATCAGATGAGAGGCAAAATGGATCACCCAAACACAGAAGGACAAGTGATTGAGTGAGGATATCCCATACCTAACACGAGAAATAGATGAGTGTGATGTTAAAGAGAGATATGCTGCCTATACAAGAGATGTTTCACTTTCATTTTCCCCCACTATTTCTAGTGAGTACTAGTCAGCCCTAGTATTGCAGCAATAATGTTGTAACTCCTAGAACTCCCTTCTTTAATTTTATCAACCCGGTAGTTCGGAACAAACTTGGAAGCGACGGTGCTATATGCACAAGTACTAGCTCTTGCTGTAGCTATCACTTGGTCAGCTAGCACAAGTCCGCTATGAGCTTAAGCCAACTTCTATGAGCTCTTAGAAGAAGCTTTTTAACTGATGGATGAAAGCTAACTCAAAGGAAGTTAATCTACTTGCAGAAAGAAACTGAAAGCCAAAAAGAAACGCAAACCCTAGCAAACCCTAATTCTACCAGCTAGTCCTATTGATGCAAGGAAGAGGATGCAAGCTACTGAAAGGAATGCCATTGACTTCTACGAAGGTAAAATTCATGTGTCTAAGTTATCACTATCTGAAGAAAACATCTTTTTGTATTTTTGAATAAGTTGTTAGAATTATCATGCATGTGCTTTTAACTGTTTTTTACTATGCAGAGGTGGACTTGCGAGTGAAAATGATTTGAGGAGGTCGGGAAGGTTCAAAGAGGGCCTAAGGGGTCCCTAACACCCTTCCAGAGAGTTTCAAAAAGTTCGGCTATCAAGAAACCCTGTTTATGAGCTTCTACAGGAAGTCTGCAGGGGTTCTACAGGATGTTCTGGAATTTCTACAGGATGTTCTGTGATTTTCTATAGGATGTTCAGAAATGAGATTTTGGAGGATGGATGGAGGAAGAAGGATGAAGTATTGGGTATGGAGGTGAGATAAGGGTGTAAGGAGGTCCAAGACTTGGTGGATGGAGCTAAGGAATGGCGAGGATGGTTGGATTTGTTTAAGGGAGAGTGAAGCAATGTTGCACAAAAACTAGGGTTATGTGAGAAAATGTGGCAAACGTGAGGTAAGGATTCTAAGTAGAGGGTGGAGTGGATGGTGCTGATGGAGAATAAGCAGATGAAGGAGTGGTACAGGTGCTCTGCAAGTCGTTTTTCCAATCTGAACCCACAAAGACTTGTAAATTCAAAGACTTAGTTACGTTGACCTAATTTGCTAGCTGTCAATAAAGAGAAGGAACAGAAGTTTGACTTGCAATGAAACCATGTATTTTAACTCATACAACTAAGCAAACGAAACTCTAAACTTGTAACAAACTTCTACACATGAAAATCAAACACTAGTGATTGCATGGCAAAGCAAAATCAATGTTTTTGTGGGCAACAAAGTCATCCTAGTCACAGCTCCTGATCCCACTGAGGGAGAGGTGAAACCACAGATGTTTGATGGCCTTTTTCTTGAAGCTTTTTCTGTTAACAACCTATCAACTAAATCTGAGCATGAAAAGCTATTTTACTCATCAAAAACAATCTAAATAACAAAACAAGATTTAAATCTAAATAGCAGATTTTATTCTAAGAATGCAGCAAAGACACATGAAAGTAAACAAAGGAGGTATTGGGCACTTGAGATCGGCCCAACCCCAAGAGCTACAACCTCCTAAGAGAGATTTAGAGCTCGTGCAAAGCTGGATTCATATTTATTGAGCAAGAAAAGAAGAGTTACATCAAAACTGTCCACAAGGAAAAGCTTGAAATGTGCTGAAATGCAAAGCTAATCTACTGACTAAAATCGAACTACAAACTAGCTAACTTCTGCCTACAAAGTGACTAAAAAATGACTAACTAAAATGAGGCCTTAAACCCTATTATTTATACAAATTGAGGACCCCAATAGTCCTTTTAAACTTTAGGGACTCGGCTGCCCAAAACTTGCAGTTAACAGCAGTCCTACTTGACTTGCTTGGCTGCCCTTGTGATAATCGATTTGGTGGCCCTTGAACTCCGAGATGATGGTGGAGAATTCGAGGTTAAGGGCCCATAAATGAAGGGTACACCTTCCTACAAATCCTCTCCCTTGTTCTCCCATGAATTTGGCTGCCAAGTGCTCATTAAAACCTTTTATTTTGTCTCCAAATTGACCAAAAAGACTACACAAAGCACACATTAGACTTGTTGGCATAATGACTAACCCAATTCACTCTATTAGCATAAATATAATCAAAAACATGTAATAAACTAATGAGAATGGTGGATTAAGTCGAATTAGGAGGTTGAATGAGCCCATATAATTATCCATTTTTGGGGCTCATCATCACCCCCTACTGAAAGTGTTGCTCATCCTCTGAGCAACCAATCTATCTCCTCATCTTTGATGGCCTTGGTGGCCTCCGTGTCATGCCAAGCTTTTGAAGTGATGTCCTCTTCTCGATCATGAAACCATGCTTTTCTCTCTGCTCTTTCCCATGCCTATGCTCCTTTTCCTAGAGAATTCTCAACTTCCTGTAGAACTATCTCAACATCCCGTAGAACTGTCTCGGCATCCTATAGAGAGGCCTTTGTGTCCAAAATTTTCGTTTTTTTCCTCCAGGTGGATGTCTTCGGGCTTCCCTGTTCATGGGTGATGGATGCCTTGGAGCGAGACCTCTCCTTTTGTGTAGCTGGGATGTCTACAATTGTGATTGGTTCTTTTGATGGTGGCTGGCGTCTGCTAGTCTTTATCCTCACACTTCTTCTTGCCTTAATATATAGGGAAGGCTCCCTCTTTTGCTTCCCTTTCTGCTTTGGAGATGTGCTTAGGGTGGCCAGCACAGCTGCTGCCTCCCTGGTTAAAATCTCAGGCGATGTTCCCTTTGTGTTCCTCTGTTTCTAGACTTCCTATAGAAAGTCCTGTGCTGACTGTTTTCTGGCTTCCTGCAGAAACGGTTTTCATGCTTCCTGTAGAAATTGTTTTAACTGTTTTGGTCTGCTTGGTTGGATATGGCTCTCCCTCCTTTTTCCTCTTCTTTTGTCTTCTCTGCCTCTGTTAGCTTGCTTCCTCACACTCTATTTTAGCTTTCTTCTCATCTTGTTTAGCTTCTGCCTTCTCTGCTGTAGTCTTTTTCTTTCCTGTTCTTCCCTTGTTTTGCCCTCTACTTGAATGATTTGTGCTCCCTCATCATTGGTTTTTCTCACCTTCTTCAATGTGTTCCCCCATTGTGAATCATCATGGCATGGTGGGAGTGCTCTCTTTATGTTTTAATCAGAAAAGGAAATGCTCAGGAAAACAATAGTCAATCACTAAAACAGAGGACAACTGAATTTGGTGTTTTCTGAACCCAGGGAGGAGTTTCTCTTATGTTCCTCACAATACTAGATAGCAATAAGTACCTTGTTTCTGTCACCCAGAATTTGACTTGTTACACAGTAATTTGTCACCGTTTCTCACCGTCCCAGTTACCCCTCTCCCACACTTTGGAGGACTCATTCCGGGACCTGTGAGAAGTGACACAACTTGAAAACACTTGCATTATATTCCCCTAAATATGGACTTCACATGCCCAGAAGACATCTCCTGCAAACTACCCTTAAAAAAGCCCCTTTTACCATTGGCGCGGTTTCCCAATGTACTGCTCGCGCCAATGGGGGAAATCCAACAAAGAGGGCGCGCCAGTTGGTGCTCTGTCTTAGTGTCAGACCCGCGCCAACCAAATTTAGTAAAGTTTTTGACAAACTGGCACGGGAAAGTTCTTTCCAACTCATGAACTCTATCCGTGAACGCTTTCCGAGGGTAAAGCCAACTCGATCGATGACAGAGCCAACTCGATCGATGTTGTCGTTGATCTTATCTCCTTAAGGATAAAGCCAATCCTATCTCCTTTCCCCTATCTACAAAATCTTGTTCTGGGTCCTTTGACAAGCTAATGGGAGTGAAGGATAGCGATAGCTCTGGTCTCAGTTCCAGCAGGAGGAGAATCATACTTTCAGAAGGCCAAGAGATTGCTGCAAGGAGTAAGGAGATTCTTGTAACCAAAGAGAGAGAGGCTTGTTTCCCATCCCAACAAGCTTTGCAAGGCATGTGTACCTGATCACCCAGCCAAAGGAGGATTTGACGTCAGAACTATGGTTGTATTCTTCTTTGTTGATTATCAATAATAGATGACTATCATTATGGTTCCACTCTTGTTGTTCATTGTAATGATGTTTGAGTTATATCTTTTCTGACCGATATATAATTGCATCTATTGGATTCTATGCTTGTATTCGTGTCGTTCTTTGCATGTGCAGGTGTCCATTCACGGAGATCGTGGGGATCGTGACCAGCCGGAGCAAAGGATCGACTCTTCTGCAAAACTAGCGTCGGAATCCAAGTAAGCTTTCGTCGCTTACCTGTAGTTTGCAATTAGGAACTTGCGTGTTAGCATTGTTTGATTGTTGCTAGACCCGATCTGGGCTAGTAGGGATCGCCTCTGTCCGCAGAGGGGATTTACCTCCACAACAATTTGGCAACTCCGCTGGGGAGTTGACTGTTTATTGTTTGATTTGTAAACTTTGGATCTCCAGTTTGGTTTATGAACCGAACGATTTGGGGTTTGTCTTGTCTCTTTGGTTTCTCTTGTTTGCTTGCTTGATCGGCCTTCTAAGTTGATTTCTTCAGCTGTCTCTTGCTCCTTGGTTCATCTAAGCACTGTCACCTAGGTCCTGGGCCACTTATTTTTATTTTTGACCTAGAAAACTTGATTAACGCGTTTTTTTGGCTT
>Ga0115842_100461_pt1 | contig 16294 bp, 7 predicted proteins | sample InSIn2SAF170_2_FD_83856 | JGI IMG/M metagenome (GOLD analysis project Ga0115842, IMG submission 83856)
CCTTGCTTGACTGCTTGATTGAAAAGCTTGTGAAATAATATTGGTAAACAAGTTAACTAATTAACCTGACTAATTAATTTATTTAGGTAGTAAACATTTATTTATCCAAAATAACCACCACATGAAACAGAAATTAACATTATGCACATAGACTCGTAAAGTAAGTCTTATAAAGAGAAGAAACCATTGAAGAGGTATGGAATGTAAGCACCAACCCCGAGATCAAGCAATCTCGTCTCTAAATAAAACAACAACATACCTAGAAACCAAGCACCAACTCCAACACAAGGAGTGACCAGAGATAAAGAATGAGGTAATGACCTCACCTCCATACACTCGACGCCTCTGCGAACTAACAAGCATTGATCTAGACCAACCTTTAAAACACTTAATGAAACACATATCTAATGAAAATTTTATTAACTTCCTCTGCCATTGCCACCTGATGTAAAACCAAGTGTTTCTTCAGCATCGATCCTGATGTTTCCAAAATCCCCAGTCCCATCGAGGAGAGGATTCTCTACTTTGATCAATTTACGAATAACCTACATATCAACTTTTCATGAAGACATAGTCCAATGTTCATCTACACAGTGAGGATTCCCACTTGATTGTTTGTTTCATTCAAGAGGGAATTTTAACGATGTATACATAAGAGATATATGCATATTCATTACATTTCAAGGAAACTATTTAGACTTGGATTCTAATCCAACTTTCCCTGATCAAATGAACGAATTCTAAGTTATTGAACGATATTCCTTCTAATGAGTATGAACCACATATGTTTTCTTCCCCTTGTCCCTAGGAATTCAATCATATTAAGATTGACCATCTAATGAGATCTCATCATGAAAAGAACATTTCAAACCAAGCCAAATTTGTTGTGTTGTGGATATATATATATATATATATATATATATAGATGAATGTCGTTATTTGATATAAAGTCTCTATTAGGCTAGACACTTATTGATCCCTTAGTTTTGTATACTTATATTTAAGGAGACTAGGTAAGAACCTTTGTTGAATGATCTCAGATACAATTTCCATGTTTGTGTTTCCTAAGGCTATAGGTGTTCCGTGGTTGTGTGTCCTTAGGCTATAGGTGCTTTTGTGCAAGTTGAAAATATCTTAATTCCTATTTATTAAAAATATGTTTTTCTCTCTATGTGTGTGCATATTTGAATTCACTTGGGATGTCTCTTCAATTGGTATGGTCCATTCACATCCACCTCAAGTTGCATCAACAAGAAATAAAATCAATCAAAGGTGAAAATGGGCTTAAATAGATTTACCCATGGAAAATTGAAAGCTTGCAATAATAATGGCACAAAATAAAATATAGAAAGACTAAGAATGTGAATCCTAGGAATAAAAAGAAGCAAAATTGTTATCTATAAGTTTATAGTATATATTTGTAATAATTCCTAAAGCATAAAAGAGCCAAACAAATGTCACTTCTATATGGTTTTGTCAAGAAACCTTTCCAAGGTAAGATATCTACATTATTATCATGTTTACAATTGAGTTCTTCAACATTATTTCTACATTTATTAATTTTAATAAAAAAATAAAGTTTCTAGTGATGTTTTTAAATTCGTTTTATTGAGATGATCAAATTGTACAATTAATAAATTATATTTTGGTTTTTACTTGAATGCTTAACCCACTTAATGTATTACAAGTGTGTGTTTAAGTAACACACCTTCTTGGTGATGGATAGAGTAAAACATAAACGACACTAATAGTTAAATATATACACATTTCTTACAAATTTTATAAAAGAATTGTGTTTATAAATTGGAATCGTTGACAATTTTCTTTGTAAGACATATTTTCAGCAATAATCACATAATATTTCATAGGTGAATACCTAACCCACTTAATGCATTACAAGTATGTGTTCAAGTAACACACATTGTTGGTAGCCCCAAGGGTCAGCTCAATCGGTCAAGTTGGGGCCTCACCGGATGGGAGGTCACAGGATCAATTCCTGAAAGCTCTTAGGGTCAAGTCTTGCAGTAGGCCGAGGGGCGTTAGCCCATATTTTTCCAATGGATGTAGCGCCACCCATTGACTAAAGGTGTTCATGAGCCAAAAAAAACACACACACACACACATCGTTGGTGATGGATAGAGTAAAACATAAACGACACTAATAGTTAAATATATACACACTTCTTACAAATTTTATAAAATAATTGTGTTTAGTTAAATATATACACACTTCTTACAAATTTTATAAAAGAATTTTGTTTATGAATTGGAATTGTTGACAATTTTCTTTTTAAGACAAGTTTTTGACAATAATCACATATATTTCATAGGTCCACACCTTTTGAACCAACAAGTGTGGAAGAACCAGATTATGACAAGAAGTGAAATAAAGGGACTTCTAATTCCAATGACTAGAAACAACTACTTTTGACCAAAGGAAACAACTATAATTCATTGGACTACAACTAGAATTTACTGCACCTAGAATTAGCGGAAATTTTATTAATTAGTTAATTAGTTAATTTGTTGGATTTATTTAATTTAAGTCTATATGTAACTAAATGAAACCACTAATAATAAACTTAAATTAAGGACCTTAAACTTAATAAATCATCTAAATTATCTAATTTAAAACTAAATAAACTTATATTATTATGGGATAAATAAATGTTTACTACCTAAATAAATTAATTAGTCAGGTTAATTAGTTAACTTGTTTACCAATATTATTTCACAAGCTTTTCAATCAAGCAGTCAAGCAAGGGTTCCCTAAACCTTGCATTGAGAACCTCGTTATCCCTTTTTTTTAAAGTGGGGATACAAATAACCCCTCTAATTATCGGACAATTATGATCAGCCCTCTCTTAGCCAAGTTATATGGTAGTATTTTGGAAAAGAAGTTAAGCATATGGCTTGAAAGTGAAGGTAAGCAAGCTAAAGGCCAAGCAAGTTTCAGAAGGCATCACTCAACAACAGACCACCTCATTACGCTTAGGATCATTCTAGAGGAATGTCGTAATGATAAATCCAATTTATTTTGTTGCTTTGTGGACTTTAGAAAGGCTTTCGATACGGTTCCTAGATACAAACTTTGGAATAGATTAGAAGAGATAAAGGTTCCTATCAAATTGAGAGGTGCCGCTATAAGGTTATACGAGAATGTAATTGCCAATGTGAAGAGCAATGAGGGGTGGTCGAAATATATTAAGTGTAACATCGGAGTTAAACAAGGTTGCCCCCTCTCCCCTACCCTATCTGGCATTTACATCAATAAGCTTGAAGGATATTTAGAGGAAGCAGGATGTGATGGCACGATCTTCGCTGGGATAGTCATCATCCTTCTTCTCTATGCTGACAATACTATTCTTTTGGCAAGGTGCCCATCTGATCTTGATAAGCAACTCAGGCTTCTTAAGTATTTCTGCTCTACCATGGGTATGATTGCTAACACTGATAAAATAAAAGTTGTGAATATCAAATCCAAGAAGGACACTTATGCTAATTTTATGTAAGACAATAATAACTTGGAGGAAGTGTATTCTTACAAGTACCTAGGAATTTATATTCATCACAAGCTCAATTGGAACCATAGCATTGAGAAAACGATTAATGAGGGATGGAAAGATAGTTTGGTCTTGAAAATAATTGTAAAACCTCGTAATGTGGGAAAAAAAGAAGCTCCTCTTTGCAACTTTAGTCACTCATGTTATCTTATATGGCTATGAGGTTTGAGGTTGCAGCATCTCGAGAGAATCATGGAGAAAGATTGAGAAAATCCAAAACATCATTGAAAAAAAAAATTACTTATCCAATTTTAATAAAATAAAATAAAAATAAAAAAAAGAATAAAAGAGTGATTCAATCCACACAAATCTACAATTTCTTTAAAATATATCATACTTAATTCCAATCCCAAACACTTCATGCCGATGGTAATTTAAAAAATTTCAATAGTTTAAAATTAAGAAAAATTTTAATAAAAAAAGGAAGAAAAACAAAAGAAGAAAAAAAAGAGGAGAGTGATTCAATCCACACAAATCTACTATTTCTCTAAAAGATATTATACTTATTTCCAATCGCAGAGACTTCATGCCGACGGTAATTTAAAAAATTTCAACGTATTTTATGGGCAAAATGGCTTCTGACGATCAAAATGACCGTCAAATTCCAACCCTGACTACAGAGTTTATCTCTTTTTGAAGGTTATTACATCAGGTTTTCCCACCTTCATCGACTGTTGATCAGGTGGTGTCTTGCAAGTTCGCCCTGCATGCCCGTTTGGAGAAGCTGTCATCTTCGATCCCACGAGTTCTTTTCCGTCAAGTGAATTTCGCCTAGGGCGACCACTTCCTGAATTGTTGACTACTATAAGTGGCTGTTGCCTGTTTGAGAAGGGTTGGCTCTGTCCAGCAATAGATAATCTTCGCTCATCGCTACAGACAGGGGGTGATAATTCAACTTGAATTGTAGATCTTTTTTCACCATTGATTAGTTTTCCAAAGGACTGTAGTGACATTTTTAATTTGAGAAGTCTTTTTCGATTCGAATGGAGCCACAATATTAGTTACTGTAGTTGTTTCACCATCTGTATGGTCATTTCCTAGACTGCTCCGACGGTTTCCATTTTGTTTGCCTATGGGCGTCTCATTACGCTTGGATCTCTCCCCGGAATCTACCAACTTGTCATGTTGGGTACGCACCCCAAAATTATAAATACCATCTTGTACCTCAAATTTGCTTCTTCCAGGCGCTTCAAGGCTCCATCTACGACTTCGCACTGGCGTTTGGAGTTTGTGTTTGTCAATAAGTGGAGATTCTCTCACATTCTGTAACTGTGCTACTTCTACTTCTTTCCTCGCCAACGCCTTCTTCAAACTATCTACCTGCTCTCTAAGCTCACAAACTTCTCCACTTTCTTTATTCAAACATGCAGCACCAAGTTCAACATAGGACACCCGTTCAGCAAATTTAAGGGTGCTTATTGTCTCTCCATATGAATCTGGTTCAGGACTTATGTGCACAAACATTAGAGTCTTTGCCTTGCCCCCTAATGAATCCTGAAGCAATTGAGTCAATTTGCTATTTCGATATGGCACATGCAATTCCTCTGTGCCAATGCTGTAATTACATCTCCTAGAGATGAAAGGGACTTGTTTATGTATCATGCCTCCTTCAAACGATCTCCCGTTACTTCACATTTATCTACCCTCTCACTTCCAGCAAGATCTACCAGATTAAGGCAGCTATGAAGGTTACACCCAGAAACAGGATCTGTATAGTTAAAACACTGTGACCATTAAATCCCTTATGACCATTATTTCGAATATCTAATTTCTTGCTTGAGGTCAGTGCTCCGAGAAGATCCCTCACTTGTTCGTTGTATACCTCTATCATTTGGACGGAGACTTCATACACCATTAAATCTTTCAGCGCCAATATACAGTCAACAATCTTTGTCGTAGAACCTGGCCACAAGCTTTCCTGCTCTAAATGAGTAGCTTCAAAAGTAGGTAAATTCATCTCTTCAGCAGCTACAAGAAAATTCCTAACATTCTCAAAATATTGATAAGTAGATAAAGGCCATCCTTCAGGAGGATGTGATGAAACATGATTTTCAACGACCTTAGATATTGTGCCTGGTTGAACCTTGTTGATAAGATTACATAATATGATCCCATTTCTCAAGCAAATACGAAACTCCTCCTTAGATGGCTCGCATTGTATATCTAGAGAACCAACCATGCTCTTTATCCATGTTGTAGCTTGAAACCTCCTATTAGCTGCTTCCTCTGCTTTCAGTGAAGCCAAATGACCTTGTGATCCACTACTTTCCACGCTAGAAACCTGTAAATCCGTGGCACTCCTGAACATATCGTCGGAAAATGCCTCGTGCCTTTTCTGACTAAAAGAACTTCTGGGAGGAGGATAGGGAGAAGTGTTGGAAACTAATAGGGGAGGGACCCTGCTGGGAGTAGAATCTGGTTCCAGAGACATTTTTTCCTCTTATTCGATAGATCTCAATAGAAAACTGAAAAACCGCAACTGGAGAGGCTTGGCCCTGAATGCAAACTCAATCAGTGCGGTTCAGCTAGTGGATATGTACCATTTACTACATATACAGCAACTGATAAATCAATCGAATTCAACAAGGCCTTGAACTCTCTTTCTTTCTCGAGAATAAATTTCAAAATATTTGATGCTTTAGATAACTTGTTTTCATTCGCGAAGAGGACTCTTTTCGAAAACGGTGCGAGCGGAGAATGGGTGCGAAAGGAGAGCTTATATGAGAATTTTAATGGGGATTTCTTTAGTATTAGTAGAGAATACTGAACAAGTCCAGTCCCAACGATCAATTCGAATGTTGAGCCCCGAAGCCGACGAGAAGCCCAACTACCTTAGTCGCACAAGCTCATCATAACTTCCCATGGACCTGCCTTGTCTCCGATAATGCAATATTTGTAAGCGTGTAATGTTAATTTATTTAGATTTAAAGAATAAGGAATAATGCAATCTTTATAAGTGTGTAATGCTAATTTGTTTAGTTTTAAAGAATAAGAAAGGAGTTGATTTGACCATAGATTTTTAAATCTCCTACACTGAATTTACAACTTTCATCAACACATAAGTCTGTATCTTTATTGAGATTACTGAATTTACAATTTTCATCAACACATAAGTCCATATCTTTATTGAGATCACAGAGAAAATGGAAATATGCTATTGAAAATAAACTTTCTAATACTTTTATAATTCTTTCTATCAGATTTTCTAATATTTTTTTAGTGGGATGGGAGCCCTTCACTAAATTTTGAATAAGAAAGAGGGTCTCCCAAAACAATTAGACAACCTATCTGATTTTCTTTGTCTAATTGAATCTCCTATTAAAAGACATAAACTTCAGTTTCAGTTTGGTTGTTTATCATATATCCTAAACCCCATAAACTCTGCAACTTTAACTTCTTTAAGACCATAAAAAAACCCCTCTCTTGTCACCCCTCACTAACCTTATAAATTATTATAATATACTAACATATTTAAACATTTAATATATTTTATTTATCCCAAAATTTCTAATCTCAGTATTAAATTACTATTATCTTTACAACAAACAACACCCCTTTATTAACACGAATAACAGACGAATTCAATTATGTTATTTTTAAACTTCCCATGCTTACCAACTTTATCATTACATTGCATTTAATGACATGCCCCTTCAAAATATTATAATTCTACACCCTATGTATATGTTTTGTAAAAGAAATATTTAATATAAAGTTTCAATTTTATAAATTTATTACCTTAGGGTAGTATTTATTTAAAACATGAAATCAATGCATTTAAATTTATTTTAATTATATTAAAATTTGATTAGTTTCAAATACTTAGTTGTAATATTATTAGCCCCTACCCAAAGAGCCTTGCAAAGACTATAGCAATCGATTTTCTGATAAGCATTAGTACGACACTTAAATCAATTATTGTTTTTTTATTTTAACCGTAATTCATTTATATTAAATAAATGCTTTTTCTTTTTAACCAATGCACGAAATCAAATATTTCTTTTTAAAGAATTAAAGGATTCATCATCTTATTTGGCCTCATATCGAGGCCAAGGCAATTTAAAAGCAATTTAAATGAACCATTTTTCATTTTGAAACTTAAACTAATGAGTAAAGACATCATATAAATGTTCATATGGAATATTGTTGGTTTAATGTTAACATTAATTCATAGACATTAAATATTAGTAACATATATCTCGGAGTTTCATAAGATTGAGATATTATAACTTTTTTAATTTAAATATGTGTTCTGGACTTGTCTAGAGAACTATTGTCGTGTCAAAATTGTGGTTTGCATGAGAACCATACTTGACAATTGTTGTTTGCATGAGAACCCGATCTCGGAGGGAACGCTGCTACACAACAATATTTCTGAAATTCCTGATTTTTCTCTTGACTCGAATAGTCACAATTGCTTCAATGTTTGCTACACAATATTTTTGTTTATTCTCTCTTGTTCATGTGGAAATTTCTCATTTCCCACCCCGGTTTTTAGTTTCTCCTTATTTCTCCCATATAGTTAAATGCCCTTTCCCATAACCATACATTAACAAGCTGAAAAAGATAAATTTGTTGAAAACACAAATTCTGGAAATTTTACAGAATGCTAGAAATTGCAGAAATAAAAATCAGCAGTAATAAACAGCTATTAAAACACATTTAAACACTTAGATTTTTGGTCAATGTGACCCTCAAAAAACCCCCACAACTCTTGGGGAAAACCAGTTTGAGAGCTCTTCTTTATTTCTGAAAATTTTCTTTTTACAGTGAGAAATATTCAGCAAAAAATTAGCAAGCAAAATTTACAACTTATCTCCTTTCCCGTGCCTCACAGCAATCTGGAAATTACAGCAAACATGACAGCAATAAATGTTGTATGGCCTCCATTTTGTGTGCAGAAAAATTAGCAAACTGCTCCTCGATTTTTGTGCAAACCACTCCTTGAAAATCGTGCCAAATCTGCCTTTCACTGTGTGCTGTATCAGCTGTACAAATCTGCTCAATTGCTGCCTTGGAATGTGTGCCAAGCTGTTGTCTCCTTCTCAGAAATCTCTCTTGCTCTCCTTCTCTCCTTCTCCCAATCTGCTCATGAAATAATTGAATCGAATGTGATCTTTTCCTCCTTTTCCTCCCTTAATATAACTCCAAGTGACTTTTGGGTGATCCAAATGACTTTTTGGTGATCTCTAAATCCAATGGCTGATATAGATTTAGATCAATGGCTGAGATTAAATGCTCATTTAAATCTCACTTTCTATTTTTTAATTCACCCCACTTTAATAAAGACCCACTTAGTCATTTATTTCCAAAGTCACTTTTCCTTTCTAATTTTTCATTGACTTTATAAAAGTCACTTTAAAATTAGACTTAGTAACTTTATCACTTAAAGTCACTTTTAAATTAGATTTAACTTTATAAAATTATAAAGTCACTTTAGGAGAAAAATTAAATTCTTTTGGACACTTTTCCCTAGGCCAAAGATCAAAGCCTAAGGGAACCACCTGTCCTCCGGTACCAAATTTCAACACTCCCTCTTACCGAGGAAGGTGTTCCTCACCACACCCATCTTATCTCTGAAGTAGACATGCTTGCCCCGTGGTAAGGCTTTGGTAAGAATATATGCAACCTGCTCACCAGTGGAAATATACTCAAGCTTCACAGATCCCTTCTGAACATAGTCTCTGATGAAATGATATCTGATCTCGATATGCTTTGACCTATTTTTTATATGTACACATTAGAAATAGTCATAAGCCAGAATGAAGAAAACAACAACATTACGTTGATAGCTTTAGCAAAAAAAATAAGATTAAAGTGTGAAATTATTTGAAACATCTCTTGATATGAAGAACAAGTATAGAAATTAGAAGTAAGTCACACATGTTTAGAAGTGAAATGGGAAGACAAGAACAAACCAAGGAGTTGTGGGTAGAAAGGTTATGCCGAGTATGTGGAAATAGGGAGGTAGGAATTGAGCAACACTTTCCCTTATGTTGTGTAGCATAATCACAAATGAAGGCCAAACAAAATTTGCATATAGGAGAAATAACCAACATTTGAAAAGTGTTTAGTGAGAGATACAATGAGATTGGTTGAGAAAGTGATGCAAAGAAAGAGGCAAACACTTGAGAATAAACTAATGGGATGACCAAACTTGATGCAAAGTGAAGGGGAACAAATCTAATAGAGTTGACCAAGTCCATGTTTTGGGTACTAATATTCCACCAACATCTCTAGTTTTTTATTCCAAAGGGAAAAAACCCACAATTTTATTCAACTTTAAAAATGAACAAAATTACATCTTGTAGATGTTAACCACATAATTTTGGTAAGCACAACCTCTCAACTTATGAGCATAAGAAAAGACAGAGAAAAAATTACATAAACCTGTGAAGTTAAGTGTGATAGTAATCACTTAACTTCTCTCTTTTGTAGTTCTATAACTTCTGTCATCCCCCTGAGGTGGGGCCAATTGGAACCATTTCTAGTTCACTTCCAGTTATTTTTGGTGGGAGTTCTTTTACTGAATTTGAACTTTCTGAAACATGAACTCTCTTTGTGTCCATAGTCATATCCTCTTTATGGGCCACCTTTTTTTGTTGTTATGGATCACAGATCACTTTTGATTCTGTACCATTTTGTTGGTGGGTTGCATTGCCATTTTGGACCTAAGCATCCCCTACTTCTTATTTTGGAGGTTTCTTTGTGATTTATTCTTCTTTTTGCTTTGTGAAATAGGGGTCAAAAGTCTTCCATCTATTTCTTTTATGGGCCTGCCCCTTTTTCTTTTCTAGGTTCTTTTTTCCCTTAGGGCATGTATTCTGTAAGTATCATGTTTTGTAACAAGATTGACATTTCAACATTGTATTTTGATAATCCAAAAGTTGTCTACTAAAATTTTTTATGTTTCAGCTAAATGCGGTCAATTAGACCTTTACTTAGGTCAATTTCTACACATATTCTAGCGAAGATAAATATCACTTTCTTTGTTCTAAGGTGATCCATTTTCTTGAATGACCATAGAGTCCTCCCAATTTCCACATGAACCTAGTGAGGCCAGAAGGGTAGTGGAAGATTTTGTAGCCTTCACCATACTAGAATTGTTGAGACCACCATTATTGTGGTGTCAAAAAACTGGAAAACAAGGGGTAATGAAGAGCCTTGCGTTTCCCGAAAACCAGGGTCCTTGTTTCAAAATTCTATCCACATCTTCCTGGGCATCAAATTTTACAATGAAGAATCCTTTTGAACAAAGGTATGTGTCACATTTTTTGGCCCATGTTTTGAAAACCCACTAATATAAAACATCAAACCTAGGAAAAAAACCATTGAATCCACGGATCATTGCCCTAGATTGAAGAACATAAAAAAATTTGATTTACCTTTATTGGGTTTACCTTTATGGAAGGGGATTGTTGTTAGTGTTCAACAATATAAGGTATAGGGTTGTGTTGTGGCAAATCAATTAGATTAGATCCCTTGCCTCATGTCTGTTACACGTCTATTTGGGCACAACACTCCTGACATTCAGATCAATAATTTTAGGGCTCATCAAACACTAATTCAGTTGTTACATGCCCTAGAGAAGTCAACTCATTGAATGCCTCCTATGAAAGTTTCATGGCTTGAAGCCTTCTTGAAATGCCTCCTTGGGACACCAGCGCAGCTCAAGCCTTGAGACAGTGCTTTGCAGAGTGGGCAGGCCCATTGTGGCCTACACTGCAGTGCACTTAGGCCCTCTAGCCTATGATGGGTGAGATTGAGTGAAATTTGCATAGGGTTTTGGGAATATTCCTTCCTTCTAGATTATTCTAGAAGGTTCCCATATCTTATCTCCTCCTATGAGCTCGAAATTGGATAGGCTAAGGATCCATTAACCTCTTATCCTCTCATCCCTTGCTCCATGGAAACTAACTCCAAGCTTGGAAGGCCGTTTAATACCATCATTTATGACGAAATCACCTCCATTTCATATAAATTGAGCACTCAACATAGTGATCAAGGGGGCTAGAATCTGAAGTTTGTAAGGAAATTTTGTTGGTTTAAGGATTGAGCTTATGTTAAGCAATGTTATGTTGCTGGAGTGTTGTTCTTTTGATGTGGCGAGGGTTGAACTGAAGCTGGAGGAGTGGCACAGAATCGAACTGTATTGGATGATACTCTTCCTTATACATTAATAAAGAGCTTATTCCTTTTCTCATATGATTTTTCATATATGTGATGATTGTGTTTCAATATCTTCGATTCCATTATTTTATAGTCGATAGAGCATGTATGCTTTAATCGTTTCTTATTTCTGTTTCTCTTTATGCAAGTACCCTTTGAGCAGATTTAGTTCAAGTGGGAGTGACAAGAGCAATTCAAAAGAGATTTAGGAAGCAAAAGGCAACAAGTAAATTCCTCCATCTCATCTATCTTCTATAAGAGTGGTTAAACTACTTTCTTTTTGTTGTTCTAGGTGTAGTCACCCACCTAGGGAAAATGTGTTTATTCGTATATGCAAATTCCATGTAACAATGTCGCATCCTTGTAGGAAATAAAGCCTCATGAGTTTTTCACTCCCAAAGGAGCCCCTCGCAGCACTAGATCCAAAACAATGGTAGAGTTTCTTGATATGTTGTAATCCTACAACTGAAAATGATCCTGTAGCTACTTCCCTTCATGAAGGACATTATTATTTCCATAAACTATCATAGTTGATGCTCTAGCCACTACCTAAGATGCATCACATAATCCAAACTAAAAACCCACTAAAGGGAGGATTTCCCATTAAGGGATTTAATGAAAAATTGAAAGTGCTCTCCCTGTTTTTATTCTTCAAACCTTTCTCCCATCCCAGATGGGTTAGTAAAAATGGTTTTTTACCATATATCTACATTGAATAACCCTAGATATTGCCTTATTTCCCGTAATTCCCAATGAAAAGTGCCAATCCCAATCATATTTGCATGGGATTTAGGCCACATATTGTGCTCAAAGTCTCTTCCATCCACCGCGTTATATCTTACCCCTTGAAATTCCTCTTGGCATTGAGGTCTTGATTTCATAACATAAGATACTACTCACAATTCATGCTAAAACTCGGCTATCTCTTGGAAGACTCCTTGGATCGTCACTACAACATCACTTGGACTTTGGAGCTCTGACCTAGGAACCACTACCAAAGTTTTGTTGTGGTAGGTAACAATGGTATCCTTCTACAAAAAAAAACCACTTACTAGTGATTAATTCTCACATGATAATAATGCCAATCAAAAGTTGTCGCACCAAGGGTTACCAAGACAACGTAGACAATAGGACCACTCTGGAATTCATCAACTGTCTCATTTTATACTCCTGGCCCAACCACCTGACTTCCATCCATGCTTGACCAGAAACCATAGCCATTCTTTGCATTGGAAACCCTAGCATCCCAAACTAGTTCCATCCTCTCTAACCTAACCAACATCTCTAGTTATTGCAACCTCTTGTAAAATGTTACAAAAAGTGAAAACTCTAGTGTCCCCAATGGCCTCTTTGTTTTATGGAGATCTTAATAATATATTAATCTAAATATTTATCTTGTCTCACTCAAGTTAAAAACCTTAACATACTAGCCCCCTGGCAACACAATTGGTGATCGTCGTGATAATTAATTGTTGTATACCAAGAGATTTGAGGTTCAAATTCCCTTGATTTATACATATATGTGGAAGGGGTGTACCTAAACACCTATAGGTTATAGTGGTAGAATTCATAATTGAAACTGACCTAGTTGTTGATTCATCTAATCATAAGAAAATAAAAAAGAGACAAAAAGAGCAAAAAGCCTTATTGTACTTAATTTCCTTTTTTTAAAGCAACATTGCATTATATCTTTGTCATTTTGTATAGTCTTTTATCTTTAGTCTCATTGGCTAAGTTTCGTCACTTGAAAACATTAATTTATTTTATTATTATCCTCTCTGTCATGAATGCTTTTAATGTTGATTTTAAGTGTTAGTTTTCAATGCTTTTAATGCTTTTAATGCTTTTAAGTGTTAGTTTTCTATTTTATTGGATGATAATAGGATCAATCTTAATTTTGGATTTCTTAACCTCCACTACAAGTGCCCATGCTTAGGATCTATGCCAGATTTTGGATAGTCTTAATGTATTTACTTTCTTCATTGTACAACATTAATTTATTTTACTATTATCTTCTTTGTGATGAATGCTTTTAATTTTCATTTTAATTTTTAGTTTGTTATTATCCCTAAGAGTTAGCTCAATTGGTCGAGTTCCTATCATTAAAGAACACCTTTCCATGCCTTGCCAATGGGAGTTCCTCGACACTCTTGGGGTTAGACTTTGCTAATGAGTCGGTGGGAAGTGATCCCTTTGGGTGGATCTTCCCAGATAGTTTTTGTGGATGTAGCAGCCATTGATCTTCGGTGTCTGTGAACCATATTGAAACGTTTTCTATTTTATGCAAATAATATTTGGAGCATTTTAATAGGTTCTATGGTTGAGTTATATATATGTATGCAATGTTTTAATATCATTTTTTTTTTCAGCATGATATTGAGAGAGATAGAAGGACAAGGAAGAATAATAGAATTATAAACTTATCCAAAATCTATTTAAACTTTTCTCACTAGTTGTTCAATTAGGGCCATGATTACAAATGTAAGAATACTAGAATTTTTTTTTTTTGTAAATAAATAGCAATATATTTCATTATCCAAACAAGATATACATCAGAAGTGCATGCATTACGCTAGCCAGAACTAAACTAAGGAAAACATCAGTTCGCATCGTGCCCATAATAATGAACACATTCGAGAAGTGTAAATACATAATGTCACACACTTTTGTGCTCACTGCGATACATTTTCCAAAATCAATCACCAAAACTATCATAAAAACCAGTGCTTCGTCTCACCAAAACATAAGGGACACCAAAAAATTATACAAAAAACATCATCATATGAATTCCAGGAGTGTAATCGTCGTTGAAAGAAGAGCCAATAAGCCTTACACACCAATGACACTTTCACCTTCCACATAGCATTACAACAATGCCAAAAGAAACACGAAATAGACTCATATCCACTAGTAACAGACACACACCGTCTCCTCTAGAGCCAAAACCATAAAAGCACATACCAAAATTTTGAGCGAAAATAAACTTATAAAATAAAACACCCAAATACCTTCACTTGTCCTCTCCATGCAAGTCGTTGTCCGAAGAAGACAAAAGAAGAGTATGCCCACTATGAGCAGGAGGATCCATAAGGTCACCATAACTCGAATCACTGAACAATAAAGACACAAGGGCCTGGTTAAACTATTGGGAGATCAACGAGAATGATGCATTGCAAAACATAAATAACATTAAAGATATTGTTACTTCTAAGTTCAAAGAAAAAATGTGGTGTGAGAAAGATTTAGCGGATAAAAGAAAATTAAGTTATTATAAGAAGGTCATCAACCCCACACTAGAAGATCAAAACTATCTCTCTATTTTAACTAGCTCAAAGAAGAAAATTAATATAGAAAAGATTAGAACAAATTCTCATGAGCTCCATAGTGAAACAGGTCATTGGGCAGTTCCTAAAACACCATGGATGGAAAGGATCTGCCATATATGTGAGAATACGAACATCGAGGATGAAAACCACTTCCTCTTAGAGTGCCCCGCGTACAACCACATTAGATCTCAGTTTCACAATCTTTGTTACAATACTGACCTTCCTAGCCTTTTACAACGTCAAAATTATAGTGAGCTCGGGAGGCTTCTCTACAAGCTTTTTGAGCATAGGAATAAAATCTTAAATCAAAATAAATAATTTGTTTCTTTAGGTCCAATAGAACAATGTTTGGTCTCGGTGGACGTTAACCAACATCATCACCATCAATAATACTCTTATATGAAGGATTATGGGATAAGATAGGATAAAAGTTTATTGTTTAATTATTTAATTAGTTTATATGTTTTTTAATTATATCTATAGATGAATGATTTCCTAATTCAATTATGGGATATATAAGGAATGAACATATTTGTATCATTTAATTTTAAGAATGTAAATTATATATACTTACGATTTTTTCATACATATTTATTTATATATCATCTATAACCAAAATTACTAAAATTATTAAAGAAGTAAATTAATTAAGATCCTAACAAATAAAAATAAGGGAAATTTTATTATTTTTTTATGAAAAAAAAATTATTAATAATATGAAAAAAAAAGGTAATGAGTAGCAAGTAAGAAAGGAAAAATAATAATTCAAATACAAAAGAGAAATTAGGTGAATTTAAATAATCCAAAAGGCTAGGGAATAAAGCTAGAAAGAAAAATCAAGCAGCACGAAAAAGAAAAGAGGAAAGGGCAACAATCCAACAACTGCTAATATTGGGCATGGATCTAACAACTGCTAATCTTCCAGTCATCATCCCTGTTGAGATTGCTCTGTCTCATTTCGATTTCTTTTTAGGTTTATAGTATGTCTTAAAATTGATTTTGTTTGGCTAAGATTTTGATTTCATGGAAAGGAAATAGGTTAATAGCCCAAGACTTAAGAGGCATTTGGTAAGAGTGAAAGCCAAACTCAGACTACTAGTAAGGTAATTCCAGGGCGTGGTTTTCTCGAGTCATCTTGCATTAATGTGAGTTCAAAAACTGAATTATAATCATTTTCTCCTATATATTAAAAAAAAAAAAAAATTAAAAATATATATATATATACACATATATATA
>Ga0115842_100467_pt1 | contig 16238 bp, 17 predicted proteins | sample InSIn2SAF170_2_FD_83856 | JGI IMG/M metagenome (GOLD analysis project Ga0115842, IMG submission 83856)
AAGCATGTCGTGGTTTTTGCGTATAGTCCGTTGGCGAGGGGACAGATTAGTGATCGGCCGATTAGGAAGAATGCTGATATGGAGGATGGTGATAAGAGGAAGCACTTGCCCAAGTATCAGGATGATGTACTGGAGGTGAACAACAAGATCACTGATGCTGCGATTGAAATTGCAAAGAAGAAAGGGGTTACGACTGCGCAGGTTGCAATCGCGTGGGTTAGAGGGCAGAGTGGACGCGTAAGAGATGTGGCATTGGATGCTAGTGGTGAGACGAGAAAAGAGATTAAGCTGGGCACTATCATCCCTATACCCGGAGCTAGTTCGATAGAAAGAGTTGAGGAAAATTTCAAGGGTGTGGTCTTGACAGAGGAAGAGCTTAAAGAGCTGGATAAGCTGGTCGAGAGTTTGCCAGTGACAGGAGATAGATACCATGGACATGGACAGGCTTTGGTTAATGGCTGAAATCACAATTGAATCGTTTTGACACATGCTTCACGAACACAAAAACGTGTTTCAGGGTTGGTTGATGTAAGTCATGTCCTTATATATATACATAGATATGGATTGATACTGTTTCATCTTCACTCAACACATCGCCCAACCAAATTGAGCATGCGCAACGGACAAGGGACCAAGATCGCCAGCTTTCGTGGCTAGCTTAGTGAGGCTGCTATTAATCCACGAACTCTTCAGTTCAGGCCTGTCCCAATCTATTTTGCACATTTGCTTCCGTCCATTTATGATCTCGTCGATAGCGCTGGTGTTGTCCAGTGTGTGTGTGCTTATGAAAGCGGAGGTTGCAGACCACCGTCTGGACATCGTGGTCGTAACTTAGATGCTAATGTGTTTGAATGTTGCAATAGCCGGGGCTAGAGTTGGTGCTATATGCATTCAGTTGCTTTGACGCCTAACGTGTTGTACACTTCATGAAGCAGCTGCTGTAGATTGCCTCAGAAGGCGCACATCAGAGAACAACATTCATGTGGCTTGCCTCGATGCAGGCGATGTATTCATAGTGTTTTGAAACGACATGCTGGAAACTATCCCTCCAGTTCGACATGGAAGAAACAACGGCATGTTTGTCAGAACGGTAGAGCTCCAGCTTATATTCGCGTGAACTTCCTCCTTCTCCCACCATTCCTCACGTTGCTTCGTGCGCTAACAGCCAACTTGTGTACCATAGCCCTTCTCTCCCAGACACCACTACTCCCATCTGCAACTCTTAGTAGCTCCTTGGCCACACGATCTGCCAGTCTAGTCTCTCGTCGTCCATCAGCTGCAGTCAGGATCCATTGAATGGCCTGGCGTCTTCTCTGCCTTACACCAAGCGGTACAGGAATAGGTAGAGAAGCACCACCACCTGCTAAGCCACGCTGTTGACGAATTTTCAGAAGAGGAGCAACAGAGTCAATTATTGTAGTTAAGTATTCGATAGGGTGGAGAGGGAGAGTTGAACGTGGAAGGTGTTGAGCGACAGAATCTTGAGGTTGAAGAGACTGGCCAGGAAGCGGCGAGAGAGAAGGATTGTTGGCAAAGGGAGAGGGTGCTGAATCGGACAACAGGAGGGTTCGCTGTGGAAACTGAGCATTGACTTGTGGTGGAGGTGCTGTGCGTAGCGTGTTGAGGATGTCGGACATGTTCTACAGAGAGCATAGTTAGCCAAAACGCGTCCGCATTCTAGAACGGGTAGAAACGCAGAGTCGTGTATATACGTATTCATGATTGTACAGAGTGGACTATAAACCTACTTTTTGGGCAGCGCTCAACTTTCCATCCCGCATAATGCTTTTGGTGACCTGTTCCACAACCGGGTCGTAACGTCGTTTGAGGTGATCAAGACGAGAAATACTCTCGATGTCAGGAAGTGGGAATTTATGACCGAGTCCTGCGTCTGGATACTCCATTCCATAAATCATGCCAGTGTTGCTAACAGGGCTTAAAGGATCCGCGGAGTGTAATCTTCTTGCGCTCGTGGAATAAGATCGTTTCTGGCCGACGCCATTTTGCGACTGCATCTCTTCTTTAATGACTTGAGGAGCTTTCTTCTGAGCGTCTGCGTCACGTTGGAGTATCTACCAGTACGATTAGCGTCTTGAGGAAGGAAAGTTGGCTGTGGTTCGCAGCATACCTCTTGCACGGGGGTTCCTTGTCCAATATCTGGTGGTGTTTCGCCCATCGATTTGTCCATAGCAGCCTGCTCTTCCGTAACGTGTGGCAGTTGGCCTTCATTGGCGCCCCTGTCTTCGGGGGTCTTTGAGTTGACCGGACCATTGCTGACGAACCGGGTTTGAGTCAACGGAACAATTTTTCGTTTAAGTACCTGTCGTTGACTCTGGAAAGCTACCTCCCGGATGGGAAGAAGTAGTGACCTGCAGGACGCCATTGTGATTACAGCTGTGAAGAAGATGAGGAGACGATGGATGCACAGGTTACAAGCTGCGGCGGATGAATATCATTATCGACGTTACACATATCCGGAAACCCTAGTGCACGTGACCATCTCGAGCTTTTGAACAGACACGAAACATTTCTCCACTCTGGACATCTCGAGTAATACAGCAGCAGTGGAGCGGACAAGAAGCAGGTCAAAGGTCTCAGAATTATCCAAAGAATCCTCCTACGAGTACTTGGCTCTGAGCTTTCGCTCTTACAGTCATAATCTAAGAGATGTGCCGGGCACTGCGTCAGAAGTGAATAAAACCCAATATCGAAGAGTCTCTCTGCTGATTTCTAGTTTGTCGAAATGATACACGCATCATTACCAATCATGATACTACCATTTGAGTATTGCAGGCGGCCGCCCGACGTGGTGATACGGTACCAAAAGAGCTGCGGAAGAGATGGCAGGAGAGATAGGAGGAACACAAAAATTGTAGGCTTAGTATACTCTTCGTAGTTTCTTAGTCCATAAACCATTACATTTTTAATCTTTCTGCTACAGCGGTTTTATATCCAGTCACGTAAAATATTAGCCTCTTCGACGATTGCTGCGATTAGCAGGCCGATACTCGTGATATCTAGCTAAAGCTGCTCCGACACGTATACAGCAAGTACAAAGGATCAAGCAGCATCAGCTTGCCCCATGCATTCAATCTTCACTATGACTCGAATAACTGCCAAGGATGACGTAGGATGGTAGCCTTGCATCTTGTGTTCGAAGTCCTAGAAAGCCGTAATTTCCATCATCAAAAGTACTTTGTCCGCACGACCTCTCTATAAGTTTGTAAATGAGTCAGAAACATCTAATGATATTGACATCATGCGCCAGACACTACAATGATACCATTCCCAACCCTGCAAAGATAAATTCAATATCTTCGGGAAATCCTTGAAATGATCGACCAATTGCCTGCCGAGATTATCGAGCAGATACTAGGCCATCTACCGACTGTGTCCTCCATTCTCAACGTCTCGAGCACAAACAAGAAGCTTCACCAAATTGTCACGCAGGGTTCCAGCTCGATATTCCACGACTTTGTCAATCGAGCGTTCCCTACCATACCATCACAAGCACCATGGCAAGATGCTGCCTTCAACCTAACTTCTCGGTCTCGAGCCTGGGACAGACGAGCCTTCATCGCCAGAGAATGTGCGCCGCCGCGGGAAGACCCTCCACCTCGTAACCGAAACGACCGGCGTCAACACTTCGCGTACGCTACCGTAATCGACAGCTATGAGACAAGCACTGCTGGGACGAAGGGTGGCAAGGAAGTCTTAGCTTGGGGAGCAGCTGGGAGGCTTAGATTGCGTACGACTCAGGGTAAATCCGTTCGGTGGTCTTCGTTCAGAGTTCGTGATGATGACAGAGCGTGGACTGATATTCTTGATGTTCGACTTCTTAGACTTCACCAAAACAGAAATGTCAATGGGGAGTCAATCCTGATCCGACGAGCTGCTAAGGAGATTAGTCTTTTGCATTCAATGCCTGAACAGGACAAGTTTGTCACTGCCTCGACATATCTCGTAGATCCAGAAACACCAGTCGATTGTATTGACGTGAGTGACGGCTCAGATCCAAAATTGGCCATTTGCGATAGGACATCCTTACAGCTCTTTTCAGTACATTCTCCTCACTCCCAGGTCAAGGCCGATACCGTTCTGCGACTGCCAAGTACCACAGGTCTTAATCAGCGGAAAAGATGTGCGCGTTTCCTGACCGAGAGCAAGATTGCAATCGGCGCGCAGTATCTCGAAGGAAGAATAAGCGCTCCCATCGAGTTATTTGATACGAACGCCACCGAACCGGCTTTGCCACTCCATGCGTTGAGGGTACTGGAATCTAATAACAAATCAATCCGTAACAGTGCAAATGTGCTGGCGAAAGTGAGCGAGAGTACTGATGCTGCGAACATTCCAGAACACCTACTACTTGCTGGCTTCACTGACGGATTGGTGCAACTGTACGACCTTCGATCAGGATCAATACCTGTTCGCAAATACTGGGATCCAGTGGATGACGGACAGATCTTTTCGCTTGTATCGGTCGGACAGGAGAAGTTCTTTGCTGGCAGTCATCAGAATGCTTGTCTGAAGATGTACGACATGCGGATGGACGCCAGGGCGTATAGTTATACCGATACCTTGCGGCGCGGTGTACCAGATTTTCAGCCGCAAGACAGAAAGACCTTACTAACGATGCCACAACCAGCACGATCGCAGCGTGATATCAACATATTCCTGGCTCTGACAGTCTATTACAACCAGCAACCATGGCAGCCGCTACCAAAGGCCAACATCGATAACAGTCGTCATCCTAGATACCGCGGTAGCATATACAGTCTCTCCTCACCATCTCCTAGTTCCCGAACGATCTATGCCGGAATTGAGAACCATGTTATTCAACTTGACTTTGTGAATACAGATGACTGCATCGCCAACCGTGGCGGCATAGTAGACACATTGGATGACCGGCCAATTCTCAATCTGTCGTGTTATGAGCGGCCGCGCAAGGGCTTTGAAAGCACAGATACTGTACTTCTCAGGAAGCAGTGGGATTGGAGTCGGGCTTTGCTAAAACACGAAGAGACTGAGCCTGACTGGGACGAGCGATGGCAAGTCAACAGTATGAGGGAAAATCGTGGCGTGTGCGGTAGGCCGAGATGGCATAGATAGATCAGACCATCCCGATCCACCTGTTGAAATGTAGTTGAAATGCCTGATTAGAATTCTCATCTGGAGCGCTCCACATCTTTATTCTTCTTCACGAAGAAGTACCTGCCCAACTTCCTCGATCCCTTCCCCTTGCCCATCTCAAATGGATCCCATCCACTATCCTTGATCATTTCCTTCGATTTCTGCCGCCTGATCGTTCCATTCTCACCCACCTTCTTTTCCTGATCAAGCCACGGCTGTAGTTTCGCTAAGGTAACTGTCTGCTCCTGGACAGCTTCGTGCGTCTCGTCTCGAATTGCGACCAATGGCTCGACACCCGTCGTATCAGTCTTCTGTACTTCTTTCACGAAATGAATTTGCGATTGTAGGGTTTTGAGCATGCGGTCCTCGTCTTCTTGTGTCTTGGGGCGAGGGAGTGCAGACAGTTTGAGGAGATGATGAAGCTCCTCACGGGTCACTTCAGGCGCTAGATTGGCTTCTCCTGATGGGAGGAGTGACCGGATGGACCAGGAAGGTTGGGAGAGGAGACCCGCAATTTGAGGGTTGAGTTCAACACGAGTCCAAGGGGATGGGTTGGCGCGGTAATTTGTGCCTCTTATTACGCGGCGGATGGGTGCTGACATTTGCGACTCGTGCTCACTCGAATGCTATTATTTCAACAGTTTCAATTCCAATACCGAAGCTTGATATCAGGTGGACCGGTGTTCCTGCACGACATGTGATCTTCCTGGAGTTCTGGCTGGTAATCTTCCGCCTGCCGCCGACCCCACTACCCCGGCCTTGCATCGATAGTTCTATCAACCCTTCCCATGACGCAGTATTCTTGATAACTTCCCTCGCTTGATGACAAGTAGACCTTATACAAAGTAACCTGCTCGCTATACCTGACTACTCACAAACATACCCTGCAATTCGAGTCGCCTACCTACAGGAAGTGATCCGACACCATGGCTTCCGACCCGCGAGCATTGTTACAAAAGGCAGACAAGGCAGCCGCAGGAGCAGGCGGCGGTTTCAGCTTCTTCGGTGGACGACAAGAGAAATGGGAGAATGCTGCAGATTTATATACTCAAGCCGCGAATGCCTTTCGAGTACAAAAGCAGAGTAGGCCTGCCTATATCGAATTCGTATGCTGTTCGCTGACAAGGGATTTGTGAAGACCGTGACGCAGGCGAAGCGTTCGAAAAGGCCGCCGCGATTCAACGTGATAAGCTCAATGAACCCAGCGATATGGCCAATACTCTCACAGAATGCTTCAAAGTCTATCGCAAGGACGACCCTCAGGCAGCGGCTCGAGTACTTACCCAGGCTATTCAACACTACACCTCATCGGGAAATTTCCGAAGAGCTGCTTCACATCAGCAGAACCTTGCCGAAGTCTACGAAGTCGAGATAGGCGACCAGAAATCTGCACTACAAGCATATGATTTGGCTGCACAATGGTATGAGAGCGATAACGCAGAGGCGCTGGCGAACAAAGCATACCTCAAAGTCGCTGATCTTGCAGCGCTGGAGGAAGAATACCCGACCGCAATTCAGAAATACGAAGGTGTCGCAAAATCGAGTATCAACAACAACCTGATGAAATGGAGTGTAAAAGACTATTTCCTGAAGGCAGGCATATGTCATTTGGCCGCAGGCGACATAGTCGCTACAAAAAGAGCCTTGGAAGAGTATGCTCAGTTGGACAATACTTGGGTGGGCACGAGAGAGAACATGCTATTGACTGATCTAGTAGCGAGTGTTGAGCAGGGTGATCAGGATGGGTTTGCCGAGAAGTTGTTCCATTTCGACCAACTTAGTAAGTTGGACAAGTGGAAAACTACGCTGTTATTGAGAGTGAAGAACAACATTGAAAAGGAAGAGGAAGATTTCTCATGAGAAGATTCGGAAAGACTTGACAGGGTAGCAGCGGTGCCTACGATATGACAAGCATTGGAATTGCGGGCGTTGAGGTAATAGAGCGAGAGCTGCTCGTGATGGCGTTGATGAATCCTGAATGAATACCAACAGCAACCTGCAAGCAGCCTGAGCACCCTCCCTCTTACAATTTCACATTCATTCTACGAGCTGTACCCACGTGACATGGAGATAACCACAACTCCAACCTTACACCGTGTTGAGTGTGTTCATACTCTCCGCTACCTTCAACACTTTCACTACCACGACCATGCCAGTTCCTGAAGATATCTACCAGAGAGATGTCGACTTCACCGCCCTTGCTTTGAAGTATCCAGAGTTCGCAAAGAAGTCTGCATACCTGCTGAATATGACTACCTTCCGTGCCTAACCGCTACAGACTCAAATCAAATCGTCAACTTGATTTCTCTGATCCAGAAAGTGTCAGGTGAGTTCTAGAAACGAGTCTTCGTGTTCAAATTAACAAACTCCAAACAGACAGCTTACCAAAGCATTACTACATCGAGACTTCGATTTGAAGATCGAGCTTCCCGAAGATCGACTATGTCCACCAGTATCTCCATCCTTCTGGACATTCCCAACGACTAAGACTAACACTATGTCAGGTCCCTAACAGGTACGAGGCTCTAGGATTATCAGTGCGCAACCGCTGACCATCGAAGATTCAACTACATCCTCTTCGCCCAGAATCTACTTGACTCGACACAGGATAACTACAACGACAAATACGATCCAAACAGACGAGTGATCGGTCTAGACATGTAAGTTTCCAGAGCATCTGCAACCGAATCAAATCGGATCGACTGACGAGTCAGTGGCACCGGAGCATCAGCCATCTACCCACTCCTCGCATGCCGGCAGCGACCATCATGGCTCTTCCTCGCCACGGAAATAGATACTAAATCACGAGCTTACGCAGAACAAAACATCAAGCTAAACAGTCTTGAATCGAAAATCAAGATCCTCGACACGGATGAAAGTGGCAAAACACTAATTCCTACTTCTCAACTAGAACGTTTTCCCCAGTAATATATAACCCCTCCCACTAACAAACAAACATACCTAAACTAACCACCCCCAAAAATAGAATAGACATCCTCCTCACAAACCCCCCTTTCTACACCTCCCCGACCGAACTCCAAACCCTCTCCTCCATCAAATCCCGTCCCCCAAACTCGGCATGCACAGGCAGCGAAACAGAAATGATATATCCCCCAGGCGGCGAAACAGCATTCGTCACCACTCTAATCCTCGAATCAAAATCCCTCACCATCAATAAAAACAACTCACCGAAAATAAAATGGTACACCGCAACCCTCGGCAAACTATCCTCCCTCACCACAATTCTAACGGCCCTCAAAGAAGCAGGGTGCACAAACTACGCCGCTACGCAATTTGTGCAGGGGAGGCAGACGAGAAGATGGGCTGTGGGCTGGAGTTGGACAGGTTACCGTCCGGCACTGGCTGTGGTTAGGGGCACGGATGCTGTTGACAAAAGGTTTTTGGCGATGGGGACGGAAGTTGAGATTCTGATCCCGGGAGCGGCGGGGAGTAGTGTAGATGAGGTATGTACGAGGATCAATGATGCGATGGAGGGTCTGCAGGATGAAGATGGGGTGGAAGGGTTTCAGTGGCGCTGGAAAGGGGATTTGAAGATTGGTGTTGGGAGGAGTGTGCTTGGTGATGTTTGGAGTCGGAAGGCTAGGAGGAGGAGGATGGTGAAAGGAGGGAGTGATAGTGTTATGAACGATGCTGAACCCGAGACCGAACCCGAGTCTGAAGAAGAGGATGAGGAGAAGGAACCGAAGTTCGTCTTCAAAATCACCTGCTCCACACCCACGTCCTCACAATCGAATCTCACTTCGGATGCGGCAGCGTCATCTACATTAATAACGATCCGCTGGCTCCAAGGTCATGATGCGGGGATATTCGAAAGTTTCTGTGGATGGGTGAGGCGGAGGATTGTCACTTGACGTGGTAGTAAGATGCGGGATTTCAGGATGGGATGGTAGGACTACAGTATGTTGACGAGGATGGATGGGGGTGGAGAAGTGGGGATTGTTGATTCGTACCTGCTACGGTGCTTGGATCGCTGGTTCTTCTTTGGTGTTACACTCAGTCAGGAATCTATGGGTGGTTAGATAAGGAGATGCATATTGGTCAGAATGAGACGAGTGTCATCCTATGTATTTGCGACACTCGCCTGGCGCAAGAGTCTAGGTCTAAATAGATTCGTGCGCAGAGCGCTTGATATCTATCTATCTATCTACTCTATCCCAACACCATCCCTGTATCTATCCTTGTATTTATTCCCATTCCTTTCGCTGCTGTCGCTGTCACTGTCCTTCACACTGCTAATGGCCTAGGTTAACAAAGACGCCACTACCTATGTCAACGCCGAAGTGGAGTTGCAAGCTAGGTACATATACGTGTAGGTATGTAACATCCAAGAACCAACCCCTTCTTCAACCCGTTCTATTCATGATTCCTAGGCAGTACGCACATATCCTGGGAACGTCAAGGTTGTGCTGCACCATCACGTTCAAGGATCGTAGTGCTCGATCCCGGTACCAGCAATTGTCGTCGCTTTTGTGATTTTATGTATCGTGGTGCAAATGATCAACGTTGCCCGCAAAACTAATGTGTTGACTGTTGTCGAGGATATAGTTCGGTGCATGAGTCATGACTGGCTGATTGAGTGACTGACTTGCACATACTGCAATGCTACACTGCGGCTGCTGCTACCAGCAACGCCGTTCCAGCTACCATCAAAACCGTACTCGTCGGTCAGACCATACCTTCAATAACGCATCCAGAATTCCAGCACCGACAACGTCCCTCCCTCCCTCCATTAACAGCCATGGGTCAACTCGCCACGGATCCTGAAACAACTCATGATCCCTTCCGCGGGTACGCAAATCATAGTGCACTGTATCATTCTCAATCAGGGCGACACTTTGATAATTCTGGGTTCGAGGAGGGTGGTTCAAATGCTTATTGTAGTTGCCGAGGGATTTATTTAGATCGTGGCGGCCGTGTTTGATGTCGTTCCTGTCGGAGTGGGAGTGCGGTGGTATATTGGACGGTGACGATGGAGGTTTTCGTGGTCGTGGGTGTGGTAGGGGTGGTGAAGGTTGGTTTGGGAAATTGATTGGAGGAAGATATTCGGGGTCTTAGATTGAGGCTCGTATGGTGGTTTGAATGCTTGGATAGTTCGAGTTGGAGGGTATTGTGTTAGTGGGTTGGCGGGTCGGAGAGTGATTCTCTGGATGACGATGATGAGTTTGAAGCGCTGGTGATGGGTGTTAATGACGGTAGTTGTGCCTTTTAAGGTTGGCGACTATGATGTTCTTGTCGTACGAGCTGGCTAAGCTACTGGTATTGTCACACAAGGTGGTCTGTTTACTTTGCGTGAAAATACTCATGTCCCTTTGCGTCGATTGTGGTATTTAGCAATGTTGTCTAGGTAGCTAGGACTTCGCCCATTCACTAACTCACTTGCAATGATCTGCCCAATCGGAGTGAGCAATACCATGTTGGGTCAATTCGGACGTTTTGCGAGCCTGATCTCCTGGCCGGTGGTTGTCATGAAGGTTATATTGACCCAGATGATTGTTGCATTCGTTTCCGCTTCGTATGTCGTCGGATTCCGATTGTGGTGTACGATGATAGACCGGTCTGCCTTCACTGTCGTGAGTGAACTCGCAGCGTGTGGTAGGGTCAGTTTGTGGTTCAGACATTATGACAGTATGGCTGATTTGGTGCTATCGATCTCGAGACAATAATGATGATAGGATGTGCTTGACTCAACCTTTTCCGCGATTTGAGATTGGCAAAGGAGCATCATTGAACGCAGCATATTTGAATGCTTTTATAGGTTGTGTTGTGCACCATGGTCGTTCGTGACAGCGGTACAGTCATAGTCAGCGCCGTTGCGTACGAGCAGAGTAATGAGTCTTCGTCCGCGAAGGGTCATAAGCTGTCGTGTAGCATTTCCTGATTGCATATCACCTGCGGCTAACGCTGACAACAATCGAGGCGATTTGAATACGCAACCTCCGAGCATTGCGCGGCCGTGAAAGGAAAACTCATTTCCGATGATACGCCCAGTCATAATGCACTATCCTCTGAGTCGCAAGCTGCTGTGTAGCTTGAGCTTGAGCAAGAGGATCAAGCGCCGCACTATATCGACCCCAAGCTTCATTCTTTGCGAAGCCAGATAGAATATCGTCATAGGTACTGTTTGGTGTACGGACGAGACATCGTCTGCCGCAATAATCGCGAGCCCATGCGTTGCCTCCGGATATTGTTGGAGTATGAGGTTTCGACACCAGTTGATAACTTAGTTGCCTTCGACACGCGGTATTCGTTTGTGAAAACGATAGTGAATTTCGCCTGTTGAGGCTAGCTCTTCTAGCTGGCATTACGTCGGCGCTCATTTTCGGTATTTGAGCAGTATCGTAGTAGTTGAAGTGTGTGAGGTTAGAACATCAGACTGTTGATGTTTTGACAGATGAATGTCATGCTGACGAAACAAGGCGGTCAGGATAGCATAAGAGCACGCCGGTCATTAGTGGATGCCTTAGCGGCTTCGAGGTCGAGTGTGGGTGTTATGGCCATATTTATAGGTCGAGAATACAACAAAGATATTACAACAAGAAGTGATAGAATATTCACTCAACCAGTGGCAGTCAGGTACAATAGATCGGGTTCCAATTTGGGCACTAGCGTTAGCGGCACGCGATTACTGATTGGACAATCACACTGGTAGTCTCCCGGTACGAAGATGGTGCTCACAACGGGCTGGTAGGTCATCTATTCAGCTTTAGGATGTATATGTCTTATATCGGAACTCCAATAACATCGTCGGCGCTGGCAGTACCATCTTCAACAACATCGCCATAAACAGTGATAGGTATTGTGACCTCGAAGGTATCGCACTCCAAGCTTTCCACCGCGACTTCCACCACGCCTCGCTCGTCTTTCACAAGCTCCTCGAGCAGTGTGTTCCGCTTCACAGTCTGGTTCTGTGGCACAACGTCATCGTCACCCTCATCATCCGCAACTCCCTCTGCTTCCTTCACCGTCCCAAACTCGAGTTTAATGGACCAATCTAGACTGACACCACTGGTGATGAAGGTCGGGCTTACCAGTACGGGTATTGTGGGACAAAAGACAGCTCTTTGCATGAAAAGCACATTCTCTGCCCGGCTAGCATAGACCTTTTTCGTAACACGGGAGATGGTAGCTGCAGACCTGACCGCTAAGCTCGGCACGACCTTCTCACTAGTTTCGAGAGTAGCACGTAAGTTCGAGCAAATCTTTTCACTGTTGGAAAAGTCAACAACCACAATGACTGTCTCTCCAAGACGATGCAATGGTCTGTCAAGCGTCACGACTGCAATCTGCTTCCCGCCGCTTGCAATCTCGAATCGATTCGGACTGGTTGAAGTGTCAGAAGAAACGCCAAATTGGTTGCTCATCATGACTGCACGATTAATGGTTCTGAGAGCTTGGCTTTGCATTGCACCGACAGGACCACCGACTGGGTTGAACGTGTCTGTCAGCATGCTGCTACTTGATTGCCGTCGACGGTTTCGATCCAGTAACTTATCCACGAAATCTAGAAATTTGGTATTTGACATTTCAGTATCGTCGGCGATCGCTGGCTTCGCATTGTAGTCCAGCTCGGGACTGTCGATCGGTGCAGTTTTCGCGACATCGTTTAGGATGACATGCGGCTGCATAAGATCGTGACCAAGAATTTCGCCATCACTATCAACACCAGGAAATACGCGAAACGGTACATTGACTCGTCTAACGTCGGAGACTTGCTGCTGGTTTCCAGGTGCTCCTTGCACACCGATTGTGAGATTGTAGACGATCTTGATGGCTTTCCCGCGATGACTAGCGGGTAGACCACGAGGAAGACGACAGCTGAATGTGAAGCTTTTCTCCTCGCCAGGCTCAAGGTGGACATCCACAAATAGCAGGGATTGTGGTGTTGAAAGCAGTGGTATCGCCCGGGAATTGGTAACAGCCTTCATCTCTTTGATGCTGCTAGAAGTCTCTCCGCCTATCATGCTTTCTAGGGACTCTCCAATGCTGGCGAAATTAAATCCGCTCCACAAGCTACTGGTCTGCCTCGCTTTCTTCTTCACACCGACGACCCCTCCACCGGCTTGTCCGCCCAGAAAGCCTTTCTTCTTGACCTCCTCAAATGGAGTCTGATCAACGAGAGAGGAATCGAGAGTGAACGTGGCGCTGATTTGGGCATATCCCATCAGCAGCGCAACAACTTGAGGTCTTCGTGGAGCGGCGGGACCCATCTTGTAATGTTGCCTGATCAAGTCATTTGGCATGCGAGTTCTTGCGTTTGGTCTTTCCGATATCGTTGATATTTGCTCTGAAGCTAACGTCTCATCCGAATGGTTGCTCCTGGAGTAGATTTCTGCACTAGTCCGGTGACTCGTACCTCTGCTAGCTGCTGAGATGACGCGGTGGTGTTGTGCCTTAGACAGGTCAGATCTGGTTGAGGGACGTAGACGGTCAACATGCGGATTAGTTCTGTCTCCTGGAAACTTGAATTCTTGTCCTGGGTCTATATCAGGCGAGGTAGGCGAATGAGATGCAGACAGAGGACTTCTGCGGCCGGCAGCTCGATTTCCATATAACTCCAATGGTAGCTGCCTCTCGAATGAACTGGTCCGCCTCAATTCATCTATCCTGATCGTTAGCATGTTGACATGGTGGGAATATTAATGTTGCATACCAGTTACTTGCATGGTTGATGATCTTCGATGTCCCATCGACTTCGTTGGTGGCCGCCCAGCAACCACATCTTGAGACGCAGACTGTAGAACAGGCGAAGTGATGGATTTGATCGAAATTGATCGTCGATGTGGGCGTCCTGTTTGCTGGGCGGGACCAACATACTCATTCGATGGTGAGGAGCCCCGAGGGATCGGTGTGGAAGGCAGGCTTAGTGAGAAGGAGCTCTGATGGCGTGGTGCGTGAGGCCGTTCTTCACGACCAGCACTAGGCGATCGTGCATTGTGAAGCCGTTCTGCTGGCGTCAGACGGGTATTTACTGCTGCTATCGCTGCCGCTGCTGCTGATTGAGAAATACTGTTTCTCTTGTTATGCCGGGGACCACCCCCACCCGGTGTTGGAAGCTCAGGCAGCTCGGCGACGTTTTTGAACGTGATTACACAGTTTAGCTCTTCGCCGGCAAAGACACACTGCTCCTTGAAACGGACGAAGACCTGCACGTCAGAAGGCATTCCAGGGGTAAACGCGCTGTGGTTCCAGCTTCGACCATCTCTGTTGGTAATAATAGGGAATCCGTGTCAAAAGTCAACAATCCGCCATGCTTGGTTGTAGATCTAAAGTTTTAGACCACGGCAGGCAAGTACAGGTCTTAGTTTGATGCGAAGAAAATACAATTCGAGATGGTTGTGTCATGCATCGTGCTATGTCTCTGCTGGTCGAACTGCCTTTCTGTGTGTTCTACGGAAGGCGGTAGTACGGTTTCCACCTGCTACAAACCACGCAAAAGGTTCAACTGACCGTCAAGATTATGTTACCAAGCACAAAAGTCGGCATCGCTGAGCTACAGTATTTAACTGCATCAATCAAGCCCACTCGTCGCGTTCCTCAGTCCGATCATCATGCATCTCCGACCTCAGATCAGATCACTTCCACCATGTGATCTCTTCCAGCAATGCGCGTCAGGAACTCCTTTCGAAGTATGCGGCCCATCTAGACTGTGGTGTCCTCCTTGACATCCTCGACCTCCTCTGTAGCGCCATCAGCAGCCACTTCATCTCTATTCTCCTCACCTCCTTCACCACTCTCATCATCAGCAGTTTTAATCGCCTCAGCGTCCTTAGCCTCCTGCTCCTTCTGCTTCTTCGTCTGTCTCGGCTTTCGCGGTTTCTTCGCCGATGAGTTTGGAGTACCCTCGTCCTTCTTAGGTCTGCCACGTTTCTTTGGAGTAGGAGTAGGAGTAGTAGGAGTCTTGATCGCCTCAACCTCTGCTGTATTATCGGTGCCATCCTCGTCCTTCTCGCCAGTTGAGTCAGTCGTAGCTGGTGTAGCAGGGACATTGTTGGTCTTGTCGGCTTCGGAAGTGGGTGTAGCTGCCTTTGTACTGTTCTCAGCGCCAGTAGTTGCAGAGTTTGCATCATCTTTCGCGACGACTCGGTTCTCGGCGGTCAAGATGTATCTGCCAGCGTGCTCGACGATACCCTTGTATCGCTTTCGACTGCTTCGATGTCAGGATTCAATTTTGGGAGCACCCCATTGATGGTAGCACTTACGCTTGTGGTCGTTTGTCCATGCCCATGTCAACTGCCACGGCAGCGAAGTCAGGTTCGCACTCGCTGTTCTTGAGACAAGAGAGAAGGAAGGTGACTTGTTCTTCTGGGGAAATGCTCGCCATTGTTGCGTCGGTGGTAGATCGGTTGAATGGTGAATTGGGTGACAAGATCGAGTGAGAAGGTTAGAGTAAATGGTAGATGGAAGAAATACTTGTCGTAAAAGAGAGGAGAGTAGACTTATGTAGATAACCGAAGTAAGGAAATCGACAAATCGAAGGGGGGAGGTTGGGGAGGTTGATGTTGAGTTAATAAGTGACGCTACCTCGGAGAGAAGTGAAGGTTTTGCATACCCTCACTTGTTCTTCATGGAAACACTTCAGTCAGCCACTACTTCAACTGCCACAGGCTTTACCAAAATGCCGTTTCATGGTATAGAGTAAGCAGGATCTTGACTTGTGATTAGACACGTGTTTACGTGGAACTTGAAGGACTTCAGAAGTTGTAATCATTTAGCTACGATTCCATAAAGTTCTTGGTAAAGCATCATTATCATTGAATCGTCATGGTGCAAATATCTTTCCTCCATTGGGAAACTGATATGCATTGTATCGTACTGAGGACTGCGTCTGTATACAAGTTTTGCACCAGCTGACAAGGAAATAGGCATGCAGCCGTATCGTATTCTTCACGTTCATAGCTCAGATAAACTCCTTGTTGGTTTTCTCGTCGTACTCAGCACCAGCTTCAGTACTTGCCAAGCTATCTTTATCAGACCAGGCTCGCTGTCCCTTCTCATTAAACACATCAACCACCTTCTTCGGGGTAGCCGACGTGATCTTTGCGTCACGATTCTTCTCCACAACGTCCCAGTCAATCTTCTTGCCA